>Ga0210377_10000903_pt1 | contig 28106 bp, 12 predicted proteins | sample PLM4_65_b1redo_FD_155480 | JGI IMG/M metagenome (GOLD analysis project Ga0210377, IMG submission 155480) | Groundwater sediment microbial communities from an aquifer in East River, Colorado, USA - PLM4_65_b1 redo | ecosystem: Environmental > Terrestrial > Soil > Riparian zone | place: USA: East...
GCTACTACCAGCCGCGATTAGGAACGTTAAACCATATCTTGAACGACACGAGCGTCACGATACTTCAAGATCCGAATTTTTTGCTTCCCCGCAATCAAAACTTTCCGTTCGAAGCGAGGAATCTGTCAGTGAAAGGGATCTCCGGCGGTCCGACGTACGGGATAGACGCGTTTTACAGCCTGGGCGGGCCGCATGCCATCGGCCTGTCGTTCTCGAGTTGGCGGGGCGAGACCTTCGGCCAGGACATGATCTCGCTGTTCCTCCGCTCGAACACGCCGCCGATCACCGTGCCGCGCAGCGCCAGGTACAACCTCGTGTTGGACCGCGTGTTTCTGGAGTGGCGGTACCACATGCTTCGTACCACCGCGGGCCGGGGGGTGTATTTGAATATCGGCTTGGCGGGGGTCGCGATGGCGTTTCTGACCATGGATTCGCTGGTAAACGTCGTCGATCCCAATTTGAGTTTCGCGTCGGTCAGTTCGGATGAATCGTTCGGATGGGGGTACGCGACGCGTTTCGGTGTGGGCGGGGATTACCCGGTGACGTCGTGGCTCTCGGTCGGCGGGCAAGCAAACTATGTGCTGTCGAACGTGACGAAGGTTCGCGTGACGCGCCATTTCTCCGCCGGCTTTCCTCTAACACCGGTGCCCGACCCGCTGTCGATCCGCCCCGGGGTGCCATTGCCCCAGCCGTTTTTCGATCCCAACGAAGGGGTACCGGTGAAACAGGCGACGATTAGCACCACGGGCGAGATTCAGGAAGAAGCCGGACCCGCGAAGGATCTCGCTCTTGAATTGTCCGGGATGGAAGCGCTCATCAAACTGACCGTCCATTTCTGAGGGCCGCGTGGAACTGCCTGAGGAAAAAACGCAAAACGAGGGAAAAACTTTTCCCTTATTCATCCTCTGATGAATTATGAAAGTCGATCGATAGATCGGCCGTTTATAGGCAACTGAAAATACAGTGGTTTTAATTCATCTGGTTCTCGGTGTGGTCTGGGTGGTGTGGCCTGGTGATTGCAGTGTTTCACCCCCGGTGTGGTTCGAGGAGCTTGATGTGCGAAACCTGATGTGGCCGTCCAGTGTGTGGGTTGCGCTGGCGACGGTGGTGGCGGTGTCCCCGTCGTATGGCCAGAACATCACACTCAACCTGAGCAATCAGACCAACGCGAATATGGCAACGCTACGGGGTTTCGATCCGTCCACCATCACCGGTCCCTCCGATCCGTTCCCCGATACGTCGAACCCGTTTGCCGCGAGCGCCCTGGGTGGGTGCGCGAGTTCTCAGTTCGGTTGCGGGGTTCCAGAGGGAAGTAGCCGGTCCAATCTCCTGCAAAACTGCGATCCCGGGGTGGCGCAAGTCGTCCTGCCTTCCACGAACCTTTCGGCGCCGGTCGTCGATCCTGGGCACCCGCCGGCGCGCTCGGCGTTCCCGGTCCAGACGCCTGCTTCCGATTCACTCGCGCAGATCAACATCGCCTCCTGCTCGCCCCTGACCTTGACCCAAGTCAATCACCTGGGGGAAGCTTTCCAGTCGCTTCAAAACGGCCTGCTCTCACGGCTGAGCACCGAAACCTCGGCGTGCGCCGCGATCGGGCCATCGAGCGACTCGAATCGGTGCACCCAGATCGAGTATGCGTTCTCGCAGAATGTCGCGGAGAAGGGGCAGGTCTTTGACATGAGTTTCAGCGTGCGGTCGTTGACCGATGCGTCCGGCAATCCGATCGGGAGCCAAGGGAGTTATACCCAGACGTTGATCGAAGACGGCGTCACGTCCACGTGCGGGGGAACGTTCGCGTTCGACGGCAATACCGCGGACGCGAACGCCGACGGCCGTCCGGACGGCCTGACGCTCAACGGTCCGGCGCATCAATGTTAAGTGATGATGTAGGGGGTTGAAAGAATCGTGGAGCGATCGCTCCACGAACTTAGCGCAGGAAAGGGGGTGATCACAACATGCGAATGAATACACAGCACGACCTCTCCCCATGGGGGGGAGAGCAACAACCAAGAAGGGAAATCAACATGTCCAAGTACAGCAGATCTATGGTGCTGGGACTGGCGGTTCTCGGGCTCGCGTTGGTGGCGGCGCCCGTGTTCGCGGCCAATACTGTCACCATCAATGAAGTGCTTTCAGAAGGAGTCACCGGCAGTGAGTTGTTCATCCCGACGTTTGTCTCGTCGGGCGATCCGAACGGCATCGGAGGCACCTGGACCGCCGGGGGGATCTACATTCCGTACCTGGGGGTCATGACGCCTTGCGCCGCCGCGATTGGGACGACGAATACGCTCCAAGGCTGCGCACGGTGGGGCCAGGCGGCGATCGAGGGCTGGGCGAACGGGTTCTACTACGATCCCCGGTTCGGCACGCCCTTCATTCCGCCATCCGGTGACCATCACCGGACCGGCTATCGGATGCTGATGCAGCCCTCGTTCTCGGGCGGTCAGTGGTTGAGCGGGTTCGCGCCGTTGAATCAGCGCTTCCCGTACTTCCCCCAAGTCGGGAATGCCGGACCCGGCGGCGACATCGGCTTGGCATTGGCCGACGCGTCCGCCGAGCTCGGCGTGAACGGCATTATGCAGTTCGCCGATTCCCACGGCGATCCGTTCACCACGGGGAAATTCCCCCGGTACTGGGCGCACGAACGGCAAGCCTGGGTGGATAACCTGATGGTGAAGTACACGGCGGGCGCCAACGGCACCGGTGCGGAATTTACGCAGAGCCTCCGGTCGTCGGTCGGCTTCAGCCGCAACGCCACCGAAGTTCGGTGGAGAGCAATGAACAACCTGGACGGTTCGTTTTCGGACCCGGCCACCGCGAGCGGGAACTCGAACGGGTGCGGTGCCACCGGCTGGTGTGAATTCTACGTCACCGAGGATGCTTCCGGGAACCACCTGTGGGTCGTGAAGGGCGCGGATGCCAACACGGATACCGCGGATGGCACGCCGGTGGAAATCACGCAATCGACGCGGTTGGACTCGATCCAAGCGCTGAACACCGGTGGTAAGGTCCTCACCGTCAAGACGCTGAACGACTTGGAGAAACTGCCGACGCTCATCGAGGACCGGCTCGCCCAGTCATCGGCCACTGATCTGGACATGGAACCAGCGACGCTGATCAGCCAGTTCCGGGTCTACAGCGGTCCGAACGTCCACTCAGAAGAGGGGGCGGATCCGTACTCGTGGGTGATCTGCGGAAGCCGTGGTGCAGCTTACGGGGAGGATGACTGCACCGTCCCCGGCGGCGCGTTCGACGCGGAGGGTAATTTCTTCGCGATCGTGTACAACTCCAACAACCAGGGCAATCTGGGTGACAGCGTCCTCAAGCGGTTCGGACGCGATCTCAACCCGGCTCGCCTGGTTGGTGATCCGGAGCAGGACACCGGAGTGTACGTGGTGTGCACGACCGTTGCCGGAACGACCGTCAGCAGCGGGATTACGTGGAACAACAGCACCTGCGAATCGCAGGCCGGTGCCGATGGGACGTATGGCACCGCGGACGACGGGACGATCTACTACAAAGAGGCGCTCGAGAACGGCCTCCGCGGGTGGATCCGTGAGACCAACAGCCACACCTTCAGCTTCCTGGGTGCGGACAACGACGGGACTCACGACGGCATTTCGCCGGCGAACTTCGGGTTGACGCAATTGGTTCAGCAGGCCACCGAAGGCTTCCTGATGTCCTGCTTGAACTGCAGCCCGCACAGCCTCCCGGCAGTGGTCGAGACGATTTTCTACAACGTCGACTGGCCGGCTGTGCCCAACGTCTTGGAGGTCACGCATCCTCCGACGAACGGGTCGTTCACCGTCATTCCGTAACACGCGTCACCGCAGTGGCACCACAGGAGAAGCCCAGCAATGGGCTTCTCCTTTTTTTTGGGGAACTGGTATGGTCTGGAGATCGATGATGCGCTCACGATGGGTGGTCCTCGGCCTGCTGCTGCTCGCGACGGTCATGGCGTATCGCGGCGTAATCGGCAATGGATTCGTGGTGGACGATTATCACACCGTTCAGACGAACCCGGCGCTTCGCTCGCTGACGAATTGGCCGCAGTGGCTGACGTCCCCCGACGCAGCCAGCAGCTTCCGAGGCGCGAAAAACTATCGCCCAGCGCTGATCGCCAGTTACGGCCTGGATCACGCGCTCTGGGGCGACGATCCCTCGGGCTTTCATGCGACGAATCTCGCCGTCCACCTTGCGGTCGTCCTGCTCACGTTCGCGCTCGCCCGCCGGCTGTGGTCGGATGACGTGACCGCGATCTGCGCGGCGGGGTTGGTCGCGCTCCACCCGCTCAACGCGGAAGCTGTCAACTACGTCAGCGCCCGGTCGTCCTCGCTGATGACGGCCTTTGTCTTGGCCGCGGTCTTGGCCCATGATGCGGCCATGGGACGGGGTGGTGGGGGCGGGTTTCAAACGCGGTGTCTGCGTGGCGCAGCAACCCGCCCCTACAGGCTCCTGGCGTTCTTGGCGTTCGGATTCGGGCTTGCCGCACTGGGGACGAAGGAGGTCGCGGCCGCCCTGCCTCTACTGATCATCGCCTGGGAACGCGCCCGCGTCGGGGACACCGTGCCGTGGCGGGCCACCCTGCTGCGCTCGCTCCCGTGGTGGATCTTGGCTGGCGCGTTCCTGGCCGTGCGGACGTGGCTCCTACGAGATGCCCCGTCGCAACCGGTGCTCTGGCCCGAGATGACGGTCCTCCAGAACCTGCTCTTTGCGACAAAGATCGGTCTGGCCTCGTTGGGCCACTGGTGGTGGCCGAGCCGGCTCGCGGTCGACCACGCGTGGCCGACGACGATCGGGGCCGGAGAAGCCGCGGGCCTCTTGGTGGGCGCCGTGGCGGCGGGGTTGATGACGTGGGGATTCCTCAAGGCCGATCGTCGGATGGGGTGGTGCGCGGTCTGGTTCTGGGTCGGCGTTTTTCCGGTCGGGGCGCTGCCCTTCGTCACGCGGATCACGCTCTTCCAGGAGAATCGCGTCTACCTGGCCGGCATCGGTCTCGCCTGGCTGGCCGGACGGCTCCTGGGGTCGGCGGTGCGCGGGGGTGGGCTCGGCCGGGTCGTGGTGGGAGGAAGGTTCGGGACCTGGGCACGGGCGGTGCTGGCGGTCGTCCTTTTCTTCGCGGTGGTCGCGGCTGTGCGAGTGGATCAAGCGCGGACAGCGGTCTTTGCCGATGACACCAGGCTGTGGAACGATGTGCTCGAAACGTCTCCTCGCAGTGCGCTCGGTCGGAACGCGAGGGCGGTGCAGCTTCTCAACGCAGGTCAGCTCAATGAGGCGCGTCGGGCCTTCGAGGAGGCGCGCGACCTCGACCCGCATTTTGCCCTGTTTCGTCTCGGTCTGGCCCGCGCCGACGCGCGCCTGGGTGATTGGGAACGGGCCGCCGCAGAGTTCGAATCGCTGATCAGCGCCGACCCGGCTTACTTTGGCTCCCTCCGAGTGGAACTCGGTGATGCCTATGAACATCTGGGGCGCCTCGACGCCGCGTTTGAACAGTATCGCGTCGCGGCGATCCTCCAGTCGACCGATCCCGAGCCCGTTTTTCGCCTCGCCGTCCTCTATGCCAAGCACGGTCGTTGGCACGACGCGGCGATCGCGTTCGAGAACGCGATCGATCGGAACCCCCAGCACTACCCCAGTCACTGGAACCTTGCCTTGGTGGAGGAACGGTTGAAGAACCCCGGATCGGCGATCGGGCACTACCAGGCGTTTCTGGAAACGGCGCCCCAGGAGGTAGGGGCGGGTTTCAAACCCGCCCCTACCTACGCAACCTCCCGAATCCAGGCTCAAGCGGCGATCGACCGGCTCAAGAAGGGACAGCGTCCCTGACGGCCAGCGGGTTGACAGTAGAGGGTGGCGTGTGCTACAGCTCTTGCCCTCCCGAGCAGGTTGAGGGATCGGCACGAACGTGGGGGAATAAAGCTGGACATCGACTTGGAAGGCCTCGGCCACATCGGCCGGGGCTTTTTTATGCTCTGGCCAGAAAATCCCCATCCGTTTGACAAAGGGGGGATTTCACGCTTGCGTAGGGGCGGGTTTCGAACGCGGTGTCTGCGTGGCGAAGCAACCCGCCCCTACGACTGGAAAACCCCGATTTTTAAGGGAATGAAGCGCCGGTGACGGGGGTCAACGACAGGGGTGTCAGCCGAGGGGTGGGGCTGATCGCCCCAAGCGGATCGTGACGAGCGGGAATCGCAGAATGGCCCCTGTGGGCTCATGCCTAACTTCCCTGCAGGGGCTGATCGGGGTGATGGGGGTGGTGGTGCTGCTGGTCCTGACGACAGGTCCCCGCGACGCCGGGGCCCAAGCCCAAGAGGCGCCCGATGCGTTGCAGGAGGGCGTGGCCCTCCTGCAGCAGGGGCGTGTTCCCGAAGCGATCGAGCGTCTCATCCAGGCTCGGGATGAGCGCCCGACCGCGCCCGCCGTGTGGGGGGCGCTGGGGCAAGCGTACGAGATGGCACGCAGGACGCCTGAGGCGATCGATGCGTACCGGCGGGTGATCGCGCTGGCGCCGGCATCCGCCGAGGCCCAACGGGCGCGCCAGCGTCTCGATCAGCTCGGACCCGATGCCGAAACCCATGAGGCCGTCCGGCGCGATTTCGAGGCAGCCGTCACCGCGTACGGCGCGAGGGATCTGGCGACCGCTGAAGCCAACCTTCTGAAGGTGATCGCGAGAGTTCCCAAGCATCTTCCCAGTCTCTTGCTTCTGGGAACCGTCGCGAACGTGAGCGGTCGGGTCGACGAGGCCCGGGCGCGGTGGGAAACTGCGGTGGCCGTGGAGCCCGGTTTTTATCCGGCCCAGGTCAATCTGGGGCGTCTCTACGACAACGCGGGGGAGATCGACAAAGCCGTCTTGGCGTATAACGCAGCGGTGTCGACTCGCGCGACCTCCTCCGACGTGGCGTTTGCCGCGCGACGCCTGTCGCAATTGGGATCAACCCCCGAGCAGGCGATGACCATTCGGGGATGGTTGCGCGAGGCCAACGAGGCGTTGCAGGCGGGGCGGGCGGACGACGCGCGGCAGTTCTTCGAACAGGTCATGGCCGTGTTGCCCACGCACGCGCCGGCGAGTTTCGGCGCCGCGCTGTTGGCGGCGAAACGAGGCGAGACGGTTGAGGCGATGGGTCTTTTGAAACGAGGTCTCGAAGGCGACCCTGATTTTTATCCGGGGTTGTTTCTGCTGGGTGAAATCGAAGCCGGGCAGGGGCGCTTTAAAGAAGCGATTGGGTATTTTACAACGGTTGCGGAATTGGCCGGACCGCGGCGAGAAGGAATCGAGGCGCACCGCCGGATCCCAGGTCTGCAGGAAGCCCTGAACACGCAGACCGTGCTTGAGGTCGGCTTTCGTCTCGAAGCGAGGAAGTCGTTCGACGAGGGGATCGACGCCTTTCAGCGGCGTGAGTACGACGCGGCGTTCAAGGCCTTCGGCAAAGCGTCGGTGCTGGACGACCAGAACCCGTATTACGTATTCAATCGTGGGTTGGCGGCATTCAATCTCAACAACAACTTGGTGGCCGCGAAGTCGTTCGAGCGTGCGGTCGAACTGCTTCCGACGTACGGCCTGGCCCATTTCTGGCTGGCGCTCCTCTTCCAATCCAGCGCCCAACAGGCCAGGGACACCGGGAATCTTCCCGAGGCGCAGGCGGAGTATCTGGCCGCTTCCCAGAAATTTTCGCGCGCGATCGAGCACGGCAGACAGGATTGGTTCTTGGAGGAGGCGAAGAAGCGACGGGACGAGGCCCTCGATTTCCTCCAGCGGTTCCAGGAAGAAGCCGGCCACCTCGCGATCGGCGGCTTCCTCGTGCGGCAGGGGCGCGTGCCCGAAGCGATCGCCGAGTTCGGTCGCGCGGCTGAACGACTCCCCTGGGATTCTCAGCCGATGGTGATTCTCGGCGCCATCTACGCCGATCAGAGGGCGTACGATCAGGCCAAAGCGGCGCTCGACCGGGCTGCCCAGACCAGCCCTCGCTCGCCCAAACCGCACATGGAGCTGGGGTTGCTCTTCGAGCGGATGGAGCGGCCGGACGATGCCGCAGCCGCCTATCGGAAGGCCGCCGAGTTGGCGCCCGACTCGCCCCTGCCCAGGATTTCGCTGGGGACCTTGTTGCAACAAAAGGACGATCATCCGGGCGCGATCGCTGAGTTTGAGAAGGCCCTTCAGATCGCGGGGGGCACCTCGACCCCGCTCGTGCATTTCCGTCTGGCCTTTTCGTACAACCTCAACGGCCAGTTGGCGCTCGCGCTCATGGAATACGAGAAAACGCTGGCCCTGCTGGCCGGTCGGACCGAGAAAGAGGCCGTGGATCTTCGGAATACCGTGGCGGAGCGCGCGGCGACGATCCGGCGATCGCTCCGACTCTACACCATCAGCTTCACCGTCACCCCATGGAGCTACGACTCGAATCTTACTTCGAGCGAGACCAACCCCGTGGGGGAGGTCTCCACCTCGGTGGGCGGGGGCATCGCGTATCGCCTGATCGATACGTCCGCCCTTCAGGTCACCGGAGGGATCAACCACAGCCAGAACTATTACCTCGTCTGGAGTCAGATCGTCAACACCTCGACCACGGTCAATCTCTCGACCCGGTACCAAGTCAGTCCGCTGGTGGGCCTCAGCGGTGGGTACAGTTGGACTTACGCTCACGGAAGCACGGGACCGCAGGCCCTTTCACAATCGTTGAACGGTTCGGTGACCAAGCGGGGCCAATTGCCCTCCAGCATGACCCTGGGCCTGTCCTACGGTCTCTCGGACGGGTTGGGGGTCGGGGCAGTCCAAAGTTCGCGCACCGGATACAGCCTCTCGTTGGGTCAGGCCCTCAACACCGAAGGCTCGATGTCTCTGAGCTACTCGGCGTCGGCAAACGATTCAAACCGGGCCGATCAGGCGACCCAGTCGAATGGTTTCAGCCTGTCATACTCCCGCACGCTATGGCAGGTGCTGAGCGCGTCCTGGTCGTATCGGATCGGGTTCGTCGATTACATCAACCCCGCCACCGTGGCCGAGGTGCGGGGAGGACAGCGGGTCGAGAGCCTGATCTCTCGCAAGGGGGTGTCGAAAAACTACGGGATGGACCTCAGTTATGTCTTCCGCAACGATCTGACGGTCTCGGTGGGGATCGATGTGGCACAAAATGAATCGAACGTCTCCTTCGACCGTGAGGAAGACCTCTCGGAACTCTTGACGAATCAAGTCCAGGCCGGCGGCAATTTCCGGAAGCGGACCATCTCGTTCTCGGTGAGCAAATCATTCTGATGGCAGATCGTGTCAACGGTTTAAACCCGTGGAGTGGTTTAGGCCGTTTCAACTGGATCGGGGCGGTCTGCGTAGCTGGCGTGTTCTTGGGGGCGGTGTCCGCGCAGGCCGACGAGCCAGGGGGGGCGGAGGCGACCGGGCTCCGCGAGCGTATTTTGGCCAATCTGTCGGTCAACGGCTACCTCCGCAACGAGACGGCCTTCCGACTCAATCGTCCGGCGTCGCTTGTGAAGGTGCTCAACATCGTCAATCTCGAACCGCGCTACACCTTTGGTCCGCGCGCTCAGCTCACCGCGCGCCTCAGGGGGTTTTACGACGCCGCCTACGATCTGGTGGACATTGATACGTTGAGTCCGCGCAAGGGACCGGAGTCCGTGTTGACCGGGCAGTTGACACCCGAAGAGGTGCAGCAAACGCGCATCGAGAATATTCGCAACGTCGAGATCCGCCGGGAAGGGGTCGAGCTGCGGGAATTCTATCTCGACCTCCATTTCAGGATCCTGGATATCCGGGCCGGGCGCCAAATTGTCCGTTGGGGGGTTGTGGAAGGCGCGCGGGTCACGGATGAGATCAACCCCCTGGACTTTCAGGAATTTATTCTCCGGGAGGTCAACGACCGCTACATTCCCTTGTGGATGGTCAAGAACGACGTGTACCTGGGGGACACCACGCTCGAAGCGATCTGGATTCCCGATCTGCGGACCCACGAACCGGCCGCCCGGGAAAGTGAGTGGGAGCAATTTCGGTTTTTGCCGGGGATGATTCGGCCTGCGCTGACGGTCAGAAACAGTGAATGGGCGGCCCGCGTCTCTAGGCTCTTCGGGGGCTGGGATCTTTCGGCGAGCTATTTTTCGACGTGGGACGACTTTCCGGTCGCCTTTCGGGATCTGGAGGGCCTCGGCCGGTTCGGCACGGCTCCGGAGCTGACGTTCGTCCCTCGGGTCGGCCGTCTCGATATCGTTGGCGCCACCCTGTCCAAGAGCCTGGGGCGGGTCATCCTGAACGCCGAGGTGGCGTGGGTGGAGGGAAAGTTCTTCGGCACGCGGCTGGGGAGGTTTCTCGACCAGACGGTCATCGTCCAGTTCGGCGAGGTCCAGAAAAATCTCTTCAAGTACGCCCTGCAGGTCGATTTTTCCATCTGGTCGAGCGATCTCTCGCTGCAAGTGCTTCAGCACCGGATCGCTGATTGGGAGCCGACCATGATCCAGGACGAAATCGACACCGTGTATGGGGCCTTCGGTCGCAAGGAGCTGTTGCACAATCGGATGGTGGTTCAAGCCCTCATCCTCTTCTTTAAGAACGATCGCGAATGGCTGATCCGGCCGCGGATGGAGTACGCCGTCACCGAGCGGGTGAAGCTCAGCGTGGGATCGGACGTGTTGGTGGGCAACATTTCGGATTCGAAGCTCAGCGAGGAGCCGACGCCGGGTCAGTTTCACTTCGTCGGTTTCTTCAAGAACCACACCAGAGTGTATACCGAATTGCAGTACAGCTTTTGAGGGAGCGGAGGCGACGTGGAGGATAAGCGGAGCACGGCGCGGTGGGGGCGATGGGGGACGGCCGTCGCGCTGTTGTTGAGCGCGGGGTGCGGGTCTGAGGATTTCCCCGGTGCGCCCAGCGAGTTGTTGGGCGAGCGGGACGTGCCGTATGTGACGACCTACAATTTCGGGTTCTCGGTTCGGTTCGATCCCGTGACCAACGCCGACGGCAACCTGCTCATCATTTCCGGCGGCGACCTGCTCAACCTGGTGTCCGCCGCCAATATCACCCAGCGTGATGGCTACGGCGTGGTGGGTGGCCGCGTGTTCGACACCGGCGGCACGATCGCCGGGAGCGTCACGACCGTCGCGGACGTCGTCATCGCCGCGACCGATGTGAACGGCAACAAGCTCGGCGACTTCTTTTACAACAACCTGGGGGGCACGCCGGACTTTGTCCAGACGCGCGGGACGGTGGCGTCGGGCGGGTTCACCGCCTTTAACATCCCGCCCGGCGAAGTCTTTCTGAAAGCCGTGTCCGGCGGCCGGGGTGGGACGCGGCTCGTGGCGTTTCCCAATGCGGTTTCGCTGGGCGTGGTGAGCGTTGTGCCGGTCGTGGTGCCGACGATTGGGGTGACGGGCGAGATCACCACTGAGTTGGGCCGAGACCTTCCGAATGGGAACATCACGATCGAAGTGGTCGGGCGATCGGTCAGCGAGGCCAGCAATTGTAACGATCAGTCGCCGAGCCAGACGAGCGTCGAGGCATTCGGGGCCGCGCGGTTGACCGGATTTCGGTTCTGCGTGGCGTCCGAGGGGAATTATTTCGCCAAACTCTCCGGGGACCCGGCGGAGACGCCGCCCCGGTTCGTCACGACCTACTACCCGTTCCAAACCAGTCAGGCTCAGGTCATCACCCAGCAGGCGACCGACGTGACCGAGTTTTTCCCGATCCAGACCCGGGCGGGGATCGAAACGGCTACCAGTGCGGGCAAGGTGACCTGGCAGGAGTCCTCCACGGGTGCGATCGCGGGCCGCGTCCAATACGATAATGGCAATCAGCGGACCGATGCGATCGTCAAGGTGACCGACGAGAACGGTGTGGATCTGGCGCTACCGAATGCGTCGACGCCCGGCAAAGGGACGCTCTGGTACCTCAGCGAAACCGGCGCGCCAATCGACGGTGCGCAGGCCACGGGCGGATCGGGCCGGTTCTTGATCATTAACCTGCCGGCGCCCGCGTCCGGATCGGGAACGGTGTATTTGTCGGTGACCTCCCAGGTGGCCACCGTCGGACAACCCAACCGCTACGCTGGGACAGTGATCAGCCCGGTGATTCGCGGCAACGTGGTGTATCAGCCGGTGACGGTGACGTTAGCGCCGAGCAGCGTGGCGGGGGAGGAGGATCGCCCCCGGTATTTTACGGGGCCCCTGTCAGGCCGAGTGATGGCCGAGGATGGGTTATCGTCGGTGCCGGGGTCCCGGGTGACCCCGCTGGGAGTTCCCGAAACCGATGTGCCCCAACTGAGCCAGCAGGTGTTCGTTGCCGACGCGGATGGCACGTACGACATCGGGGTGCCGCTCGCTGATCCGACCGCCAAGACCCCGCTGTTGGGCGCGAGCACGTACCTGCTGAAAGTTGAGGGGCCGGTGGGGAATTTCTCGTACCTGCCGACGTATCAACGCGCCACGACGGGTTCGGTGGTTCTGGACACCGGAGGAGCCGTTACGAAAACAGTCCAGGATCTGACGGTGGTTCCGAAATCCACGATCGAGGCGTTTTACGGTCAGACCGGCCATACCGGTCCGCTCGACCCGACGAAAGGTGTCCTGTACGGGACCGCGATCGATGGAGTCGGGGGGACGGGCCGCCCGACCGCCGGCGTCGTGCTCCGCACGATATCACTGCCCGGGGCCGACCCGATTCCGGTGTATTATTTTGACTTTAATGGCGTGCCCCGCCCGGCCTCGGCCCTTGGGGCGACCACGAGCGATGGCCGCTTCATCATCTTCGACATGCCGCCGGGAACCGCGTCGCTCAACGTGGTCTCGCCCGACGACACGGGCAACCTGGTGGCGGATTCGATCGCGGGCGGCGTGACGGTGCTCCGCATGGAAGTCAACAACGCCCCGCCGGAAACGGTCGAGGTGAGGGGGGCGCTGACGTCGCTCAACGGTCAGGCCTTGAACGGCGCCCCCGTGCTCCTGACCGCGGTGGGCGGCGATCCGCTTCCGCAGAAGACCCGGTGCCCCGCCGGGCGAATCGAGCGCCAAGGGCTGTGCTACCTGGACCCCAAGACAGGAGTCGGAACCCAGAAAGAGCTTATCCCCTGTCAGGAAACCTACGGTGCGTATCGTATCGATCGCGACGGATACTGTGTGACCCAGTACGAGTCGGCGCCCGCGTCGTTCACGGCGTTGTTCGGATCCCGGAGCGATTTGGTGATGAGGACCAGCGGGCCGGGCTATCTCGACACCTACACGTTCGGGGTGGCGACCGGTGAACAGGGCGCGAGCAACGTATCCGTCGGCGTCATGCCCGCCGCGGAGATCGATCGTCTGGCGACCGCCGCCGGCAGCACCCGGGTACCGAGCGCCAGCGTGATCTGGGGGCAGACGACCACCGCCAGCTTGGGAGAGGTGGATACGAACGGCAACGTCATTCCCCTCACGTGCGCCCAGTGGACCAAGATCGTCAGCGATGCCGTGGTCCCAGCGGGGTGCGCCGACCTCGGGGTACCCGGAGCGGCGATGACCGGCCAGTTCAACACCGACAGGTTTCGAGATCTGGCGGTCATCGACACCACCTCGTCCACTCCCGGCGTGACGATCTGGCTCAACGAGGGCACGGGCTCGTTTATCCGGTCGCAACGCATCGAACGGCGGATCCCTTGCGCCGCTGGAGAGGCCGGGTGCGGGATCGAAGACGGTCCCGTCGCGCTGCAGGTCTTGGACGTCGACGGCGATCGGCGGTCCGATCTCGTCGTCCTCAACCAAGTCTCGCGATCCATATCAGTCCTCAAGGGCCGCGGCCGCGGGAGATTCGTGTTCGGATCGAGGGTGGAAGTCACCCCGGATGGAACCCATCCCAACGCGATGGCGAGCGCGGATTTCAACCGCGATACGTTGCCCGATCTCTTCATCACCGACGGCGACAGCGGACGGGTCTCATTGCTGCTCGGTAACGGCACGGGGTTTCAGCCCTTCCGTCCCTCGCTCACCCAGATTCGGGTGGGGACGAACCCCCGGGCCATTGCATCCGGGGAACTCGACGGCGACGGCATCCCGGACCTGGTCTTTGCCAACCAGGATACCGTCGCGGTCATGACGGGGATCGGCCTGGCTAGCTTAAAGACCCAAACGTATAGCGTGCCCGGGATACCGGACCTGAGCGCGGTCGCGATCGGCGACCTGGATCGGGACGGCCTCAACGACGTCGTGGTGGCGGACCGGCAGAGCGGGCCAAGCGGGCCAAGCGTCTGGCTCTTTCTCAACAGCCCGTCCGGTCTGCTCACTCCCACCGCGCTCCCGGCTGGGGGGGGGCCCAGCGCGGTCGCCTTGATCGACGTCAACCAGGATCGGACACTCGATCTCGTCGTCGTCAACGGGGGGGACGGCACGGTCCTCTATCGTCCCGGCGAGGGCGATGGGACGTTCGGGTCGCAACTCATCTTCACGGTGGGAGGTCACCCGAGCACGCTGGTGGTGGACGATGTCACCGGTGACGGACTGGTCGATGCGGTGCTCACCGATGCCGATGCCGGAGCTTCCGATCGCCGCGTGATGATTCTTCCGCAGACGATGCGGCCGATCGGGGGGATTACGGTGGCGGCGGTGCAGGAAAACGGGAGCCCGAGCGGCCAGGTGGTGTATCTCGACGATTCGTCGGCTGGCGTCGCGGTGGGGGCGCCCGCAACCGGAGCCTCGGGCCGCTTCATGATTCTCAACGTCCGCGAGGGTCCGATCTGGTTGCGGCTGTTGAGCGGGGGGACGGGGAGCCGATTCCTGCAAGCGTATCCGGACAGCGTCACGAACACGACGTTCCCGATCATCTCGGGAGCGACCAAGACGGTCTCCATCAACGGGGTGACCGTGGATGCGGTGGTCCGCCCGGTGGGCGAGGTGCAGATCGACTTCCTCGGAACCGCGCAACGGACGGCCTCGAACCCGCTCCGGTTCGACGATCAGGGCAATCCCATAGGGGGCGCCGACTATCGCACCACGATCGGCGCCAACAGCGACTACGTCATCAAACTGAACAAGTAGCGTTGCGTGTCGACGGATCACACCCGACGATGCGAGCCGCAGGGGAACACACCGCATGCCTGATGTGAGGCCGGTGCTCTCCACGTGGCGAGTGTGTCTGGGATTGGTGGCGATCGTCGCCCTCGCTCACGGCGGCGCGGTTCGCGACGGGTTCTTGTATGACGACTTTCACCTCATTGTCGAGAATCCGGCCGTGTCGTCCCACGCCTGGGCGACGATGTGGACGTCCAGCAAGGCGGCGAGCCGTGACGCGGAGGGCTACAACGTCCGGCCGATCACGCTCACGAGCTACGCCGTCGACCACGTCCTCGGAGGGGGGAGCCCGTTCACCTATCACCTCACCCAACTCGTGTTGCACGCGCTCGTGGTCTTCCTCGTGTATCTGGTCGGGATGGCGCTGACGGGGGAGGCGATCCCCTCGATCAGCGCGGCGCTGTTGGTGGGGTTGCATCCGATTCAGACCGAGGCCGTCCACTACCTGAGCGCCAGGTCGTCGGTCTTGAGCGCGCTGGGGATGCTGGCCTCGTTCTGGATGTACCTTCGGGCGCGGCACGCGCAGTCCAGCCGGCGGATTCTGTTGGCGCTGGGGCTGGCGGCATTTGCCGGGGCCGTCCTGAGCAAGGAAACCGCCATTGTGGGTGTGGCCTGGCTTGCCGCGTACGAGCTGCTGGTCGCGAAAGCTCCCGCGACCGAGACGGCGTCACGGATCGTTCCATACGCCGCGGTGGGCGCGGCGATCTGGGGGTGGCGCTGGATGATCGGAGACGGCGGAGGATACGACGCCCACGTCCCGGTCGCGATGGGCGCGGCCACCGGTCTCGTCGTTCTGGGCCGACACGTGACGGCGTGGTTCGTTCCGCTCGGGATCGGGCCGGTCACTCCGCAACCGTGGATTGGCTGGACCGATCCCGCGGTTCCCGGAATGCTCCTCGTCGTGGTGGTCGCGCTCGCGCTCGCGGCCGTCGGCGCGAGAACATTCCCGTTGACCTCGTTCGGCGTGGTGTGTGGGGTGTCCGCGCTCGCGCCGGTGCTTGCCCTCCCTTTCCTGACCGATGTGGCGCTGTTTCAGCCGCATCGAGGCTATGCCGCATCGGTCGGGTTCGCACTGGCGACCGTGGAGGCCGTGCGGGTGCTGGGCGCGGCTGCGGTCCGCTGGGCGGCGCCGCTCAGGCCCGCGAACCGTGCCGTCGCGGGGTGGGCGACGGCGTTCCTGCTCGTTGTGGGAGCGGTGTGGGCGGACACGAGTCAGGGACGGGCGTGGCGGGACGAAGTAGGGTTTTGGTCGGAAGCGGTCCAGCGGCATCCGCGAGAGGCCGCCTACCACCATAGCCTGGGCGCGGCGTCCCTGCGCGCGGGCGACCTCCCGCAAGCCTTGGATGCCTTCACGACGGCGGCGCGACTGGATCAGACGCTGCCGAGGGTTCACTATAATCTCGGTCTCGTCTACACGGAGATGGGACGCACTGACGACGCGCTGGCGGAGTACGAGCGGGCGCGGGAGCGCGATCCCGCCGACTTCAAATCGCTCGCGAACCTCGGGTTCCTGTACGAGAAAAAGGGAGAGACGGCCCGCGCGCTCGACGCGTACCAGGCGGCGCTCCGGGTGTCGCCGGACCTGGGGGCCGTTCGTGAACGGGTCGACCGCTTGGAGCGGTCGGGGATCGTCTCGCCGTCGCAGGCTACGGGTCTTCCGGCTGTGGCCGTGCCGCGATGAGCGCCGCGCCGATGGTCACGATCACGCGCCGGGCATCGGTCCTCGTCTTCGCCTTGCTGGCTATCGTCATAGCCGCGGCGCATGGCGGGGCGCTGCGGGGACAGTTTCACTACGACGACATCTTCGCCATCGTGGAGAACCCGGCCGTTCGGTCATGGGATCCGTTTCGGTATTTCACCTCCGCGAACGCGGTGATCAGCGAGGCGAACGCGGCCGGCTACCGGCCCCTCACGGTGGTGTCGCTCGCGCTGAATTATCAGCTCGGTGGCGTGTCCCCGGTCGGCTACCTCCTTGCGAACCTGCTACTACACCTCGCGGTGTCATGGATGGTCTTCGTCGTGGGGCGCCGTCTCCTGGGCGATTGGCGCTGGGCAGGCGTCGCCGCGCTGGTGTTCGCGCTGCACCCCGTCAACGCGGAGGCCGTCAACTACAGTGTGGCGCGCTCGTCGCTCCTTTCCACCATGTGGATGCTGGTGGCGTTTTGGGCGTTTCTTCGAGGCCGGCTTGCGGGAAGGGTCGGCTGGCATGGGCTGGGCGTGGGGGCCCTGCTGGCCGCGATGCTGAGCAAGGAGTCGGCGGTCGCTTTCGTGATCCCGCTGGCGGCATACCCCTGGTTGTCCGCGCGATGGGAGCGCGCGCAGGCCGAACACCGCGCGGAGGACCGACACGCGGGATATCGGGACGTCATCCCGTATCTCATCCTGGCCGCGGCGTACGTGGCGTTCTGGAGCGCCATGACCCGGGGCGGTATCCGGCCGCCGGGCCCGGCGGCGTATCCGACCTGGACATTCGCCGAGGTGGTCACTCGTTCGCTCGTATTATGGGTCTGGCCCTGGCCGCTGGGTCTCGATCACCCGCTGACGTTTCTCCAGCGATTTGATCCGTGGCTCGCGGTGGGGCTGGTGGTGTTCGGTGCGGCGTGGCTCGCGGCGGTGATCGTCGGCATCCGGCGTGCCCCGTTCGCCGCGTGGGCATTGCTGTGGGTCGCGGCCGGATTCGCGCCGCTCGCTCCGCTGCCGTGGCTGACCACGGTGGGGCTCCTGCAGGAAAATCGCCTGGTGTTCTCCGCCGTCGCCCTGGCCTGGCTGACCGCCTGGGGCGTCCAAACGCTTGTGGCGCGGTTGCGGCGCGGCGCCGGGGGTGCGTGGGTGACCCGGTGGGTGGTCGCCCCGATCGGCCTGGTGCTCGTGATCGGCGCCGGGGGCTTCGATCGCGCGCGGTCGGCGGTCTGGAACGACGACGCGCGCCTCTGGGCGGAGGTGGTTCGCCGCTCGCCCGGGAATCTGCTCGCTCGGATCAATCTGGGCTCGGCCTATATGGAACGGAAAGAATTCGATCGGGCCGAGGCCGAGTTTCGCCGCGTCACGGTGCTGGCTCCCGATTACCCGCGCGCCTACTATAACCTGGGCTTGCTGGCGCTCAGGCGGGAGCGGTACGACGACGCGAAAGAGTATTTTCTGCAGACCGCCGAGGTGGCGCCGGGCTATGCCGAGGCGTACCATGTGCTGGGGGCGGAAGCCCTCAAACGCCGGCGATTCGAGGAGGCGCGAGCGGCGTTTCAGCAGGCCGTGGCGTTGCGCCCGACCGACGCGAACGCCCACGCGCAGTTGGGGCTGATCGCGCTGCGCACCGGCGACGATACCGTCGCGGAGCGCGAGTATCTGACCGCGCTTCGTGACGATCCCGGCAATCGGGAGGTCCTCAACAATGTGGGCGAGATCTACTTACGCCGGCGGGATTGGGCGCGGGCGCTCGAGTACCTGACGGCGGCGCTCGATCGCGATCCGGGATTCTTCGAGGCGGCGTACAATCGCGGGGTGGCGCTGGTGGGGCTCGGACGGCGAGACGAGGCACAGGCGGTGTTGCGCGCCGTGCGGCCGCGGTTGCCGTCCGACCCGACGTTCGATCCGTACCGTCGCGGCATCGACTATCTCTTGGCCGGGGGAACACCGTGAGAATCCCTCTCTGGGCCGTGGGGAGCCTACTCCTCGTGTTGGTGCTCGCGGCGCACTCCGGCGCGCTGGGCGGCGGGTTCCACTACGACGATCGGGCGTCGGTGAGGGAGAACCTGGGCATCCGGGTCTGGCAGCCGCTGTTCTATCTCACGTCACCGCTCGCCGTCAGCGGAGAAGAGGGCGCCTCGGGGTACCGACCGGTGACCGTCGCGAGCTTCGCGGTCAATTACGCGTTGGGAGGGCTCGATCCCTTCGGTTACTTGATCGGGAATCTGCTGGCGCACCTCGCGGTGTCCTGGATGGTGTTCGTGGTGGGGCGAATCCTCTTGCGGGACGACCGCTGGGCCGCGGTGGCCGCCGTCATCTACGCGCTCCACCCGGTGAATGCCGAGGCGGTCAATTACGTCACCGCCCGGGCGTCGCTCCTGGCCGCGCTGGGTGCGTTGATCGCGTTCTGGGCGTTTCTGCGTCGTCGCGAAGGGGGCGGGGTGTGGTGGACGGTCGCGGGACTGGCGGCGTTTGCCGCCGCCCTGCTGAGCAAGGAATCGGCCGTGGCGCTGGTCCCCGCGTTGGCGCTGTATCCCTGGCTCGGTGAGCCGTCGCGCGGCCGGGGGCTTGGGGGCACGCTGATAGGCCGGTGGGTCCGACCCATCCTCCCGTATGTCGTAGTGTGTGTCGGGTATCTCGTCGTCTGGACGAGCGTGGCGGCGGCCAACATGGACAACCGAGGGAGCCCCGCCGCGTACCCGGTCTGGACACTGATGGAACTGACCGGGCGTTCGCTCTGGCTGTGGGTGTGGCCGTGGCCTTTGGGGCTGGATCATCCCTTAACCTTCGTGAAGCGATTTGACGGCATGCTCGCCGGTGTCCTCCTCGTCACGGCCGTCGGTCTGGCGACCGTCGTGTTGGCGGATCGTCGCCGCTATCCATTGCTGGTGTGGGGGACGATATGGGCGCTCGCCGGATTGGCGCCGCTGGCGCCGCTGCCGTGGATGACGGTCAAGGGGTTGCTCCAAGAAAATCGGCTGGCGTTTTCGGCGGCGGCCTTGGCCTGGCTGACGGCTGCGGCGATCCGGGGGGTGATGGCGTACGGATCGAGGCGCGGCGCTTCGGGCGGGGCGCGACCAATGGCCGCGTGGTGGATCCGCGGCGCCGCGGCGGTCGGACTCGTCGCTGTGGTGGGAGCCGTGGCGATGGACCGCGCGCGTTCGGCGGTCTGGAACGACGACGTCCGCCTCTGGGAAGAGGCCGTGCGCCTGACCCCGGAGAGTCGCAGCGCGCACCTCAACCTCGGCGTCAGTCACATGAATCGACAGGAGTACGATCGAGCGGAAGCGGAGTTTCGGCGCGCCCTGGCCGTCGCGCCGGACTACGCGCACGCCTATTACGCGCTCGGATTGTTGGAAATCCGCCGCGAGCGGTACGATGAAGCCGAGGCCTTTCTGGCCAAGACGATCGCCTTGGCTTCCGATTATTCGGGTTCCTATCACGCGCTGGGTGATGTGGCGATGAAGCGCGGACAATCGCAGGCGGCCGAAGCCGCGTTTCAGCACGCGCTGGCGCTCAATCCCCGCGACGCCAAGGCGCAGGCGAAGCTCGGGTTACTGGCCCAGCGGGCGGGAGATCTCGCGTCGGCGGAATCCCGGTATCGCGCCGCGCTCGAGGAAGACCCCGACCAGACGCTCGCCCGGAACAACCTCGGCATCCTCTACGTGCGTCGGCGGGACTGGCCCCGCGCCCTGGAGCAGTTCACCGCCGCGGCGCGACGAGATCCGGACGACCTGGACGCCGCGTTCAATCAGGCGATGACGCTGGATATGTTGGGTCGCAAGGACGAAGTGCGGATGATTTTGCAGGGCGTGTTGGCGCGTTTGCCGGACGATCCCGAGTTCGACGCGCGGCGCCGCGCCGCCCAGGCGATTCTGGATCGAAGTCGGTGATGGGGTTCCTGGCCGCGGCGTTTTTTCTCTCGGGGGCCTCCGGCCTGGTGTACCAGGTCGTGTGGACGCGTTTACTGATTTTGGTGTTCGGGTCGACCACGATCGCCGTCAGCACCGTCCTCGCCGTGTTCATGGGGGGGTTGGCGCTCGGGGCCTTCGTCGGAGGCCGCTGGATCGATCGATGGCCCCGCCCCTTGATCGTGTATGCGTGGTTGGAGGTGGCCGTGGGCGCCTACGGCCTGTGTGTGCCATGGGCGCTCGACCGTGCCCTGCCGTTGTACCAGATGGTCTGGAGCGAGGCGGCGTCCTCTCCTGACCTCCTGCTGGCCGTTCGCGTCGTCTTCATCGCGCTGATCTTGATCGTTCCCACCACGCTGATGGGCGCCACGTTGCCGGTGTTGAGCCGCGCGATTGCGCCGAAGGCCGCCTCTGTTCCCAGACTGATCGGCCGGTTTTACGCGACCAATACCGCCGGGGCGGTGATCGGGGCGTTCGGGGCCGGGTTTGTCCTCATGCCGGCGGTGGGCGTGACGCCGACGATCGTCGCCGCGGTCGCCGGCAATCTGGCGGCGGCGGTGGCGGCGTGGATCGTGATCCGCCGGTGGAGGGGAACGGACCATCCAGCACCGTCCGCCGCGCTGTGGGCGCAGGCCACTGCCCGCAAAATCCCCCAGGGCGGCCGGGCGATGTGGGTTGCGGTGACGCTGGCCGTGTCCGGCGCGGCGGCGCTCATCGATGAGGTGGCGTGGTCGCGGGCGCTGGGACTGATCATCGGGTCGTCGGTGTACGCGTTCACCGCAATGCTGACCACCTTCCTGGTCGGGCTGGCCGCCGGCGCGGCGTCGGGGGTCTGGTTGATGCGGAGGGTGCGCGGTCGTTTGGTCTTGTTGGGCGCGGTCCAGATCGCCATCGCGGCTGCCAGCTTGACCACGGTGGCGTTGCTGGCGCAACTTCCCTTCGCGCTGGTTTGGGCCGCCGGCGCGCTGCGCGCGATCGGTCCGTGGTCGGTGCCGCTCGCCCAGTTCGCCCTGTCGTTCCTGGTCATGTGGCTGCCCACGTTCGGGTTCGGGCTGGTCTTTCCCATTGCGCTCCATCTTCTGGTTGCGGGTCCCGATACGGCGGGGGCAGCAGTGGGGCGCCTCTACGCGATCAATACCGCGGGGGCCATCGCGGGCGCCCTGTTGGCCGGATTCGTGCTGCTTCCGTCTGTCGGGGTGCAACACACCTTGTTCCTGGCGGTGGGGGCGAGCCTCATGTTGGGAATCACGCTCATCGTCGCGGACGTGTCGGTGTCGCGCGTGCGATCGCTCGGTGTGGGGGTGGGGCTCGCGGTCGCCGCCGCGTTCATCGCCGCCGCGGTTCCCACGTGGAGCGCCACCCTGATGTCATCAGGGGTGTACTGGAATCTCCCCCGGTATGTCGCGGGGTACGACGAGGCGGGGATCGCGGGCGTCGAAGCCCGAATGCCCAAGGGTCGAACCCTCTACCATCGTGAAGGCCTCACCGCGACGGTCGTCGTGGAGCAGGACCCCGACGGCAACCGGTCGTTGACGATCAACGGTCGAACCGAGTCCGGGGATCTCTTTATGCGCACCCAGGTCTTGATCGCGCATTGGCCGGTGTGGCTCGCGCCGCGCGCCGATCGGGTCCTGGTGATCGGGTTCGGAAGCGGCGCGACGGCCGGCTCGGTGCTTCGACATCCGGTCCGCCACCTCGACGTCGTGGAGCTGGAGGCGGCGGTGCTTGACGCGTCGCGTGTGTTCGAGCCGGAAAATGGTCGCCCGCTCGCCGATTTCCGAACGCGCGTGTTCGCCGCCGATGGGCGAAACTTCCTCCTCCTCACCCCGGATCGATACGACATCATCATCTCGCAACCGTCGCTGCCGTGGGTGGCCGGGGCGGCGACGTTGTTCACGCAGGACTTCTTCGACATCGCGGCCGCGCACCTCGAACCCGGCGGGGTGTTCGGCCAATGGGTCGACGCCGGCGCCATGGGCCGCGAGCAACTGCATTCGGTGCTGGCCGCATTCGCCCTGGTCTTTCCCCATTTCCTCGCCGTGGAACCGACGCCGGGCGATTTGTTCCTGATCGGGTCGGCGTCGCCGTTGGCCCTGGATCCTCGACGCATCGCGGCGTCGTTCGCCGATCCGGCGATCGCCGCTGATCTGCGGCGGGTGGACATCGGGGAGCCGCGTAACCTGTACGAAACCTTCCTGGGCGACGACGCGATGGTGAAACCTCTTCTGGCCGGGGCCATCCCGAACCGGGACGAGAATGTGTATGTGGAGTTCTCGGGGCCGATTGCGTTCGCCGGGATTCTCAGCGGCCGGCGGGAGGCGGGACTGGCGGGGGTCGAGCCCGGTCAGGCGGCCCGGGCGTGGAACGCCCTCCTGGCGCGGGGACTCGAATGACCACGCTCGCGACCGAGCCGGCGCGGCGCGCGCTGTCGTCGCTCGCGTTGGGGCTGATCCTTGCGGCGACTGCGGTCACCTACCGGGGTGTCGCGGCCAACGGCTTCGTGTTGGACGACTTTCATACCGTGGCGCGCAACCTGTCGATCCGTTCGTGGAACCACGCGGCCTCGTGGTTCACCTCGCCCTACGCCGTGAGCCGGTCGAAGGAATCCGCCAATTACCGTCCGGTACTGGTCGCCAGTTACGCCTGGGATCGCGCGATGTGGGGAGAATCTCCTGCCGGGTTTCACCGAACCAATCTCGTGCTGCATCTCGGCGTGGCGGCCATCGTCTTCCTCCTGGCGGTCCGGTTGTGGGGGTACCGTGGGGCGGCGCTGGGGGCGGCGGCATGGGTGGCGCTCCATCCCGTCAACGCCGAAGCCGTCAATTACGTTGCCGCGCGTTCGTCGGTGTTGATGACGCTCGGCGTCCTGGGGGCGGTCCTCGCGTACGATGCGTCCGTCGGAGCCGCGGGCCGCGCGCGCGCTCTGCGTCTTGGGGGAGCGCTGATCGTGGGTGGGTTGGCCTTGGGGGCGAAAGAAGCGGCGGTCGTGCTCCCCCTCTTGATTCTGATCTGGGATCGTGCGCGTTTTGGCGCGACCGCGACCTGGGGAGTCAGCCTAAAGCGGTCGCTCCCGTTCTGGGCGCTCGTCGTCCTGTGGTTTATCGTGCGCGGTGTGATCATGACGGACACGCCACGGGCGGCGCCCGCCGGCTCCGCGACCCAGGCGATGTTCTTCGGCGGGAAGATCGCGCTAACCGCGCTCTGGCATTCGCTCTGGCCCGCGGCGCTGGCCATCGATTACGGCTGGCCGGTCGAGATGCGTGCGAGCGAGGGCGTCGCGCTCCTGGCGGGCATTGCGGTCGCGATCGCGGCCGGCTGGGGCGTCTTTAGAGTCGATCGACGGCTGGGGTGGTGTCTCGCGTGGTTTGGGGTCGCGTTGACGCCCTTGATGGCGCTGCCATTTGTCACACGGCTCACGCTCTATCAAGATCACCGCGTCTATCTGGGAGGCGTGGGGATAGCCCTGATCGCGGGCCGTCTCGTCGACGCGGCCACCCGCGCGCTTCCTAAACAGTGGATGGTTCGTGTTCCAATCGGGTTGGCGTTGATCGGTGTGACAGGCGTTGCCGTCCGCGCCGATCAGGTCAGGACGGGCACGTGGCTTGACGCCGACCATCTCTGGGACGATACATTGGCGAAGTATCCCGATAGCGCCATGGCACGGAATGAGCGTGGTCTCCGGCTGCTGAACGACGGACGCCTCGCTGAGGCGGAGCGCGATTTTCAAGCGGCGTTGCAACGGATCCCGAAATATGCCTACACCCACGTGTACCTGGGCATGACCTACGGAAAACGGGGTGACGCGGAGCGTGCGATCGACGCGTTCAACACGGCGCTGCGCTTCAGGCCGCGGTTCACCGAGGCGCGTCTTCGCCTGGGGATGACGTACGAACAGCAGGGGCGCCTCGATTTGGCGCTGGCGGAGTACGAGCATGCGTTGCGCGACGATCCGGCGGCGATGTCCGTCCTGGTTCGGTCTGCCGGTCTCCTCGCAGGCCAGGGGCAATGGGATGAGGCCGTCAGTCGTTACCGTCGGGCGCTGGCGATCGATCCGCAGGATGACGAGGCCTCGGTGGGGCTCGGCGCGCTGTTCCTGCGGTTGGAACGCTGGTCTGAGGCCCGGGACGTCTTCAGCGCGTTTCTCGCTCGACACCCGGATTCCTCCGCGGCCCGGTTTTACATCGGGATGACCCACGCGCGGGAAGGACGGGACGCCGCCGCCTTGCCCGTCTGGCTGGAGGCCTCGAGACTCAATCCGGATGACCCCGAGCTCTTCGTCGAACTCGGCCTGTTATACGGCCGGCGGGGAGAATGGACCGACGCCATCGGCTGGTACGATCGCGCGCTCCAGCGCGATCGTACCTTGTTTGCGGCGCACCTGAACCTGGCACGGGCGGCCGAGCGTGCCGGCGACCCCGACCGCGCGCTCTTCCACTACCGGGCCTTTTTGCAGACGGCGCCCCGCAATGGCGATTCCGAGGGACTTCGGGTCGACGTCAAACGGGCGATCGTCACGTTGATGACCGCGCGTCGATCAACAGCGGGCGGAAGGCAGCGTTGACGAGGATGACGGTGATGGGTCTGGCCGTGGAGATGAAACGGCGAGTCGTCCCGTGGATTGCGGTGGGGGCGATCCTGCTGGTGGCGGCGTTCGCATACTGGGACGTGACCGGGCACGACTTTGTCCTGGACGACTCGCACACCGTCAAACATAATCCCGCTCTGCGATCGCTGACGTTTGCGCCCCAGTGGCTGACCTCCCCGTACGCGTCGAGCGGTAATCGGGAGTTCCCGAACTACCGCCCTGTGTTGGTGGCAAGCTACGCCCTCGATTACGCCCTCTGGGGCGACGGGCCCGGCGGGTATCACGCGACCAACCTCGCCATTCACCTCGGTGTGGTGATCCTGGGATTCGTGTTGGCCCGGCGCCTGTGGCGTGATGAGACGGCGGCGCTCTGCGCCGCGGCTCTGATCGCGCTCCATCCCATCAACGCCGAGGCGGTGAATTATCTGACCGCGCGCTCGTCGTCGCTGATGACCGGGTTGGTCCTGGCGGCGATCTGGGCGTCCGAGCGGGCCGCGACGGGATCCAACCGGCGGTGGTCGGTGGCGGCCTACGCACTCGGGCTGGCCGCGCTGGGGACCAAAGAGGCGGCGGTCGTCCTCCCCGTGCTGATCATTGCCTGGGACCGCGCCAACCGTGACGGGCCTTGGGCGGCCGCGATCAAGCGCTCGGTTCCCTGGTTTCTGCTGGTCGCAGGATTCCTGGCGGTCAGGACCTGGGTCTTGTGGGGGCACGGAGACGCCGCAATCAGCGGGCCTGGCGTGACGACGGGACAGAATCTGCTGTTTGCGATCAAGATCTACCTGGCGTCATTGGGGTATTGGTTCTGGCCGGCGGGACTGGCGGTGGACCACGCGTGGCCGATTCTCATCGGGGTTCGGGAAGGGGGGTGGCTGATCGCCGGGGCGGTCATCGCGATCGTTGGCACGGCCGCCGTCTTGTGGGTACGTCGACGAATGGGCTGGTGCCTTGTCTGGTTTTGGGCGGCGATCGCGCCGGTGGGAGCCCTGGCGTTCATCAGCCGGCTGACGCTGTATCAGGACAGCCGGGGATACTTGGCCGGGATTGCGCTGGCCTGGTTGATGGGTGGTCTCCTGGTGGCCGTGGGGCGTCGATGGGTCGCGTGGGCATCGTCGGTCCACGGGATCGGCGGCGGATGGCAAGTCGCCGCGGCTCGCGCGGCGCTCGGGCTCATCGTGCTGATCGGCACGGCGTCGGCGGTTCGAGCCGATACCGCCCGCACGGCGGTTTGGGTCAACAAGGTCACGCTGTGGAACGATGTGCTGACCACCTATCCGGACAGTCTCATGGCGCACAACGCGAAAGGCCTGCAAGCGCTCGATGCGGGACAGTTCGAGGCGGCCCGCGACTGGTTCGAGCGCGCGCTGCGGTTGGCGCCTGGATTTTCGGAGGCCCACAAGAACATCGGCGTGGTGTTCGCGCGGCTCGGTGACTGGGATCGAGCGGCTGCGGCGTTCGAGTTCGCCCTCAAGATCAACCCTCGGTTCTCGGAGGCGCGGATCAACTTGGGTAAGGTCTACGAGCACGTCGGCCGTCCGGATCTCGCGCTCCAGGAGTACGACCGTCTGTTACAAGACGACCCCGGGGAGGCGGCCGTATGGGGACGCACGGCGTTCCTGCTGGAGCAGCGGGGTGATCTCGATGACGCGGCGGTTCGATACCGGCGACTCCTGGAGATGAATCCGGGTGATGGGGAGGCTCGAATGTCGCTGGGAGCGATCCTGCTGCGCGCCGGGCGCTGGGCGGACGCGCGGGCCGTGTTCGAGGCCGTCCTCGCCCGGGAGCCCGATTCCTATGCCGCGCGGTTCAACCTCGGGGCCGCGCTCGACGGCCTCGGCGCGTGGGATGAGGCCATCGACGCGTATCAGCAGGCGGCGACTCTCGATCCCGCCGACCCCGATCCGTACTTTAAGATCGGCGTGATCTGGTCGAAACGAGAGCGATGGGCCGAGGCCGCCCTCATGTATCGCCGGGCGATCGAGCGCGACCCGGGCCATTTCGCGACGCACATGAATCTGGGGTTGGTGGCCGAGCGATTGGGGGATACGCGCGGGGCGATCGCGCACTATCGGGACTTTCTCGCCGCCGTGCCGCCGGACCCGGTCTACGACACCCTGAAACGACAGGCGCACGATGCGATGGCGCTCCTCCGTCGCACGCCCGATCGGGGAGGCCGGGAGGCCCCGCCGAGCGGGGAGGTCAAGCCGAGAGGATGATCGCCGGTATGCCGACGAAATGGTCGATGCGTCTCGATGAGGCCGGCTGGCTGCGCGGCGATCGCGTGTGGGTGATCGCGGCGATGGTCGGACTCTTGCCGCTGATTGCGGCGATCTATGCCAACAACCTGCACGGCGTGTTTCAGTACGACGATCGGCACACGATCGTCGAGAACCAGCTTTTACAGTCGACACATGTTGGGGAGACCATTACTCCGGCGTGGTGGGGCCGTGAGGCGCCGGTGATCGGGGGCGGGCACTACCGGCCGTTCACGTTCGCGACGTACGCCGTGAACTTCGCGATCGGAGGACTCGATCCGTTCGGCTACCACGTGGTCAACGTCGTCCTCCACTGGGCGGCGACCGCCGCGCTGATGGCGTTGATGTGGATCGTGCTGCCGCACCCGGTTCCGGTGATCGTCGCGGGCGCCGTGTTCGCGGTCAATCCGGCCAATAGCGAGGCGGTCAATTACATCGCCGCGCGGCCATCCGTTCTCGCCTCCGGGTTGTATGGGCTGGCGATCGCCGGCTTCGCGCTCTTTCGGCGGTTCCAGGCCGAAGGGCGAGTGACGGCCGGTCTCGCGGCGGCCGGTCTCGCGGTGCTGGGTCTGCTGTTGGGGCTCTCGAGCAAGGAAATCGCGGTTACGATCCCTCTCCTTTGGGTGTGCTATGACATCGGATGGT
>Ga0210377_10000904_pt1 | contig 28106 bp, 29 predicted proteins | sample PLM4_65_b1redo_FD_155480 | JGI IMG/M metagenome (GOLD analysis project Ga0210377, IMG submission 155480) | Groundwater sediment microbial communities from an aquifer in East River, Colorado, USA - PLM4_65_b1 redo | ecosystem: Environmental > Terrestrial > Soil > Riparian zone | place: USA: East...
GTGGTGAAGCGGCCGTTGATGTACAGAACGTCAGGCATCGGCAACGGCCTTCACGATCACGACAGTCCGATCATCCTCGGCCACAGGTGACCAACCGGCGACGCGCGCCAGCACGGCCTGACCGATCTCCTGCGCCGTTCGCTCGCGATTCGTGCGAACGACATCCTGCAGGCGCTCCAAACCGAATTCGTCGTCCTCCGCGTCGTGCGCCTCGACGATTCCATCCGAGTACATGCAGAGGAGATCGTGCGGATCGAGCTTCACGAACCCGCGCGTGTAGGTTGCATCCGGCGTCGGACCGAGGACAGGGCCGCCGTTGCGGAGAAGCTCGACTCCATCGCCTTTCAGCACGAATGGGAAATTGTGGCCCGCGTTCGTGTAGATCAGGATTCCGCCGGTTTCGAGCTCGCAGTAGAACAGCGACACGAACTTCGTCGTCATCCGGCTGCGATGGATGATGTGGTTGAGCTTCTGCATGGTGCGCACCATCTTGAAATCGCGATCGGTGGCCATGCGAAGACCCATGTACACATCGCGCACCACCAGCGCGGCGGGCAGGCCGTGGCCTGACCCATCGGCGATGGCCAGGCCGAGGATGTTGTCACTGAGCGGAATGAAGTCGTAGAAGTCGCCGCTGACGATCTCCGCCGCGACCGTCTTGCCCCAGATATCGAACCCTTCGTACTGCGGAATCCGCTGCGGGAGAATCGACTGCTGAATGCGCTGCGCCTCCTTGATGATCGACTCGTACCGCTGCGCGCGCATTTTCTGATTGATCGCGTATCGGATCAGATTGAGCGAGAAGTGAACGTCGTCCCGGCCCATCTCCGGCGCGATGTCGAAACTGAGGATGTAATCTTCGTCGCCCACCGCGATCGCCGCGAAGCGCCGCGCCCCGATTCTCTGTTCCAGAACGGGATCGAACGCGGGATCGCTCGGATCCATCACGATGACGCCGTTCTCGCGCACCAGCTGCAGAGGCTTGTAGTCGTTGGGAACAGCGATGCCGAGCTCGGAGCCCTGCGACTCCCCGAAGCGCCCGACCAGCTCGTATGTCGAGTTGTCCGTGCATGCGTAAACGCGCCCTCCCGTGATGCCGAGAGCGTCCCTGAAGTTGGAAGCGATCGTTTCGGCGATCTGCTCCACCGTCCCGCTGCTCACGTCGCGGGTATCGATCTGTTCGAGCGTGCGCTCGACTTGTTGCAGGAGTTTCTTGTAGTCCATGTTAGAAGCGGAGCTCTTAGCTCTTAGCTCTTAGCTCTTGGGCAGCGAATTCACTGGTCGTCATCACGAATCTGACGCCGTATCGATCTGATCAAGCCGTTCAAGATTCTTCCTACTTCGGCAGCTTGCGCGAAGAGTTCTCGGAAGCGTGCCATCGTGATGTACCCGACTCGCTGTGCGAGTTCGAGTCGCGTTTCTACCTCGAGTAGAGAGCCACGAGCTTTCGAGAGGAATTGCACATACTCTTTTTTCGAGAGCCTTCCCTTGCCCTCTGCGATATTGCTCGGGACCGATCCGGCGCATCCGCACAGCTGCATTGTCAGGACGTAAGTCTCTCGTTTCGGAAAGGTTTCCACGGTTCGATAGATTTCAGTGGCGAGGTCCATCGCCCGTCGCCACGCGATGAGGTCCCTGTGCGAATCGCTCATGATGTTCCCTAAGAGCTCAGAGCTAAGAGCTGAGAGCCACACACCAAGAGCCTATCGCAGGTCTACCCCATCCAACGCGTACGGCGCCGCAACGCGCAGGAGGCCGAGGACAGTGGGATACACATCGGCAATGTACGGAGCACGATCCGTTGCCAGCTTTCGGTTGTAGAAGAAGATTCCTTTCACCAGTTCGGGGTCGACGGAGCAGTGGTCGCCGCTCCAGACCTGTTTGTTCGGCTCGAGGATGTTCTTCGGAATGCCGCCGAGGGAGGTTTGCCAGGAGACGCGGTAGCCGTCGTTGTTGGTGAGGAAGAGGTCGGGAATCATGTTCGGGTCGAACTGGCGGTAGACCTCCTCGCGCGCGATCACGCGTCGAACGGGATGCTCCCCCGTCTCGGGATCGGTCAACGCGACAAGACGTTCCTTCAGCTCCTTCTTGAGCGCGTCGTATTCGGCGCCGGGATTCACGATGCCCTGCGCCTCGCGCCCCTTGAGGTTGATATACAGCTCGCCCAGGCCCATCGCGTAGGCGCGCGTTTTCGACCAGTCGACGTTCTCCCAGAACTGACCCTGGTCGAACAGCATCTCGACGTTGCGCTCCTTCACCTGCACGCCGCTCTTCAACGTCATGTAGCCGTTCATCACGAGCCAGGTGTCGTAGTTCACGGATTTGCGGAAGCTCGCGAAGCCGTGGTCGGACAGCACGAGCAGCGCGGCGTTCTTCTTCTGCGCGGCGGCCATGGCGTCGCCCACGATCGCGTCCATGAGCTGATACGCCTTCAGCAGCGTCCCGCCCCACTTCGCCGCCAGCGCCGGATCGTAGGCCGGATGCTTCGGATCCATCGTCCGCCAGAACACATGCCCGACCCGATCGGGAAACTCGAACTGCTGCACGAGCAGATCGTCAGGCCCGTTCAGGAACGACTCGAACATCTTCCGGTCTTTCGCGACGGTCCAGTTCATGTCGTCGAGGAACATCTGCTCGTCCGCGAAGCCCTCGGAAATCGCCCAGGTGTCGATCTGCCAGCCGATCGTCTTGTACAGGCCGAACTGCTGGGCAAGCTGCAGCGCCCATTTCGCGGGCGAGGAGACCCTGAACCCCGGCGGAAGCATTCGCGGATCGAAGTTGATCGGCGAGAGGTACAGCTTGATTTCAGGCTGCGAGGCGATCAGATGGAACCGGCTGATGCCGTGAAGCTTGATCAGCGGATTGAACGCAAAGACGAACTCGACCCAGTCGCTCCACTCCCCCGCTCGCAACGTGATCTTCTGCCCGCTCTCCTCGATCGTCACGGAGCTCCGGTCGCCGGCAACCGTGATCGTCATCGGGATCGTGATGTACGGAGGATTGCCGAACAGTTTGTTCGGCGGTCCCTGAATCGACGTGCGGATGACGCCCTTGTTGTCCTCGAGCTGCATGACCTCGATCGAGAACTCGTTCGACCCGCTGCGGTGGAAATCGAGCTCGGATGTGAAGTAGAACGGCTTCCCGACGCGCCCGGACATGTCGGGGACGCCGAGCCCGGAGAGGAGATGATCGTCGTGGCCGAAGTCGTTGGCCGGGAACGTGACCGGAACGTGCACCACGGTCGCCTTGCGCCCCGCGCGCGCGGCGACCTCCCAGAACGGGATCCCCTGCCGCCGATTCACGACTCCGGGCCGGCTCGTCGGAATGTACTTGCGCGTCGCAGCGAACGCGCCGATGGCGAGGCCGACGGCGATGACGCCCACGACGGCGCCGCCGATGCGCGACCATCGGCCGGTCAGGAGGGCGATGAGGCCGAAGATGACGAACACCGCCACAGCCGCGGCGATCGGATTCTTGTGGCCGAGGAGAAATGGCTCTTTGGTCTCGTCGAACGCCGCGAAAACGGGCAGATATGTCCGCGGATCTCGGCGGAGAAAGTCGAAAATGCCGGTGCGACCAGGATCGATTCCGGTGGTGAACGTCGACCACGACACAGGGGTCTGCGCGGGAAGTGTCGGCCGGAGCGGGCGAAACGTGCCGCTCTGGCGAAGCTTGGCCATGTTCGGCAGCTTCCCCTCGTTCATCCACTGCTCGGTATAGCGGGCGTCGGCGCCGTCGAAGCCGAGGACGATGACCTTCGTGTTTTCGGCCGTTCCGAGGCTCGAAAAAAGCAGAAAGCAGAAAGCAGAAAGCAGAAAGGTGCGTCGCGGGAGGGTCATTTCTGCTTTCTGCCTTCTGCTTTCTGCCTTCTTCTTCATCGGCGGGATGATAGCAGGCACTTCTCTTGATAACGGGTCACAGGAACGGAACGAACGGGATGGAGTTCCCAGTATGAGAAACCGTCAGCTCTTCGGAATCCTCGGTCTGTCAGTGGTGGTCGCGGCGTGCGGCGGTGGCGAGAAGGGCGCCGGGGGCGGCGGGGGCGAGAACGACAAGAACACGCTCGTGATGGCGTTCGACGGCAGCCCCACGAACCTCGATCCCCGGATCGGGACCGATACGTATTCCGGCCGCATCTGGGACATGTCGGCGAGCGGTCTGATCAAGCTGACGCCGAACGGCGACTATACGGGCGACATCGCCGAGAAGTGGGAGACGCCGGACGACAAGACGATCATCTTTCACCTCAACCCGAACGCGAAGTTCCAGGACGGGCGGCCGGTCACGGCGAAGGATTTCAAGTTCACGTTCGACTCGCTGATGGACGCGAACTTCCCGAGTCCGAAGCGATCCGGCTACGACGCCGTCGCGTCGTTCGATGCCCAGGACGATCACACGTTCGTCGTGCGCCTGAAGGAACCGAATGCCGGCATCCTCGACAACTTCCCGTACATGCTGGCTCCACGAGGTGCCGATCCAGGTGCGTTCTCGAAGACGCCGATTCTGGCCGGCGCTTACAAGGTGACCGACTTCAAGACGGATGATCGCGTCGCGCTGCAGGCGTTCCGGCAATGGGTCGGCGGCACGCCGAAGATTCCGAACGTTCTCGTGCGCATCATTCCCGACGCCACGACCCGGGTGCTCGAGCTGCGGCGCGGGACGGTCCAGTTCGCGATCAACAGCATCCCGTACGATCAGGTCGACCAGTTCAAGAAGAATCCCGATTTCAATGTCGTCACCTCGCACGGCGGCGCGTATCAGTACATCGCGTTCAACCTGAAAGACCCGATCCTGTCGAAGAAGCCGGTGCGGCAGGCCATCGCCCACGCGATCGATCGCAACCGCATCGTCCGCGATCTGCTGCACGGCTACGGCGCGGTCACGAACACGATGTTTCCGCCGGGACACTGGGCGCGCGCCGAGAACCTGCCGGACGATCCGTATGACCAGAACAAAGCGCGTCAGTTGCTCGATGCCGCCGGCTATCCCGATCCCGATGGAGCGAATGGACCGAAGAGCCGCTTCAAGCTGGTCTACAAGACCTCGACGGACGCCGAGTCGAATCAGCAGGCGGAGATGATCCAGCAGATGCTGAGCGAGGTCGGAATCGACATGCAGATCCAGACGAACGAGTTCGGCACGTTCATGGACGACATCAAGAACGGCCGGTTCCAGATGTTCTCGCTTCGCCGCGCCGGCATCACCGACCCCGACTTCTACTACACGATCTTCCACTCCAAGAGCCTGGCGCCCAACGGCCAGAATCGCGGGTACTACATCGACAAGCGCATCGACAAGCTGATCGAGGAAGGCCGCGCGACGTTCGACCGCGCGAAGCGCAAGGCGGCCTACGACGAGATCCAGCGGATCGTCGCGGAAGACCTGCCGTACGTCTCGCTCTATCACCGCGACAACGTGGCGATCATGCGGAAGAACATCACCGGCTTCGAGATGTATCCGTACGGGTTCCTGCTCTCGGTGCCGAAGATGTCGATTCAGTGAACCGGGGAACGCCGTCATCACTCGCAACGCGAGCGAGCGTCGAGCGGCGGCACCCCCGCAGCCCGGGAGCCGGCCCAGGGGATGGCCGACTCGCGAGAATGCCGCCACTCCACGCCCGCGTGCTCAAAAATCAGCGTCTGCGTCCCCGCCGGTTCCAATGCGATCTCAGGAGGAAACATCGGAGATCGGCGACGACACAACGAATCGCGGCGAAAGACAGAACCGGCAGGGACGCCGGCGCTCGAGCACGCGCGATTGCGTGGTGATGGGCTCAGCCGCGAGGCGGCGAGCGGGGATCGGAGGGAACGGTGCGATGGAGTGGCTCGAGCACCATCTTCTCGGAGGCGAGCCGGAACAGCGCGGTCAGGACGACCGCGGCGACAACGACGGTCAGGACGGCCAGCGTCTCTTCGATCGCTCTGTCGGCACTGAAGTCGTCGGACGCCGAGATGATCGGGAACAGCAGCGCGAGACCGCAGAGCAGAGCCGAGACCGCACGGCCGTCGCGCCGGCTTGACAGAACACCCAGCATCGCCGCGGCGGCCGTCACGAGCCAGGCAAAGTTCAGAAGCGACTCCGTCAAGTTCGTCCCCAGTGCATTGTAGGTATCCATGTGACGCGCCGCTGCCGTCAATGTTACGCGAGTCGCAGAGTTTTTGCTCCCCGCGACACTACGTTCCGCAGACGGTCTCGATCAGGATCGCCGTGACCTGGTAAGGGTCAATGTTCGCCGCAGGGCGCCGATCCTCGAAGTACCCCTTTCCTGCGTTCACGGTCGCCATCGGGATGCGCACCGACGCCCCACGGTCGAACCGTCCGAACCGGAAAGCGTGAATCGGTGACGTCTCGTGCATGCCGGTGAGGCGCTCTTCGTTGTGAGCGCCATACACCTTGATGTGGTCCTCGTGCCGGCTCTCCAGCTTCTTCATGGCGTCTTCGATGACCTTGAGGCCACCATCGGAGCGCATCGCCTTCGTCGAGAAGTTCGTGTGGGCGCCCGCGCCGTTCCAGTCGCCTTTGACCGGCTTCGGATAGAGCGTCGCCGTCACGCTGAACTCCTCGCCAATGCGGTAGAGCAGCCATCGAGCGAGCCACAGCTCATCCGAGACCTCGAGCGGACCGAGCGGACCGACCTGAAACTCCCACTGCGCCGGCATCACTTCCGCGTTCGTCCCCTCGATGTGAATCCCGGCCCTCATGCACGCCTCGGTGTGGGCCTCGACGATGTCGCGGCCGAACACCTCGTCCGCGCCGATGCCGCAGTAGTAGCCGCCCTGCGGCGCGGGAAATCCGTTGTCCGGCCAGCCGAGGGGCCGCGCGCCCTGGAAGAACGTGTACTCCTGCTCGATGCCGAACCACGGCTCGTGCTGCTTGTACTTCTCGGCCACGTCGCGCAGGTGCGCGCGGGTGTTGCTCCAGTGGACAGATCCGTCCGCGTTCAGCACTTCGCAGAGCGCGAGGATGTCGTTGTCGCGATGGAGCGGATCGGGAACGAAACACACCGGCTTCAACTGCAGGTCACTGTGATGACCGGTCGCCTGGAACGTGCTCGATCCGTCGTAGCCCCAATCGGGAATGTCCTCGAGCTTCTTCACCTGGTCGATGACCTTCGTCTTCGAACGAAGTTTCGCTGTCGGCTTCTGTCCGTCGATCCAGATGTATTGCGCGGTGATCTTGGCCAATGTCGAACCTCCTCAAACCGAATGTCGCTCCGGCCGGAAAATGATGGCGCAGCTTAGCAGATCGCAGATCAGCACACAGCTCGCAGATGACGGACTATGACGTTCCGAGATCTGCGACCTGAGCGTTACTCGCGGTTGATACGACAATCTTGTTTCTTCCAAGAGATTTTGCTTCGTACATCGCGCCGTCGGCGCGGCGCAGCACATCATTCTTGTCTTCCTCGATCGACCGGCGTGACCGCGGATCCGGACGATACTGCGCAATTCCGATCGACGCCGACACGAGACCGTGCAGATTCAGCGGCGGCATGCTGAAGCCCCACGTGCGCGAAAGGAACGTCGTGTCCTCGATCGCGCGGCGAAGCTCTTCGCAGAGCGCGACGCAGTCGGCGACGGACGTGTCGGGCAGGATGATCACGAACTCGTCGCCGCCGTAACGCGCGACCGTCGCGCGTGGGTCGTGGATGATGCGGCTGAGCACGAAGCCGACCTCGCGCAGCATCTGGCTGCCGGCGAGATGACCGTACGAGTCGTTCACCAGCTTGAACTGATCGAGGTCGAGAAAGATCACCGCCGTCTCGCGCCCGGTCCGCCTCGCCTCGGTCACCGCTTCGGTGAGGCACACGTGGAACCAGCGATCGTTGAAGAGGCCGGTGAGATCGTCGCGCTTGGCGAGCTCGTGCGAGCGCTTCGCATCGAGCGCGTTCTGCAGCACGAATGACGTATAGCCTGCGAAGATCTCCAGCAGCGTCATGTCGCGCGCCGTGAAGTTTTTCCCTTCCAGACGGTTGATCAGCTCGAGCACGCCGCAGACGTTCTTGCCGATGTAGATCGGAACGGCCACGATCGAGTGCGTCTTGTGACCGAGCCGCTCGTCGATGGCCGGATAGAAGTGCTGATCCTGCGCGACGTCCACCGACAGATGCGGCATGCCGGTCTGGTAGACCTGACCGACGATGCCGTACTCCGCCGGGAGACTCTGTCCGACGAGCTCGCGGCTGAGATGTCCGAACGCGGCGATGAACGCCAGCTCGTTCTCGCGCCGGTCCGGGAGTTTGTTCGAGGGATCGTCGAGCAGAATCGATCCGGACTCGGCAGGCACGAACTCGTACGCCTTCTGCAGGATCTGCCGAAGCACGAGATCGAGGTCGACTTCGTCCTTCAGCGACAGTCCGGACTTGTGCCGCTCGAGAAAGCGCTCGAGCTGCCGGATTTCCAGCGCGTGAACCTGAATCATGGAACGGACGACCTCTGTGGAGAAGGCGCGATTATACGAGTTCTTCGGCGGCCGCCGCTTCCTGTTCGAACGAGACTCTCCGGTACGCCTCGAACGATTTCAGACCGCTCCGCCGCAATGCGACATATTCACGCACGTAGCGCCAGTAAAAACGGACGATGCCGAGGCGGTTGATCTGCCCGACGTGAACGAGCTCGTGCCGGAGCAGCCGCTGCAGCTCCTCCCCCGTGATCCTCGCCGACACGTAAATGCGCCGGCCGAGCGTGATGGCGACGACGCCGCGCTGCAGGAACGGCCGGAGCCACCAGGGAAAGGAACGTGAGATCCGCGGCTCTCGAGTCATTCTGCATTCTGCATTCTGCATTCAAAGAGGAATGCAGAATGCAGAATTACAATGCGCGCACGGAAAGGAGTGCCCACACGTATGCGCAGAGCCGCTCAGCTCACTTCGTGGATCTTTTTCTTCGCTTCGGCCGCCATCGCTCAGCAACAGGACTTCAGCAAGGTCGAGATCAAGGTCACGAAAGTGGCCGGCACGGTCTACATGCTGACCGGTGCAGGCGGCAACATCGGCGTCTCGGTCGGCGATGACGGGATCGTCGTGATCGACGATCAGTTCGCGCCTCTCGCGCCGAAAATCATTCAGGCGTTGAACGGCATCACGAGCCGGCCCATCAAATTCATCATCAACACGCACTACCACGGCGACCACGTCGGCGGGAACGAGATCTTCGGCCGCGAGGCGCCGGTCATTGCCCACGACAACGTGCGGAAGCGCCTGGCCGCCGGTACGAGCGCGATGGGTCGCACGACACCGCCGGCTGCCAGGATGGTCCTGCCGGTCGTCACGTTCAACGACACGGTGACGATTCACGTCAACGGCGAAGACATTCGCGCGGTGCACTTCCCCAATGGTCACACCGATGGCGACGCCGTAATCTTCTTCCCGCAGTCGAACGTCGTGCACATGGGCGACGACTTCTTCAGCGGCCGGTTCCCGTTCATCGATACCGACAACGGCGGGAGCGTGCGCGGCCTCATCGGGAACGTCGAGAAGATCCTCGCCGCGCTCCCCGATGACGTGAAGGTGATTCCGGGGCACGGCGAGCTGTCCGACAAAGCAGGCCTGCGCAAGTTTGCCGATATGCTCAAGGGCTCCTCCTCCGCGGTGCAGAGCGCGATCAAATCGGGCAAGACACTCGACCAGGTCAAGGCCGACAACGTGCTCGCGCAGTGGGCGGACTGGGGGAAGGACTGGTTCGTCGACGCGAACGCATTCGCGGAGATGCTGTACAAAGAGCTCTCGCGAAAGTAAGCGGAGGTCCTTCTCGTGTCATTCCGAGCGTAGCGAGGAACCTGCAGCGGCGGGTGGCACGAGGCCCATGCCTCGAGCCACCCGTTTCCCCCAGGTCCCTCGCTACGCTCGGGATGACACACAAGCGCACTCACTTTCTCCTGATCGACAGCGTCAGCGCGAACCGCGCCACCGGCTCGTGGCCCAGTTTCGACGGCACCGTCGCGGTCACCCGCACCGTCGCTTCTTCGCGCTCGCCGCTCTCCAACGCCCGGGCGACGAGTTGCTGAATCAGCTCCCCGCTCTCGTTCGTGAAGACAACGTCGCCCTCGGCCCGCTTCAGGAACTCGGCGTGGAGGTCCTTGAAGATGAACGACACGCGCACCTTCTTCTCGCGAACGAGATTGAATGCGATCAGCCCTGCCGCCACGTCCGCTCCCATGCACAGCACGCCGAGGTACATGGCGTGGATGTCGCGGCGTCGCGTGCGCCAGTTGAGCGGCACGCGCACGATGCAGCGCCGCTCATTCACCTCGACGATCGTCGGCTTGATGAACCACAGCAGAAACACGTTCACGAACGACCACAGGCGAACGGTCATCGTGGCGCGATTCACCGCTTCACCTTCGACTCGTCCATCCTGCGTCGTGCGAACGGGCCGGTCATCCGCTCGTAGAGCGCCGACGGCATCAGGCGCATCGTCCGCGTCAGCAGCGACATCGGGCGCGGGAACTCGACGACACGAGCACCGCGCTCGAGACCATCCGCGATGATCTTCGCGGCGCGGCCCGCCTGCATCAGAAACGGCATCCGGAATCGGTTCTTCTCCGTCATCGCCGTCACGACGAATCCGGGATTGACGATGGTGACGCCGACGCCGTACGGCGCGAGCTCGATGCGGCTGGCCTCGAGAAACGACTGCATGAACGACTTCGTTGCGGAGTACACCGAGGTGCCGGGAAGTCCGCGCAGGCCGGCCAGCGACGCGATGCCGGCGAAACGCCCGCTGCGGCGCTCGACCATGGACGGGATCACGGCATCGAACAGATAGAGCATGCCCAGGATGTTGACGCGGACCATCTGTTCGGCGTCCGCGAGGTTGAACTTTGCTGCGTGAGTCGGAACGCCGACCCCGGCGTTCGCGATCGCCAGATCGAACGCACCGCCGAGCGTCCGCGACGTCCGCGCCACCGCGTCGTGCACCGAGGCTGAGTCGCCGACGTCGCACGCGGCGATCGTGGAGTCGCGCACCTCGCGGGCCAGATCGCGCAGGAGCTCTTCGCGGCGCGCGAGCAACGCAAGAGCCCACCCGCGCCGCGACAGCTCCAGCGCCAGCTCCCGGCCGATTCCGCTCGATGCGCCGGTGATGATTGCCCGTTTCACTCGTCTAGTGTATTCCCGGATAAATTGCAGACATGAAGTCTCACACGAAACACCTGGTCTTTCACACGAACGAGCGGATGGAGTTCGTCAACATCACCGCCGACGTCGAGGCGGAGGTCGCTGCGAGCGGTGTGTGCGAAGGGCTCTGCCTCGTGAACGCCATGCACATCACCGCCAGCGTCTTCATCAACGACGACGAGCGCGGCCTGCATGAAGACTACAAGCGCTGGCTCGAGTGGCTCGCGCCGTACGATCCCAGCGCGAAGCGCTATCACCACAACCGCACGGGCGAGGACAACGGCGACGCCCACCACAAGCGCCAGATCATGGGGCGCGAGGTCGTCGTGGCGATTACCGCGGGCAAACTCGATTTCGGACCGTGGGAACAGATCTTCTACGGCGAGTTCGACGGCCGCCGCGACAAGCGCGTGATGGTCAAGATCATCGGTGAGTGATCACAGGGCCCGGTGAGCGCGAGCACGCCCGCGTGAGACGCGCGCCTTCGCGCGCGAACATCGTTGCGTGATAAGTGATTGCTGGTCATGTCCCTCGCCGCAGAACCGACCCTCGGAATGCCTCAAATGGACAGCGAGCACGCAGTCCAGATCGAGCTGCTGCGTGAGGTGGAGCGGGCGGTCGCCACTCTCGATCGCACGACGGCGCTCGATCTCATGAAGCGTCTCGGCGACTACAGCGAGGCGCATTTCGGTTCGGAGCAGATCCTGATGCGGCTGCATGCGTATCCGCAATATGCGGCCCACGAAGCCGAGCATGGGAAGCTCCTAGCCGAGCTCCGGCGGATCCGCGACCGGCTCACGTTCGACGATCGCACCGAGTTGACGGAGGCGGTGCAGGAGCTTCGAAACTGGCTCCTCAACCACATTCAGACGTCCGATCGCAGGTTCGCGGAGTACATCCGCGGAGAGTCGCTGCGCCGGCCGCATTCTGACCGGTCGTGACGCGCGACTCCATTGATCGATACTTCTGTCGGTCCTGTTCCTCGCGGCCGGCGCCGGCGTGACGCGTCAGCGCAACTCAGGCAGTTTCACAGCGTTCTCGAGCACCGGCGCAAACAGATCGCCCATTTTCGCCAACCGGTCGGGCATCGTGCGGATGTTGAACTTCTTCGGGTCGAGCTTCTTCGTGACCTCTTCCCATTTGAGCGGCGCGGACACAGGCGCGCCATCGACCGCCCGCGGTGAGTACGGCGCCACGACCGTCTTCCCGTAGCCGTTCTGCATGCAGTCGAGATAGAGCCGGCCGCGCCGCTTCGCGAGACTCCGCTCCATTGTGAAGGCGGGCACCTTTGCCGCGACCGCCCCGGCGATGTTGCACGCGAACGCGTTCGCTTCTTCGTGCGTGTACCCCGGAGCGAGCGCCACAAAGATGTGAATGCCGCGCTTGCCCGAGGTCTTCGGATAGCTGGGCAGCTTCAGATTGTCGAGCAGACGCCGCATCACGATCGCCGCGTCGATCGCCTGCTCGATGCCCTTTCCCTTCGCCGGGTCGAGGTCGAGCACGATCCAGTCCGGCTGTTCCAGCGCCGGCGCGTGCGACGACCACATGTGAATCGTGAGCACCGACATCTGCGCGAGCCACCGCAGCGTTTCCGGCCGGTCGATGACGAGATGCGTGACGCTCTTGTGCGCGGTGGTGCGCGTGGGGGTCTTCACCGTCGTCACCCAGTCCGGCGCGCTTCCCCGCCCGCTGCTGTCGATGCTCTGCTGGAACCATGACGGCTTGTCGATGCCTTCGTTCCAGTGCTCGAGCGCGAGCGGCCGGTTGCCGAGCGCGCGAATCATCGGCACGGACACCGCTTCGTAGTACGCGACGAGGTCGGCCTTCGTGATGTTGTCGCGCGGATAGAGAACGCGCTGCGGATTGGAAAGCGTGACGACCGGCGCGTCGCTCTTCTTTTGATTCGAGCGCCCGGCGGGCATCGACCGGCCAGTCGCCGGTCGCTCCACTTTCGTGGCGGTTTCTTTCACCACTTCTTCGGGCCTCTTGTCCGGTCTCAATCCGAGGAAGGAAGGATGGCGCAGTTTGTTGTCGGAGGTCCACTCGGTGAAAGCGACCTGGGCCACGAGGCGTGGCTTGACCCAGATCGCATCGCGCACCCGGGGCGCGTCGGGAGCGACCGACGCAGGCACAATGAGCTTCGCCAGCGCGTCGCGCATCGCCACGCGCAGCTTCGCCGAGAATCCGGTGCCGACCTTCCCCGCATAGTGGAACTGGCCGTCATCGCCGACGTACGCGAGGTGCAGAGCGCCGATCTCGCTCTTGCTGGCCGTGCTCGGGTTGTAGCCGATGATGGCTAGCTCCTGCTCGTTGAGCGCCTTGACCTTCAGCCACTCCTTCGACCGCCGCCCTTCGTAGATCGAGGGGTTGTGCTTCGCGATGATGCCCTCATAGCCGGCGTCCGCCGCTTCCTTCAGCGCGTCTTCTCCGCTCTCCTCCAGCTTCTGCGCGAGCGCCACGCCGGCCGGAGCGCGTTTGAGAAGGCGTTCCAGGATCTTCCGCCGCTCGGCGTATGGAAACCTGCGCAGATCCTGGCCGTCGAGCCAGAGAACATCGAACACGAAAATGCGTTCGCGATGCTGGCCGCCCTGCAGCAGTTGAAAACGCGGGACGCCGGCCGCGTCGACCGCGACGATCTCGCCGTCGAGCACGACTTCGTCGATCTTCACCTTTCGCAAGGCATCGGCGATGCGCGGGAACCGCGGCGCGAGGTCGAGCTCGTTGCGACTCCACATCGCGATCTCACCGTTCACCAGCCCGCAGAGAGCCCGGAAGCCGTCGTACTTCAACTCGTACGTCCAGTTCTTCGCATCGGCGGGTGGCGCATCGGCGAGCGTGGCGAGCATCGGAGGAAAGACCCTGCGGAGGAGGTCTTCGGGACTTCGAGTCTTCGCGGTGCGAGGTGGCGCTTTTCTGGTTGTCATGACGATCGTTGACCGTTGACCGTTGACCGTTGTCGAGGCGGTTTATTGGTCAGGCGACAGCGAACGCTCTCGCGAGGCACCGCCCTGACAACGGTCAACGGTCAACGATCGGTTCCGGCTTGATCACCCTCACCTCATCAAACCCCTCTTCAACCGACGGCGGCACGAGTCGTTTCTGCGTTGTGAAGATCGCCGCGTTCGGCACGCGCGCTTTCCCTTCGCGCTGCTGGTTTCGCGCCACCGCCATCCGCACCGGCGCCTCGAAATAGCAGGCGATCACTCTGGCGCCGTGCTGGCGGCCGATGGCCACGAGCGGCGCGCGATCGTAGACGGTCGGATTGGTGTTGTCGACCACCACCGACCGACCGCCCGTCAGCGCCTCGGCGATCTGCGCGCGCTGGCGCTGCTCGCGATCGCGCGCGTTGGGCATCAGATCCTTGCTGACGTGAACGTGCGTCGGCGCGAAGTGCTCGTGGTAGTACGTGGTCTTGCCCGCCGCCGGCAGTCCGACGAACACGATGAGCTCCAGCCTTTGCTCCGGGCCTTGCATGCCGAATACGATCTTGCCGGTGGGACGTTACATCAAGAAGTTCTCGCGAATCGGCCACGCCCTCGGACCGAGCGAGGAGCGCGGCTTCGCGCTGTGGGCCGGCTACGATATCGTCGGAGTCGATGACGACCTGACGGCGGCCGGACTGACTCGCGTCGACGGCTGGACGGACGAGCAGCTCGCGCCGTACGACGTGACGTCGTTTACCGTCGTGGAACCGTCCGAAGTGGAGATGTACGCGAAGCTGGGAATCGGGAGAAGGTCAACATGCTGACGATCGAGGATCTCAAGGTCTCCGCCGCATCGCTGGCGATCGAGCTGGCCGGCATCGCCGCCGACATTCAGGACGAGCCGATCAGCGCGACCGGCGGCGGATCGCTCCATCGCCCATGGCCCGAGCCGTTGCGGAAGCGGCTGATCGGCGTGCGGACCGCCCTCTTTCAACGCGGCGTCTTCGATCCCATCCTCGCCCGCATCGACACAGCAACCGTCACGCAGACCTCGACGAGAGAGCTTGCCGAAGAGCTCGCGAAAATCGCCGAAGCGCTGAAGTGATCATCGGTGGCGGCGGCAATCCCTCCATCGGCGTACCGTTGAGCTGGAGACGTTTCTTCACGTTGACCCGGTCGATGCGGCGCTCGTCGATCTGAGGCACGATCTCATCGACACTGATACGGATTCACCGTGCGCGTCGCGTTCTCTCGCCGCCGCGAGCAAGAGGGAAATGGCCGGAATCCATTTGTCGTCTTGTAACATGGCAACTCCACGATTGCTGGTACGGTTTCCATGTACCTGCATCTTTTTCGTAACCATGTTCGAGACTGTGGCGCCCGAGGCGTTTCGCAAACGGAACAGCCGTCTCTTCTATGAGACGCTCCCGCTCTCCATTACCGTTCATGCTCTCGCGATCGCCGGAGCCATGGGTGCCACCGCGTGGGAGGTCGCTTTTCCCAACCACTCGCCGCGGCTGGTCGCGGCCTATAGTCTCACCGCGATTCCCGATCCTCCCCCGCCTCCACCACCCCTCCCCCAGCCGAAAACACAGCCACAGGTGGTACCACCGCCGGTGCCCGATGATGAGATCGTTGCGCCGACCGTCATTCCCGACACGATTCCTGTCGTGGAGAAGGAGCTCCCGCCCATGTCACTCGCCCCCGCACCGGAAGCCGTCGAAGGCGGCTCCGAAGGAGGCGTTGGCGGCGGCATGACAGGGGGCGAGGTGGGTGGGAAGGTGGGCGGAGTCCCCGGAGGCATCGCCCAGGACGGACGCGTGCATATCGAGCGCGACAAGAAACTCCCGCTCTTCGCGGTGTCGCAGGAATACCCGTCGTATCCCGACGAAGCACGGCTGAAGGGATACGAAGATGCACTCGTTGTGCGATACGTCATCGGCAGAGACGGCAGGGTGCGCGAAGTGACCATCATCGATGCGCCGAAGTACCAGATGTTCGCCGACGCCGCGATCAAGGCCATTCGCAACTGGCGCTTCCGGCCTCTCATCGAAGGCGGCGAGAAGACCGAAGTCGTGCACGAGCTGACGGTGTATTTCGAGCTGCGGTGAAGTGTGTTCCTGGCCGGGGAGCAGCGACCCGAAGAGCCAGAAACCAAATCCGCATCGGCTTCCTGTCTCTGGTCTGCAATCTACTAGGATGGATCGATGCCGTCACAACCAGTGACCTCGACGTCCGGCGTAAGCAGTCGACTCGGCTTCGGTTGCCTGATCCTTTTCGCTCTGCCGTTCGCCGGCGGCGGGCTGCTCGCGCTCGTCCAGGGCATCCGGCTGTACGGAACGAAGCCGGACGCGATCGTTGCGATCATCGTCGGCGGCGTCTTCACGCTTGTCGGTCTGTTGCTCATGCTCGGTGCGTGGTACGGCGCGTCCGCCAGCGCGAAGAAGAACGCGCTGCAGGCACAGAATCCGGGAAAGCCGTGGAAGTGGCGCGACGACTGGGCGGACGGCGTCATCAAGGACTCGAACAAAGGAAGCGCGATCGGGATCTGGATCTTCGCGGTGATCTGGAACTCGGTGTCATTTCCGGCGGCGCTGCTCGTCGTGCGTCCCGAGCTGGCGAAGGAAAATCTGCTCGCGCTGCTCGTTCTTCTCTTCCCGCTCGTCGGCATCATTCTGTTGATCTCCGCGATCTATCAAACGCTGCGCGGCATGAAGTTCGGTACTTCGACCTGCCATCTCGAACGTGTGCCGATCGTTCCGGGACGCGCGTTTCACGGCCACATCCAATTGAACACCGATGCCGCGCCGGAGAACGGCTATCGGTTGCGGATCGCCTCGATCCATGCAGTCACGACGCGACGGGGGAGGAATCGATCGACGACCGAGCATCTGCTGTGGGACGACGAAATCGCCGTGGACGCGTCGGCAGCGATGCGGAGCCCGATGGGGACACGCGTTCCATTCCAGTTCGCGACGCCACCCGACTCGCACGTCACCGATGACAGCGATTCATACGATCGCTACTCCTGGCGGCTCTCCGCAAGCGCCGAATTTCCAGGGGTCGATTACGCCGCGCAGTTCGACATCCCTGTTTTCCAGACCGGCGAGGCGGTCGATGGAAGCGAGTTCGCCGCCTTCGAGCATCGCCATCGCGTCGAGGCTGCGCGGCAACAGGTGGGGGCGGCGTCCGGCGTTCAGATCACGACGCTGCCGGGCGGCGGCGAAGAGTTCCGGATCCAAGCGCGAAAGACGTCCGGCTCGGCGTTCGGGTCACTTCTCTTTCTCGCCATCTGGAACGCCGCGATTGTGGTGATGATTCATTTTCACGCGCCGTGGGGAATCCCCGCCGTCTTCATCGCGCTCGATCTGCTCATCATCGCCGGGAGCATCGATTACTTCCTGGGGCGATCGACGGTGACGGTCGACGCGGCAGGCGTTCGCGTCCGGAGAGAGTGGCTCGGCGCCGGTTCGACGAAATCGTATGACGCCCCGACGATTGCATCGATCGACGGCACGCCGGCTGGTCAGAACAGCACATCGTTCGGCGTGACGCTCAAGTTGACCGATGGCAGTACACGCCTGCTCGGCGCGTATCTACCAGATCGCGAAAGTGCCGATGTGGTCGCGGCAAAGATGATGGCCGATCTGGGCCGCGCGTGACCGCACACGCCGAGATCGCCGATCGCGGTCGATCATCAGCGGAGAAGGCGAAGGATCTCGAAATGCGCAACAGTCCTGAGTCCTGAGTGCTGAGTGCTGAGTGGGTCGTCACTCAAGGACTCAGCACTCCGCAGCCTCGGATGATTGCATTCCGGGACCGCCAGCCGAACGATCATGCCGGTGGCGCCGGAGGCTCCGGCAATCTCATTGACCACGGCGGCGAGGTGATGACGAACGCGAAGGCTGTCTTCATCTTCTGGGGACTCTCTTCCGCCGACACTTACGTCCAGGAAGTGCAGTCGTTCCGCAGCAGTCCGTATGGGATGCAGTCGCACACCGGCATGCTGGCGCAATATCGCAGCACCGGAACGACTGACTTCGACGGCGGCCAGCCGGATGTCTTCAGTTCCCCGCCGCCATCGCTGAAGGTGACCGACACGATGGTGCAGCAGAAGGTGGCGATCGAGTGCTCCGCGCTGGCCGGCGGATGCCGGACCGACACGATCTACGAAGTGGTGATCCCCAACGGCTACTACTCCGATGACGGATCCGGCGCGCAGTCGTGCGGCGGCACGAACCTCGTCGACTGCGCCTATCACGGCAACGGCGACGGGACGAATCTCAGCTCCAGCATCAGATACTCGATCCAGCCGTACCCGAGCTGCGGCGGATGCCAGGGCCTCTCGGGCTGGCAGCCGTGGCACAACCAGCAGCACTTCGTCGTGCACGAGACGCGCGAGGCGATGACCGATGCGCGGCTCAATGCGTGGTGGGACCGAGCCGGCTACGAAGCCGACGACAAGTGCGCCTGGGGACGGAATCTCAAGTTCCTGTTCTCCGAGGTTGCAGGCGACGGTCACACGTACGCGTATCAGATGGAGTACTCGAATTCCACAAAGGGCTGTGTGAAGTAATCGGGTCGACGGGCGGCGGCAATCGTCGCCGCCCGTCGCCTTTTCAATTTTCAATTTTCAATCTTCAATTAACCATCACAGAACACCGTGACACCCCTCCTCGCCGCGACCGCGGCCGAGTCCTACTCATAAGACAGGGAGGTCTCTATGAAACGCGTAGTCTTCCTGTCGGTCGTCGCAGCCCTGCTGTTCGCCAACGCAGCCGCCGCGCAGAAGGTCGTCTGCACCCAGAAAGTTCTGGCAGCGTTTGCCGGTGAGCGCGACGCAGTCGCCCGCTACGAAGCTTCCGCCGCCAAAGCCGTCGAAGAAGGTTACCTCGGGGCCGCTGCGCTGTTCCGCGCGGCTGCAAAGGCCGAGCAGATCCACGCCGGCCGGTTCGCGGCCGTCATCAAAGACCGAGGCGTTGAGGTTCCGGCCGGCGGCGCGGCCGCGCCGGTGATCGGCACGACCGCCGAGAATCTCCGGGCTGCCGCGACAGCGGAGCGGGCGGAGCGGGATGGGACGTACCGCGATGCGATCGACGCTTGCCAGAAATCCGATCCGCAAGTGGCGACGCTCTTCGACGTGACGCGGGATGCAGAGGTCGAGCACCTCAACCTGTTCAGCGACGCAGCACAGCATGCGGACAACATGAAGGAAGCCGCGACGTTCTACGTGTGCCGCGTCTGCGGATACACGACGAACGTGAAGCTGCCGCTCTGCCCGTCGTGCCGTGATCAGCACGCCATGGAGCCCGTCGAATAGGTTGCGGTATCCTGCCCGGCGCATGTCGGACAAGCTCGCTTCGCTATACCCGGATCACATCGCCACGGTGAAGAAGCGCCACGATCGCGCGCTCGCCGCAACCGGCTTTGACGCGGTCATCATTTTCGCCGGCGCGTTGCGCTACGTCTTTCTCGACGACAACAGCTACCCGTTCAGGGTGAATGCGCATTTCAAGGCCTGGCTTCCGGTCGTCGACAACCCGCACTGTTTCGTCGTCTACGCACCCGGCTCGAAGCCGAAGCTCGTGTACTACCAGCCGGTCGACTACTGGTACAAGCCGGCCGAGACGCCGAACGGCTGGTGGGTCGACCAGTTCGACATTCAGGTGATCACCGATCCCGATCAGGCGAAGCAACACTTCCCTCGCGGCAAGCGCACCGCGCTGATCGGCGAGTGGACCGATCCGTTCGACGGGCAGATCAATCCCGAGGCGCTGCTCAACCGGCTGCACTGGGAGCGGTCGTGGAAGACCGATTACGAGATCGAGTCGATGCGCCGCGCGAATGCGCGAGGCGCGCGCGGCCATCGCGCCGCCGAACGGGCGTTCCGCGAAGGCCAGTCCGAGTATGAGATCCACCTGGCGTACCTGCGCGCGGCGGATCACACGGAAGAAGAGCTGCCGTACTCCAACATCATCGCGCTCAACGAGCACGCGTCGTATCTGCACTACATCCTGCACGAGCGGAAGAAGCTCGACGACCGGCAAAGGCACTCGTTTCTGATCGATGCCGGCGCGAGCTATCACGGCTACGCATCCGACATCACGCGGACCTACTCGGCGAAACGCGACGAATTCCAGGACCTCGTCGACGCGATGGATGAGGCGCAGCAGTCGATCGTCGCCGCGGTGAAGCCGGGAGTGAACTACCCCGATCTGCACATGATGGCGCATGGCAAGGTCGCCGAGATGCTCCTGCGATTCCGCTTCGTCGAAGGGCTCGACGCCGCGGCGATCGTTGAGAAGCGCATCAGCAGCGCATTTCTCCCGCACGGCGTCGGTCATTACATCGGCCTGCAGGTGCACGACGTGGCCGGCTTCCAGCAGAACGAGACGGGCGGACACATCCCGAAGCCGGAGGGCCATCCGTTCCTGCGCCTCACGCGGAAGATCGAGCCGCGGATGGTCTTCACGATCGAGCCCGGCTTTTACTTCATCGAGCCGCTGCTCGCCGATCTGAAGAAGAGCGGGAACAGCCGCTCCATGAACTGGCCGCGCATCGACGCCTTTCGCAAGTTCGGCGGCCTGCGCATCGAAGACGACGTCGTCGTCACCGACAAAGGCCACGAGAACCTGACGCGCAACGCGTTCGCATCGGTGCAGTGAACACCAGAGATAACGATGAACGATGAAGGATGAACGCTGAACGGAGAACGTTCATAGTTCATCGTTCATCGTTCATCCTTCATCGTTCGCTTCATCGATTCGTGCGCACCAATCAGCGCGAGCGTCCGTTTCAGCAGCCTGGCATTCTCCACCTTGTTCAGCCAGGTCGAGCGTCCTGACGGATGCGGCAGCACGACCACGTCGAACGAGCGCCCGGCGCGTTTCGCGCGATGGACGCGCCCGACCGCATCCTTCAACTGCGAGATGCCGATTAGCTGCTGCGAGGCGAGCGTTCCGACGGCGATGACGAGCTCGGGCTGAAGAATACGGATCTCGCGGTCGAGATGCTCGGCACATCGCGCGATCTCCGCCTCGTCCGGCACGCGATCCCCGCCGCTCTTCGCATCCTTTCCCGGAAAGCACCGAATCACGGCACAGAGATGAATGCGCGACCGGAACTCTTCCTCGCTGAGACCGAGGGCTTCTTCGAACCAGCGGAAGAGCCGCTTGCCGGCGGTATAGGCGAACGGCCGCCGGTCCTCGATCTCATGCGGGCCTGGCGCCTGACCGACGAGCATCACCTTCGCCCCCTCGACCGCGCCCGTGACTGGCAGCCCGAACACGTTCGGACAGGCCCGGCACGCGTGGAGCGTCCGGAGATGACGCGCAAATTCTTTCGCCTTCGCTGTTACCATGATCGCGACGATGAAACGTCTCGCCATCGTGCTCCTCTTCCTTCCTCTTCCCGCCTTCGCCTGGACACGAGCCTCGGATCTTCGAATCGCCACGAAGGCGGCGGCGCTCGCGCCACCCGACCTGCAGCTCGTGCTCCAGCAGCTCGAACCGGAGTACCACCGCGGCCTCGAAGCGGCTGAGGCCGATGAAGGCAGCGCCAATCACCACTACTTCGTGCTGTCGCGAAGCGGGAAGCTCCGCGAGCGAATCGAGAAGGAGACGTCCGGCATCGCCCGGATGATCCGCACCAATCAGCCGATGGCCTCGGTCGTCGAGCGCATGGGCGTCCTTGCGCATCTCGTCGCCGACGCGAACAATCCGTTCCACGTCTCGAACGACGATCCGCGCCTGTCGCTCTCGTACGACGACTTCGAGCAGTATTTCGAACGCCGCATGCCGAAGTTCCCGACGGTGTTCTACGGTCTCGAGGAGAATTTCCTCCTGGGCAACTACCTCGACCAGACGTTTGCGCGCACGGCGAAGTTCTACCCGCTCATGAGTGAGGAGTACTTCCGCGGGGGCGAGCAGCGCACGTCGCAGGAGTTCGACGACCGCTCGACCGCGTTCGGAGTCGCGTCGGTGTGCTATTCGCACGCGGTGACCGATCTCGTGAACCTCTATTACTACATCTGGAAGCAGGCCGGCGGCGATGTCCGGTCCGCTGCCGTGCTGCGTCACGGCAATCTCCTGCTCAATGCGAATTGAACGAGCGATCCTCTCCGTCTCCGACAAGAGCGGGATCGTCGAGCTGGCGCGCGCACTGGAGGCTCGCGGCGTCGAGATCCTCTCCACCGGTGGAACGGCCAAGCACCTGACCGAAGCCGGCATCCGCGTCACGCCGATCGCCACGTGGTCCGGCGCTCCGGAGATCCTGGGCGGCCGCGTGAAGACGCTCACACCGAAGGTCTTCGGCGCGATCCTGCACGATCGCGCGAATCGCGACCATCTCGCCGATGTGGAGCGCCTTTCGATTCCGCCGATCGACCTCGTGGCCGTCAATCTGTATCCGTTCGAGCAGACGATCGCGCGCGAAGGCGTGACGCTGGCCGAAGCGGTCGAGCAGATCGACATCGGCGGCCCCTCGATGCTGCGCGCGGCGGCGAAGAATCACCGCCACGTTCTGCCGCTGGGCGATCCGTCGCTCTATCCCGAGTTCATCAGGCAGTTCGAGAGCGGCGAGATCACGGACGAGTTTCGCCTGCAATGCGCGATCGCCGTGTTCGAAAAGACTTCGGCGTATGACGCAGCCATCGCCAGGTATCTCGCCGGCCGCCGGCGACCGGCAGCCGGCAACCTCTCTCTCGACCTCGAGAAGTTTCAGGACCTCCGCTACGGCGAAAATCCGCAGCAGAGCGCGGCGTTCTACGTGCGACCGGGAGCAAAGCCGTTCCAGCAGCTCCAGGGTAAGGAGCTGTCGTACAACAACCTGCTCGACCTCGAATCGGCAATCCGGCTGGCGCGCGCGTTCGCCGAGCCGGCCTGCGTGATCATCAAGCACTCGAATCCGTGCGGCGTCGCGCAGCGCGCCACGCTCGCCGACTCGCTGCGCGCGGCGATCGAATCGGATCCCGTGTCGGCATACGGCGGGATCATCGGCGCGAATCGCGAGTTCGACGGCAAGTCGGCCGCGATCATCGCCGAGATGTTCCTCGAAGTCATCGTGGCCCCGTCGTTCTCGAAAGAGGCGCTGTCGGTCCTGCAGAAGAAGAAGAACCTGCGACTGATCACCACAACCGCCGAACCGCCGGAGCTCGAGCTTCGCAGCGCGACGGGCGGCATTCTGGCGCAGACGCCCGACCGGATCGGCAGTCGCAATCAGTGGCGTGTGGTGACGACGCAGCGCCCGTCGGACGCCGATCTCGACGAGTTGGAGTTCACCTGGATCGTATGCGCGCACGTCAAATCCAACGCCATCGTGCTGACGAATCGCAAGCAGTCCGTCGGTATTGGCGCCGGACAGATGAGCCGCCTCGATGCGGCCAAGGTTGCGATCATGAAGTCGATCCTCCCCGCCCGCGGCTGCGTCGCGGCGTCCGACGCGTTTTTCCCGTTCCGGGACGGTGTCGACATCCTCGCGAACGCCGGCATCCGCGCGATCGTGCAGCCGGGCGGCTCGGTGCGCGACGAGGAGGCCATCGCCGCAGCCAACGAGCGCGGCATCGCGATGGTGTTCACCGGCGAACGCCACTTCCGGCACTGATGCAGTGCGACCCGAGGAGCGCCGCCGTCTCGGCGGCTGGTCCGCCGGCCTCCGGCCAGCCAGGGGAGGGCGCTCCTCGGTACTCGCTGATACGATGCACCCCAATGCTCGCGAAAGCTTCCGACATCAAACTGATCGTCTCCGACGTCGACGGCGTGTGGACAGACGGGAAGATCATCTATGCCGGCGAACAACGCGAGATCAAGGAATTCAACGTACGCGACGGGCTGGCGGTGAAGCTCGCGCAGCGGGTGGGCATCCACGTCGCGCTCGTGACCAGCCGCCGCTCACCCGCATTGCAGCGCCGCGCGCGCGAGCTCGGCATTCTGGAGCTGCACCAGGGCGCGGGGAGCAAGCTCGATGAGACGCAGCGCGTCGCGCAGAAGTTCAATGTCGGACTGGGCGAGGTTCTGTACGTCGGCGATGATCTGCCCGATCTCGCGCCGATGATGCGCGTCGGTATCTCCGCGGCGCCCGTGGACGCGGCGCCGGAAGTGCTCGCAGCCGCGACGTGGAAGCTCGGCAGCGGCGGCGGGCAGGGCGCGTTTCGCGAGGTCGTCGAGCGGCTGCTGCGCGAGCGCGGCGATTGGGAGCCGCTCGTTCAGGAATTCGGGAGTGGCCGAACCGAAGCCCACAACGTCTGAGAGCGACCGCACGGCCGTGCGTCGCCGGCGTGGACGCCTTCTCCACGCGTTGCTCGCCACGCTAGGAGCAGTCGTCCGCCGCCTGCCGCTCGGCATCGCCCGTGCCGCGGGAGTCGCGCTCGGTCACGTCGCCTGGCATGCCGCGATTCGCGAGCGGCGCAGAGCGATCGCCAATCTCGCCGTCGCGTTTCCCGACTGGACCGCGCGGAAGCGCAGAAGCACCGCGCGCAGCATGTTTCAGCACCTCGGCATGTCGGTCATGGAGATTCTCTGGTTGCCGAGGCTCGACGCGTCCAATCTGTCGCGAACCACGGCGTTCGAAGGCGAGGAGCGCGCCGCACAGCTCGTTCGCGACGGTCACGGCGTCATCGTCTTCACGGGTCACTGCGGCAACTGGGAGTGGCTCGCTTACGCCGTCGGGCTGATATGCCACCCGGTGACCGTGCTCCAGCGCGAGCGCAACGAAGCCCACGTCAATCGCTTCATCACCGAAACCCGCGCCCGGGCCGGAATCCGCACGATCGATCGCGGCTCGACCGGCGCCGGCCGGGAGATGATTCAGGCGCTCCGTCGCGGCGGCATGCTGGCGTTCCTCATCGATCAGAGCTTCCGGACGGAGAGTGTGAAGGTGCCGTTCTTCGGCATACCGGCGCTCACGCCAATCGGTCCGGCGAAGCTTGCGGTCCGGACCGAGTCATTCGTCGTCAGCGCGTTCATCGCGCGCCGCGGCGGCAAGCAGCACATCCGCTTCAGCGAACCGGTGAAGATGCGCCGGGACGACGATCCGGTCGCACTCACCGCGCGCATCACCGCGGACATCGAAGCGCAGATCCGCCGTCAACCCGAGCAGTGGGTCTGGCTGCACGACCGCTGGAGAGAGCGGCCGAAATACGACGTGACGATGTCATCCTGAGCCGCATCGACGGCGAAGGATCTCAAAATGCGTAACTTGAGATCCTTCGCTTCGCTCAGGATGACGTTGGCTATCGCAGCTTCTCCGCCGCGCGCGGCCACTCCCCGCGCAGGAACTCGCGGATCGCGGGGAACACGACTTCCGGTGCATCCGACCACGATTGATGCGCTCCGCGCGGAATCGTGACGAGTCGCGCGTCCGGCAGCGTCATCGCCCACTCGCGGCCGCTGCCGTACGGCGCATTGCGATCGTACGTGCCGTGAATCGTGAGAACCGGCATTGTCACTCTCTTCACGTCATCCGCGGTCAGGCGGATTTTCTTCGATGACTCCCAGTTCACCGCGAGGTGCCGCTGAAAATTCGCGGGCCACTCGTTCGGGAGATCGCACGACGACGTCACGCGCGCGGCATGCTTCGGATCGCCGACAAGGAGGTAACGCACGACCGCGAACCGGGCGGCGCACAACTCGCGTTGCGGCGTCGCCGCATTCGCCTCCATCTCCTTCATCCGCTTCACGTCCGCCTCGGGCGCGCCGATGTCGTCTTCGCCGTGCGTCAGCTCTTTCGGATACTCCTTCGCCGGATCCATCGGCACAGGGCCGAGCTGCACGATCCGGCTGACATGCTCCGGATGCTCCATGGCATACATCACGACCATGCGCCCGAGGTACGAGTAGCCGACGGCGACGAACTTGTCGACATTGAAGTGACGCCGCACCGCTTCGAGATCTTTCACGTCCCACTGAATCGTCCACGACGCCGGGTCCTTCGCCTCCTCGGACCGCCCGCGGTTGCGCATGTCGTACGTGATGACGGTCGCCGCGTCGGCAAACTGCTTGAACGCGTCGAAAAGCGCGACGCCGAACGGAACGATCATCGCAACCGGCCCGTTGCCGATCTTGCGGTAATGCAGTTTCGTGCCGTCCTCCGCCGTGACGAACCCTTGCTCGAACGGAGCATCGTCGGCAGCAAGACATGCAGCCGGCGATCCCGGACCGTCGAACAGAATCTTCCAGCGTCCGTCCGGCTGTTTCACCCACACGGACGAGTAGTTGCCGATGTGATTTCCTGCGGCGTCGTACACCGGCCCGGTGGAGAGACCGACGGTTCCGGCGGCGTTCACCGCGACGCGTTCCGGTCCCCAACTGAACGGCGCATCGGCCGCGCCGAAGAAGCGCGACCAGCGTTCGACGACCTGCTGCTTTCCGCCGAGCGTCCGGCCCGCGCTGAGAAAGGTGGCGTCGTCGAGGACGTAGCTGAAGAACTTCTCCTGATCGCGATCGGCGAATGCTTTCGCGAAGGCGATCTCGGCCTGCCTCACGTCCTCCCCCGGGTCGGCGGCAAAGGCGGAAACAGCGAACATCAGGGCGAGGAGGGCAATGGTCCGGCGCATCCGCGGATCATGCCGAGCGGGGGCCGTTCCGGGCAAGCTACGAATAGGTGACGAGTGGCGAACTTCCGGAGCGCAGGGGTGGACGGTGGACAGTTGACGGTGGACAGGGCCCTGCGTTAGTGACCTGGTGCGTTTCGCTTGGTGGCGCATTTTCGTTGACCGTTGACCGTTGACCGTTGTCGAGGCGTTGCGTCGCCAGCGCGATGCCGGAGCAGTTGCGACGGGACGCCCTGCCAACGGTCAACGGTCAACGGTCAACGAAATCACGCCACCAAGCGCGAGCCGTCCGCCAGCGACGCAGGGCCTCGTCAACTGTCAACGGTCAACCAACTCAACGCCTGAACAGGTTCTTCAGGATAAAGATCGCGTTCGCGGGCCGCTCGGCCAGTCGCCGCATCAGGTACGGGTACCACTCCGTGCCGAACGGGATGTACACGCGCATGCGCCACCCATCGCGTACGAGATTCTCCTGCAGGTCGCGACGGACGCCGTACAGCATCTGAAACTCGAAGGCCGATGGCGGGATGTTCTCGCTCTTCGCGAACGCGATCGTGGCGTCGATCAATGCCGGATCGTGCGTGGCGATGCCGTGATACGTCCCGCTCACGAGCAGGATCTTCATCAGCTTCACGAAGCTCGCATCCACATCCGCCTTGTCCTGATACGCGATCTCCGGCGGCTCCTGGTACGCGCCCTTGCACAGGCGGATGCGAATGCGTTCGGCACACAATTCCTGCGCATCGCGCTCGCTGCGGTGCAGGTACGACTGGATGACCGCGCCGACGTGGCCGGCGTTATCGGGACGCCGGTGAAGATCGCGCACGACGTCGAGCGTCTTCTGCGTGTACGGCGATCCCTCCATGTCGATGCGCACGAAGCTGCCGAGGCGCGCGGCGTGTGCCACGAGATCATCGGCGATCGTACGGGCGAGCTCATCGTCGACATCGAGGCCCATGTGCGTCAGCTTGAGGCTGACGTTGGCGTCGAGTTTTCGCGCGGCGATCTCGTCGAGCATCTCGCGGTAGAGCGCCGCGCTCTGCTTCGCCTCCTCGACGTTCGTCACGTTCTCGCCGAGGTTGTCGATGCTGACGCTCATACCGCGGGCGTTGGTGGCGGCGGTGGCACGGAGCGCATCCTCGACGGTCATCCCCGCGACGAAGCGGCCGGACAGCCGGCGGCCGATCCGGGATCGCTCAGCGATTGCGCGAAGGGTGCGGTTCTCGGATAACCAGATGAAGAAGGCTCGGAACATCGAAAAGCGGCGCGCATTGTACACGGCCCGAGTGGGTTCGCCAGATCTCGAATCTGGATTGAAGAATCCGGATGAGCTGCTTCCGAATTCTTCATTCGAAATTCGAAATTCGAAATTCTTGAATTCGTCGCCGATCGCAGGTCGATGGCTCAGCGAGCCTGAAAGCCGCCGGGCTAGGGAACCTCTGCACAAGTGCGACCGGCCGCGTTGCGTGCGCCGCCGTGTCGGATGCGAGCCGGCGCGACGCAGTCGATGCGGGACATC
>Ga0210377_10000905_pt1 | contig 28071 bp, 49 predicted proteins | sample PLM4_65_b1redo_FD_155480 | JGI IMG/M metagenome (GOLD analysis project Ga0210377, IMG submission 155480) | Groundwater sediment microbial communities from an aquifer in East River, Colorado, USA - PLM4_65_b1 redo | ecosystem: Environmental > Terrestrial > Soil > Riparian zone | place: USA: East...
GTTTCCGATCGAACGGGTCCAAACATTTTCCTCCCCCCCCCTACGTCTCGAAACGACTCAATTGCTTTGCTTTTTCACTATCGAGGCGGAGGTCGGCCTTGGTCGCCTGTCCTTCGAAATAGAGGTGCTCAAGCTTCTGCTTGATGACGTTGTGGTGCCATCGGCAGCAGGGCTGCCAGTTAGCCTCATTCCACAACAGATCATGATCGCCCTTATGGGGAACTATGTGATCGGTGACCGTGGCAGGCTCAACACGCCCTAGGGCATGACATCCGATGCACAGAGGGTGTCTACTCTTGAACAGGGCCGATCGCTTGGACCAAGTCTTGGTATAGCCACGTGCCCGCTCAGTGGGGCGTGTGTCGGTGTAGCTCTGATACCCTGCAGGACGGAAGGTAGGAGGTTTTGATGGCATCGATAATGCTGGTCACATAACATTAGTCGGATAGGGGACCTACATAAAAAGGGCCGCCAGTCGCAGCCCTCATCGGGTTCGGTCTGCGGCCCAAGTCAAGGGAGGAAATGCCCCGGAAGGGCCTACACCCTATGGAATCAAAAACCCCGGCATGGGGGCCGGGGTTCTTTTAAGCTTCGCACCGAGCGTGACCCCTATTCGGGATCAGCCCGAGAGATTAGCTGGGCGATTCGGCCCATTCGTTCGACGAATAGAACCGTTCGTTGTGAGTCGTCAAGGCGTCCTATGATCTTCGAGGAGCCTTCCCACTGCTGGTCGTCGTTGAGCCTCGTCACCTTATAGCCACGAAAGGTCTCGACCGTGACCTGGTCCATTGTCCCGTCCATTTCGACGAGTCGCATTAATTCAATATCGTAATCCAGTACCAGGCCAATAGTCCCAGCAGCCCGGATAATTGCACCACAGCCGTCAAGATCGAACATGCGGTTTAAATCGAAGTTGCCGAACATCCGCCGCACAAAGATGTAGCCATCAAATTGCCGCCGCCGGATCTCCCGCCTATAAAGGGTGGCCTGATGCCGCTTCTTGGGTGGAACGAACCGGAGCGGGACCGAGGTCAATACCTTGAAGGTTGGACTATAGCATTCGAATCCTTCGCGCTTGAGGGAGTTTTCGGCTGTTTTGTATGAGTTGGTCTTGACCCGTACGATCCACCAAGGGTCGTGGCAATATTCTTCGATCGGTGTGGTCTCAATCATGGATCGCAGCACATTCTCGATCGGCTTTGGCATTGGCCGGCTTTCTCGCCATTCGGGATGCTCATCTTCAAGTTGACGCTTCATGGCTTCCTTCTCCGGGTCCGTATTTGCCAACATTATTTTTCTCCCTCACCCCAAGCCCTATTTCCGCTCGATGAATTCCTTGTCGTCTTGGGTTATGGATTGGGGTGGGCCGGTTGTGGCCACTTCCTTCGGCGGCAAGCCAGGCGGCCATTCGGTTGGCTCGGTCCATGTTCCGCTCGGGTTGTTTCGCGCATAGGTGTCCATAAACTTCGTCGGTTGCCCGGTCGCCACGCGATAGTCACGCCAGCGGTACCATTGCGGGCTGTACATTTTGAATTCAGCCGGCTTACCGCTCGGTGTCTTACTCGCGAAGCGCTCCCAGCGGTGCTCGCGATAATAGGTCGCGAGATCGCAGACTTTCCGGTTCTGCGCAGCGCAGTCGGAAAGGTATGGATTCACCCCCTGAAACGCGGCTTCCCTACCCTTGTCGGTCAACCCTGCGTGCTGCGCCTCGCACACGACCGCCGAGAGGACGTGGTCGGGCGGCCACTTGGCCAAAACATCACCAAACCCACACGCAAGTTTGGTGGATTCAGTATTTACTGAATCAGTACTTAGTAGACTCTTACTTGACCACCTACGGGTCACCACCCCCTGGTCATCCACCCCTGGCTGACCCGTAGGTGGTGGGTGGGTTTGGCGTAGCTGGTCGGCCGCGGTCTCAGCCGCGGTCTCGGTCACATTCTCACCCTCAGATTCGCCATCGGCGGCCTCGCTGGACACCAGCGACAAAGCCCGTCTGACCTCATCCTCGGAAAGCTCGGGGCCGGGTTGATCCCGGATCTCGTAAATAATATGAAAAGTACCGTTCGAAAGGCGAGTCTTGATCGCCCGGCACCAGCCGGTACGCATCCAATTTGTGATGATCCGCTTCATGGCGTCGCGCCCGATGTGCCAGCGGCGCATCAAAGCTGGGCGTCGCACCTCCCAATCATGTGGGCGCGACAATAGGACCGCCAGAATACCAACCTCATCAGCCGCCAGCCGTTCATCATCGAACAGGGCGTTGCCGATCATCGTGTAGTTGGCGGTATGGCGGCGGCGGATGATCATGCGGAAATCATTTCCGGTCGCGACGCGTCGGGGGCCATTGAAATGGGACGTAGAAACCACCCTTTGCCGTCTTATTGAGTTCGTCGCCGATTTCACGATTCCATCGGTCGATAGCAGCCAACACGCGGTCGGCGAAAACATCCGAGATCTCAGCCGCAGCACCAGCGGCATCTCTTAAAATGTCAGAACCGGTGAAACGCAGAACCGGCGCACCGAGCGCCGTCAGAACGCGGTCGCGTCTGCGATCGCGGCTGGCTTGCTCGCTTGTTCGATCGTGGAATTCGTGACCATCGCATTCCACGATGACCATCGGCCCATAGTCCATCAACTGTGGAATTATGAGGGCGAAATCGACCCGGCCGACATTCTGGACTGGCAGTTGCGGCACAAGAGCGACAATGCTACCGCCGTTAAGCTTCTTTCCCTGAGGGTCCAGGGCCATCAGTTCATCGACTGAATAGACTCGGCACCACCAGTTCTCATAGAAAGTAGATAAAAGATCGAAGAGAGCGTTTCCGAGCACTAGCTCAATCGGGCTCCCAACCAAGCCGTAGAGCTTGGCCGAAACAACGTTTTTCGCGTAGGCGCCATTCTCAACCATACCAACCTCCACTTCACGCGGCCACCACATTACTCTCCGGACAAGACGGCGTCGGACCCCCGACGGTCTTTCGACCGTCCACGCCATGCCACTCGACCCACGGGAAACCGTGCGGCGGAATGACCGTGATGCGGGTGAGGTGGCAGATCTCGCAGACGCGCTCGTGGCGCTCGGTGCCGGTGATGGTGTCGAGCACGGGCCAGGGCGTGCGCTCGAACCAGCGATGGCGGCGGGGTTTGGTGGCGCTCATGTCACCCCTGCCGCGCGATCAGCTATGGCGACGATATCCCTCGCCAACTCCCACCCATCTTCCGGGCTGAGAACGAGTTCCGCGACGACAACGTCGTCACCATCGACCATCCAGAGACGAAAGGAGCCTCGATCGGCGCGCAGTCCGACAGATTCGACCCCGGGCAGTTTCGCTGGGACAAAAACCTTGTCGTTGGGCAAGCGCCTCATCGCGCGCTCCGCTTCTCATTCACAACCAGATGCCACTCCATTACCGCGGCGATAAGCGCGCTCATCGAGGAGTGACGGTTACGCATGACGCGCGCCAGTGCATCACGGATCGGCGGTGCCACCGTGGTGTTGACATAGGTGCCGCGCGGTTCGCCTCGATAAGGGATGCAGGCGGCCGCCTCGCCGGAACCAAGCGCATCGGCCAACAGGTCGGCGATATAACAACTCACCGCCTCATCCCTCGCCGCCGCAAGCCGGATGAATTCATTTCGGGTGGCTGTACTGACGGCGACCGTCAGGTGGACAGCTTTGCTGCGTGATGCCACCGCCGGCGCTACCCGCGCCACCGTGGCGATTTGCGGGCGCGCGGCTGGTATCCGACTTGCTATGTCGAATCTAATGCCGTGTCGCGCACAAATTCGATTGAACATACCGTCGGACCAGCCGAGCTCGGCGCGAATCGTTGTGGGGCTTTGGAAATTGTGGGCGGCAAACCAAATTGCCCTGATAGCATCGGCGGTATATTGCGCTGGCATTGTTCATTTTCCGTGGAGATGTGAAATTCAGGTTTTCATCCAGCGACGCACCGGCACGAAACCAAGCACCTTGCATATCCGCCTGCTTGGCTCGCGGTAGCCGCAGAGCACATCCGATATGTAGGCGTCGGATACGCCAACTTGTTGCGCGAATGCCCGCTGGCTGCCGGCGTTCACGCAAGCGCGATGCAGTGCGCGGCGCACCTCGATCTCATCGAAGAGTTGCAGGCTCATACGCTCGATCCTCCCTGCTCGCGCGCGGTCTTGGCGTGTGCCAAGGGTGCGTTGTCGAGGAAAGCGCGGCGGTCTTGCTCCGCATCGTCGTCGGAAAATCCATCGATGCGCCGGCGTGGCGGGCGCTCCAGCCGGCGCCGCACCATCACCAGCGATACCGGATCGAGATCGAACACCGGCCTTTGCGCTGCCTCGAAGAATTTGATTTCCTCGCCGATGCCGTAGCTCTCCTCCCATCCGGTCATATGGGCGACCGCCAGCACGTCGCAGCGCCGCAGTATCTCCATGTCGAGCGCCAGCCACAGCGCATGATCGCGCGGATAGAGCCCGCCCAGATACGCGATCGAGTGACCATGCGCGATCGGGCTATAGACATTCATGCCGGCGTGGATCAGCCGCGCCGCGAGCTTGGTGGCGTCGATGAAGGCCCGGATGCGCCCGAACGGATAGCGGCTGTAGGGCGTCGCCAGATAGACGAGGTTGTTGTGCAGCTCGGTCATAGCCCCTTACTCCGTCGCCATGCGTCGCCGGCCAGACCGACCGCCATAGCGATGGCGCCGACGAGTTCGCCAATGACAAATTGCGGGGGCTGATCGAAGATTTGATCGAGGGTCATGATCAGCACAATCATGATGGCCAATAATTTCATGATCCGCCCCGGACGCAGGACGATATTTGAATCAACCATCAATAGCGCAACCCGCTTTCCGTTCATGGTGCTGTCCCCTAATCCGGCCGCGACCGATCGAGGAACGCCGGCAGTTCCAGCGGTTGTTCATGCGGCCAGAGCGCGCCCGCGCCCGGAGGGTCAGACGCGGGCGCTTCCGGACAAGCCGGATCAACCCGGCTTGCCGTTTCGTCGCCGACATACCTTGCAAGGGATTTTTCGGCGCCGATTGGAATCTCTCCGGTGATGGGGTCGTGCTCGAGTTCATTGCCCCAGGCCGACCAGCCGGGGCGCGGCGGGCCGCGGCGGTTCAATTCGATCTTGGGCAGTGTCGGGAAATAGAACTCGATCAGTTCAAGGAATTTTTCCGGCTTCGCCGAGTGCTCGCCGACGGCGGCCTCAATGACGCTCTCCCATTGCGTGCCGGGAGCCGGCGCCGGGATCTTGCCGCACACGCCGAGCAGCAACAGTTCGTGCTTGTTGCGGTTCCAATACCCGGTGCCGATGCGGTCCTTTGCCCAGACGAAATGCGATTTGTAATCGAAGCCCCACGCCGCCATGACGCAGAGCGCATGCGGCAGCATCGGCACCGTCGCCCATAGGAACAGGGCGCAGTCATCAGCCGCGATCGACGGCACGTTGCGCGCGGCGATCACCTCGGTGCATGACGTCGGATAATGGTTGTCGGCGGCCCGATCCATACCGGTCGCGCGCGACCAGGGCTCGAACCGCCATTCCGGGTCGGCGAGGATGACGCCGAATTTACGGGTCGGCAGTGCGCATTGCGTAGCACCGAGTAATACCTCGCGATTCGCGCGGAGCTGTTGTTTTGCGATAATTTTGGCGCTGACCTTTTCGCCATTGGCGGCGCGCTCAATCAGCGCATCGCGCGCTTCCGGTTCCAGCTTTGCCAAGGCATCCAGTTCTTCACACTTATCCAGCGAGGTCCGGGCCACCTTGGCCAGCACGTCCTCGCCTAGGGCTTCCCCCCGATGGGATTCCCGCCGCACTGAGCGTTCCGACTGGCCAGTAGCGTCCGCCGTTGCCTTCGTGAATCTTGGTTCGTCTGGTGTGGCCAAATTGGCCACACCAGCACCTTCCAGGTTTCCACCATGTTTTGTGGTTGGATGAAGCTCGATATAAATCGCCTTGCGCCGAGCAACGGCCGCGGCCCGCTCTGCCGGCGTAAGATCGTTCCGGCATAGGTTTTCGTCGATCAGCATCAGTTCGGCGTGGAGGTCGTCCACATCGAGCACAATAGCCGGGATGGTCTGCCGCTGAAGTTGCCGAAACGCCTTGACCCGATGCAGACCGGCGATGATTTCAAACGCATCACACATCTGCCCAGAGCGTGACTTCCGCACGCGCCGAACCGTGATCGGCTGCATCAACCCAGACTCTTCGATGCTGGCCACAAGAGCCCTGACTGCCTTGGCGTCGACCGCGCGGGCTCTTGGACTTGAATAACAGAGATGCAGATCGACCTCGATTGCGGCTTCCATTACTCACCCCCAAGGTAGGGGGTGCCGAGCAGCTTGATCGGTCCGCCCATTACTTTCGTAATTTTTAGCTGTCGATCCTGCCAGAATGCGTTCCAAGCCACAGCTGACACTTCGACAAGATCGAACTCGTGGTTGGTACGGCCGCGCACCATGAAGTCATTGCAAAGCGCCTGCCGTGGGTCGCCTGCTTGCAGGCCGTCGTTGCGAATCGCGCCTTCCCAGAATTGAACGGCGCGATCCGGTTGGTGGTGTAGCGTCGCCAGTGCGACGGCAACGACGCCTGCATTCCGAAACCGGCCGGTCCTGACCGTCAACCCGACATCAAGGCACCCCTGATAGAGAATGGCTGCGGGCTTCCACTCCAGGGCGAAGGCTTTTTTTGAATCCAGATCGCGCGTAGCCCGTGGGCGATGAACCGGCGCAATACGCCGAAACTTTATCATCAGAAGGGGAATCGCCCGCAACATGAGTGCGGCGGTCGTTGGTTTCAGGCCACCTTCAAAGTCGTCATGCAAACCAAGAGATCGGCTAACTTGCGGCAGCGTCCGTTGGCTGCCCGGCTGGTCGAATCGACAATATATGGCATCCATCTCAGGATTAGTTGCCACATCATACACCTCGATGCGGCACAGATATGGGATTGCCGAGAGTTCAATCGCGTGCATGCGGTGGCGGCCGTTGACAAGGTAGTATCGTCCATTAAGTCGGACGAACGCGATTTGGCTATTCGGTAGAAACGTGTGGTGCTCCATGCGCTCGGCGTGGAGCAAAGCGCGTTCATCATCCAAAGGACGTTGCCCATCGTAAGGACACTCCGCCAATAAACGCTTTGCCAGTTCCGGCGTTATCAGAAGCGACGCACCACTGATGAGAATCTCATCGAGCGCCTGCGGATCGCGTTTTGGCACTGGAAATTTTATTGTCATATCAACCCCTTCTCTTTCGCCAGATTCACCGGAATCACGATCATCGCGTGGGCGCATTGAATGATCTGCCCATTGCGTTTGGTTGCAGTCACGAATCCGGGCTTGTGTTCGATATCGATTGCCGAGCGCGGGAGCCACTGGGCGCGGCTTTCCATGCCGTCGATCGAGACGAGGAGGGCCTTCTCGGTGCCATGGTGAATCACGACGTCGATGTTGGTGAGGTTGAAGCAGGCGGAATCGTTGCTGCCAATGGGCGCGGTATCATTGTCGCCGAAGCGGCCGCGATAGGGGGTGGAGAATCTATCGAAGGTGTCGCGGGTCATGCACTGGCCTCCGCTGTTTTTGATTCAGGAGAGGGCGAGCCGCGCTGCGGCGCGGAACTATCAATAACGGGAAAGTCGTTGTGCTCGCGGCCGTCGAGGAGGCGGCCGGCGCGTTTTTTGCCGACCCGTTCCATGGCTACGCCATCACTCCGATCACCAGGCCAACGCGGCGCGTGTTCGCCCCATTGTTTGAAAAAGAAGGGCACGCCAGCCGCCGCGCACTGATCACGAATCGACCGCGCCCAGTCGGGATGCATCGGCCTGGCGTTGGGGCCGGATTCACCGCCAACGATGACCCAAGCGAGGATGTTTTCTCGCCCCGGATAGTCTTTGCAATCGCGCCACCCTTCGAGCACATCCTGCCAGCCAAGGTCGGCAACCTTGATCCGCTTGAGATTGATCGGCCCCAATAGCGGCTCCGCTGAAATGAATCTCACCGCCGCCTGTGTCTGCAACAGCAGTGGGATTCGTTCATCGGCTTCCTGCTGGCGCTCGCAGGAGATGCCGAGCCAGACGTTGGGGAGGGGCCAGGATCGATGCAGGATGTCGCCGTGATTGTATTTAGGCATCATACCGAGCATCGACCAACATATACCGATGATTTTGTGTCCCTTGTCGTACTTATCGAAATAAGCCCGCATCCGCTCCGCCCGCTTCGTCAGCACTTGGAATGTATGTTGCGGGCATAGCGCCATGACGGCGAATACACGGTCGATCCATTCGTCACTGACAAAATCCGCGAACAAGTCGGTCATTGAGCAGACGAAGATCATGCGCGGCTTGCGCCACTTCAGGGGCACGAGGAGCATATCGTCGTCGAGGAAAATATGGACGCGGTCGCGATTCTGCCGCTGGAAGTCGATGCCCGTGCCCAGGCGGCGGTTCATCACCTCGGCGTAGCAGAACCGACAACCCTCGCTGTGGTGTTCGCAATACCATCCGGGCTTGCCGCCGGGGCGCGCGGACTTCCAGCCGGGATCACCGACGAGTTTCTCGCCCGGCCGTGGCCGCGCACGAATCGGGTTCCATGTCGCGTCGGTCCATTCGATGGCGGAGTTGAGGCTCATGCCGGGCGCCTCCGCAGCCTGCGCGGCTTTGCGGCCGCGATACTGGCGACGATGAAAAACCCGATGCCGGCGAGCAGGATTCCGACCGCGATGGCGGTACAGACGATCAGCGCGATGGCGGCGATGAAGGCGTTGAGAATCGGCATGGCTGTGCTCGCTGGCGTTGGGTACACGCACGCAAAGCAACAGACATCACAGGAGAGAAACGCGCCGCTATGCGGCCATCTCGGTTAGATCGAGCCACTGACAGCCGGGAACTTTCATCGCGATGAGAATTTGGACAACGTCTTCGGCAAAGGCCGCGAGCGATTTATCGCGAGCGGCGTAGGCGGCGGCGGCGGCGGCGTAGGCGTCGGCGGCGTAGGCGGCGGCGTAGGCGGCGGCGGCGGCGTAGGCGGCGTCGGCGGCGGCGGCGGCGGCGGCGGCGGCGGCGGCGGCGGCGGCGTAGGCGGCGGCGTCTTTAGCAATCTGTCGCGCTTCGCGCGCGGTCTTTGCGTTAGGATTATCTTCGCAGGCCTGCGCTGCTTCCAGCAGCGCCGTCTTATGTTTCGCAATCGGGTGGATCGATGCAGCGATCCTCAAAGCGCCCGGAACAACCTTTCGAATCGCAAGATCATATACGCGGCGAATGAACTCACTTTCATCCATGAAGCCGGCGCTGCCGAGCTGCGCCAATGCAAGGCGTCGGAGCCCTTTGGCACGAGCCTTATGCGACGACCAATTGGTATCATTCAACCGAATTTTGAGCGAGCGAAGTGTTGGAGCAACACAGTGCGGACTGAGTCCCGCTTCACCCGCATGCCTGCGGAGGGTCGCCGCTATCGGTGACCGCTGGGGGCCTTGCGAGCCGTACCAGACGCCTCTCTGGGTATTGGATTTGGTTGCGCAGGTCGGATTCGAACCGACGACCTCCAGGTTATGGGCCTGGCGAGCTTCCGGGCTGCTCCACCGCGCATGAATTAATGGATGGGATTTCTTCCCCGCGCTCCCACCCGGGCGCGGCTTCACGGTCGTTGGCCCAGGGGGCAAAGCGAGGCCTTCGACGGGAAAGTCAGTCGATTTCGTCCATGACCACGACCAGCGCGCGGGCCGTGACCCGGCGCTCGCCGCGGATGAGCTGGAGTGCGTTGCGTTCGGAGACGCCCATGCGTTGCGCGAGATTGAGCGCCGGCTTCCGCGGCCACAGCGCGCGAACAACTGTTCCGAATTTGCACGACTGTTCTTTGAAGCCGGTTGACGCGCGCGCGCGCCTCGAATCTGATTCGGACATCGGACGCTCCCACGCACGCAATGCAACACACTGTCGTTATTGATGGCCCATTGAAATCCGGAATGGACAGTTGGCCATTCACGGGAACTTGATGATGCAGGTGGTAGAGTATTCCGGCATGATGCAACCTCTGGGAGGAGATCAAGTAGGAGTGCGTCATGCCGGACGATGTGCAGGTCATTTATGCCGATGGAATTTTGGATGTGCTCAATCTCGGACCGAATGTCTCCATCACCTATTTCGTTTTCGGACGCGATCCGGAGACCGGACAGATCAAGCGCTACCCGTGCCTGCGTATCGTGCGACCAAAAACATCGCTGCTCAAATCCGACGGCATGATTGCCACGATGGCGGCGGCTCAGCCCGATCCGTTCCGGCGCACCGATCTGCACAGCTAGGGTCACTGGGCGGCCTCCGCAGCTTTTCCCGTAAAGGCGGAAATTATTTCTGCCGGCGGAATACCTGTGATCTTCTCGATCTTCGGCCAATGGCGCCGCTGCGGCAGACTTTCGCGACGCTCCCATCGCGAAATCGTCATGCCGTCAACACCAATCCGGTCGCCAAGCTCGTCTTGGGTCCAAGCCTGTTCAGCGCGGAACGTCGCCAGCGGATGGGAATCAATCATGATTTTATCTATACAGAAAATGTTGGTCAAGGTCAAACGGCTGTGCTTAGTTTGCCACATTTTTAGATAAGTGACGACTTATCAATATGTTGGCAGTCTGTAGGGATGGCAGGGACCGCAAGAGTGAAGCCGCGCCGTCCACGGAAACTTTTCATCCAGGAGCGGCGCGAGAAAGTTGGGCTAAGTCAGAAGACGGTCGGCGAGCGCCTGAAGCCCCATGTCTCCGATATGACCGTATCGAGATGGGAAACCGGCAAGTCGCGGTTGAGTGACCAGGTAATGGCCGCGCTGGCGGAAGTTCTAGATTGCGAGCCCGAGGATTTTTATCACGACCCAGAGGGGGATCCGACGCCGAATCAGCTGTTGCGCGGACAGCCCCCCGACGTTCGCAAGACGGCACTGCAAATGCTCAGAGGGCTGAGGCGGCCATAGTGGCGCATAGCACCGAATCCTACATTCTGAGGTAAGCTCGTGGGCTGGATTTTACTAATCGCAATGGTGCTGGCTGTTGCTGTGTTCAGCCAATCGCCAACGACGGCGCCAACAACCAAAATGGAGCCTACAGCCGAACAGAAGGCGGCAAAGGACGAAAAGGACGCAGCCGAGCAACGACGGTTTGCCGCTGACGTTTCGGCTGTCAAAACACTACAGACGAGCATGAAAAATCCGGACAGCTTCAAGCTCGAGCAGGCGCTGCGCATGAAGGATGGCGCCTTGTGCCTCACTTACCGCGCGAAAAATTCGTTCAATGCGACTATTCCAGGCCGTGCGGTCATTTCGAAATCCTCGATTATTACATCCGACCACGGAAATTTCAGCGCAAGCTGGAACGCCATGTGTGCCGGAAAGTCGGGCGACGACGTTACCTACATTCGGATTACTCTCGGTCTCCTGTAAATCCAACCACAGGATCCAAGCCGTCGGTACTGGCTGCGGCCAGTACCAAGGCGTCTAAGAATCATATCCCAGCACAGGCGCCCTCCTGAGGGCCGCCAAGGCCTGCAAACCACCCGATCCTCCGCGCCATCTACATCGCCTGACAAGAGGTCTATTCCTCTATCAACATTTTTTGTTTAATTAGCACTTGCATTCTTCCAACATTTTTTGTATATATCAATTCATCAGAACGGAAATGGGAATCCCCGGTAGCGGCGGGGGCAGAGAGAACCTCCAAAGGGTTCGGTACTCAGTGAGGCAGACGCAAGGATCTAGGAAACAGACTGCGTTATCCCACTCCGACGGAGACGATCGATCGGGTGGTCAGCGGGCCCTGAAAACGGGAAGTGCTTCCATCCTAACCTTCGTCGTCTGTCTCACTGAGTACCGGATTCTTCGAGGCTCTTTCTGATCATCAAATCGGAACTGGGAAGAACCCCAAGGGGAGACGGACATGAACTACACCGCCGAACTCCAGGCCAAGGCGACCGACAACGCGGCGTTCGACGAACTGATCGCTCAGTTGCGCGCCGACCGAGCCGTCCGCCAGCCCGAGATGCGCGAAATCGCGATCGCCTTCATCGGCTACCGGATCGCCAATTCGACGCCGCGCCCCAAGGCGCTGCAGAAGATCATTATGGACGATTCCAAGGGCCGCGATCTGTAATCACGTTGTTCAAGAGTGGAGCCGCGTCATGTCCCGTATCCCAACCGTAGCGGAGGTCCGTCGTGTCGTTTCCCGAAGTCGCCCGATCAGCCAGCCAGCCAGAATTGAATGCGCCCACGCCGTGGCGCGCTGTGCGCAGCTTTTCCGAGATCTCCGCTGCGGTCGACGCCAGCGGCCATACCTTGTTCGTCAGTCGCGCTGAGGTCGTCGCCTACGTGGTCGAGATCGTCAACCGGCAGGTCGCACCATGACCCGCAGCGTCAAGGAATGGATTGGCCGCGGCGCCGATAGCCAAGTGCCGCCGCGGGTACGATTGCGGGTGTTTGAAAAATTCGGCCGCGCCTGCAACGGCTGCGGTCGGGAGCTCCGCCCCGGCGATCGCTGGATCTGCGACCACGAGGTCGCGCTGATCAATGGCGGCGAAAACCGCGAGGCCAACCTGCGCCCGCTCTGCGCCTGGTGCAATCCAGGCAAGACCGCGGCCGACGTCGCCGAAAAATCCATCACCCAGCGCAAGCGGCTCAAGCACGCCGGCATCAAATTGCGCACTAAAAGCCCGCCGATGATCGGCACCATCGCGTCGGGCTGGAAGCACCGGCTCGACGGCAGCCGCTTTGGCGTCTGGGAGCGGCGTTGAGCCACACAACCATCACCACCTTCGAAAGGAACCCCCACGCCATCCAATCCCACCATCATGACCGAGCGCGGCGCCGCCGGCAGCTTCCGCATGCTGCGCCTGCGCGGCCGGCAAGAGCCCTTGCTTATCGGTCTTGTGTTCTTTGTGCAAAGGCCCACCGGCAAGGGCGGCTGGGGCACGCAATCGCTCAATAGTGGTAACCAGAAGCGAAGCCGTGCGCTCTATTCGCAGCCCTGGATAGCGGCGCGCCGGCGCTGGGGCACGGCGGCCGGACAATCCGTGCATGCGGTCGCCCATGCGACTGCGCCGATCGCTTCACAAGCTATTCTCGATTCCATCGAAGTCAGTCTGGTTGCTTGAACGGAGAGGTCGGCAATGAACTGTCCAAAGTGCGACGCTGAAATCAGCGATAGCTACGAGCCGGATGATTGGTCGGTTGGAATCATCGGCGGTTGGTACTGCGACGCATGCGATCTCGCGGTTGGCGAGCATGAAGTCCACCGCGAGCCACTGCCGGATGATGTTCCGATCATATCCACAAAGGAATTGCTGGGCGACCGGCGGATCGGAGCGCCCATTTCAGAGCTATCGGGTCGCCCCGGTCCCAAGGACGATATCGGCCATCCCGATCATGCTCGTTATGCTGAATTTTGCAGAATTGCTCGATCGTGGGGATTCGATTGACCTTCGACACGACCAATAACGGAGAGAGCCAATGAACTTTTCACTGCGCCGCAATGAACCAACTCCACCCCGCCTGATGCCGATGCGATTACCGGCCGAACACCAGGCCGTCGATCTCGATCAGGAAATGCGGACCGCCGCACGGGAGATCGCCACCAACCGTCAGCCGCGCACAGTCGCGACCGTGCATGGCGAATTGGAATCGGTCACCCAGGAACTCGCCGAGCTGCTCGAGCGAGCGAGTGGATTGGTGGAGCTGCGCCAAGACCTGCGCGACGAAATGATGCCGCTAATCGAAGCCGACGAGGCGAAGTGGCAAGCGCAGCTCAAGGCGCTGGGTGAACTCAAGCGCCGGATCGGCGAGAACGGCACAAAAGTCGGAGCCGCAGGCTGAGACCCACTAGGACTTATGAAGGATATCGCAATGGCTGAAGAACCCCGGCGCACGCTGACAGACGGGCGGCAGATTTATCCCGAGCACCGTAATCTGAAACCGAACGGTATGCAGAATGATTACGTCGTGCTCGCCGAAGAAGAGCGCGCCAAGGGCTTCGTTCGGCCCGTCAGGCGCTCCTATAAGCATTTGAAGTGCGGCACCGTCACCACAATGGGTCAGACGCTCGCCGAAACATGTGCCCGCGATCCTAGCTTCTATAGCGGTACATTCTGCTGCGGCTGTCGCGCCCATTTCCCGGTCGGCGAGAAAGGTGAGTTTGTGTGGGACGGCACCAACGAAAAAGTTGGGACATGACGACCAAGCATTCTCCGCTCAGCGCCCTCAAAGCGCAGGCCGACAAGATCGCTGCAACACTCAAAGCAGCCGAGCGCGGAGAGAAAATCGACGTGCGGTTCGCTGAAAAGATCGATGCGGCACGCACTAAAGAGAGTTTCAAGGTCGGCATCGTTATGGACGACAAAATCATCACAATCGAAATGCCATGGGCGACGATCCGCAGCACGAACGAGGCCGGTATAGCCGAATACATCCTCAAACAGATGCGAGAGGCGAGCGATGCCGTCAACTGAGCAAGCACGACATCTGGGACCTGTGTGTGGCAACCGGATAAGCATGATCCGCATTACCATCATGGCTGCGCTGATCACACTGGCGCTGCCCAGCGCCGCCGCCGCATCTTGCAGCACCTACGCCCAGGCCCGCGCCGCACACCCGAGCAGCTACCTCGTCTATCGCCTGGAGGGCCGCAAGGCCGGCGGGCGCCAATGCTGGTATGCGGCGGGGTCGGCAAAGAGTTCTCGCGGCGGCGTGGAAGGACACGCCTATGAACAGAAGGCTGCGGCATACAAACGACCGATGATGCCAGTAGGCACGACAGCCGAACGCGGAGGCAACGAGTATCGCCACAGAGCCGGTGTCGAGCCCGGCCCGCGAGAAACCATCCCATCACCACGCGCCAAACCAATCATCGCCTTCGCCGACCGCTGGGTCGACCTGCCCACCGAGGCAATTCCCTATGAGGTGCTGATTACGCCGTCGGTCGTTCCGGTGCGCACCATCCCGTTCCGCTTGTCGGACGGACGATTCGTCGAGGTCGACCGGTGAACGAATTGCTGTCGATCGAGCATGCCTTGGCGGCGCTGCCTGTCGCGAAGTCCGCACGCTGGCTCAACGAGTTCCTGCTCAAGACCAAGGTCGACCGCAATGGCCTGCCCTTGTATCGCAAGGCCGGGAGAGACAAACTGGTTTATATCGACCGCGTCATCGAGGCTCTGCCGTGCCCCTCAAACTCAAAAAACCCCGCAAAGGTAAAAGCCCGAACTTCTCGATCCGCGGCAGCTACCTCGGTATCGCAGTTGATAAGAGCTGCGGAACTCACCGGCGATCGGTCGCTCGCACCGTCCTGCGAGCCATCGAATGGGCCATCGAGCGCGGCGAATATCCGCCGCGGGAAGCCGAAATTGAGCCTGGTCAACCCACGTTCCTGAGTGCGGCGGTTGCGTATATGGAAGCCGGCCGGCGACGGCGCTACGTCGCGCGCCTGATCAAACACTTCGGACCGACCATGACCCTTGCCGAGATCGATCAGGCCGCCATCGACCGGGCTGCGATCGCGTTGCACCCGACCGCAACGCCGGGCACCCGCAACGCCTGCGTCTACACGCCGGCATCGGCGATCCTGCGGCACGCCGGTGTCGAACTCAAACTCCGCCGCCCCAAGGGCGCCAAGGGCCGCGTGGTGACCGACTGGCTGTCGCAACAGGATGCGAGCGCGATCATCGGCGCCGCCGACGGTGTCGAGCGAGAGTTTGCCCTGCTGCTGCGGTTCCTGCTCTACACGGGACTACGCCTCGGCGAGGCGCTGCGGCTGCGCTGGGAAGACTGCCAGTTGGCTGAATCGCTGATCTGGGTGCGACGGTCCAAGGCGGGACCGGCGGGCTCCGTGCGGCTGCGCGCGGACCTCTGCGAGGCCATCAAAACCCATCATGCCACCCATAAGGTTGGCCGCATCTTCCGCTTCCACCAGGGCGGCGGGTTGAAGCACTATCTCACCCGGGCAAAGCTCGCCGCGCTCGGGATCCCGTGTCCGGTCCGCCGGCCGATCGGCTGGCTCATGCCGGACAATCGTCTGGCCTGGGTCAACTTCCACACGTTCAGACATACATTTTCGACATGGTTTAGAAAATACGGGGGCGGCGACATTCAGGGGCTTGTCGCAACGGGGAATTGGCGTGATGCGCGCAGTGCGGCGCGATATGCACATGCGGTGCCGGGAGACGAGTGGGACAGGGTGGAGCTGTTGCCGGCGATCGGCGGGGCGTGGAATGGACGTGGACGATGACGACGTCAACAGATAAGCCGTTGATCCAAATACAATCACCATGCTCTCCCCCCGGAGGCGGCCGCACCTTTTTTAATGCCTTGAAAGCCCATATTCACGGGCTTTCTGCTGCGTCACCGGACCCGCAAACACCCGCAACTAAACGCGAACACCACGCATCGACCCGTGGAAAATCCGTGGACTCTGTTCATGCTGCGTTCCGGGCGGCGACTGAACCAGCGCTACCTACCATGTCAAGGTATTGGGCTGCGCAGAACAGCAGGAATAATGGACACTTGTCGGAAGCGCCAAGGTCGATTCCGGCACCAGGTTCCGTTTGCGTTCCGCAATTTAGGTTCACTGGACTTGCGGTCACTACATCGTGGGCAAAGAGCCACATAAGGCGGCAGGGAGCAGACAGATGGCAATTCACGAAATCCACGGCATCGCAAACGCCGAGAAGGTGATGATGTACGAGAGCAAGCGTCAGAGGGTGACGGTGATAGACGCCGACACCCGCGTCTTCATCGAACTCAGCGATCCCCCGGCCGCAGGGCTGTCCCCAAACCAAGCGCGCATGATCGGCAACCAGTTATTGGCTGCTGCCGATCGCGTCGAAAAAACCAAGGCTGAGATGAAGCAGGACGCCAAGGCCAAGGCGCGCTGAATGCCGACCCTCAGTGGTGATCGCTGAAGTCTTGAGGAGAGTACAACAGTGACAGGCTGGACTTGGGCAACTGGTACGCCACGAGAGCGCGCCGAGATGGTACGCGGCCATCTAAGCGCCTGCCATAGCAATATCGATGTACTCTGCGATCTATTTCACCTGATCCCGAGCGGTGCTCAACGAATTCTTGCCGGTGATATTTGGCGGCCAGAATACGAGCGCACAAGTCGCGATCACATCACATGAGCAACGAACCGGAGGACACGATGAGTGATGAACTGGCGGATAGGGTGGAGGCGGCAGCGGAAGCGCTCCGCACATGGGAGCGTCATGACTTACTGCGCGAATATGGCCCTGATGGTTGCGTTCTCCCGCAAAACATTAAAGCATCAGAAAACTTGGACATTGTTATTCGCGCCGCCCTTGCCGCCGCCGACCGGGCCGGGCCTGCCGTAGCAGCGCCGGGTATGCTACGCAAGGCGCTCAAGCCGTTTGCGGAGGTAGCAGAAGAGTGGGATGGCGAACCGACTGAATTGGTCGTTGAATTGATGGCTTATGATGACGGGATGGCGCCATGCCTAAGCGTTGAAGATTTTCGTCTCGCCCGCGCCGCCCTTGCCGCCGCCGACCGGGCCGGGCCTGACGCCATAAGTGGACCTGACATTTCGCAGAGAGAATTCGACGAAATGGCAAGTTCGCTCCAAGCCACGCCGTCGGCGGACAGGGTGGAGGCGGCGGCAAGAATTATCTGGATCGACTTCTGTAAACTAGGCGGAAGTTTTAATGAGAGTGTTGGCACCGTTGCCTATGAACAATGCATGGCAACTGCCCGCGCCGCCCTTGCCGCCGCAGACCGGGCGGGGGCTGACGCCATCACCGCCGCGCGCCTCGCCGGCTGGGAGGAGGCGAGGGAGGCGTGCGCAGAAAAGGCATGGGATACAATCGAAGACATCGACCAGGCCTTAGCGAACGAAGTTGCCGCCGCAATTCGCAACCTCAAGCCGGGAGGCTGACGTGAGCTGCGAGGACTGCGGACGGCCCTACGGTGACGAACACGGGTTCCCTGACCTGATAATCCCGTATGACGCATGGAAGCAAATCTCGACTAGTGGTGATGATAGCGGGCTGCTCTGTCCGTCCTGCATCTGCAAGCGACTGCACGACAAAGGCATCAAGTGTGAAGCGGCATTCATGTCCGGGCCGGTATCAATTTCTCGCGCCGAAATGCAACTCCTCAGACGCATCGAAAACATTGAACTGGCAATTGAAGGCCGCGATAATCGATGGTCCGCCATTCGTAATATGATAAAGCCGGGAGGCTGACGTGAGCAGAATCGAACGCACAAATGAGAAATCCGCTATCAAGCGGCTGACGCGGGCCATTGGAGAAACAGAGCGCGATCACCCGCTGCCGCGCTGCATTCATAACGCAGCACTTCTCGATGGCGCTGGTGAATGCTTGGAACCACCATGCGGTTGTCGATACACCCACCCAGGAACTAAGCCATGACGCCGAAAGAGATTGCAGAGCGGTTGCGTCAGTCATGCGGCTATCAAAACGTAACGCCGGAGGTTAGAGGCTACGATTCCAACGCTTCTAACGGCCTTGTTCTGGACGCTGCCGACCTGATTGATCAACTAGCCGCTGAAATCGAGCGACGCCCTTGGGCAATCAACGTCAAAGGACAAGGGAGAGTGACGAAGCAATATCATCCAGCCTTGCGTTGACGCTCGATCATTTCATCGAAGCGCTTGGACTGTGCTAATTGCCGATCCTCGATCCGATCCATTCGCCCGTTGGCCTGCGCCAGGCTGATGAGAATTTCGCCGACTTTTTGTAGTTCCTTGGTGAGCGCTCCAAGCTGGTTATCCTGGAAATCGAGCCTCGTCTTGACGACGGCGGTATCAAGTTTTACGGCCCACACAAATCCGATCCCGCCAAGCACAAACGATGCGATTGTTATCAGGTGCCCGAGATTGATCGTGGTGTCGATCATTTCCATATTCCTATCGCTTGAAGGTGCGCGCGATTTTTAGGTCGCGCCTTGCCGCCGGCCCACTTGTGTTACATAGGTGTCGATCAGTCGCCATTAGGCCGTCTTCGAAATTCCAGCGCGCAGGAACATGCCGGAGACTGCGCCCCAGGCAACCGTCACGGCGTTGTTAGGATCGATACCGGCGACGACGTCGACGCCGAGTTTCTCCGCCGCGCACACCACGAGCAGCAGCGCGAGCGAGATATAGGTTTTCTTGCCGCTGATGAATTCGAGTATGTCTTGCCACATGAGGATTTTCCCTGATCGGAATCTTGCCGGCTGCCGGCCGGCGGCGGACTCAACGCGGCAGGCCGCGCAGACACTCCTGCGCCTGCCGGGTCTGTTTTGGAGTGAGCGTCACGCCGTTGGCCACCCGTATGGCCTCGAGTTGGGCATCGGTCTTGCCCGCCGCGTGCAGGCGTACCAGCCAGCACGGATAGGGCAGGTTAGGGCCGTCATCGATCTTCGGCTTTGCCTTTGGCTTTGGCTTTATCTTCGGCGGCGCCGGCGGAGCGACGAACACACGGGGATCGATTGGCGGCGCGATCGCGGGCGGCACTTCGACCTTCGGCGCGACCTCGATCGGCGGCGCCTTTGGAGCCGGAACTGGAACCACCACACGCTGTGGCCACAGCCATTGCTTGAGCTTCGTCATCGCACCGCCGGATTCCTGGGTGCAGGAAGCGGTCGAGAGTGCCATGATGGCGGCCAGAATGATGATGGCGGGTCTCACAACATAACCTCTTGATCGGTAAACAGTGATGGCAGCGCATCGACGACTTGCCGCGCACGCTCGGCCGCTTCCACTTCTGTCAGATACTCGCCGCGCTTGTGCCGGCCATTGGCGATTGCCTGCGCGATGCGCCGCTCAAAATCCGCGCTCACGCTCATTTGCAAAAGCCCGGCCAGCGCCGTTCCTTTTTGTGCCACTGAAACGCCGCTACGATTGCTGCCTGGGCCTCACCGCGAAAAGTTTCCCAATAGACGCAGACGCGCCGCCCGTCAGGCAGTCTGTCACAGCAGGAACACTCAATGTTGATATGGTCAGGATCGTGATAGATTGATCGACCAGCCGCATTGCATAGAGCGCGCGCTACTTGGTCGATCACCTTACGCCCACCCCTGGCGCTTCAATCTTGCGATCTCGGCTTCAAGTTCCCGAATCCGCTCCTGCGCGGCCGGATCCCAGTGCCAGAAAAAATGCACGGCGAGCCCGCCGGACAGCATCCCGAACAGCACGCCAACCAGCGGGAACGCCTGATTGGCGTTGTAGATGAAGCGCGAGAGGGTCAGGCCATCGTTGTTGAGCGCGCTCATCTCGAAATAAAAGAAGATCGCCGCGAACGCGAATAGGAACGCGAGCCAGACCCATCTCCCGTAACGTCGCATCATGGCGTCGGCGGCCCAAGATGTAGGACAGTCCAAAGCGCCACAACGGCGACTGCCGCGACGACGATCCAACCGAGCATGGTGCCATCCAGTGGATTCTTGACTGGCTTTATTGGTGGGACATACGGCGCCGGACGCGGCTGCGCCACCTCCTCATCGATCCGCACGAAGCGGTCGCCGTTCGGCCCATGCGCGGCGACATAGCCGCGGCGGCCGATCTGCGCCGTGCCGCGCGCCCGGAGCACCTTCACCTCCAGCCATTCCAGCTTTCCAGGCTGGGTGTGGCCAAAGACTTCGAGCCGGTCGCCGGCGGCGAGCTCGTCGATGACTTCGCCATTGGGGGAGGTGCGCAGTTTCAGTCCGTCGGAAATCACGGTCGCGGTTCTGTTGGCCATGGGGGTTTTCCTTTTGGATGGCATGAGGGGGTGGCCTACCGCTACAGGTAAAACCTGTAACAATTCGTGATTGGACTTATACGGGTTAAGATTGTATGTATTGACCATCGACAACGGGGCAGCGCCCCACTTAACCGGGAGACAATCCGATGACCAATCTCAGACCCCACCTGTATCCGCTCTACATTGTCAGCGACGCTGCTGGGCGCGACTACGTCCGATGTATCAACCTCGGCATGGCCCGCGATTACGTCGCCCGCCGTGGCGGGTCCATTCGTTTGGAACCTCGTCAGGACGAGACTCGCCTTTCGGCAGAGCGGCGGCTAGAGATCGACGCCATATATGCCGCCGGTTTTTAAGGTGCCCCGATTCGCGCTAACGATTGAGGCGATCGGCGATCACCTCGTTGCGCTGGGGCCGCTTGGTGGATTTCGATCAAGGCAATGGGTTTCCCAGATACGAGGGTTAGGTCCAGACCGTCGATGGCGACGACAATCAGTGCCAGGAAATCGCGACTATTCTCGCGCCAATTCGATTGGCTCGCGTGGGATTTTTGTAACCTATATGCTTGAGGAAGGACTGATTTACGAGGTCAGCGCCCCGCAAACGTGGAAAGCAACAGAGCGATATTTTGTCCGCATTATCGAGAGTCAGCCACATCGAATGACGAGAGAGGAAGTTGAGCGGTGTCTCGCAAGATAGGGCTCGGCATCAATGTGTTGGCTGCCGCTCGCGAGCGGATCGCATGGACGTTCGACACGTTCGAGCGCGTTTATGTGAGCTTTTCTGGCGGAAAGGACTCAACGGTGATGTTGCACCTTACTATGGATGAGGCAAAACTGCGCGGACGCAAGGTAGGTCTGTTGTTTGTAGACCTTGAGGCACAATACCGCTTGACGATTGAGCACGTCGCAGAATGCTTTACGCTATACCGCGACGCGATCGATCCACATTGGATTGCCCTTCCTGTAATCCTCCGCAATGCGGTCTCTCAATACACGCCACGATGGACGTGCTGGGACCAGACTGCGCGTGATTTGTGGGTTCGTGAGCCGCACACACTATCGGTCAAGAGCACCACGGCATATCCATGGTTTCGCCATGAGATGGAATTCGAGGAGTTGGTTCCAGCGTTCGGCCATCACTTTGCCGGCAGCAAATCGACCGCATGTCTTGTCGGCATTCGCGCAGACGAAAGCCTCAACCGCTTCCGCACCCTGATTGTCGATAAGACGCGATTTGAGGGAAGGTCATGGACAACTTGGTGCGGCGGGCCACTTTGGAATATCTACCCGATTTACGATTGGCGAACAGAAGACCTATGGACCTACCACGCAAGGACGGCGACACCCTACAATAAACTATACGATCGGATGCACCTTGCGGGCCTTACGCCGCATCAGATGCGCATCTGTCAGCCCTATGGGGACGATCAGCGCAAGGGATTATGGCTCTATCAGATTATCGAGCCTGAGACATGGGGCAAGGTTGTGGCTCGCGTGAATGGTGCAAACGGCGGCGCGCTGTACGCGCAGGAGCGCGGGAACATGACAGGTGTGGCCAAGATCAAAAGACCACCCGGCCACACTTGGCAGACTTTCGCTCAATTACTCCTGACATCAATGCCGTCAAACACAGCAGAACACTACCGCAATAAAATTGCGGTCTTCATCAAATGGTACGAAGACCGCGGATATCCCAACGGTATTCCCGATGATGGTCCGATGAACGAAAAGGCGGCGCCAAACTGGACTCGCATCTGTAAGGCGCTATTGCGGAATGATTACTGGTGCAAGGGCCTGAGCTTCACGCAGACTAAGAGTGAGTCCTACGAGCGCTACATCAAAGTCATGAAGAACCGGAGACTCCGATGGGGGATGTAGCCAGCTTGAGCACCGCACTGGCGCTTGCGATTGTCGAACTCCCGCTTGACGAGCGCATTGCTGCCCTGAATCACGCCAGGGAAACACTTCATCGAGTAAGTCCATTCGCACAAGAACCTGTTGACCTCGTCCTTTGGGTTAAGGCCGGTGATGTCGAGGCAAACGACTACAATCCGAACAAGGTCGCGCCGCCAGAAATGAAGCTACTGGAACATTCCATCCGCGAGGATGGCTATACCCAGCCCATTGTAACCTACATTGAACCAAACGAGCCACGCACTGTGATCGACGGATTTCATCGCAACCGCGTAGGGCGCGAGAACCTAGACATTCACGCAAGACTGTTCGGCTATCTGCCGGTGACAACCGTCAATTCTGACCGCACCGATCGGGCTGATCGGATTGCGGCAACAATCCGACACAACCGGGCCCGCGGAAAACACATGGTCACCGCCATGTCGGACATCGTTATCGAACTTGCAAAACGAAATTGGGACGATAAGCGGATAGCCAAGGAGCTTGGCATGGACCCGGACGAGGTGCTCCGTCTGAAGCAAATTGGCGGACTCGCGGAACTGTTCTCAGATCGACAATTCTCTGAGGCATGGGATACTACAACATGACCGGCCGCGACATCCGCTCAGCCCGCGCCACGCTCGGCAAGTTATGGGGGCTCGATCGGCCCCTGTACGCTTCCGAGCTGGCGCGCGCCTGCGGCCTCAAGGGCCGCGATCCCGGCGCGACTGTGCTCGCCTGGGAAGCCGGCTCGCCGGTCTCAGGTCCGGTGTCGCGTTTGATCAAGGCCTATCTGTCCGGGCTTGTGCCAGAGGATATTGATGAGGTGTTACGTTGAGACGATTGCACCTTAGGGCTTCGGCTTCACCGGGCTCTGCAACCGAGAGAACAGCCCCTGCACCAGACTGAGTATTGGAGCGGGAATGCCGAGCGCGGCGGCGCCCATCGACACGATCGGCCAGAGCTGGCCGACCAATCCGGCGCTCGGCCCGAACGGCGTGCTGATGACATCGGCCGCGCCCAGGCCGAGCCCGGTGAGCACGCCGGCAAGCCCGCCCATCATATTGATCACGAGCGGCGATTGCGCCGGCGCAGCGGGCGGCGGCGGTACTGGCGGGGGCGGTTCCGGCCTGGGCGGCGCAGGAGGTGGCAGCAACACCTGGCCTGTCCGCACCGGCGGCGTACCACCCAACCTGGTGATGAGATCGTCGATGGCGGAGACTGAGGTCAACGCCTGCGAGCTTTTCAAATATCGCCCCACGATCGGCCGCTGCGCCTCGATCAATTCGCGCATGCAGTCTTCGAGGGCCGCGTTGAACGGCGTAGGAGTTTCTGGGGGCATCGGTTTTCCTGACGTGTCTGGAGGTGGAATGAATATGGGTCGATCGTCGCCGACAAATTCCCAATGGACGAGACCGCCGCCGGCGGCGATCTTGCCGTCGCGCTCGACCACGTCGAAGCCGATCGCGCGCGCCGCAGCGGGCGTGAGATCGATGCCGGCGAAGTTGGTCGGCCGTCCGATCATGTCGATGCCGGATTCCGCCTGCGGCCGCATTCCGGTCAGCCAGTAGGGATCGCCTGGCAGGCCGGACATCTTCGAGGTGTAGTTCCACGGGCCCTGATCGATGATCTCGCAGACAACCGACAGTCCGTTTGCGGCATTGAACACGCGCACTTGCGGGCGCTTGCCGGCAAACCACGCCGGCAGCGCCACGCCCGACCGCTCGCTCCAGCCCGGCGCCACATCCGGATAGGCGACCGAATCGTCGGAGAAGACCGTCGCCCAGATGTTCTCGAACCGGCGCGGCGGCTTCGGAACTCCGACAATCGCGCGTGCCGGCGGCCGCCGGATCGCTTCGCATTCATGGATTGGATAGGACGATTCCTTGACGCTGTCGCTTTGATTGCCGCCGCGACCGATGAAGCGGTCGCCCTCCTGACGCTCGAAAAGCGTCACATGGCGCGGGAACACCAGCATATCGCCCGGCTGGGCTGCTGTTGCATTCGTCCCAAATTGCTTCCATGCCTGCGCCCACAGAAATTTGTCGGTGTCCGCCGAGCCAAATACAGGCCGGATGCCATTGTGCGCCATCACGTAGGCGACAGTCAGCCCACACCATGGAATCTCATCATGGGTGTAGTTCCGGCAGTAGTCCGCCATTTCCGGGAATTTGTGCGCGATCTCATTGCGCCACCCGATGATGATCGGATTATCCGCGCCGCCGGCATATTCCTCCGTGCCGGTGATGGCGCGCATGGTCGCGAGCCACGGCGGAATCGTGTCGGGCATTTTACAACCTCAAAACGGAAATTGAATTTCAGCTGGTCGCGCCCGGCATGAAGCAGCGGACCAAGGTCTTGCCATCCGCCACATAGGGCCAGACGATCGCGTAGCCGACGCGGTTGCGGTCCTTGACCAGGAATTGCGGCTCGATCCGATGGAGCGCACCGTCGAGCCGCACCCAATAGCCGGCCTCATCGATACCCCAATCGGGATCCTCGACCCGGAAGCCGTCGGCGCCGGAACAGCAGTTGACGCCGTTCTGGTTCTGCAGGTTTTCGAACCACTGTTTGAACGGCGATTGCGCATAGCGGCCGTCGTCGCGGGCCAATGTAGGCACAATCCAACAGGCCAACAGGAGGCCAAGAATCGCCCGCATCACTCGATTCCATCCATGAACGGGATCAGCACCTCGATCACGCTGCCGCCGATCTTTGGATTGTCGTCGAGTCGAAGATCGCCCTTCAGGATGGTCTTGAGATTGAGGTCGTGCTCGATGGCACGCAATTTTGCGTTCATGTCCATGAAATCAGCTTGCAACTCAGGATCGCTGCGGCGGTCTTTCGGTTCAAGTTCACGATTAGCCTTGTAGATGTCAGCCATACTTCTGTTGCGGGAAAGCTCATAGACCGCCGCGATCTCGCGCATGCGGTTGAGGTTAAGCCCAATCTTGAAGCGGATCTCGCCCGATAATTTCACGGCATCGTCTTTTTCGAGCATCGACGCCTTTGCATAGAAATCATGGATGATGCCGGTGGTCAGCTTCATGGGGTGGCTCCTGAAATAACCGCACGACGGCCCTAGGCGGGACCGCCTGGGCCGAGTAGAATTGTAGCAACTCAACTCACGGGAGCACCAGCTATGCTCGAAGCGCCGCCGCCGAAGCTGATTGCCGACGACGAAATCATCGATGAGAATTTAAGCATTGCCATCGGCGTGTGTGTCGTCGGCGCGTTCGTAGCCACGATCGGCGGCTATCTGCTGGCCGGATGGGGTTGCGCGCTGGTGGCTGCCGGCGCGTCGGTGGTACTGGCCGGCGCCGCGCGAATCTCCCGGCCAGAGCCGCCTACGAAATCACCGCCTTGATTACGTTGAAATTAATCACAATAGCGCCGGTCTCCGCCGTAGATGCATGTCGATTGGCCACCACGATATCGAATGTCCCAGCCGCTACATTTTCGATTTTAACATCCGTCTGATCGGTCGTGGTGCCGGACTTGATTGAAGGCAACACCGTATCTGTCGCAGCGACATGGGAATTAATGCACGTGAATCTGGCAGTCGCACCAGCCGCCAATGACGCATTATGTGTCGTGATTGCGCCGCTCGGTTTGTTGAGCGTGACAGCGGTTGTGCGGTTGGTGATCTGCGTGACGGTCCCACCGGCTCCCGTGTTGTAGCCGAAGGTTCCGGTAGGCCCGACGATGAATCCCGGCGACCTGAACGCCGCCGTGCTGAAGGTGCCAGTGCTGATGTCAATACCCAAGGCGCAGGACAGGTTGGCGCCTTCAATCTGCATCATGGCGCCAGTCGAATCGATTGGCGATGTTGAATTGGCCTGAAAGCGCAGCGCGTTCAAGGCGCCGCGCCCAGCATCGGCCAACATGGAAATGAAGGAATTACCGGCATGAGTGCCGCCGCTGCCAGAGTCGCCAAGTTTGAGCTGCAGCGGAATTGCGATGATCGAACTACTGCCAAAGTCGCATTGGCAATTAATACCGGTGAGCACCCCGCCTGCGGTGCCATAGGCAACAGCGGAGAACTGTGCACCCCAAAGATTGATTCCAGTTGACCCGGTTAACGACGCCGCAATGCCGGTGATCGCGGCCGTATATCGGTTGCCACTGTTCCATGCGACTGCGTAAAGATTTGATATGTTGCCGGGCGATGAGTCGGCATAGTTCGCCATCAAGAACATTTGTCCGGCGGCCGGCAGCGGGCTGATGCCGGGGATATCGAACATGGTACTCGACAACGCACGGACGTTATCGGCGCCGCCGACATTTGAATGATAGAAGCCCTGCGGCGAGCCGCTCACGGGCGTATAGCTGTTGCCGACGCCGGCCTGGACCGCGAAGCCCGTGCCGGTGCCGCCGATGGAAGCCGCCGCCGCCGACAGGCTGTCGCCGAACGTATAGCCGGAACCGCCGGCAACGATGGTCGCGACCGTGACGACGCCGCCCGCTACCGTAATGTTGGCGGTGGCGCCCGTGCCGGTGCCGCCGGTTAGCGCTACGCCGTTATAGGTGCCGTTGGTGTAGCCGGAGCCGGGCGTGATGAGACCCATGATGGCGACGCCGCCGGTACGCGGCGCGGTCTCCATCGACGCCATCTGGACTTGGGCGCCGGTCCGAAACAATATCTTGTCGGTCAGTCCGGTGCCCAACGTGGCGTCGATCGTGAGCGTGGATGCCGCGCCAGAGCCGCCGACCAGCCGCGGAACCTGGATCAGCGAATCGAACGAATAACCGCTGGACGCCCCGGCAAACGCCAATGCATTAGTGGAATGCGTGACGGTTACATCAGCAGCACCAAAGGTAATGACGGCGGTCGCCGCAAAGAAGGCATTAGCCCACGGCGCCAACGCATCGATCGCCGGAGCGAAAGCGCTGGAATCAAATTCAGCGGCAGTGCCAATAGCCACATAGCGCCAAGTGCGCGCGAACGCGCCAAGTGTCGCCGTGATCTTGTAGGACCCGCCGGCGACATAGAACCCAGCGTCGGCGCCATCGGCCGCGACATATGAATTCCCCAGCGAGGCGATGCCTGCGCGGTCGGAAAACAACGCCGGCAATCCCAGATCGGATTCCCGACGCACCTCGACGGTTGCACCATCGACGATATCGCCGCTCTCATCCGTGATGACGAGATTGCATCGTGCTAGAGCCATGATCTGGATGTCCTAATTAATTTGAGAGCCGCGGATATCGCCGGGGCCCGCCGTCACGGTCACGAAGCTTACGCCATCGATTGCCGAGCCGGACAAACCGCCAGTGCCACCGTCGATCAATGTGTTTCCCTGCAATCCGGGACTTCCGTCAAGACCGGGCCCGCCGCCCGCGCCGCCCGCGCCACCTGGTCCACTTGGGAGACCTGAGCCACCTGGGCCGCCTGGGCCACCTGCGTTCGATGTGCCGATATTTCCTGGCCCTGGAGACCCAGTGCCATTGGCTGCGCCGCCATT
>Ga0210377_10000906_pt1 | contig 27990 bp, 17 predicted proteins | sample PLM4_65_b1redo_FD_155480 | JGI IMG/M metagenome (GOLD analysis project Ga0210377, IMG submission 155480) | Groundwater sediment microbial communities from an aquifer in East River, Colorado, USA - PLM4_65_b1 redo | ecosystem: Environmental > Terrestrial > Soil > Riparian zone | place: USA: East...
GAACGACGACTTCGCGTCGATGGCCGAGGTGGTGGGACGGCGCTACGCCCGGCTGCTGCGCGAGGGGGGCATCCTGCCCGATCTCGTCCTGATCGACGGCGGCCGCGGGCAGCTGTCGTCGGCGGTCCGGGTCCTGGAAGGTCTGGGGCTCGGACACCTTCACGTCGCCGCGATCGCCAAGCGCGAGGAGGAGATCTTCCTCGATGGGCGCGCCGGCCCCGTGCGGTTGCCGCGCGACTCGCCGATCCTGCACCTCGTCCAGCGCGTGCGCGACGAGGCGCACCGTTTTGCCGTGACCTACCATCGCAAGGTGCGCTCGCGCCGCATGGTCGGCACCGAACTCACCGCCATCGAGGGCATCGGTGCGGGCCGGGCGCGGCTGCTGCTGCGCCGCTTCGGCTCGGTGCAGGGGGTGCGCGAGGCGCCGCCGGAGGCGCTTGTCGAGGCGGTGGGGGAGCGCCTGGCGGCGCGCCTGAGGGCTCACTTCGACGGCGCCACTTGATCCGCCGGGCGCCGGTCCCTAGGAGCCTGTCCGTGTAATAGGATGGGTCGCGCGCATGGGGCTTGCGGGTCCCAGGCGAGGCGCGAGGAGGAATCGATGTGGGAAGCATGTGACCGGAACATCCATGCGCCCTTCGGGTTCGCGGCGGCGCGGGGCCGTCTGCGTCGTTGCCGCGCCTCGGCGATGTCCCGCATCGCGTTCGTCGCGGCGCCTCGCCTACGGCCCCGTGGCGCCGCGAACGCGACCCATCCCATTACTCGGACAGGCTCCTAGAGTCGCGCGGCGATGACGACGGTTGGCTCCAGGGCGGGCGGCGGCATCGTCCGCCTGTTCGCGATCGCGGTGGTGGTGGCCGGGATTCCGGTCATCGGCCTGTTCTTCCTGCTGCGATCGGCGACCCAGGTTCCCACGAACCGCGGCGTGCAGGATCCGGCCGACGTGCTCCTCAAGGTGGACGATGTCTCCCTGACCGCCATCGACGGCGTGCGCCTGTCCGCCTGGTCAATCCGCGGCCGGTCAGGCGCGCCACCGATCCTCCTCGTCCACGACCTGGGCGGGTCGAAGGGCGACCTGCTCAACGCCGCCGTCACCCTCAACCGGGCCGGCTACTCCCTGCTGCTCCTTGACCTGCGACGCCATGGTGCCAGCGCCGCCGCCATGACCACGCTGGGAGCGAAGGAGAGGCTGGACGTCCTGGCGGCGGTTCGTTTCCTCAGGGAGCGCTCCGGCACGCCGGCCGGGCGCATCGGCGGCTGGGGAGTGGGCATGGGGGCGTACGCCCTCGCCGTCGCGGCGCTCGAGTCGCCGGACCTTCAGGTGCTGGCCCTCGACGGCCTCTATTCCGATGTCCCGACCGAGACCGATCGCCTGCTGGCCGAGCGGCTGCCGCCGCCATTCAACGCGCTGGTCCCGGTGGCGCGGCTCCTGTACGATCCCTTCTTCCGTTGTCGGCTCGGGGATTTCTCGTTGCGCCGGCGCAGCCAGGCTCTCGCGGGGAAGGATCTCCTGATCATCGCGCCCTCCGAATCGCCCGATCGTCTCGCCGCGGCGCGCCTGCTGTACGAGGCCGTGCCGGAAGCCGCGGAGGGCGGGCGGAGTCTGCTGGTCCTGGGACGCTCAGGTCTGGCGGGGCTCTATGCCGAGGACCGGATGCGGTACGATCAGGCCATCGTGGAGTTCTTCACCGCCGCCCTGCCCGTTGGAAGGGGTGTCATGGCGCCCACGGGACCGATCGAGGTGATCGAACGATGACCCGGCACGCCGCGCGCGCCGCCGCCATGGCGGCCTTTCTGACCGTCGTGCCGCCCGCAATCGGGGGTGCGGTGCTGGCGATGGAGGCGGGCCATCCGCCGGCCCTGATGCCTCCAGCCCCGATACCGCCAGCCCCGAACCGGCGCGGTATCGTCCTCATGACAGTCGACAGCCTGCGGGCGGATCGCCTTGGCTGCTATTCCGGCGGGGCGTCGCTCACTCCGGCGATGGACCTCCTGGCGCGGTCCGGCATCCGCTTCGCCCGGGCCTATACCGCCTCGGTCTCGACGGCGCCGAGCGTCGCCAGCCTCATGACCGGCCTCGAGCCGGCCGGCCACGGCCTGCGCAGCGATCGGGGCGGCCGCCTGAACGCGGCGGTGACCACCCTGGCGGAGAACCTGCGCGCGGCCGGTTGGGCCACGGCGGCGGTGATCGGCACGGAGCACCTCGAGTCCGCCCGCGGTCTCGCCCGCGGCTTCGACCGCTACGACGAGGACATCGCAGGGTTGCGCAAGCTCGTGGCCGGACGGTCGAAGGAGAGGCGCGCGAGCGAGGTGGCGGAACGGGGACTCGCGGCGCTCGATGCGCTGCCCGGCGACCAGCCCTTTTTCCTGTGGCTCCACTTCTACGATCCGCACTATGACTACGACCCTCCCGAGGCGCAGAAGAAGGAGCGCCCCGACGCTCCCTACGACGGCGAGGTCGCCTCCGTCGACGATGCCATAGGCTCGCTGGTGCGCAACATCCGCGGCCGCGTACCGGGGGGGCGGCTGACCTTCGTCCTCGCGGGGACCAGCGGCGAGGGGCTGGGCGATCACGGGGAGGTCGGCCACGGGTTCTACCTGCACGAAACGACGGCAAGGGTTCCTCTGATGATCGTGCCGGAGGTCGCCCTGGCGCCGGCGGGTGGCACCGACCTCGCTCCCGCCAGCCTTCTCGACGTCGCCCCGACGCTGCTGGCGATCGCCGGGGTGCGACCGACCACCCCGCTGGATGGCCGCGTCCTCGAGGCCGTGGCGACCGCACACTGGGAGAACGAGGACGCGGTGGGTCGGCGTCGCCGGGACCGCCCGGGCAAAGGGCCGCGGCGGATCTACATGGAAGCGGCGGCCCCCTGCCTGACGTATGGCTGGAGCCCGCTCGTCGCGATGATCGAGGGCGACCGCAAGGTCGTCCTGACACCGGGTGGGCGCGTCGAGGCGTTCGACCTGGCCGCCGATCCGTCGGGGTCGCGACCGCTGGCCAAACCGCCCCGCTGGGCAGCCGACCTCGCCCGCGAAGCGGCCGGACGTCTCGGCTCGCTCGATCAGCCTGAGGAGCGGCGGCAGGCGGTCGCGGCGGCGGCCGCCGCGACCGAGTTCCCCTGGGGGAACAGCCCGTTCTGCGCCGAGAAGATCACCTTCCCCGACCCGCGCGACCCCGACCGCGTCGCCCTGAGCGCGATCCTCTTCCCAGCCTGGGTCGATTCCGAGCAAGGGATTTCCGGGCGGGCCGGCAAAGCCGGGCTTCAGGTCATTGAGAAGGACCCGGCGAACCTGACGGCCCTCGATCTGATCGTCATCCTCGGCCTCAAAAACCGCTGGGGCGACATGCTGCTCGATCCGCTCGAGATCATGACCTGCAACTACCCCTATCGGAGCGAGGGGTACCACTACATGGGCCACTACTTCACCCAGAAGCGCGACATGCCGCGTGCCCTCGAAATGTTCCGAATCATGGCAATCGCGGATCCGGAAAACGAGGAGGCCGAGTACGACCTCGCCTGCACGCTTGGTGCGCTGGATCGAAAGGACGAGGCCTTCGAACACCTCCGCCGGGCCATCGGCTTGGGGGCGCACGATTTCGACTTCATGCGCCGGGACGCGCGCCTCGTCCCTCTGCGCGGCGACCCGCGATTCGTGGAGATGATCCCCGCATCGGGTGGCTAACCCCCTTGTAATCCCTTATTTGTAGGCAGTTTCGTTTGGACAGGGCCCGACCTTCGCGGTATATTCCCAGCGACTCGCTGAGGACAGGGGATTGTCCACCTCCATGACGACCGCCACCGACAGCGGCCGACAGGCCGGCTTTTCGCTCGACCCGCCGGCGCACGCAGGGGCTGATTTCGTCCCGGACGAAGGGTTCTTTTCCCGCGTCCGGCCCGGATTCGGGCCGCACGCCATCAGCGTGCGCATCGGTCCCCTGAGGGTGCGTCTGGAAGGACTGGCGCGCGAACAGTGGGAGAGTCTCATGACCCGGTTCCGGCCATTCCTCGACGGCGGCGCGGCCATGCCGGCGCCCGACCTGACCGTCCGCCTGACGCGTGCCGGTGTGCCGGCGTTCCTGGCCCTGCCGGCCACCGGAACCGAGGTCTACAGGATGGGCCGCCGGACGCGTCCCGGCGCCCGCGACTGCTGGTCGTACGAGTTCGCCGGCACCGTGTCGTCGACCCGCCGGGAGGCGGAGCTCGCCCTGGTGGAATCGTCGGGCCCGCTCTTCGAACGCGGGCTGGAGAATTTCCTTCGACCGCTGACCGCGTCATTCATCCTCGAACGGGGCGGGCTGCTTGTGCATGGCGCGGGGGTGGTGCGCGAAGGCCGGGCCTACATCTTTTTCGGTCCTTCGGGGAGCGGCAAGACGACCGTCACGCAACTGTCGCCGCGGGAGGTCATTCTGAGCGACGACCTGACGCTGATCGTCGCGGCAGCCGGCGGCTTCAGGGCCGCCGGCATCCCGTTCGGCCTGGCTCATCACCATTTTCCCGATACCAACGAGTCTTTCCCGATCGCGGCGCTCGTCCGGCTGATACAGTCGCCGGAGGTGCGTCGCGAGCGGCTCATGGGCGCACGCGCCCTGGCCGAGGTCGCCTCATGCCTGCCCTTCGTGAACCAGGAGGGGGGCGAGGCGGCCATGGCCCTCGAGGCGGCCGACCGGTTGCTGCGGAAGGTGCCGGTCTGGCGTCTTTTCTTCCGGAAGGACGATTCCTTCTGGAAGGTCATCCAGGAGAGCTGATTCCATGGACCTGAACACGGTCTTGAGCAAGAGCCCCGACGCGGCCTCGCGCACCTACGACGGGCAGGCGACCATCGTCCTGCCGTCGCGTGCCGAGGTCAAAGTCCTCAATGAGCTCGGCAGCAGGGTGTGGGATGCGATCGACGGGCGCCGCACTCTCGCCCAGATCCTCGCGACGCTGCTCGAGGAGTATGACGTGCCGCGCGAGCAGGCCGAAAGAGACGTGCTCGATTTCGTCGGCGAGCTGCGCACGCAGGGAATGGTGAGCTGACATGGCGACTCCCCTCGAGAAGATCCAGACCCGCAACTGGAACAACGCCGTGCCGATGTCGGCATTGTTCGAGTTGACGTTCGTCTGCAACCACGCATGCTCCTTCTGCTACAACTGCCCGACCGGCCAGAAGGAGATGAACACCGCCGAGGTCCTCGATTCCCTGCGCAAGCTCGCCGAGTTCAACGTGCTGTACCTGACGCTGTCGGGTGGCGAGCCGCTGGTGCGCAAGGACTTCTTCGAGATCGCACGGCGCGCGCGCGAGCTCGGTTTCGCGATCCGCATCTACACCAACGGCTATCTCATCGACGCCGCGATGGCGAAGCGCATCAGGCAGGAGGCCAATCCCGTGGAGATGGAGATCAGCATCCACGGCGGGCGGCCCGAGACGCACGACCGGCTGACCTGCGTGCCGGGCTCGTTCGCGAAGATCTGCAGCGCCGTCCGCTTCCTGCGTGCCGAAGGCATCAAGGTCAATCTCAAGTGCCCGGTCACCCGGGACAATCAGGCCGAGGTGCTCGAGTTGGAACGCCTCGCCACCGAGCTCGACGCGCGCATCCAGTTCGACACCGTCATCACGCCGCGCGACGACGGCGACAAGGACCCGCTGCATCTCATGGCCAGCGACGAGTTTCTCGAGAGTTTCTGGACCGATGAGGCCTACCGCACGGCGCGCAAGGAGCCGGTCCCGCTGCCGCGCCAGGATGGCCCGGGCGAGGCGGTCTGCGGCACCGCACGCTCGTCCCTGGCGATCGATCCGTACGGCAACATCTACCCCTGCGTCCAGCTGCGCCGCAAGGCCGGCAACATCAGGGAACTCGCCAGCCTCAGGGACATGTGGCGGACCTCGCCGGTGCTGATCGAGGTGCGCAAGCAGGCGATCGAGATCGCCCAGGAGACCCTCAAGCAGGCGAAGAACGGCGACCAGTGCGGCTTCTGCATGGGGGTGGCCGAGGTGCAGCTGGGCGACCCGAAGGCGATCTATCCGCAGATCGCCAGGAACGCGGAGTACCGCGCCAAGGCCTACGCCACCTGGAAAGAGCGTACCGGCGAGTCGGCCGAGGACACCGGGGGGGTCCTGACAAAGTGCGCGATGTAGCGTGTGAGGAGGTGATCTCCGGCCTGCGGCCGGAATCGCCATGAGACCTTCGACCTTCCGTGCTTTCGCCGCCGGGGCTGTCCTGGCGGTCCTGGCTGCGACGGTGCCCGGACGATCGGCACCGGATGTCGGCCGGGTTCCGTTGAGCCTCGTCGCTTCCGAGCCGCGGCTCGTACCGACCGCCGCCGGCGCCGTCGTTCCCGAGATCGACGGCTTCGGCCTCTCCAGCCGGGCCGGCGAGCCTGCCCTGCCGCTGCGCATCCTCATGGTCGCCATCCCGGACGGCGTGGAGCCGAGTCTCGTGATCCTGGAGACCGAGTCGCGCGACCTGCCTGGCGTCGAGGTTGCCCCGGTGCCCGCAGCGCCGACCGGGGATCGCGATGCGACCGCGCGCGCGCTGCTCGGCGGTGACGAGGTGGGCGCCGGGGAGGGGCGCCGGGAAGGGGCGCCGCGTCCCGAGGTCGCGGATCCGGACTTCCACCGCGACCCGGTCGTTTACGAGCGTGACCGCCTCTTTCCCGACGCGCCGGTACGCCTGGGGCGGGTCGGGTGGATGCGCGACCAGCGGTTCGTCGAGGTGTTCTTCATGCCGATGCAGTACAACCCGGCGCGTGGCGAAGCGCGACTCTTCACGCGCGTCGAGGCCGAGGTGCGGTTCGATCGCGGGGATGGCGCCGCAGGGGTGGAGTCGGCCACGGCCGACCTGCACTTCGAAGCGGCCTATGCCGCGGCGCTCTACAACTACGATCAGGGCCGGCTGTTCCGCTCCCGCCGTGGCGCCGGCGCCACGCGACCGGACGGCAGCCGGGCGCCCGCCGGTTTTTCGACCGAGGCGGCCCTCCCGGCCGCGGCGCCGGCCGACGCCCCGGCGGGCCCGCGTTACAAGCTCTCGGTGACCCAGAAGGGGGTCTACCGCCTCGATCAATCATGGCTCGCCGCCAACGCCCCCGATCTCCTCGCCGCCGATCCGCGCACCGTCGCGATCGAGGTCGATGGCGCCGAGATCCCGATCGCCATCCGCGACGCCGCCGGGGACGACGGCGAGGCCGACGGGGCGTTCAATGCCGGCGATGCGGTCGAGTTCCACGGCGGGCCGAAGGTCGAGCCGCCGACGGTCCTCAACTACGACTTCGGCAACATCGTTCCGGATGTCTACCAGGCCAACGACTTCACCGACACGCAGGTCTACTGGCTCAGTGCCGCCGGCGCCGCCGGCTCGCATCGACGGATCCCGGCGGTGTCGGGCGCCCCGGTCGGCGGGTTCCCGCCCGCCGTCGATTTCGAGGAGACCGCCACCTGGGACGAGAACAACTTCTTCCTGCCCCTCGGCGCCGGCGACCCCTACGTCTCGATACCGTCGCTCCTGGCCGGTGCGCCCGCGGCGCTGCGCGACATCTCGATTCCGCTTCCCGGCCTGGCGCCACCCGGCGCGATGGCGTCGATCGCGGCGCGGTTGCGGGGGGGCAGCTCGCAGGTGGCCGATCCCGATCACCGCACCAAGGTCTGGGCGAACGCCGACCTGGTGAATGTCGCCGATTTCACCTGGGACGGCGATGTCGACCACGAGCAGATCCTGGCGCTGCCGCAAGGCAGCCTGACCAACCCGGCGACGGTGCACCTCCAGGCGGTGACTTTGACCGGCGTGGCGGTCGACCGGCAGTACCCGGAGTCGATCCTCGTCACCTACCGGCGCCTGTTCACCGCCATCGGGGAGGCGCTGGTCTTCCGGTTCCCGAACCAGAATGCCCGATTCCAGGTCGGTGGTCTCAGCGCAACCGCGCCCGTCATCCTCGAGATCAGCCGCCCCGTTCCGGGGAACGGCGAGCCCGACGCGGTGCGCATCGTCGGGGCGACACCTGCGGGGGCGCCGACCTCGAGCTGGATTTTCGAGGTGCCACAGGACCCGACCCCGGGCGCCCCCGCGATCAGGACATTCATTGTCGCGGGCCCGACGGCCTGGAAGGTTCCGGCGGCGGTGCAGGCGGCCCAGCCGGCGGCGCTCATGGTCGCGGGGCAGGCGGCCGATTTCGTGGTGATCGCGGCGCGCAGCGCGGTCGACGCGGCCCCGGGGGGGGCGCTCGACAACCTCCTCGCGCACCGTCTGACGGCGCAGGGCCTGACGTCGAAGGTGGTCTACATCGACCAGGTCTACGACGAATTCTCGGGCGGCCGCCGCGACGCCAACGCGGTCCGGTCCTTCCTGGGCTGGGCCTATCTCAACTGGCGCGGCCCCACCGGTACGGACGACCCGCCCGCCTATGTCCTGCTTGTCGGCGACGCCACCCTGGACTACAAGAACAATCTCGCGCGTGCCGACTGGATCGACCAGGTGCCGACGCCGATTCTCCTCCAGTACAGCAACATCATCGGCTACTACAGCAGCGACAACTGGCTGGCCTCGTTCAATGGTACGGACCAGATACCCGACATCCTGCTCGGCCGCATCACCACCCGGACGCCCGCCGCCTCGTCGGGTGTTTTCGACAAGATCAGGCTGTTCGAGACGGCGACACCGATCGGCACCTGGAAGGGAAGGGGAGTATTGTCCGCCGGCGAAGGCAAGGTGGCGGGAGAGGCCGCGTCGTTCCAGGCGATCAACGACACCCTGCGCCAGGACTATTTCACCCAGACACCCTTCAGCAGCCCCTCGCCACCGCTGTATTTCGCCCAGGCGCCGTGGAACGCGGCCGACGCGGCGGGCTTTAACACCGCCCTCGAGAGCGAGATCCAGGCCGGTGCGGGGGTGCTGACATACGTCGGGCACGGTTCGTTCGACACCTGGGGCCTTGACACCTTCTTCACCACCGCGGACGCCGGCGCCCTCACGAACGGCTTGAAGCTGCCGTTCGTGTTCGTCGTCACTTGCCTGTCGGGCGGCTTCCACTACCTGCCGGCCAGTGGCTCGACCGCTGAGGGGTTCGTCAACAACCCCGCCGGCGGCGCCATCGCGGCCTTCGCCCCGGCGGGGCTGTCGAACGCGTTCGTCGGCAGCGCCGTGGCGGACGATCTGTTTTTGCCGCTTCTCGGTCCGATGCGCGACCGCACTCTCGGTCCGGCCACCCTGCCGGTGCGCACCGCCCTCTGGGGCCGCGGCTCGATCGTCGATCTGCAGTCGTACACCTTCCTGGGGGACCCGGCATCGCGGATCGCCACGCCGGCTCCGGAGCCACCGTCGGGTCTTACGGCCGTAGCCGGGAACGGCCAGGTTTCCATGACCTGGACCCTCCCGGCCATTCCGGCGGCGGCGACACGGCTTTACAGGGTGGCCACCAACCCGGCCGGCAACTACGCGCCCATCGCCTGCACGCCGACCGGACCGGCGTCCTGCCTCGACTCGACCGTGATCAACGCGACCCGCTACTACTACTATGCCGTTTCCGTCGATGCCGAGCAGTTCGAAGGGCGGCCGTCGAACTTCAACAGCGGCTGCGACACCGGGCCCGATTGCGTCACGGCGCGGCCGGTCAATCCCGACCCGCCGGCCGCACCCGCCGCGCTTCAAGTCAGGGACCCCGGCAGCGGCGGCCGCCTGAACGTCTCGTGGAGCGCCAGCCCCGAGCCCGACGTCAAACGGTACACGGTCCGGTACGGCACCACGAGCGGGGTCTATCCTTCGTCGGTGAACGTCGTGCCGCCGGTGGTTTCGGTGTCGCTGCAAGGCCTGACGGACGGGATGCGTTATTTCGTCACGGTCACGGCCACCAACACCGGCGATCTGGAGAGCACCCCGGCGCCCGAGCAGTCGGAGGTGCCGCACCTGTTCGAAGGGATAGCCCCGCCGCGCGCCATTTCCGACCTGACCGTGAGCCTTTCCGGGTCGAACCTGGTGCTCGCCTGGTCGAGACCGCTGGTCGACATCTACGGCCGGGCCACGACCGTCGTCGGCTACCGCGTCTACCGCGGTGCCAGCGCGAACTTCGCGGTGACGGGAACCACGCCGCTGGCGGTCATCAACGATGGCGCCCTGACGACATATACTCACGCCGGGGGAGCCACCCTGCCGGGAAACAGCTACTACATCGTGACCGCGGTTGACGCCGCCGGACTCGTGTCCGGAGCGGGACGCGATCTGCCGAACGGCATCGGCGACCTCGATGCCTCGTTCGTGTCCCCCTCGACGGTTCACCTGACCTGGTTTCCGGTCACGCACGATGTCGAGGGATACCCGACCCTGATCAGCCATTACCAGATCCACGTGACCGCGACACCTGTCGGCCGGTCGGGGTTGGGGCCGGCGACTCTCTTTCTGGACATCGTCACGGCCACGACCGCCGACCTGAGCCTGCCTTCCAGTCCCCGGTACATCAGCGTGATCGCTGTTGACAACCGCGGGAACCTGAGCCCGTTCTAGAGGAGTCACGGTTTGATCGACTCGCTCAAGCCGGAGGCCCTTGCGGGGGCGGTCGCCGCCCAAGCCGCGGTCGCCGAGAATCCCGAGGTCACCGCCCTGGTGATGCGCGCCAAGGAGGGCGATGCCGACGCCTTCGCCGACCTTATGCGCCTGCACGAGCGGCGAATCATCGGGCTGGGCCTCCAGATGGGGCTGCGGCGCGAGGATGCCCTCGACGCCTGCCAGGACACCTTCGTCAAGGTTTTCAAGTACATCGGAAAATTCGAGGCCGGACGGTCCTTCTTCAAGTGGCTCTACCGGATAGCCATCAATGTGATCTATGACCATCTGCGCGCCGGCAGGGGGGCGCCGACCGTTTCGCTCGACGAGCTCGACGCCGGCCAGGCCGCCAGGGCTGAGGGCGAGGCGCCGTCGCTCCAAGCGCGGGTCGAATCGGCGCAGCTGGCCCAGCGGGTCAGGCAGAGCCTCGACTGTCTGAGCCGTCGCGAGCGTATCGTTTTCGTCCTCAGGGATTTACAGGAGCTGAGCACGGAGGAGATTGGCGTGATCTTGAGCCTCTCGCAGATCACCGTGCGGCGGCATTGCATGTCGGCGCGCCAGAAAATCCGCCAGCGGCTTTTGCCGCGACAGTCATGAACGATTTCGAAATCGACGGGGTAGATAGACTCAGAGGGATGTGAAGGTCAGTTTCTCCTTGACAAACCTCTGAATCGCTGTATTTAGGCCCCATCTGGCAGAGACTCTCAATCTGCGCTACGGGGCTGGGTTTTTGGATCGCCGAATGGCTAGAAAACATGAAGTTACGAACGACCTACCTTCAGGAGGGGGGAATCTGATGAAGACATTCCTCAGAATGCTGGTCGCGCTGGGGGCGGTGGTGCTGGCCTTTGTGGCCGGGCCCGCAGCCATGGCGCAGGGGCAGTGTCCGGCCGAGACACCTTATTACCATCTTCTGGGCGGCACGTTGACAGGCCTGCCCGAGGCTTGGGTCGCGGGCATTGCTTCGCAGGTGGGCTCGCCCGGCGTCAGGGCGGAGAACGGCACGGCGGCGTTCATCTGCACTTCCGATGTGACTCCGGGCATCGATTTGTGCCCGTCCGCCGCGGGAGCTTCGGGTGTCGTCGCCATCGCCGGTGACTGGACCACGGTGGGTACCGTCGGCTGCCCCGTGGCCTACGCCGACCCGACCGGCAGCTCGCCGATCGTGGCGGTCGTCACCTCCGCCGAGGGCGAGGGAACGGCCGCACACAAGGGTAAGTACGCCATCCTGTCGGTGGGTTGGTTCCAGCCGTTCCTGGCCTACGTCATGGACACCGCCCATCCCGATTTCGACGGCAACAACGGCACGGCCGGGGCGCTCGGCTCCGCCGAGGTCCCGAGCCCGCAGGTGGATGCGATCATCCCGGGAGCGTTGACCGCGGAGCTCAAGCTCAGCTGGAGCCCGGCGATCTTCCACGATGACTGCCAGACCGGCTACGAAACCTGCACCGATGGCGTCGGTGGCGTGCGCCCGGGGCTGATCACCGGATACACACTCTACCAGCACATCGGTCTTTGCGACGCCGAACCGACGACCAGTTCGCCGGATCCCCTGGTGTGGACGCCGCGTTCGCGGTGCGATTTCCCCCTCCCGGACCCCGATTGCTCGGCCACCAGCGGACACGTGATGGTTGCGTACGATCCCGCCGGCGACAATTGCACCTACCTCGCGCTGGGCATCGAGGTGAACGGGATAGCCCCCGATCGGGTCTCGGCGCACGTCAGCGTCGGAACGACCGACTTCGATGGCGACGGCTACCCGGACACCACGGACAACTGCCCGACCGTCTTCAACGATCCTCAGACGAACACCGACGGCGACAGCCGTGGTGACGCGTGCGACAACTGCCCGGGCGTGCCCAACAACGATCAGACCGACTCCGACGAGGATGGCTTCGGCGACGCCTGCGACAACTGCCCCGCCACCGCGAATCCCGGCCAGGAGAACACGGACGGCGACGGCTTCGGCAACCTCTGCGACTCGTGTCCGACGGTGGCCGACAGCGGCGTCGACAGCGACGGCGATGGTCTGGGTGACGCCTGCGACAACTGCCCGGGACTACCGAACTCCAACCAGCTTGACGCGGACGGCGACGATGTCGGCGACATCTGCGACAACTGCCCGAATAGTGCGAACACCAGCCAGGTCGACGGTGACGGTGACGGCTTCGGGAACGCCTGTGACAACTGCCCCGCGGTCAACAACGCCGATCAGTCGGATGTCGACTTCGATCTGTTTGGCGATCTGTGCGACAACTGCCCCACGGTCCCGAATCCGGCCCAGAACGCCGATGCCTGCATCGAGGGTGTCGGGCAGGTCGTCATCAACGTCATCCTGAAGGGCGGTATTGTCACTTGGAAGACCACCTCCGAGATCACCGTGGCCGGCTTCAACCTGGTCTGGGAGAGGAACGGCAAGCTGTTCTATGCGAATCAGGTGATGATCCCCTGCACCCAGTGCAACAACGGCGTGGGTGACAGCTACAGCTTCCCGATCGCCAAGCATAAGACCAGCCGGAATCTGTGGGTGCAGATGATCAGCAACGACGGTGCAGTGCTGTATGGCCCGGCGCTCTACCAGCACTGAGATCGACGGCACCAAGCGTTAGCTCATGACCCCGGTTCCATCTGGCTACTCCGCGCCGGATGGAACCGGGGTTTCGCACTAATCGGGGGCTGGAAGATATCGATCGCCGCATGAAAAGACTCCGAAACGTGACGTCCATTCTGGCCCGGGCAGAAACAGGTCTGCTGGGCATCGTGCTGACCGTTCTGTTCGCCGCTCCGGCCGCCGCCCAGTACGAACTCAAGGGGCGTCGCGACCACGCCGTCGGCAGCGGGCCGTTGGGCGTGTTGGCCGTTGATTTTGACGCCGATGGCAACACCGACCTCATCAGTGTCGACAGACAGTCGAATTTCCTCTCCATGGTGAAGGGCTTTGGCGACGGGACCTTCCGCACGCTCAGGACCCTCGCTCCGGGCCAGCAGCCGACCGGGGCGGCCTATGTCGATGTCAACCACGACGGCTTCGCCGATCTGGTTGTTTCCAACTTCCTGACCCAGAACGTGACGGTCAATCTCGGGGATGGATTTGGTGGGTTTGGAGCACAGATCCCATCGCCCGTGTCCGCGACTGCCTTCGGCCTGACGGTGGGTGATTGGAACAATGACACCCATCCGGACGTCGCCACCGTCAATACGACCGCCAACACCATTTCGGTGCTGCGCGGCAACGGGACCGGCACTTTCGCGAACCTGACACAGTACACGGTTGGAACGACGCCCAGCTTCATCCTGAACGCCGATTTCAACGCCGACACCTTCCTCGACCTGGTCGTGGCGAACGCGGGGTCGGACAGCGTCCAGGTGTGGCGGAACAACGGCGCGGGGGTGTTCACGCTGAACACGACGTTGAGCACGGGGGTCGCAAGCTGGCCGATCGGGGCTGCGGCCGCCGATCTGAACCTGGACGGGAGACCCGACCTCGTCGTCTGCCTCCGGGACACTGACCAGGTGAAGGTCTTCCTCGCGAACACAACCGGGGGGTTCCTCGCCCCCTCGACCCTGAGCCCCGGGCTCGGTCCACGATCGGTGGTGGTGGCCGACATCAACCAGGACGGCAAACCGGACCTCATCATCGGGATGGCCAAAATCAGCGGGGTCGGTGAGGTCGCGGTGATGGCCGGCAACGGGACCGGCGGGTTCGCTGCCGCCGTGATCGCGGCGACAGGTCCTCGACCCGATTCTCTCGCTGTTGGCGACTTCAACGGGGATGGGAATCTCGACGTCGTGGCCGCCAGCCTGGTCGGCAACAGCCTGTGTGTCCTCGAGACCACGGGCAACGGGGCCTTCCTGGTCGCCGATCGCATCCAACTGCCCTCTGGCTCGACGCCGACGGACGTGGTCGTGGCCGATTTCAATCGCGACGGCAAGCCGGACATTGCCGCGACGAGCGACTCGAATGACCAGGTGACGATCTCGCGGGGTGATGGTCTGGGCGGTTTCCTGGCCCCGACGACCGAGCCGACAGGCAACCTCAGCGGTCCGCAGGCACTGGTGGCGATGGACCTCAACGGCGACGATGCCCCAGACCTGGTGGTGGCCAACAGCAACAATACGATGTCGGTCCTGACCAACAACGGGTCGGGATCCTTCAGCTCGAGCAACGGACAGAGCGTCGGCATCTGCGACGGTCCGGTCGCCATCGCGGCCGGCGAGATCGACGGCAACCTGAATACCGACATCGCCTACGTCTGCGACATCTCGGAACACCTGTGCACCCGGCGCGGTACAGGGTTGGGCGGGGCGGGCGCCTTCGGAGCGCCCGCCTGTGCCATGTACGACGGGGTCACCGCTCCCGAAGGGGTGACGCTCGGACAGTTCAGCCTGGACGCCCTCATGGACCCGGCGATGACGACGAGCACCGGCGTTCCGGCGGCCGTCGCTGTCGGGACCTCGAACGGCACGGGCGGGCTGACCGACATCCCGGCCGCTTTCCCGACCGGAGCCGGGCCGCGTGGAATGACCCGCGGCGACCTCAACAACGACGGCTACGACGACATCGTGGTGGCCAACGCGGGTTCGACGACCATTAGCGCTCTGATCGGCGACGGAGGCGGGGTTTTCTCCTACCCCTCCATAGAAAGCACGGCGGGACGGAGTCCCGACCGCGTGACGCTGGCCGATTTCAACCTGGATGGAATCCTCGACGCCGCGGCGGTCAACACCAACGCCAACAACGTCTCGTTCCTGCTCGGCGATGGTTTCGGCAACTTCACCAAGGTGGGTGATTTCGGCACGCGCTACCTCCCGCTGTCGATCGCGGCCGGTGACTTCAACCTGGACGGCAAGCCGGACCTGGTCGTCGGCGACTTTTGGGCCGAAACCCTCACGGTGCTCCTGAATCAGTCCGCCCTGGGCGATCCGATGCAGACGGCCACGATCCTCGGCTTCGACCGGACAGTGTTCCGGTGGGGAGTTGTCCCCGGCGCGGTCTATGACCTCATCCGCGGATCGATCAATGCCATGACCCCCGTCGTTGGGGCGATCAACCTGGGCCCTGTCACCTGCATGGCCGACGACATGACCGTGCCGGATTCGGGAGCGTTCCCGGACACCGACATCCCGGCGGTCGGTGAGGGGTTCTTCTACCTGGTTCGCACGGTGGTGGGGGGGGTGGCCAATCCCTACACAGTGGCCACCGACGGTCGCCCCGGGATCCCCTCATCCGGCGGTTGCTTCTGATAGTGCCGCAACGACTTGAACGACACTCCCACAGCCCGGGTATATGAGAGCATGATGACTTGCTGTGAAGCCGGGAATCACCTCGCACTCTATGCCGGCGGTGACCTTGAGCAGCAGATTCGTGGTGAGGTTCGTCGGCATCTCGATGACTGTGCCTCATGCCTGCAGGAAGTGACTGATTACAAATCGGTTGTAATCCTGGCCCGAAGTGCCTTCGCGCATGCGACGGAGCTGCCGCTCGCGACCCGGTCGGCGATTGTCCGGGGCGCCTCGGCGCGCGCCGAGCGTCACCCATGGTGGGGCCGGCTGCTGCCGCTGCCGGGACATCCGGCGCTGGGCGCCGTGGTCCCGGCTGTCCTGGTGTTGCTTGCGGTGACGGTGCCGTTCGCCCTCCGCAGCCACCGGGAGGAAACCGCCGCCACGAGCCCGGTGCGCATCGACATGCAGGCTGAGGGTGGGACTGTACGTCTGGCCTGGAGCGATGGGCGTGGGAAGCCCTACAGGGTCTACAAGAGTACCGATCCGAGGCAGTTGGGGAGGGGCCTCGCACAGGAGGTCAAGGGCAACCAATGGGTCGATTCCGACCTCGATTCGGCCCCCATCGTTTTTTACCGTGTCGAATGAGGACGCCGTTTGGTGCTTGACAAAGACGATTTTGAGGGTACATACCGGCGGGTGGGAATTGCCTCGCCGGGACTCGGATGTGGGCGGGTCCTTGGTGTACAAACTGATGATTGGAGGCCACGAAAATGCTTAATCAGAAATCGCATCTGACCCTGGCGGTGGTTCTGGTCGCTGCCACCCTGCTGATCGCCGGCAGCGTGGCGATCGCCTCGAACACCGGCTTCAAGATCAACAAGCCGCTGTACCTGACAGTGGGCGGGGCCCCGCTCAAAGGTAACAACTGGAGTTCGCTCCCCTACTTCCACCCGTACCCCAATGGCCAGGCGCTCTGCCAGCAACTGGGCCTGAGGTCGAATCCGCCCAATACCAACGCCACGTCGGCGACCCTCCTCAAGATCAATCCGGTTGACGGGTCTGCCCCCTTGGCCATCTGTGGCACGGCCGCGGCCAGCTTCACCTGGTCGGCAGGTCAGGGTGTCCGCATCCGCAATACCGCGGGCACTGGCGCTCCGACGTCGGCCATCATTGTCGGATCGCACAACCCCGCCGTATCGTTGACCATCCCGCCTGCGGGCATCGCCAACATCGGCTCGTTCTGGTTCGCGGTCCCTTACCATACGACCGCCGTCAACGGCCAGGACCTGTGCAACGCGGTCGGCCTGGTCTCGACTGGCGCTCTCGCAACCCGCGGTGCCCTCCTCCGTGCCAATGCTGACCTGGGATCGTCGACTCCAGGCATCTGCGGGTCCAGCGCGGCGCCCATCATTCTCACGCTGGGTGAGGCCATTCGTCTCCGCCAGCCCGGAGCCGGCGTCCCCAGCTTCGTGCCGGCACATTTCTAATCTGCCAGCATCGCTACCCTAAACATCTGAGGAGGGAGACCTGAAAATGAAGCGCACTATTCGCAATGGACTGATTTTGATGGCGGTTCTCGCCCTGGCGTGGGCGCCTTCGGCGTGGGCCGCGTGCAGCGGCATCGATTCGCAGCCGGTATTCAACGGCGGAAACGGCTTCATCGACAATTGCCCCGACGGCAGCCCGGTGACCGGGTTCGTCTACCTGCTCTCGTCGCCGGCGACCGTCAACTCCGGAACCCAGAGCTCTCTTTTGGTCTGCAACGTGGGCTCCGTCACCGGCGGTATCAACATCCCCTGCCAGCCCGAGGCCGGTGTCGCCGGTGACGGGATGGTGACGGTGCTCTATGATTTCGGACAGGGTAATCAGGGGTCGGTCGGCTGTCCCAACCAGAGCCAGACGGGCGACGGCGCCGCCCCGGTGGCCGTTCAGGTGCTCTGCAACAACGGCGCGAGCGCTATTATCACCGTCGGCTACCTCCAGGACCTGCAGATGTTCCTTCTCGAGCAAGCCTATCTCGAGGACAATTCGCCGATCCATGCGGGATTCGAGAACGGCCCGACTTTGACCTCGTTCGGCGCCGGTCCGACCCCGTCGGCCGACAACGTCTGCGTGAACGTTCCTGCGCCGACCGTCCACAGCGACTGCGACCCGGGTACCCAGGGCCAGTTGTTCCCCACCTCCTGTCCCAGCGCCGCGGCCCGGCCGGCATTCACTCGCGGCCAGCTCTACACCCGTGAAGCCGCATGCGGTTCATCGCCGGATCCGCGCAGCGCCGTCGCCGCTGGTTGGGTGGCGACGCTAGTTCAGCCGGACGCCGCCGGCACTGCCTGCAACCTGATCACCCGTCCGACCACCGCCGGGCAGTGCGCCTTCCTCGGAGCCACCGGCCTTGTCGGGGGGATCGAGACGGGGGCCATGGTCGGCTGGATCCAGGTCGCTGGCAACGCCGCCTCGAACGACAAGGTCAAGATCGACAACGCCGCGTTCGCGCAGGGCAAGCTGATCGTCGCCTTCTCGACCACCAACGAGACGTCGATCGTCGGCTTCAATGTCTACAGCGGCGCCACCAAGCTCAACGGCAACCTGATCACCGCGAAGGGTGCCGGCAGCAACGGCTATACCTTCGAGGTCGGTCGCGGCGCGCTCAAGGGCGGCAAGACCGTCGTTGTCGAGGCTGTCAAGAGCGCCGGGCCGAGTGAGAAGACCGCCCCGGTGACGCTGAAGTAAATCATCTCAAGGAGGGAGAGCTTCATCATGAAGAAGACCTACGAGAAGCCGGCAGTCATTCACTCGGAGAAGATCGAGGCGCGCGCCACGGCCTGCTCCAAGTCGGATGAGGCCTGCCGGACGAGCGGCGGTCCGATCACCAGCTAGTTGGTCGGGTCGTAACCGAACGAGCACTTCCCAGCCACCAGGTTCCCTTGGGACCTGGTGGCTTCTTTTTTGGCCAGCACAATGGTCCCCTGGATGCTAGAATCCGCCCGCTCCCGAGGTTCAGAGACGATGCCCCAGGAAACGCAGCCGCAACGATCGATGCCAGGCGTGACGCTGTTCTTCGCCCTCGCTCTGGCGAGCTTTGCCGCCGCCGGCGCTTTGGTGCCGGTCGCGGGCCACGCCTACGCGTTGCGGGCGGGCTCGACAGCTCGCGCGTCCACGGCGCTTCTGGCGGCTCTGGCCATCGGTGTCGTGGCCGGCGCCCGGGGGGGAAAGCGGGCGTCGCATGCCGTGCGTCGCTGGCAGGCCGTCGTGGCCCTGCGGCAGTGCCTCGTGGCCCTCGCGCTGGCGGCGGCTCCCGCCCTCCTGGTTTTTGGTGGTAGTCTGTCGGAGCGGCTCTGGCCTTTCCTTGGCGGAAGCGCCATCGGCGAGTGGGTGCTCCACCTGGGGCTGGGGCTGGCGCTCACGGGGCTCCCCGCAGCCGCGACCGCGGCCCTGGCGGTGGGGGTCGCCGCCCAGGTGCGCGAGGAGGGGGCGGGCGAGGGGCCGGCGGCCGGGTTCAGCCTCGGACTTGCCGCGGCAGGGATCGCCATCGGCATGGCGTGTGGCGGAATGGTACTCCTGCCGACCCTCGGCATGCGATCGACCTTTCTGGTCGCTGTCGGGCTGTCGGGGCTCGGGGCCGCGATCGCCGGCTTGAGCCTGAGGCTGAGCCCGGTCGCCGGCCCGGACGCCGGCGCCGCTGCGGAGGGCGATTCGGGCCTGCCGGGCGATGGCGTGGCGGCCGGCGTCCGGGGGCTGGTCCCTGTTCTCGCCACGTTCGTCGCCGGATTCGGGTTGGCGGCGGCGGCCGTCGCCTGGTCCCGGACGGTGGGCCTTCTCGCCGGGCCGACCGAAGGCAACGCGACCGCGCTCCTGGTGGTGATCGTTCTCGGGATCGGCATCGGTGGTTTCCTGTCGGCCGGACTGCCGTGGACCATCGGTTCCGGTCCCGCGGTGGCGCTGCTGTCTCTCGGAGCGGTGGCGGTGTTCGGCTCCATGTACCTGGTGCCCGCGGTCGCCATCCGTGCCCTGGGGCTGGCTCCCGGGCTCGCCCGATCGGGCTCGTCAGTGCTGCTCGCGACCCTCGTCGCCGGCGCCCTGGCGTTGCCGGGTTCGGCCGCCTGCGGCTGGGCACTGGTCGCCATGGCCGCGAGTCGCCGCGGGCTCTCGGGCGATCGCCTGGCTGCCACGCTCATCGGGTTCGTCCCTGGTGCGGCGTTCGGCGCCCTGGTGACAGTCGCCGGCTTGGTGCCGGCGCTCGGGCTGCGGCGGACCCTGTCGCTCGCGGCCACCGCGCTGGCGATCGGCGCCGCTCTCATGGCCGTGGTGGCCCCCTGGCGCTCCGCCACGCACCGGGCGGGCGCGGTGCTCGCGCCCCTGGCCCTGGCCGTCCTCGTCGGCCTCTACCCCGACGCCTGGGATCCGCGCCTCGTCGCCGGCGGCATCTACCGCTACGGTGCCTCGGCGATCGAGCGCTTCGGGTCGACCGACAGGTGGCTCGAGGGTCGCCGGCGTGGCGAGGCGCCGCTGTTCTACCGCGAAGGCAGCGAGGCGGTGATCGTGGTCGAGCGTTCGATCCAGGCGTCGCGCGGGCTCGAGCCGATCGAGACCGCCACCCTGACCATCGACGGGCGCGCCGCCGCCGGCACCGGCACCGACATGCGGACCCAGGTGCTTACCGGCACCCTCCCGATCCTCCTTCATGGCCCGACCGGGAAGGCGCTCCTCATCGAAATGCTCAGCGGGGTGAGCGCCGGCTCGATGCTGCGCCACCCGCTGACCTCGCTGACCGTGATCGAGCGCGAGCCGGCGGTGGGTCAGGCGGCGGCGCTGTTCGCGCCGCTCGCCAACGCGCCGCTCGACGACGACCGCCTCGTGGTGGTGCACGACGATGCGCGCGCACGGCTGCGTGCCGACCCGGCCCGCTACGACGTCATCGTGCTCGCCGCCGGCGACCCATGGCTGCCGCACGCCGCGGGCCTGATGACCACCGAGGGGCACGCGCTCGTGAAATCCCGCCTGACCGAAGGTGGACTGTTCGCCGAGAGACTGTCGCTCGGCGCCGTCACCCCCGGGGCGCTGCCGATCCTGCTGCGGACGTTCGCGGCCTCGTTCGGATCGGTCCTGGTGTTCCAGCTCACCCCGGATGACCTGCTTCTTGTCGGTTCGGACCGGCCCCTGAGGCTCGATGGTTCGTGGCTGAGGACCGTGGTCGCATCGAATGCCGGGGTCGCGGAGGATCTCGGCCGCGCCGTGGTCGTCGGCGCCAACGAAGTCGTGATGACGCTTCGCCTCGACCGCGAGGGGCTGGTGAAGGTGGCGGGGCAGGGCCCGATCAACGACGACGACCACGCCCTAGTGCAGCGGCTGGCCGAGCGCGATCTCTCGATTCAGCACAACGACGCCATGGTCGCTGCCATCGAGGCGGCCTGGCCCGGATTCGGCCCGCTGCTCGCCGGCCATGGCACGACCGACCGCGAAAAGGCCGACTTCCTCTACAGCCTGGCGAAATCGTACCTCGGTATCGCCGCCGACCCGGTGCGCGCGCTCGACATCGCGCGCGAGCTCGACGCCCTCGGGGCGACCGCCAGGGCGCGCTGGGTCCGCGGGGAAGCCCGGCTGCAGCAGAAGGACATCGACGCCGCAGTGCGCGAGTGGGAGGCGGTGCTGGCCCTCGAGCCGGAAAACCTCGACGCCCTCTTCAGCCTGGGAACTTTCCATCTCGACGGCCGCGACGACCGCGCGGCCGAACGATACCTGGCCCGCGCCGTCGCCGGTCACCAGGAGGCGGCGATCGTCCGCTATCACTACGGGCGGGTCCTGTTCAACCTCGGGCGCTACGACCAGGCGATCGAAAACCTGCGCCAGGCGCGGTCGCTCGGCGCCGGGGGCGGCGCCTACCCCCTGGTCGACTACCTCGTCGGTCTGGCGGCGGCGCGCCTCCACCGTGACGACGAGGCGGTGACCGCTCTGCGCGCCTACCTGACCTGGGCCTACGCCCAGCAGATCCTGACCCGGGTCGAGGTCGACGCGCACCTCAAGCTGGCCGAGGTCCTGGATCGAAAGGGGAAGCGCTTCGACGCCCTGCAGGAGCGCCAGAAAAGCGATCGCCTCCTGCAACGGATCGAGGCCTACGGACGGATGCAGCAGTCCCCGGCCGCGGCGCCGCCGCCCGGCCCCACGCCCGGTCCGGGACCGGCCGACGTGCCGGCCGCGCCCCCAACGAAAGCGCCGGACCCCGGAGCGCCCGCGGCGGATGGCCTCTGAGCGCCGGGCAACCCTCGCCCCGCTCGAGGAGCGTCTCGGTCATCGCTTCCGCGATCGGGCGCTGCTGCTGCGGGCTCTGACCCATTCGTCGTTCGCCAACGAGACCGGCGCCGGCCCCGACAACGAGGCCCTCGAGTTCTTCGGCGATGCGCTGCTCGGATTCCTGGTCGCGGAGGCGCTCCTCGCCCGTTTCCCGAAGGAGAACGAGGGCGCCCTCTCGAAGATGAAGGCGTACCTTGTCAGCCGTCCGGTGCTCACCGAGGTGGCACGCGAGCTCGAAATGGGCGACTGCCTGCGACTGGGGAAGGCGGCGGCGCACCAGGAAGGGGGCACGCGCGCATCGATCCTCGCCGACGCCGTGGAGGCCTTGCTGGCGGCGGTGTACCTCGACGGCGGCGACATGGCGTCACGCCATCTAGTCGGCCGGCTGTTCGGACCCCGCATGGACGGGCTCGACCGGGCGACCGTCGAGGGGAAGGATTACAAGACGGGGCTTCAGGAAGCACTGCAGGCCACAGGCTTGCCGACCCCGCTCTACCGCGTGGCGGCGACCGAGGGACCGCCGCACCGGCCGGTCTTCGACATCGAGGTGCTGGCCGACGGCAAGGTGCTGGCGCGCGCCCGTGGCGGCAACAAGAAGGAGGCCGAGCAGGAGGCGGCGCGCCTGGCCCTGCGTGTCATTCGACGGGGGAGCCGGGGGGAAGGGCGGTAGGGTCCGACCGTCCCGTCCCGGCGGGGGTCGCCGGGCGGGTGACCGGACGTGTCATGGCCTCGTCCTCGACCGGTTGGGCGCCGCGCCCGCGCAGCTCGCGGATGGCGCCGCGGATTGCCGCCGCCTGCGGGTGATCGGGATTGAGCACGATGGCGCGTTCCAGGTCGTACAGCGCTCGACCGTCATCATTGAGCCCGCGCAGGTAGACCAGAGCGCGATCGAAGCAGACCTGGGCCATCTGGCCGGCTCCCATCTCCGGGTTGTAGTGCCGTGCCGCCTCGAGCTGGCTCAGGGCGTCCTGGAACCCCCCTGTGGCGTAGAGCACCTCGGCCAGATCGAGGCGCGCCTGCAAGTCCTCCGGCCACAGGTTGACCGCCTTGCGCAGCCATTCGACCGCGCCGGGGGTGTCGCCGCGCAGCTGCAGGGCGCGGGCAACCTTGAGGTGCGACAGCAGGTACGACGGGGTGATGCGCAGCGCCTCCTCGAACTGGGCGATGGCGCCGTCGAGCAGGGGCATGGCCTCGGCGCGATGCCCCTTCGCGAGCAGGGCCTGGGCCTGCTGGACCATGGCGATGCCGAGGCCGTGGTGGATGCCGAGGTGCAGACCTTTGAACTGCGGTCCGCGGGCCACCGCCTCGACCTCGAGCTCCTTGAGGAGCGCGTCACGGGTCACGCCCGGGCCGAACTGGCGCGCCAGCAGGAGGTCGCCCTCGGGGCCGGCGGGTCCCTCGCCCAGCAGCACCAGGCCAACATAGTAGCTCTGCCGCGCCCGCTCCGGCTCGGCCTGGGCGTACCAGGCGTTGCCGACGACCAGGGACTGCTCGATCCCCGGCACCACACCGCGCGGAAACTCGACGTTCACGAAGGTCGCCGCCGCCACGAACAGCAGGCAGGCGACCACGCCGCCGGCGCCCGGCGCCAGCGCGCGCGCGCGCGCCGCCATGTCCCCCGAGCGCCCGGCGAGGGCGATCGCCAGATCGAGGAGCCGCCGCAGCGCCCGGCCGATGCCGAGAATCCCCTCGGCCGCGAACAGCGCCAGGAGCGGCACGACCGGGACGCGGAAACGCGAGAAGTTGAAGAACAGCAGCACCGTCGCCATGTAGCCGAACAGCAGGACGTAGAGCGGCAGGAGGGAGCGCCGGCGCCGCCACGTGAGCGCGAGTCCCAGGATCCCGAGCGGCGCCAGGGTGCCGAAGGTCGACAGGAGATGCAGCCGCACCGGCATCCAGACGCCGCCGCCCGCCGGCAAGGAGAGCGTCGCCATCCCCGCCGGCGGCAGCGCTGGGTTGAGCGCCCGCAGCAGCGGTGAGAAGTACTGCATGATGCCGTAGTCGAGGTTGTCCGGCAGCTCGTACCAGTTCCAGAAGTGGATGAGCTTGCGCGCCAGCAGCCGGACCCACGCCAGCGGCTCGGCGGCGACGAAGCGCATCCCCTCGCGGAACCAGAACCACGACGACGCCATCGGCGACAGCGGGTGCCCGGCGATCTCCGAGGCCCGGTCGACGAAATCGGCATGCTCGTACCTGGGGTCGGGGCGCACGAAGGGCGGCGGAACATAGAGACCATTGGCGTCGGCGTTGTTGCCGATGAAGAAGACCTCGCCGCCGCCGGTCGTCAGCAGGACGAACTCGCCCGAGGCGGCGTAGTTGCGGATCGTCACCGGCGCGATGATCAGCACCGCCCCGGCGGCAAATCCAGCCGCCGCGCGCAGACCGCGGCGTCCGAGGCCGCCGCCCAGAACCGCCGCCAGGAACGCCAGGAGGGGGGCGAGCACGATGAAGTTGTCGCGGTCGAGGGTCAGGAAACCGAAGACGATGCCCGCCGCGACGAAGGCGCCGGTCGCTGGGCCGCGGCGCCCGGCCGACAGGCGCGCGGCGCGCTCGAGCAGCAGCGCCAGCAGGATGGTCAGGAAGGGCGAGAGGAAGGTCTTCATGACCATCCCCTCGTAGAAGATGAAGGGCCCGTACAGCGCCACCAGCAGGGCGGCGATCGCCCCCCGCCGGTCGTCGAAGTAGCGCCGCCCGGCCATCCAGGTGAGGACGACCGTGCCGACACCGACGAGCGACTGGGCGATCAGGATCGGCGTGATCGCCGCGCCGAAGCACTTGATCCAGAGCGCCAGGAGGTAGGCGTAGAGGGGGCTCTGGACGAACGGCTCGCGGCCGATCCAGTCGCCGGCGGCGATCGCCTTGGCCCACTGGAAGTAGAAGCCCGGGTCGAGCTCCTCGGGGACGATGAGGCTGCTGCCGCCGACCTGGATGATGTAGACGAGGCGCAGCGCCAGGGCGATCGCGGTGATGCCCAGGACCCACGCCCAGCCGGGAATGCGACGGTTCTTATCTGGATCGGGCAACGGCTCTTGGCCCCCAAGAAGGGCAGCGATTATAGCAGACGGTCCGCAGCCGCCACGCGCCGGCTTCAGGCCGCGGCTGCGGACCTCCGGGCGCCGAAACACCGCAGGGCGGGCGTGACCGCGAACCACAGGGTCATCAGGAGACTCAGAATGAAGAAGCGGCAGTCGACAATGGTTGTGGAGGCGGGGAGGAACACCGAGATCGACGCCGCCATCCAGAAGAGAAGCAGCGCGAGCAGCACGTCGCGGCGGCCGGGGAAAAAGAACGGGACGACCGCGAGGATGAAGTAGTCGTAGTGGCTCAGGTGCTGGAGGGCGAAGACGAGCGCCAGCCCGGCGAACAGGCCGTCGGCCGGAGACGTCCGCCTCAGATAAACCGCCAGGCCGGCGATCACGAGGGCGAGCGTTCCAAGCCAGGCGACCCGATGCGCCGCGAAGGACCGGTTGGCCTCGGTGATCCAGTTGAGATTCCGGCCGTCCTGCCAGGACTGGATGATAGCGGTGGCGTTGTGGTCCGAACCGTAAAAGAACAGGTACTGCAGTGAGATGACGTTGTAGGTCAGCCGCTGCGCATGCAGATCGAGCTTCTCGAGGTAGGGGAGCCAGGGGTTCCGCCCGTCGGGCGAGACCTGGAACGATGTCGCCCCGACGATCAGGACGAGGGCAACGGCGAGAGCGGCATAGAAGCGGGCATGCCGGCGCAGAAGCTCGCGGCGCCCGGGGCTCAGGAGGTTCTGGGCCGCAACGCCGATGGCGAGGTACAGGGGGAAGATGCGCAGGCCGATGGCCAGCGCCAGCGAGGCGCCGGAGAGGACGTACCGCCCTCGAGCGTGGCCGATCGCCATCACGAGGAGCGGGAAGAGGTACAGGTAGCGCAGGTAGGCGCCGCCGATGAGGGCGAAGTCGTTGAATGGGTTGGCGGCCCAGAGGAAGAGGAACAGCGCCGCCGGTCCGGCGCCGACGAAGAACCCCAGGACCACGGCGGCAACGAGCACGAACGCGATGTCGAACCAGGCCGCGACGCGCACGAACGTCGCGGTGTCGACGAACGGCTGCCGCGCCAGTGTCCCGAGGATGAGGGTGACCAGCGGCGAGCCGTTGTAGCCGTGGTCCTGCTGGTAGTGCGACGTCGGCCACTCCGATCCGGATCCGGCGCGGAAGTCCGCGACGTCGCGCTTGAACGCCTGCCAGCGCTCGTCCGTGAACGCGGCGCGGATCTCCACGGCGCGGTCGAGCACCTCGCCACGGGTCACGTTTTCGTAGGTCCGCAGCGAACGCACCGGCAGGTCGGGTTGCCAGGAGGCCGGATCGTCCTCGTGGTCCGCGATCACGGTGGCATCGTAGAGGCCGGTGTAGCCGAGCTCGCCGAAGTACTTGGTGTTGAGGTAGTAGTGGTAGAACTCCCCCCAGTGGACGATCTCGTAGCCGGGGCCGAGCGGGGCGAACTGCAGGTAGGCGAAGAGCGCCGGCAGCGCCAGCACCCCCATGGCGGCGGCGTAGCGCCGGCCGCGAAGGGCCGGGTCGTCACGGAACACAGCCAGGATGGCCGCGAGCCCGAGGAGGACGAACAGGGTCGTGTAGATGAGGCTCGGGCTCAACACGAGCGGGCGGGTGTCATCCGCGCTCTTCGCGCATCTGGTTGAGCCGATCGAGGAAATCGGGCTCGACCAGGACATCGCGCGGCTTGGCGCCGTCGGAGGGACCGACGATGCCGTTCTGCTCCATCATGTCGACGAGCCGGGCGGCGCGCGCGTAGCCGAGCTTCAGGCGGCGCTGGATGTGCGACACCGAGATCTGCCCGGCCTGCACCGCGATGCGGACCGCCTGGTCGTAGGCCGGGTCGACCTCGGCGTCCCCGCCACCCGCGCCGCCGCCCTCGCCCTGGGGCTCCTCGCGGGTGACCGACTCGTCGTACTGCGGCTTCGCCTGCTTCTTGAGAAAGGTGACGATGCGGGTCGCCTCGATCTCGGTCACCAGCGGCCCGTGCAGGCGGATGAGCCGCGCCGACCCGGGCGGCACGAACAGCATGTCGCCGTGCCCGAGCAGGTGCTCGGCGCCGTTGGCGTCGAGGATGGTGCGCGAGTCGACCTTCGACGACACCCGCATGGCGATGCGGCAGGGGAAGTTCGCCTTGATCACGCCGGTGATGATGTCGACCGACGGGCGCTGCGTCGACAGGATCAGGTGGATGCCGACGGCGCGCGCCATCTGCGCCAGGCGGGTGATCGCCTCCTCGACCTCGCGTCCGGTCGTCATCATGAGGTCGGCGAGCTCGTCGATCAGGATGACGATGTAGGGGAGGATGGCCGGTTTCTCGCCGGGCAGGAAATGGCGGCGCTCGGGAGCGGCCCCTTCCGCGCCCGCCGCCCCGTCCGTCGGCGCCGCGTCCCCGCCTCCCGCGGCGCCGTCGGCGCCGGTCATCGTCGCGCCGGCGCGCGCCGCCGCCCCGCCCTCCTCGGCGCCGAGGCGGGCCATGGCGCGCTTCATCACCTGGTTGTACTGATCGATGCTGCGGACCCCGGCCTCGGCGAGCTGCTTGTAGCGCCGCTCCATCTCGAGGACGGCCCAGCGCAGCGCGTTGCCGGCCTTCTTGGTGTCGGTCACGAGCGGCGTCAGGAGGTGCGGGATGTTCTCGTACACCCCGAGCTCGAGCCGCTTCGGATCGATCATCACGAACTTCACCTCGTCGGGGCTCGCCTTGTAGAGGATCGAGGTCAGGATGGTGTTGAGGCAGACGCTCTTTCCCGACCCGGTCGACCCGGCGATCAGGAGATGGGGCATCTTCGCCAGGTCGGCGTAGTAGGGCTCGCCGTTGATCTCCTTGCCGAGGGCCAGGGTCAGGGCGGCGGGCGCGCGCTGGAAGCGCTCGCTGCCGAGAAGCTCGCGCAGCGAGATCACCTCGCGCGTCCGGTTCGGCACCTCGATCCCGACGGTCGACTTGCCGGCCTGCCG
>Ga0210377_10000907_pt1 | contig 27950 bp, 20 predicted proteins | sample PLM4_65_b1redo_FD_155480 | JGI IMG/M metagenome (GOLD analysis project Ga0210377, IMG submission 155480) | Groundwater sediment microbial communities from an aquifer in East River, Colorado, USA - PLM4_65_b1 redo | ecosystem: Environmental > Terrestrial > Soil > Riparian zone | place: USA: East...
GAACGCGCAAGGGGCCGGCGCCCAGCCTCGATGTCTCGCGTGAAGCGTTTTCCAGTCCCGCGATTTTAGTTTCGTCAGCGGTCACGTACAGGTAGCCGCGACGATTCATGTGGAAGACATTCCCACATTCGTTCGCGTGTTCTTCCATCAGATCGATGGAGCGATTCATGAGCGAGAGCATTTCCGCATCAGGCCACCAGTTGCGATAACATTCTGTCGACCGATCACTTGTGAAGGAAAGGGGTGGACGTTCGTCAATGAGCAGGATGTTTTGAATATCCGCCTTGCTGAGATAATGCGCGGCTGCTACCCCTGTGATTCCCGCTCCGCATATGATGATGTCTGCTGTTTGTGTCATGAGTCTGAGAATTTGGCTTTGAGTTCTTCCCAATCTGTTTCGACGAGTACTGAGCCATCCGTAAAGACGATGGTGGGAACACTTCGATAGCCGTTGTTGACTTGCATCACGAAATCTGTCGCTTCCGTATTCCCTTCGAGCCTCACGCGTACGTGGGGAATGTTGTTCACTTCGAAGTACTTTTTTGCCCGCATACAGTCTGAGCAATATTCAGTTGAATAGATCACGATTTGGGTGGGGGTGAGGGTATAGAGGTCTGACATATTTCTGATGTTTCTTGAAGTTCATCAATTTGAGAGATTTGGGATGAACTTGTAACTTTTTCTAATACTCTTCGTCTTGAGTTTAGCCGAATTATAAAGCAGATGTAGTGACTTCTCGCTGTAATAAGTTGTTATACCCAATTGTCTCATGGATTCATTGTTTCTTTTTATGCTTACAATGATAATCGAAAAGAGACACTGATTTAAGAGGGGTTCATACATATCTGAATAATGTAAATTTTGTGAGTACTTATTATCGTCAACAATTTGTTTCTACAAAACTACAACCAATAACATCGAATTAATAATTTGTTTGACAAATGATAAGTACTATTGGTCGTTTAGATTGATTTGAAATGGGATTTTTTTAACCCTTTTATTGTATAATAATTTCGTGTAATTTTAGTTAAAAATAATTATACGAGCACACTTCAATCAACGATCACTCTTTCGTTTCATCATCAGGAATTTCGGCATAATCGCTGGTCCAATTATTGAATTAGAAATTCAGATTAAGAAAGGGTTGATTTCAATGACAAGCCTTAAGCGTTCATTTTTTTGGGCGGCGTTTTATTTGGCAGTTATTTTGGTCCTCGGTGAGACCGATTATACCGGCAGACCGATCATCAATTTTGCCTCTTATTTTTATCTGGTGGTGATGATCGCAATTCCAGTCACCCTTTTCTTCCCATCTGTTTCAAAAGTTTCCGTTTATGTTCCATTGCTGGTCTGGGCTGGAATATATATGGTCGTTTTACAGACCATCGATAGATCGAAATCGGCTACTGAGATTGAATATTCCATCATTATTCTGGAATTCATCCTGCTGGAGGTGGGAGTCTGGTTTGTGCACCAGTTAGCTGTCCAGGTGAGTTATGCAGAATCTGTTATGGATGCGTTGGCGCTTGGTGCATTTCCTAATCGCGCGCAGGATATCGAATTAGAAAGCCAAAGCATTAAGATTGAGTTGACTCGTAGCCGACGATATAACCGCCCTTTAAGTTTAATTGTAATAGAGATTCCACCTGATGATCACAAATCCACCAGGGAAGTGATCAAGAGTATCCAAAACGATTTACTGAAGCGTTTTACCTTTGCACGCATAGGCCAGACGATTGACGACCGAGTACGTCAGACCGATCTTGTTTTACGGGATCGGAGAGGCAGGTTTATTGTTCTTTGTCCCGAAACCGATTTTGATAATGTTACGTTGCTTGCCGGGCGAATTGCCAAGGCGGTGGAGGAAAAAACTGATATGCGCGTACTCTATGGTGTGGCCGCGTTTCCGGTTGATGCATTAACATTTGACGATTTGTTGCAGAAGGCCCGCCAACGCCTTATTGCGGCCACTTCAATACCTGGCGAACATATCACCCAGCTTGCTACATACAAAAACGAAGATTCTAAATTATGATAACTACAAATGAAAAGATTCCACAACAAAATGTGAAAGAAAGCTGGATCAAAAATTTCGATCCTCAAAAACGCATCCTGACCGGCGAGAAGTATCTTATAGCCAAAAGGCTGATGGATCTCTTTTTAATATTGATTTCTTTTCCCATATGGCTTCCCTTATTAGGCATCGTTGCACTGGCGATATTGGTGACATCACCTGGGGCGCCTGTAATTTTCAAGCAACTTCGAACAGGAAAAGGCGGCCGTCGCTTTAACATGTATAAGTTTAGGACAATGGTGCCGAATGCAGAGGAACTGAAATCCAAGTATGCACATCTCAATGAACTTCAATGGCCCGATTTTAAAATTACGAACGACCCGCGAATCGCGCCGGTCGGTGGGTTTCTGCGCAGAACCAGTTTGGACGAATTGCCACAGTTGCTTAATGTACTTAAAGGTGAAATGAGTCTTGTCGGTCCACGCCCAACCTCATTTGGACCAGAAACTTACAAACTCTGGCATACTCACCGGCTTGACGTGATGCCTGGCCTTACAGGACTCTGGCAAATTATGGGACGAGCACGGTTGGAATTTGATGACCGCCTGCGTCTTGACATTGCTTATATTGAGCGTGCCAGTCTCTGGCTCGATATTGTTATTCTATTCAGAACTTTGTTGGCAGTTATTCAATCCCGCGGGGCCCATTAGGACTTAAGACTTGGGTGCCCAGATGATTCAATCAATGACAAATAGCGTTTCCCATATCGCGCAACGAGTGTCTGATGAGCTAATTGCTTTTCTTGTGACACTAATTGCCATGCTTCCCATTAGTCCACTTAATATGCCCTTTGTTCGCAGAGACGCGGGGGTCTTTCTATACATTGGATCGCGCATCCTAGACGGATATGTTCCATACAAGGATATCTGGGACAACAAGCCGCCTGTAATTTTTTATATCAACGCACTTGGCTTGGCGATTTCTGGTGATTCTAAATGGGGGGGATGGTTAATTGAGTTTATTTTACTATTTCTTGGAGCACTTGTCAGTCTTAAACTGATAAAGAGTATTTTTGGTACGTGGCCGGCTGTTTTAAGTTTGTGCTTGTGGCTGCTGAGCTTCATTACCATCATCTCAGGGGGGAATTACGCCACCGAATATACGATACCCTTGCAGTTTGCCTGCTTGTTACTGGCTTATGATTCCGAGAGGCGCGGCACCTATTCATGGCGTGGTTATTTGATAGGATTGTTATCCGGAATTGCCTTCCTTACAAAACAAAACACCGTAGGGATAGGATTTGCGGTTGTCATATATTTGTTGCTGGGCATGTTAAAAGCTCGCCAGCGGGAAAAGGCATGGCCGGACTTATTGCTCATATTTTTGGGGGGAATGACGCCAATTGTATTGATGGTGTCTTATTTGAGCATCCAAGGAGTATTTCATCAATTCTGGGATGCAGCGTTTGTTTATAATTTCGTCCGTTCTTCATCCGACTTAATAAGTCATATCAAATCCGTCGTCATAGGATTAATTTATCTATCCACGTTGACGTTGCTCGCGTTTATTGGTTGGATTGTCAATCTATTGTTGAAGCTCGGGAAGTTGCACATTAACGAACCGATCGAACGAGGCGCAGCCTCATTCTTGTCAATTGGGTTGATTGATCTGCCAATTGAATTGTTGATGTCAAGTTTTACAGGTTATTCATATCGACATTATTATTTGTCGTTGTTACCGATCTATTCGGTTTTTGCCGGATTCACCTTTTGGATGTTGATTACACAAATATCATATTCTGATCTGTTCCGAAAACAGAAAAGATTACTTTCAATTTGTATGACTGCAATATTTATTGTGCCGATTGCCGGGGCCATCGTGGCAACCATAAGGGACTCAAATTATCCTTCTACTCGAGGAGTAGATTATGAGGGCATAGTATCTTATGTCGAATCCAATACATCAGAAGATGACTTAGTCTTAATCTGGGGAGCCGAGACAGCGATAAATTATTCTTCACGGCGACTTAGCCCCTCGAGGTTTGTCTATCAGTATCCTTTATATGAGACGGGATATACAAATGAAAAAATTATAGAGGAATTTCTGGAAGATATTGTTAAAAATGAACCTCGTTTGATTATTGATACAAAAAACTCAAAGACACCTCTCTATGCTTTTGGAATTTCGTCCCCCCGAATTGAGAATGCGATAGCTTTCCTGCGCTCCAATTATCAGGTAAAAGAACAGTTTGGCCCTTGGACTGTTTACGAATATATGAAGAGGTAGGAGGTATGTCAACTTGGAGATGATTAATGCCAATTAAGATAGCGTACATTATGTCGCGGTTTCCACATTTGCCGGAAACCTTTATTCTTCGTGAGATGATCGCGTTAGAGAAATTGGGATGGCAGGTAGAGTTGTATCCGCTCATCATCCAGCGGCAGGAACTCATCCATCATGAGGCGCGTCCGTGGCTGGCACGCGCACACGCCGTACCGTGGATTTCATTTGATTTATTGAAAGTGAACCTGGCAAATTTGGTACGCCGTCCGCGCCAGTATCTTTCATTATTTTTCAGGGTATTGCGGGAGAACTTCCGCAGTCCTAAGTTTTTAGCGCGGGCATTGCTTTTGTTCCCTCGCGCCGTGTGGATGGCGGAGAAATTCAAAGAAGAGGGCATCACTCACATCCATGCGCATTATGCAACCCACCCCGCGCTGGTTGCATGGTTAATCAATCACCTGACGGGGATTTCATACAGCGTCACTGTCCATGCGCATGACATCTTTGTTGAGAAGCCCATGCTCGCGACCAAGTTGCAGGATTCCGTTTTTGTTTCCTCCATTTCGGAATTCAATCGCAAATATCTGGCTGATTTGTTCGGTCCCTGGGTTGATCAAAAGACGCAAATCGTCCGCTGTGGAATAGACCCAAAATATTATGGAAACGCAACAAGGATGGTTGTCAATGAAACAAGTCGTCTTGAGATCATCAGTGTTGGGAGTTTACAGCCTTACAAGGGACATATTTATCTGGTGAAGGCTTGTATTGAACTGCAAAAGCGCGGTATTGCTTTTCGGTGCAGGATTGTGGGAGGTGGAGACTTACGTCCGATGCTTGAACGCGCGATACAAGATGGTTACCTTGATGGCATGGTTGAGTTAATGGGACCACGCACCCAGGATGATGTCTCGCGGCTGTTGCAGATGGCAAACTGTTATGTCCAGCCGAGCGTTGTCACTCCATCCGGAAAGATGGATGGAATTCCAGTGGCGTTGATGGAAGCCATGGTCAGCGGCATCCCGGTTGTGGCGACTTCCATTTCCGGGATTCCTGAGTTGGTCAGGAATGGGGATACTGGCTGGCTGGTACCTCCTGAAAACGCGGACGCGCTTGCAGACGCGTTGACGCAAATTTATAAAGATCCGGCTGAGGCTGGGAGGCGCGCCGCTCTTGGTCAAAAATGGGTTTTGGAGGAGTTTGAATTGTCTTCGAATGTTCGTAAATTGGCATCCCTTTTTGCCAAGTCAAATTTGTCCCTTCAGGCGTTACAGGGCAATATTTCATTGCCACATTGAAAGGAAAGTGAAATATGGAAGTAAAACTTTATTTTCGAATGTTGCAAAGAAGCTGGTGGATTGTGATTGTCGCTACTTTGGCGACGGTGATCGCGGCACTTGCAGCTTCCTACTTTACGGTTCCAACCTATCGTGCTACGACCCGTTTCATTGTTTCCCCCAGCCCGTCCCTTATTACGGGTGGGAATAATATGCTAAACAGCCTTTCCACTTTGGATAAGCGCTCGATCATTACGACGTATGCTGAGATCCTCAACAGTAACCGTATCCACTCTGAGACGATCGACCTGCTTCAGTTAAACCAGGTTGAACTTGCGGACTATTCGTATAGCGCGGTGGCATTGCCCGACGCGAATATCATTGAATTCTCCGTAATGGGATCAGACCGCGAGACCGTCTACATACTGGCGAATGGCATTGGCCAGCATACGGTGGAATATGTGAAGAGTCTTTATCAAGTCTATGATCTCAGCGTGTTAGACCCGGCCGCGCCGCCGACAGAACCCATTTCGCCTCAGCCAGTACGGAATGCTGGGGTGGCGTTGGTGGTGGGGCTGGCGTTGGGGATCGTGTTGGCCTTGATCCGCGAATTGATCCGCACGCCCATAGAGAATTTCATCCACCAGCGTAACTTGGACAATATGTCTCTTGCCTTGAACCGCAGCGCGTTCGAACAAAAACTTACTGAGATTGCGTTCGCATCCTTGCAGGATTTTTCGCTGTGTGTGGTGCATCTCAATGGACTGGCTGATTATATAAATGTGTTGCCCCAATCCACCCTGCAGACACTTATGAGAGGTGTGGTGCAGATATTAAAGAATAAACTGCGCGGCAATGATCTGGTTGGGCGTTGGAGCGATCTCGATTTCATCGTTTTGCTCTCCGATACTCCAGGCACTGCTGCCATGAACACCATGGAACGTGTCCGCATGGCGCTTTCCTACCCGGTCACGATAGATGTTTCTGGCGAAGACCTTTTGCTTGATCCGCAGATTGGTATCGCGGAATATCGTGTCGGCGATACCGCGCAGACCATGATAAAGAACATTCAATGGGCGTTGGATGTTGCGAAGAAAAATAATGGCATGTATCTATTAAAAGCCACTCAGCCAATCTAAAGGAATCATGGAAGAACTTTCTGAAAAGCAGATCCTTTTGAAGAAACAACTCCAGCGCCTCCGCGGAGATCCTTTGTCTGCGCCTGACGCGTCCATTGTGATCCCGGTGAATGCCCAAAATGACATCTCCAATGCTTATCGTTTACTAACCGATATTGCTGGATACGTTGGTGCAAAGGTATTTGAAATTATTCTGGTTATCAACAATTACCCTCTTGATAACCCACCTCGCGAAATTGAAATGCACGAGCAGTTGGGAGTCGAAATTATTGGAATACCCCATGTAGAACATGAAGGCGAGGTGATTATTGCCGCTCGAATTCCTGGAATACGACTTGCAAAATCTCAGGTCATTTTATTGTTTGATGCTGATTGTCGAATTCCGAATCCGACTAACCTATTTGATTGGTATGTCACTGAGTTTGCGAATGGATGCGACCTTGCATACACACATGTGGATTATACCGATCTGCCTCCGGCGATATCGGTGAAGGCGCGCATATTTGTTCATCACGCAAGTCGCTGGTTTCGAAGAACCATCCTTCATATACCCACCAGCCGGGGTAGTAACTATGCAATTCGGAAGGAACTGATTCTTGAACTATTTAGGAATCGTCGAATTCTGCATGAAATTCAAGTTGGCCCCGCCGTAAAGTCAATTGGCGGAAAAATCAGTTATTCGGGCGCAAAAGATCTAGTTGTTTTGACTTCAGGAAGATTTTTCTCTCAAGGTTGGAAGGTGCTCATAACATATTTGATCTGGAGAATACGCTTTTACCTGCGCGTATTTAGAATGAAGTCCAAAAGTGCCATTCCTCCCGAATAGGAGATCTTGATCCATGTTGGCAAAAGAAAACTCGCTTCAAGCCAGGCGTTCAACACTTTTATTCGCCTGTCTCGCTACATTACTTGGAATTATTGCCGGGGTGTATGTGATCTATATGAACAACCCGGTCTATATATTGGTTGGGCTGGCCTTCCTGATTGGCTTTGTAGCAGCCGTGGGATCCATTAAATTTGGCCTTTTGCTACTGGTCTTCATCACATACACCCGCTTTTCTGATATCGCTGTTCATAACTACGGTGCGCCATCGATTGCAAAATCGTTTATCGTTTTGCTGTTAATCGCGATTATTATCCGTTGGGCATTGTTTAATGAACGCCCGCGCGGTTTGCTCATACCAACGATCGTTGTGGCGGCATATGGGTTGGTTGGATTCGCATCGCTGCTTTACGCGCCTGAAAAGGAGGCAGTGCTGTCTTCACTTAGCGATAATGTAAAGGATGCACTGATTGCTCTCATAGTTGTCGTACTACTGAAAAAACCATATCAGTTTCGACAGGTGATATGGACGCTATTAATAATTGGCATTTTCATAGGTTCACTGAGTGTCCACCAATATCTGACGAGAAACTTTTCAAGCAATTATGGTGGTTTTGCAGTGGCTGAATATATGAATATCGTGAAGGGGACGGATGATTATCGCCTATCCGGACCAGTAGGCGACCCGAATTTTTTTGCTCAAGTGATGGTGGTGCTGACCATTCTAGGTGTGGAAAGACTCCTTCATGAAAAAAAACTGATTCTCAAAATATTTGCTGGTTTGTCTGCGATCGTTAGTTTGCTCACCGTTGCGTATACTTTTTCTCGTGGAGCAACCGTTGCTCTGGCGTTATCTTTCGTGATCCTTTTTGGGATTTACAGGCTCAAACCGATGCAGGTTGTTGTCATGCTGATGTTGGGAATCGCCTTTTTATTGTATACTCCACAATCCTACTTTGAACGCACCCTTACTCTCCAGGATTTAATCCCGTCGAGCAATGGACAGATAGATGTCACACAGGATAGTGCCATTCAGGGAAGAGCCAGTGAGAACTTGACTGCCTGGATCATGTGGATGGAACATCCCCTGACGGGTATTGGGCTGAATAACTTTCCGTTCCTTTATCCGGAATATACAAAGTCGCTTGGTTTAGCTCAGTCTATGGGCCGCAGGTCGCCGCACAATCTTTATCTTGAAGTTGCTGCGGAAACAGGGATTATTGGGTTGACGGTCTTCCTTCTGATGGTAGGACTGGCACTTCGCTCAATCCTGTATGCTCGAAGAAAGTTCCGGGAAGCGGGCATGGAGGATTATGCAAATATGGTAACCGGTTTTGCCATCGCATTCGGTGGTTACCTGTTAGCGGCAGTCTTCGTCCACGCATCTTATCCGCGTTATTTTTACTTGCTTATCGGAATTGCCTACTCCCTCCCCTTCATCTTTGAACAGGTTCATATAAATGAAGAGAAAGTAGCAATGCAAAACTAGCATTGCAGCATATTATGGTCATACCCAAACATAGATCAACTTCAGATCTTACCCAAAAGATTGTCAAAGGAGTCTTTTGGTCATATATTTCATTCATCGGCGGGAAAGGCTTAACTTTTCTTTCAACGATCATCCTTGCGCGCTTATTACTCCCCGAAGAATTCGGCCTGATCGGGTATTGTCTCGTTGTAATCCAATATGTGGATATTCTAAATTCAGCCGGCATTGCCACAGCCCTGATCGCCCGCCGTGAAAATGTTCAGGAAGCTGCAAACGCCGCGTTTGTCGCAAATATATTATTTGGTGCCCTCTGTTTTACTATCACCTGGATTATTGCTGAACCAGTCTCCGTTTTTTTCAACGCGGCTGAAATCGTGCCCATGTTCAGAGTGCTTGGCTTGACATTACCCCTTACCGGCCTCGGTGTTGTGCCAGATACCATGCTCCGGCGCGAGATGAAATTCCAGACTGTCCTCGTGTCAGATGTGAGCCGCAATTTTGTAAAAGGCGCAGTTTCGATTGGACTCGCAGTTCTTGGACTCGGCGTTTGGGGTCTCGTCTGGGGACAGGTGCTTGGCGTTTTGACGGGCACGATTCTTTCCTGGATCCTAGCTGGGTGGCGACCCACGTGGCGTTTCCACTCCGAAGCCACGCGCTCGATCGTTTTTTTCGGCTTTCATGTCATCCTGCTTGAAACCGCCGGAGCGTTCCGCACCAATGTGGACTACCTCCTCGTCGGGCGGTTACTCGGCGCGGCATCACTGGGTTATTACACCATGGCTTATCGCCTCCCAGAAGTGCTGATCCGCAGTTTGAACTACGTGATTGGGAATGCGTCCCTTCCCGCGCTTGCCATTACACAAACTGACAAGGCGAAAATGCGTAAGTTTTATTTTGGTTATATCCGCTTTCTTTCGATGTTCGTCTTCCCCCTGGGGGTGGGGCTGGCTTTCACCTCACCTGTTTTCATCCCCTTGTTTTTATCTGAAAAATGGGGTCCTGCTGTTATGCCGACCGCACTGATCTCCATCGCGCTTTGTATCACCGCACTCGGACATGTTCCGGGAGTGCTCTATAAAGCCATCAGCAGGCCTGATATCCTCAATAAACTGGCGTTTATCAAAATGCCGATTGCAGTCCTGATTCTCTGGTATTCTACGCGCTGGGATATTATCGGAGTAGCTGCAGGTCAGATCGTGATCGGGTTGATCTCGGTCAGCTTGGATATACTGATTGCCAACCACGTCATGCAATATTCATTAAGCGATCTTATTAAAGCCATTTGGCCAGCGCTGGCTTCCACCCTGTCAATGACTATTTCTCTGTTTTTGATTCAAGTGGGCCTGCCCTTTGACGGACTACTCCAATTCTTTCTCATGATCATGCTCGGAGGGTTGACCTATTTTGTCGTTTTCTGGTTTGTCAGCCGTGAGACTTTATTGCAGGGTTTGGCCATCATTCGTTCGACGCTTGATAGAAAGAAACCATCCCCGAAGACTATTTTGGAAGGTGCATCGAATGATTAAGGCGCGTGTAAGCGCAATTATCACTGCTTACAACAGTGAAGCCTTTATAGCAGAAGCAATCAATAGTGTTCTAAAACAAAGCTTCACAGTGGATGAGATCGTTGTGGTGGACGACGGCTCGACTGACGGCACGTGTGCCGTCGTAGCTGAGTTTGCTAGCCAGGGCATCAGGCTTGTGCAACAGCATAATGTGGGAGCAGGCGGCGCGCGCAATCGAGGGATAAGAGAAACAAGCGGCGAATATATTGCCTTCCTCGATGCAGATGACCAATGGCTTGAAAATAAGACACTTTTGCAGGCTAGCTATCTATCCACGCATCCGGAGGTCGGTTTGGTGAGCGGTTTTGCGCGCTGGTGGAATGTGGCCAAGAACACTGTGCGAATCTTTGGCAAAGCTCCAAGGGATATGAATAAGTTACGCAGGGAGATTCTTGTGCGCAATGTACTCGGCAATCCCTCCATGTTGATGTTGCGTCGCTCCGTACTTGCTGAGGTTGGTTTGTTCAATGAAAACATCCGCTGGGGGCAGGATTGGGAACTGTGGATACGGATGGTCGAGCGTTATGACGTGGCCGTAATCCCTGAACCGGTTACAATCTACCGCTGGCACAAGGATAATCTCTCTCAGATACCCAGCTGGGAAAGACTGCAGAGCTATTGGAATGTTTCGCTGAACGCAATTAAGAAAAGCAAGCCTGCCTGGCAGCGTGTATGGCTGTTGTCACGGTCGTGGAGTAATTTTACGTATCACCGCGCAGGGTATGCGATGCGTTATGCCTACCCACGCTGGCTGCAGGTTTGGTATGCCGGAACTGCTTTCCTTGTTTATCCTTTCGAGATGACCCGTGAGAAGCTTGGTGCGTTGGTGCGTTCGCTGTTGGGAGATTATATTTACAGAAATGGCAAACGCGCAATTCGTTCCCGGTTACAGGCCCGAGGTCCAGAATGACGCGGGTAGCTATTGTGATCGATTCGCTATGGATCGGCGGTGCTCAGAGGTTGATAGCAACTTTTGCAGCCTCCGCATCCGCTTATGATATTACTCCGATTGTTGTCAGTCTGCAGGATGACAATCCCTCCGTTATTCTCGACTCGATTCGTTCTGCCGGTGTTAGAGCTCTAACGGTTCCCTCGCAATCAATCTTCAATCTCAAAAGGCTGAGATGGCTGATAAAATTCTTTGGCGATGAAGGGATTGATGTTGTTCAGACTCATCTGTTGTATGCAAATATTCTTGGCACAATTGCCGCTCATATAGCCAAAATTCCTGTAATTGCGACCTTGCATTCCACGCATGTCGATAAAGGCTGGAGAATAAGTTTACTTAGGCAGATGGAAAATTATATCCTGCGCCATTATGCGACGCGCATTCTTGCAGTGGGTAACAAAGTGGCCGTTGCGAACCAGAGCTTTTATGGTGGACGGAAAGTTGATGTGATTCCAAATGGCATTCCCGCGCCCGAGGCAATCTCATTGCAGGCCCGAAATCAAATCCGTCATGATATTGCAGGCGACGAAACACGCTCAATCATTATTACAGTTGGAAGATTTTCAACCGCCAAGGCCTATGAAGACATGATTGAAGCTTTCGATCTCCTGCGAAAGAAGGATCAAAAACCGTTGCTATTGATGGTGGGAAAGGGCAGCACTGTCGATTCTGTTAAAGCAAAGATAAACAGTTTGCGTCTTGATCAATCAGTAATTCTGGCTGGTGAACGCCATGATGTTCCGCAATTGCTCGCGTCTAGCGATGTATACGCCAGTTCATCTCATCGAGAGGGGCTTCCTCTCGCCGTGCTTGAGGCCATGATGGCGGGCCTACCCATCGTAGCAACCTCCGTTGGAGATATTCCCAATGTCGTCACGGAAGACACAGGTGTGATCGTTCCTCCGCGTAATCCTGCCATGCTTGCCGCAGCACTGGAAAAACTTCTGGGTGATCCGCAGCGAATGCTGGCAATGGGTAAAGCCGCACGGAAGCGTGCGTTAACTGAATACTCTGTTGATGTCTGGATGAGACGCCATGTCGCTTTGTATATGGATGTGCTCAAATTCCATGGAAATAAAGGCATGCAATGAAGATCCTGGGCGTGATTTTCTGGCTTTGCATCTTGTTTATCATTTATGTTTATGCCGGTTATCCATTGATTTTGGCATTACTTGCTCGAATGCGACGCAAGCAAGCCGGGTACCCGCGGGTTACACCTCCGCTTTCTATTTTGATTGCTGCATATAACGAAGAGGATGTAATCGCTGCCAAGCTTGAAAATACACTCTCGCTGGATTATCCAGAGGATTGCCGGCAGATCGTTGTGGCAGTCGATGGCTCGGAGGACGGAACAGCCGGAATCGTGCAATCCTTCGCGGATCGGGGTGTGGAGTTGAGTTTCGATATCCGACGGGGCGGGAAAACGGCAGCCATTAATCGTGCCATGCCGCGTTTACAACATAATATTGTAGTCTTCTCTGATGCGAATAATCTGTATGAACACGATGCACTGCTTGAATTGGTTAAACCATTTTCTGATCCGAAAGTTGGCGCAGTGACTGGAAGTAAAATTATTTTGGATGAATCGGATGCATATGCAAAAGCAGACGGCCTCTATTGGCGATACGAATCGGCTATTAAGGAAAATGAAACATTGCTTGGATCCTGTACCGGAGTTGTTGGTGAGATCTTGGCGATACGCCGTAATCTATATCAACCGCCGCCGGATCAGGTGATTAACGATGATTTTTTTATTGGTATGAGTGTGCTCCGACAGGGTTACCGATTAGTATATGCACCGAAGGCACATTCTTTTGAGAGGGGTTCGCTGACGGAGAAGGATGAAGCGATGCGCCGATCACGTATTGTGGCAGGCCGGTATCAGGCAATGTTGATGTCGAGGAATGTGTTGCCATGGCGAAATCCACTTTTGATCTGGCAAATTCTATCTCATAAGTTTATGCGGCCTTTAGTGCCTTTGATGATGATCCTGGCGTTTTTTGCGAGCACAGCGACATTAATATGGCCACCGCAGTCAAGCAATTACGCGTGGCTGTTTCTTGTTCCACCTTACAACTCAATTTTCTTTTTATTGGAGGTTTTAGTATATTCCCTCGCGGTTTTCGGTGGTTATTTCAAGAATAAAGGTCTGCTTGGGAAGCTTTTATACCTTCCAACTTTCCTTGTGAACAGCAACCTTTCCGCCATCCTGGGTCTTTATTCGTATTTTACTGGCAAACAGACTTCTCTTTGGAAGCGGACACGCCGACGCGGTGATTCCGCTGGACAGATTAGTTAGAGGTTATCGTGATTACGCCGATTGAATCCAGAAGTGTTTCCTCTCGCATACCCCTTGCAGATTTTAAGCCTCACCTCGCGGGATTCATGCTTGGTGATCTTGATTTTGATCCAGTTGCATCAATAAAGTATGGTTATTTGTTTCATGCACTTGAACGCCTGTATGGCCCAATTCGCGTTTTTGACATATCTTTGCGTGGACCCGAGCGCTGGTGGAATGGACTGCGCATGTTTCATCCAAACCTCAGGAGGTGGAAGGAGCGTTATTATAAAAACCTGGAAGCTTTTGTTGCCCGTTCTCGTAAGGGAGCCCGATTATTACGTAACCTGCGGGGCAATGTGGATATAGCCATACAAATAGGCGTTCTATTCGGCGTAAGCTGGGATGCTTCGATCCAGGTGCCGGTTGTGATTTACACGGATTACACGGCGCGGCTTTCTGCTGAAGATCCCTACCGCTTTCGTGCACCATTGAAAGGTACGCAGTTGGCGAAATGGTTTGATTATGAAGGTCAGGTGTATCATCGCGCTGCTCATATTTTCGTCCGCAGTGAATTAATCCGCGTAGACATAGTGAACCGTTATGGTGTTCCGTCAGAGAAGGTCAGTGTGGTTGGTGGAGGAGTGAACTTCGATCCCTTGCCAGTTGCTCCGCTTCGCGGTCCGAAAAAAGATCCAATCATCCTTTTCATTGGATCTGAGTTTTTCCGTAAAGGCGGCGACCTCCTTTTGCGCGCATTCGCCATTGTCCGTAAAAGTTTTCCGAGCGCTCGTTTGCGGATACTGACTCGCGATGATATCCCCGCAGATCTCCCAATGGATGGTGTGGATGTGATTCCATATGTTTGGGATCGTAGTCAAATTGCCCGTCTTTATGAGGATGTTGATCTCTTTGTGCTCCCGTCTCGTCAGGAGACGTGGGGCGATGTCGTCTTGGAGGCAGCCGCTTATTGCCTGCCCTGTATTGGTACGCGTGGTCAGGCGATGGATGAAATCATCAAGGATGGAGAGACCGGCTTGCTCGTTCCAAGAGAAAATATCGAATATTTGGCAGAGGCCATATTGCATTTGTTGAGAGACACAAATTTTCGCCTGCATATGGGCCTTACAGCCAGGAAAAGGGCAGAATCCTTTTTTACCTGGGACCATGTAGCAGCACGTATGGCCCCGGTGATTGATTCGATTTTGATTTAATTTTGATGGTAAAAAGTAAAGTTCGTGTAATGGATATGGAGGTCCAATGAAAATTCTTTCTAATATTCTCTTCGCTCTTATCATAGCGAGTTTATCGAGTGGACTCGTTTTTGGTACCGGCGTGGCAGCGCCTTCAACGCAGTCATCATCGGCAGAACAGGTAACTGTCAGATTTGATATGCTGAAACTAACCGACACACTCCTGCGCGGACCGTATGGCACCATGCGTGTCCGATTTGGCCTGCCCCCCAATTGGGGATTTCAGGAAGGCGCTTCATTGCGATTGATTATGACTGCCAGTTTGATTACCGATGCGTCGCAAACTATCGCAGACAGACAATTCATCGGTTCCACACTAACCGTGACTTTGAATAGAAACGCCATAGCCACCATCCCCATTCTCGCTGGCTCAAATATTGCCTACGATATTCCCATCCCATCCAGTGCTCTGGCATCACCATTGAGCGATGGACGTCATGATCTTACCCTATTCCTCGATGCCGGCAATGATTGTTCTGATACAACGCGTCAAACTTCTCTTGTGATCTCGTCGGCATCCCATTTTACTTTGCCATATACGGAGCAGTCACCCACCATCGATTTAACCCGGCTTCCACGACCAATCTATCAACGCGATACCATCTTTCCTGTCAGAACTATTCTTATCGTTCCAGATCAACCCTCTCCAGAGGAACTGCAGGCTGCATTGATCGTCTCCGCAAGCTTTGGGAGAATGACGAGTGGGAGTATGGATTTATCGCTCGTCCCCATGAGCGGACTCACCCAGCCACTTGGTACTGATTCCGAATTGATATTTGTAGGCAAAGCCTCCACACTGTCACTTCTTCAAGGTGTGCCTCTACCATCTCCCTTAAAAAACAAGGCTTTCGATGTTTCAGGTATGCAGGCGGATGATGGCGTGTTACAGATGGCAATTTCTCCCTGGAATATGGGACGGGCTTTGCTTGTAGTGAGTGGAAATTCAGATGCAGGGGTGATCAAAGCAGCTCAAGCGCTTAGCAATGGAAATATTCAGACACTGGGTGACCATAATCTTGCGCTGGTTGCGGATGTCATACCCGTTTCGGATAGTGGTTCGAATGATGGCAATATCGTTCCTCAGGAGACGCGCACTTTTCGCGATCTTGGTTATGACATACTTACCCTTTCCGGTGTAGGTCGATCAGATGTTGTAGTCCGGTTTGCCCTTCCCCCCGGTTTTATTGCTGCCGATGATACATATCTTGACCTCACTTTCAACCACTCCAGTCTGCTTGATTTTAACCGTTCGGGTCTAACTGTATTCATGAACGGCAATCTCGTTGGTAGTGTTTTGTTATCACAACAAACGGCATCCACGACTACCCAGCGCATCAAATTTCCACCTTCATCACTCGTAACTAGTAATAATGAGTTAAGATTTCAGTCCGACCTTGCACCGCTTACACAATGCTCATTCGTTGATTTTTCAAATTTGTGGCTCACAATTCTTCCCGAATCAGTTTTGCACATGCCAATCAAACCGGTGGTAGCTAGTTTGGAGGCGATGCAAGACTTAAGTGTGTACCCCCAACTATTTGCGAGTGAGCCGACACTGTCGAATCTAGCGTTTGTTGTGCAAAAGGATGACCCTTCAACATGGGAAATAGCCTCCCGGCTTGCTTTTCAGTTGGCTAGGCCGGCAGCCGGCTCCCTCTTTAACCTTGAGGCAGCATTTGACGACAATATTCCGGATGACATTCGTACCAACCGCGATTTGATCGTGATCGGCCTCCCTTCCAAAATGCAAATTATTAAACAGATGAAGGACGCTCTGCCTGCTCCGTTCGAAGAGGGAACCAATGTCGCTGTGGTGGAAAATCAGCAGGTTTTATATCGCTTCCCGGCTGATGCCAGTCTGGGGTTCATCGAACTTTTGACATCACCATGGAATCAAGATCGCATGATATTGGCTGTGGTTGGTACCAATCAGAGCGGCGTTCAGCAGTCAGGTTTTGCACTAACTGGATTGCTCCGCAGTAGTTTGAAAGGCAATTTTGTTTTAGTGAATGGAGAAACCATAACGGTTGCAGATACCCGCACAGGCTTGGGACTTGCAGGTTTTAATTCGAATGAAAACGCGGTTGCCCAGTTACCTGCAGCGAACAGCGGTACACCGGTTCCGGATTTATCGCGGTCAGGTCTGACAAGCACAATCAGCTGGATTCCCTGGGCAATCCTTGGACTGCTAGTCGCAATCGGCTTTGTTATTTTTCTTGCGGCATATACACGTCGTCGTGCAGTGATGCATTAGAGCAAGCTTCGAAAGAGGGACGAGGTGTATTTGCCGCGTCCCTCTTTTCTTCACGAGGGAAAATGCCACGCGTTGCAATGGTTATCCAAAGATATCTGCCTCATGTGGGAGGGGCGGAAAGGCAAATTCAACAGCTTGCACCGCGCTTGCGCGCGCGAGGTTTTGATGTCTGTGTGGTAACCCGGCATGAAAAGGGTTTGTCATGGTACGAATTGATTGATGATGTTCCAGTGTATCGTATGCCGTCCATTGGGCCGAAGTGGCTGGCGGCAGTGACATTTATCGTTTCAGCTTTATATCGATTGATTCGTTTACGTCCAGATCTCGTGCATGCGCACGAGATTCTGTCTCCCTCAACGATCTCGGTCCTTTCAAAGCAACTTAATGGGCATCCGGTGTTGGTCAAGATTTTACGCGGAGGCGCCCTTGGGGATATTTTCAAGTTTAAGCGTCGTTGGTTTTGGAAATTCCGCTTCAGAAAATTGGATCGCACCATTGATGCCTTTATAACCATTAGCCGGGAAATAGACGAAGAATTGGCTTCCCTTCATGTCCGCAAGGGAAAACGAATTTTCATACCCAACGGGGTCGACGTTGTGCGCTATGTTCCTGTGTCTGTAGATCTAAAACAACAATTACGTGCCGAACTTGCCCTGCCACTTCGAGCTTTCATCGTTGTATATGTTGGACGGCTCGTTCCTGAAAAGCATGTGGATTCTTTGCTGGGAATCTGGGATGATGTTCGCAAGAAATTACCAACTGCCCATCTGCTGATTGTCGGTGGAGGGCCAGACGAGCAAACGTTGAGAGAAATGCCAGTAAACGGCGTTCAGTTTACAGGTCCGGTGAATGACGCGGTTCGTTATATGCAGGCATCTGATCTGTTCGTGCTCCCGTCCTCGACGGAGGGGCTTTCCAACTCATTGCTCGAAGCGATGTCTACTGGTTTGCCTGTTCTGGCAACCACTGTGGGAGGTACAAACGATGTGGTCCAACATCAGGAAAATGGATATTTGATTCCGCCAGATGATGTGGAGTCTCTTAAGGCTGGATTGGAAACACTTATTGATGATGATGCTCTGCGCTTCAGAATCGGAGCAAATGCCCGCCAGCGAATCCTTCGGGACTTTTCACTTGATTCCGTTGCGGAGCGGTTAGCGGCCCTCTATCAAGAGCTTCTTGCCACGCGTGATATCCATTAGGGGGTGATAATAATTTCTGCGTGATGATTTTTGGGGTTGACGATCACATGACCGTTTGTAAAATCACGCCGCCAGCCATCTTTATCTTTATAGCGATTCCCCACTGGCATTCCAATTTCAAGATCATAGTTTTCATATAACCATAGTTCGCGATATGCGCCTGAGTAGGTATAACGAAAGACCGCGTTTCCGTTTGCGATGAGCAGGTAGGAGGCGAAGGCAAAGTTCTGAAGTTTCGCATCCTCCCGCTGGCCTTGCGCTACAAGGATGAGTATTTTGCCTTGTGAAAGTGCTCTTTCGACTTGTTGCATCTGCTGTTCCCATTCATTTTTTGAACGATATCCATCGGACCAATAAGTGGCAAAAGACTCGACCATGGCGCCATCCAAATATTGAAGATAGTGGTCCCAGACAAAATCTTCTTTTACCGAGACGATGTTGCCATACATGGGCTTGCCTTTCGGCTGAAAATAGTTCTGGCGGATGTACGCAAGGAATCCCTCCACCGCACGTTGATAACTTTCATCGTCCGGGTATTTCACGAGGGAACCGCCATTGCCGACCATTTTTGTGCGGCTTGCTTCCACATTATCGATAAAGATGTTGTCCCAGCCGTATGATTCCTGCAGTTCGCGCGCCCTTTCCAGCCAAAAGGCGCGAAAACCCTCATTGCCCGGGTCCATGTAATAATTGTTATTCCTGCTTACGATGCGGTTGCCATTTTGATCGAGCAGGAACCAATCTGGATGGAGTTCACTGATCTGGCAGAAATCGCCAGGTTTGTATGCTACCTGGTTCCCGTTTGGTCTTTCGTCACAATCTTGGGGATCGTTGATGACCAGGAATAAAAGATACTGCGAGAAGGGGGAAGTGACCCCTTTTGCCTTCAACTGGCTTCGTTCTGACTCGTCCTTGTGTGTGAGGATGAAGAAATCAAAACTCTCTACGATGAGATCAAGTTGCCCGTTTTCGGGAGGTTTGTAGAACCACGCCAGGCGGACGAGTTCCCCCGAAAAGGGGGTGGATGTAGGCGCGGGCACAGCGGATGCGACGGCTTGCTGGCTTATGCCTGTGGGAGTTGGCGGTATCTGTTCCGCTGAATAACATCCGATGATCATCCCACTGGCTGTGATCAACTGCATAACAATAAAAAGAGTTTTCTTCATGGGGAAATACCTCGGGAGGTCATTCTCTCAGTGTTTTTCCCTCGCCGCTCTGGCCAGAATCTTGAATGCAGAGGATATTAATTCGTTAATGTTGGCCTGGCCTGTGGGTGTTCCTTTCTCCAATTCTTCAAGGGTTCTGATGAGGGCACCGCGGATGCCGCCAGCTCTATGTGCCCAATAGGAATCCACCGAGATGCGTTCGAGGCGGGCGAGGAGCAACCGTATGAGTTTGATTTTTTTGATGGAGTCCATATGTGAAGGTGCCCCCGGCGCGGGTCGAACGCGCAACCACCAGATTCGAAGTCTGTTACTCTATCCATTGAGCTACGGGGGCAACGGCTGCATTATACACGAAAAGCACCGGATGAAATAATTGCTCCATCACGCAGAATGATCCACCGATTTCGCCACCTTGATCGCCTGACTTGACTCGACCACTTCAATCGAATCAAGATGTTTCATCAACACGTTTTTAAAGTAGGCGGTGACCATGGGAGCAATGGGAAGCAAGATTAGATATCTGACACCTTTATATTTGCGCATTTGCTCTTCATACTTCCTCCACCTATCCAATACTTTTATTGCGCTGTACAGTTTTATGAAGAATTGGTCCACAGGCTTATCTCCGAAATACCCTTCCAGGATCGCAGTCCGGTATTCCCGCAAAAGGGATTCCGGCAGATAGACACCTCCTGAAAAAATCTGTAACTTAAATGTTTCAGGATGGATTAGGATCAGCCCAAGGTCCGAGTAAATGGGCGCGTGACGTGTCTTGAAGTCTATGACGCATACTTTTTTGTCATTGGAATATAGAACGTTGTCGCAGATCATATCCGCGTGGGATTGGGAAAACACTATCGAGTCGATCTGGACGTTTTCCAGTTTTTGTGAAAACGCGTCCAGAATTGACTGTGCGTGAACGCGGCCGTGACTGCAATCTTCAAGTGGTATTGCATAAGACCGGATCTCATCGAGAATCTGCTCTCTCGTATACTCCCTTTCAGAAGGGGAGTGTACGTGTTGATGAAAATAATGAAGCCATTGCCCGGTTTTTTTGGCAGCATCTTTCAGCTCATTTAGACCCTTTCCGGTGCTGGATGAATGGCGATGTGCCGCCAGGATTTGGCGAAGCGTGCGCGACGGAAACTCCTCCATGACGATTGCAAAATAGGCATCAAAATAGGCGAGTGGGCGAACCACACCAAAGTTCTCATCCTTTTTCACCAGGCGGTCGAAGACATATTTTAGTGATTGATATTCCATTGGAACTTTGCCATGTATATCAGCACGAATGGCCTGCGATAAGCTGTTCATTCTAGGATACCTGCGAATTTTTACCAGAACGTTTTTTTTCTCCCCTGAAGATGTTGTAATGGGATATCGGAGTATGAAGGAATTTTTGTGAGAGCGGATCGTGGGAAATTCCACGGCAAGTTTGGAATGGAAGCCATACCATTCACCAAGATTCTGATTTATTTTGGCTGTGATGTCATCAATAATGGCCCTATCCGATTCTTTGGATTTGTATTGAACTAGCAGCATTTTGTTACTCTCTTTTTGCACCTGATAAAGATTAACAGGTATTAATGTATTGTTCTTCCTTCAGTACATTAAGTATGTTCGCGCGGAATTTTCTTCCTACTGTCTGCCATGAATACATTTCTCGGGCTATTTTGTGGCCGTTTTCTCCAAATCTTCGAGACATATCCGGGTTCTCGATCAATTTAATGAGGGCATCGGCAATTCCCTGAATATCTCCCGGTTCCACCAGCCAACCGTTCATGCCGTCCTCAACAAAATCGGGAATGGCTCCCACTCGGGTTGCTACAATGGGGAGGCGGGCAGTCATGGCTTCAACCAATACGATCCCAAATGGCTCCAGGTAGGTAGGCAAACAAAATATACTCGCTCTTTGATAGTATTGATTCAACTTTTCCGGCGGGATCGGCCCAACAATTTCACAGTTCGAAAGCTGTATATTGGGCTTCGCACCAACGATGGTTAGGCGAGTGTCTGGACACTTCTGTAGGACAATTTCGAAGGCTCGGATGAGATCAGGGCCACCTTTCCGTTCCCAGTCGAATCCAATGAAAAGGATATGTGGGTCTGTATAGCTTATGTTCTCGGCTTTTGTGTTAGAAACACTGGCGTTGCTTCCAGCATAGACAAGCCTAACTCTATCGACGTTACAGCCATAATCCTTGATTATGGATCTTTGTACGTTCGAACTTCGTACAAAATTTAATGCGGCATTTCGGTATATTTCAGACTCCAGCTTGATCCATTTCTGTGAATAAAGAGTGCGACTATTGTTGGTGAAATAATTTAGATTCTCCAGATGCGTATGATCTGTATAAACAAAATGAGGAACACCGGGAGTGCTTCCATCGAACAGCGATTGCATCTGAAAGGAGAATAAGTGCTTTTCCTTGTTAACTCTTTTTCTGATGAGATATCTAATCTGATGAAAAATATAAGGTGTGCGCCAGAATGCCGACCGGAATTTTTTTTGGAGAAGTACGATCTCGAATCCGTAGAGGAGGGTAGTAATGATACTGTTCACCAGAATCAATACTGGTCGTTTTCTGATCAGTGCAGCTACGTCAATTATTTCCACGTCCCGATCAGGAAATTGTTCCTTTAGCACCCCTTGAACGACTGAGTTTGCGAGAGGCCAGGGTTTAGGACGTATGAAAGCAATACTTTTCCTTTTTTCCATTACCTACCTTTATTGTCATACCGCGTTACACTTTAATATCCATCTCGCGGCGTTAATTTTTATCTTCGGAATTAAAAAGCTCAGATCGATGCATACAAATCAAATCAGCAGGTCTAGTTCAAGACGTTCTAGGAGCAAGGATGTTACCTGGGTATTTTTCACCTAGGGGATGGAAAGTGCCTCCGGCGAGGTATGAACGCGCAACCACCATATTCTAAGTCTGTTACTCTATCCATTGAGCTACGGGGACGAGCGACCAAATTCATACTCGAAAAGAGACTCGCTAAGAACTCACGGTGTTTTTCAAGATAACAACCTGGATTATAATTTACTACAGTAGGATTGTTAAAGCAACTGCCCAAATCCATGTCGGAAATAATTCTGGGCATCTTTTCTTAACCCGGCAGAATCGCCTTAGTTAACCGGGGTTGAATGTTTGTCTTTAGTACCCTGGCTTTAGCAATTGCATTAGGCATGAACCTTGCTGAAGGACGACACTTCACGCATCAGAAAGAATAAATATAAAATATGCCCGGTTTATTTGGAATTCTGGATCTAAACCCTAAATCAATTTTAGAGGAAGATGGAAAGATTATCTTCACAAAAATGGCCGACGCTCTTCGTCACCATGGGGAGGATCGGTTAGAGCAGACGTACATACCGTCATCCAATCTATTGATCGGCAGAGTCGGTTTGCCAAAGCAGAATCCTCTTGGGTGGCCCTTCCACTCTGACGGTAAGGAATCCGGTATCGATATTTTCGTGTCCGGCCCATTAATCGAGCGCGAGCCCAACGAGCCTATTAACAGCATGCCAGCCAATTCTGCGTTTCGCCGATGGAGCGGCTTTTTCTCAGCAGTGATAACAGACCCTCTTCACGGCATCACTTTATTTGTCGTCGATCATAAAGCATCCTTTCCAATCTTTTATGCTCAAACCAAGGATCAACTACTCTTCGCGCCTGAGGTCAAAGCCTTACTCGCCAGCCTTCTTGTGAATAGAGAGATTGATCCAGGAGCGTTCGCGACATTCCTGGCACAGGGTTATTTACTGGGTGATCAAACCTTATTCAATTCAGTGAGACGGCTCCAGGGTGGTGAACTTTTAAGGGTCGAAAATGGAAGGGTGGTGAAGGAAACGTATTGGAGGTACTCACCAGGATCAGTACCTGATGGAACCTCTCAGGCTGATTTGGAGCACGACCTGGGTCAATTGCTCACTGCGGCTGCACAAAAACATATGGGGGAACCCAAGAAGACGGTCATTTTTTTGTCGGGAGGTGTGGATTCTCGCGGGATCCTCGGAGAGGCGTTGGCTAGTGTTCAGGGTAATGGAGAGAAGCTAAATACGGTTTCTTGGGGTGCGAGTCAAGGGAATAAGGATTCGGATGTGGCAGTGGCTGCTTTGATCGCCCGTCATTTAAACACGAATCATAAATTCATGCAACGCCAAATTAAGGATTATCGAGAGCACTTCACGCACGTCAATTACCTGATTGACGGCCTCTCGGATATTTCCGCGTTTCATCCCTACGAATATCAGATCATGGTTCAACTGCGCAATTCAGGTTATGAGCGCGTCCTCCGCGGAGATGAGGTCTTCGGGTGGTCTTTGTCCGCCTCCACGAACGAAGGGGCATTTGCGCTTGCGAACTTACGCCGCTTGCGCGATGTGCAGGGTCTTGCTGCGGTCATCCAGGGAACACACTATGATGAGTTGTGTGAGGCCTCGGATGCGGCTGTTGAGAAAGCCCTGTTTGAAGCCCGCGATCTCTCACCCAATCAGGCAAAAGATTTCTTCTACTTTACACATCGCCTCCAGTGCTACCTTCATACAGCGAGTTACTACAAACAGATCGAGCTGGATCAACGGAATGTATTGCTTGATGACCGGATCCTCGACTTCATGGCAAAGGTGCCCGATCCGATGCGAATCGACAAAATGCTCTACCGTAAAGTTGTGATCCAGAAATATTCGCGCCTGGCCCAATTCCCCTTTGCCAAACGGGCCAATCTTGAAGATTGGCAAAAGTTATTAGCCACAGAAACTCCAGTCAGGGATTATGCCTTGGCAGAGTTCAATGACCGGTCGAGTGGGATATGGGAATTTCTCGACCCGCTGGTTCTGACAAAAATAATCGAATCTGTGGGCAAAAAACTCCGGTTTCAATCGGTTGTAACTCAAACTATCAAACCAAAGTCTCTTATAAAGCAAGGCCTGACGATCCTGGCTCCCGGATTGCTTGCAAGAACCCAGGCGCAGCGACATGCCCGCCCGGTGATCAATCTGGGCGTCGAAAAAATTATTTTGAGATCACTCGTTCTGAAGAACTGGTACGATACCTTTGTCCATTGAGTTGCTGGGGGTGGATGAACAGGATAATGCTCGAAAACGAAATCATCTGAAAATTGCACTTTAGTCAACTATTTTCGTCTGTTCCTTTAAGCAAATGATTTAGCTTTAATTTATTGTTCGCTATGGTTAGTTTTAGTCAATCATTGTTCCGTTGCGTATTGTGGTGGTTAGTTTTTGGATAACCCCCCTAGAGAAATTTGGGCTTATTGCTTGATCGTATTGACATCCATGTAGAAGTTCCGAGAGTTGATTATGAAAAATTGGGTGGGGATCGAGTCAGCATATCAGCCAAAGTTATTCAGACACGTGTGCAAGCCAGGCGCGGTATCAAACGCAAACGCTTCTCAAATAATGTTCATCCGATATTATCTGCAACGCGGATATGCGCGTCGAGGAGATAAGGAAGTTTTGCCGGTTGCAGGAGGAAGATCATCGTTTGATACGTGCGGCGATGAGTCAACTCAAATTGTCGGCTCGTATCTATCTATCATCGCATCCTGAAATTAGCGTGCACGATTGCGGATTTGGCAGGGATCTAGGAAATCCAATTCGCGCATCAACAACGCGAATCATTCAATCACGGCGTTAATTTGTACCACACGTTGGTACGAACGCCTCCGAGTTTATTGTTCCCATCATTGCCGATTCATTTGTCTTTGTTTTCTCCGTTGTAAAGAAGCCGAAACAGCAGTTGTTTAATTTCTTGAAAGGAATACACACTTTCGTGCCACGAGATCATACAAGAAATCGAACGCACATGGATTTTCTGGCTACCTCCAAACGGGATATTCCAAAGCGGCGCTCCCTCCATGCCTTTTTTGAGTATTCGTGGCACCTACCTCTCGCAGAAGAACAAAGTGTCCTAAGAAACCAGAATACGGGAGAAATCTCTCTTTTTGGATCGTTTTCTCCTTCCACACTTAACACAAAAAAGGACGCCGCCATTCATCTTTTTGTAAAACGGCATCCTGTCATGTATGACGATGCAATTGATGGACATGAATGGCACGGCGCTTAAGTGTTACAGCTTCCTAATCGGGGTCGTTATATATCGTCGAACAAACCGATCCTGAACATCGAAGGAAAGATTACGATACGCACGCCGCCAGTATTTAAATCGTATGGCCGCATCCCAGAGTTCTCAACGGGATGACCTTTCAGACAGGTCAAACCTCCATTGCTTTGTACAGGCTATCGCCATTCATGCTGACCGCATTATACTTGCGTGCGCCACGGTTTCTTTGGTATAAAATGACGGTGATCGCCCGTAATTATGGAGTTCTCAGAAACTTTCCGTCTTTCAAAGCGGCTTTCAACGCGAAGCGGCGGAACAAGTGGCTGGCAACGTCAAATCTCATCAGGTGAGTCTCCACTGTTTTCAAGTCGCTCCCTGCGACTCCAGATCGCGTTCGGGCATGTAGATTCCAAATGCTCCTACCCAGCATTCCGCTGCCCGCGATCTTACAGTTCAGGGTCAATGAATCATTCTGGGTGCTCACATCGATCAGTTGATAATCATTGCCTGCGTATCTTTAGTTGGAAGTATCCAAAACGGCCAATCCGAGCGTGATCTGCGGGCTACTTTTTGTTCCATTCAAGCCACATTCCATTTCCCAAACCTAGCTGAGCCGAATGCCAACCTTGTTGCGAAGAAAAACGGTCGGCGCGTTGTTGGAAGTTTGAAAAAGGAATTTTTCCGGAGCATGGTTTGACAAGGACATGAAAGAGCTTCTATTGGAAGGTGAAAAGTTTTAGCTTGACTTTCTTATGAACATCATTATAATATTAAAGTAAGCGAACGTTCGCCCGAACGTTCGCTCAGAATGGAGACTTATGTCTAACAGGCGTGTTACTCTAAAGCAGGTTGCCACGACTGCCAGAGTGAGTTACCAGACTGTTTCAAAGGTGCTCAACCAACAGATGCAGGTTTCCAGTGAGACCGAAGACCGTATCTGGGAGGCCGTGCGAACCTTGGGATATTACCCAAACTATACCGCACGGAGTTTACGTAAACAGCGCTCTTTTACCATTGGCTATTCGTGGCCTCCCTCTCCGCCTGAGCAGGAGAATCTTATCCTGGATCAGTTCCTGCAAAGTATGTTTGCAGCGGCGGAGGAGCGGGGGTATTACCTGTTATGTTTCCCTTATCATGCAGACGCCAAAAAACATCTGGCAACCTACAGTGAACTGATCGAATCGCGCCGCGTGGACGGGTTTATTTTGTCCAACATTGAATACAACGATCCGCGTGTAGTCTTGTTGCTCGAAAAAAACTTCCCGTTTGTTGCCTTTGGACGCTCCAGTCCGGAACTGGTCTTTCCATGGATCGATGTGGACGGTGGAATGGGCATCCGTCAGGCCATGCTGCACATCCTGGAGCAGGGTCATCGCAGGATCGGGGCACTTGCCTGGCCGCTGGATTCGCGCGTAGGCAATAACCGCATGGAAGGCTATTATTCAGTTTTGGACGAAGCCGGGATAAACCCGGATCCCTCTTGGATAAAGCGCGGTGAGGGCCGATTTGAATTTGGCTATCAAGCCACCTTGGAATTGCTTGAACTTCCGGAGAGGCAAAGGCCCACTGCATTAATTGCATTGAATGACATGATGGCGATCGGTGCCTTGCAGGCTGCAAATGATCGAGGGTTGCAGGTGGGAAACGAATTTGCCGTTACAGGTTTTGATGATGCACCCATGGTGCAGTATACATTTCCTCCTTTGACCACTGTGCGGCAGCCCATTGCCGAGATCGGTCAAAAAATCATCTCCATGTTGGTGGAATGTATCAGTAGCAGCAATGCACATGTTCATGAATCTGAACTGATCGCACCCCAATTGATAGTGCGTGGCTCAACAAATGGGGTTTCAACAGATCATGAGCACATTTTGCAGGAGAAATGACCTGATGGATAAATATTAGGAGGTGATGTTTATACAGATGGATTAAAAATATATATAACTCTAGTCTATTGAGAATGGAAAGGACCGCCTGTGTCCTGGAAAAACAATGGCGGTCCCGGTGGTTGAGGCTCACATGACCGCCTCAATATAAGTATATCACTGCCGAATTATCCAGAATTCGGCGGACTCTAAAACTGATCTGGAGGAGAAATGAAAAAGATTTTCCTGATTTTGTCCGTGCTGGTGATCGCCGGAATGGCGCTGGCGGCCTGCCACGCCGCCACCC
>Ga0210377_10000908_pt1 | contig 27950 bp, 25 predicted proteins | sample PLM4_65_b1redo_FD_155480 | JGI IMG/M metagenome (GOLD analysis project Ga0210377, IMG submission 155480) | Groundwater sediment microbial communities from an aquifer in East River, Colorado, USA - PLM4_65_b1 redo | ecosystem: Environmental > Terrestrial > Soil > Riparian zone | place: USA: East...
CGGGTGCCCGTGGAAGAGGTGGTCCATCTCCAGCAGTTGATCCGCAAGACCTATTCGCTGGAAAGCCCCATCGGGAGCGCGCAGGACACCTCGCTCAAGGACATCATCGAGGACACGTCGCAGATATCCCCCGCCGCCACCACCGAGGGCATCCGCCGCCGGGAGGACATCATCCGCTGGATGAAGATCCTCAAGCCCAACGAACAGAAGGTGCTCGTCATGCGCTTCGGGCTGGACGGCGACGAGCCGCACACCCTGGAAGAGATCGGCAAGGTCTTCGGGCTCACACGCGAGCGCGTCCGCCAGATCGAGGCTGGGGCGCTCACCAAGCTGCGGGGTGTGATGACCAAAAAGTCGATCACCGCCGATCAGATCATCTGACGGGCCCATGGATTTGAAGACGAAAATCAGGGAAGTGCCCAACTTCCCCAAGGAGGGGGTTCTCTTCTACGACATCACGACCCTGCTCCGCGATGCGGGCGGGTTCGCGCGTGTCGTCCACCGTCTCGCCGAGTTCTACCGGGGCGAGGGCGTGACCAAAGTGATCGCCATCGAGTCGCGCGGGTTCATTTTCGGCGCGCCGCTGGCGATCCAGTTGGGTGCCGGCTTCGTGCCGGTGCGCAAACCGGGGAAGCTGCCCGCCGAGGTCTACGAACGCAAGTACGATCTCGAATACGGGTCCAACTCGCTCGCGATTCACAAGGACGCCATCGACCCCGGCGAGCGTGTGCTCATCGTCGATGACCTGCTGGCGACCGGAGGCACCATGGCTGCCACCGTGCACCTCGTCAAGGAATTGGGCGGCGTGGTGGTGAGCATCGCCGTCCTGATCGAACTGGTCGAGCTCCGCGGCCGCGAGAAGCTCAAAGACCACCACGTCCTGTCACTGCTCAGCTACTGACCCTCGTTCCGTGTCCCGCGATCGAGCCACCGTGCCCGCGAGAGCCCTTGGATGGGGGTTGCTGGCCGTCGCGGCATTCACGAGCCCGACCACTGACGCCCGGGCCGCCCAGACCACCGTGTCCGGCGGGCGCTCGGCGGTGGCCGACGCCGTCCGCGCCGCCGAGGCGAACGACGCGCTCACCGTCCTGGGCGGGACATACAGCGGCAACTTCACCATCGACAAGTCGCTCACGATCAAGGCCGGGGATGGCGAGAAGGTGGTCATCGAAGGTTTCAGCGGAAGCCCCGCGATCCTGGTGACCGGTGCCACGACGGTCGTGACCCTCACGGGATTGATCCTCGACGGCGGCGACACCGGCGTTGAGATCGACGGCGGCACGGTGAACCTCTGGAACCTAGCGATCGCGTCGTCGACCACCGCGATTCACTGCACGGCCGGGCTGACGGAAATCCTCCAGGCGACGATCCACGCCGTGACCAACGGGATCTCGTGCCCCTCCACCTTGGTCAAGGCGATCAAGAACACGATTCTGTCCGCCGTGTCGCAGACGGGCATTGACGTCGGTGTGCCGACGACGTCGACAACGATCGCGTACAGCCTCCTGTTCCCAACCCCCCCGAACCCAGGGACCACGGGGACTCCCCCGCCGATCAGCGAAGATCCCCTGTTCGTCGACCCGGCCAACCTCGACTTCCATCTCAAGTCGGGATCTCCGGCGAAGGACCAGGGCGATCCGGCGGTCAAGGATTCGTTCGACGGCTCCACCAGCGATCTGGGCGCGTACGGCGGGCGGGACGCCCCCATCGTGCCGTTTCCTCCCCGTGGCGTGGATGTCTCGTGTGGTTCCTTAGGAATCACCTGCACGGTTTTGTGGGCGGTGAACGCGGATTATCTGGTCACGGGGTATCGGGTGTACTTTGCCTCACCGCTGGCCCCCACGGGAAGTCCGGATTCCTATTCCGGTTCGGCGACGGTAGACGCCTTGCCGGCAACTTCGCCGGTCAGCCGCGAGAGTGGATCGGTCTGTGTAGGGACTGCCTGCCAGCTCATACTCGACGGCCTCGACCCCACGGTGGCGGCGCCGGTCGCTCCCACGGGATTGACCACCGCGTTTGGCGACGGGCACGTGGTGCTCGCGTGGTCTCCGGTCGCGGGCGCGACCGTATACCAAATATTTTACGACCCAATCGTTTCCCCGCCGGTGACGCCGTTCCCATCGCCGGTGAGTGCGACCACGCGCGATATCCCCAATCTCGTGAACGGCACGCCGTACTACTTTACCGTGCAGGGGCTCGCGGAGCCGACCCTCACCGTGGCCGTTGCATCGGGCTACGGCACGCCGGTGGCCACTGCCGCAACGTTCGGCGTGCCGAGCGACATCAAGGACGCAACCTATGGGGTAGCGGTTCCCGGCGCCGTGTCGGCCCCGGTGTCCGAGACCCCCGAACCGGTGGTGGGATTCCCCCCCCTCAAAGACGCCGGCGGATGCTTCATCGCGACCGCTGCGTATGGGTCGCCGATGGCGCCTCAGGTCGACGTGCTGAGGGTCTGGCGTGATCGCCATCTTCGCCCCCATTGGATGGGCCGTTCATTCATTCGGGCCTATGAGACGGTGAGCCCGCCGCTGGCCGATGCCATCCGAGACTCGGCGTGGCTCCGCGCGGCAGTGCGTGTGTTCTTGTGGCCCGTGGTTGGTGCGGCCGCAGTCTGGTTGGCATGGCCTTGGGTGCCACCGGCCGCTCTCATGTTGGCGGTCTGCGGGGTGATGGTCGTGTCCTGGAGACGCCGAGGGGTGGCGCGTGGGTAGGCGGCTGGGTGCGCTGCTGATCGCGGTGGCGCTCGGGAGTGCCCCGGCCCTGGCTCAGCCGCCCGACCAGTCGGTCGCACCGCAGGATCCTCGGTGGAGCGTCGCGCTGGGCGGCGGGTACTTCGTCCCCGCCGTCGATGGTTTTTCCGACCAGTACGGATCGCGTGGCGGGTGGATGCCGGTCCTCGCGCTGTCGTACGCCCTCGGTCCCTCGGTGTGGCTCCAGGGCGACGTCGGTTACTGGACGGCCAAAGGCTTTACGCGCGGTGCGCTCACCGGGCGGGTGAGCGCGGATCAGCAGCGCCTTTCGCTGATACCGGTGACCGTGGGTGCCGAGTACCAGGTTCGGTTTTCGCGCGATCAGTTCGTGGTTCCGTTTGTTGCGGCCGGTTATCGCCGTGTGGCGTACCTTTTGGCGGTCGATGGCGACGAGGATATCCGAGGCGGCGCGAACGGCTGGGTCGCTCGATCCGGGATCGATCTCTCCCTGAACCCGGTCGATCCCTCGGCCACCGCGGCGCTGGCCGAGGAGTGGGGGATCGCGCGAACCTCGCTCCGTGTTGAGGCTCAGTGGGCCAAGGTCGACGCCAAAAGTACCGGCGGTTCCGACATCGACTTGGGCGGGAAGACCTTTCTCGCCGGTTTACGGTTCGAGTTTTAAGATGGAAGCAATTCCTTTATAGGTTGTCGCGGTCCGACCTTAAACCACCTGTCTACGAAATTGGGGCTACCTCAAGGTGACCCCGAGCAGTTCCTCTCTGGTATGCCTCCCTCTGCTGCGCTCCACAGGTCTGTGGTCCAGAGTACTTTTTCTGACACTGAGAGAAATCAAAAATGACGCCATGGAAAGTCCATGCTATCTTCAGAAAGAGAACAAGAGTGTCACCTTGACCGTATATTCGATTCGACTGGAAATCGGAGTGGGCCCACAGCCTTCTCACTTAACAGTGCTACAGGTATTCCTGTTGTTGCTTCTTTTCCTTCATATCCCGCCCGCCGAGTCGAAAGCCGCCGACTTGAGCTACCGCAACAATGACATTTCAGGACTCATTAACCTCATCAATCATTCGAACTTTGAAGTCAGACACAAAGCCACGGAAGCGCTCGAATTCCGTGCATCCGAACTCGAGAACCGCCCCGCGGACATCGCCCGCCTAATTAGGCAACTGGATTACAAATACAATTGGGACTGGTACGTCGTCTCTAAAGTCTTAAGGATCCTGAAAACCGTTGGAAAACCCGCCGCTCACCTCCTCCTTACGGAACTGGATAAAGATCCTCATAAAAAAGAGGGATGGTCTTACTATAAAACATGGCTCTCATTAGCCTACATCGAAATTGATCCAGAAAAGGCCGTCCCATGGGCCATCTCATTTCTGAAGACTGCGGACAGTAGAGAAATCAATGTGCCCGTGGAGAGCTACGCAAAGTTAGGCAAACCCGCCGTCGGACCGCTCATCGAAATCCTTGAAGATGACGCCGCCAGCCTTCGGACCAAACGGTGGGTGATCGCCATTTTAGGCAGGATGGATGACAGGGATGAGCGAATCACTGAAGCCCTCACGAAAATGCTGGAACATCCCAACCCTTACATCCAGATGGCTGCAAAAGAGACTTTAAGTATGAATTTTCAAACGCTTCTTGACGACCTCCAAAATCCGAAGATTCCGAGAAATACTATTTCCACTCCACAACAGCTAGAACCTCAGATTATGGCAGAAGCTATCAAGCGGCTTGGAGAACTCAAAGACCGACGGGCGATCACACCGCTGATTGCCAGACTGGGGGAATTCGACCAGGTCTTAGTGGACGCCCTGAAAAGAATTGGGGACCTCCCGGTGGAGCCCCTTGCCGCCATCTTATTAAGGAGGGAAGACCATCCCATTCAAACAAGGATCGGAGGTATGGGAAGATTTTGGGGAGAATCGTCGCTACCGGATACCAGGGGAAGAGCTGCCATATTGCTGGCCTTTACCGAAGATAAAGCCGCCGCTGTTCCCTATTTGATCCGCGGCCTGGAAGATGAAAACGTCTTTGTCCGCATTGAGGCGACGAGGTCATTAGGCATCATCGGATCGCCAGCGATTGATCCGTTGATCGAAGCTCTCTCATCGGAGAAGCTGTGGGTCCGGGAGGGAGCGGTCAAGGCCCTGGGGACTATCCAATATTCCGAAGGCATCGACGCCCTCCTGCCGCTGTTTCAAGACGAATCCTGGTATATCCGTTACATTGTTGGCTCGACCCTGGCGGGGGAGGGCAAGGAAAACACCTTGCCGCATTTGAAACAGGCATTAAAAAAAGAAGCAAATCCCTTGGTTCGAATGGTCTGGAAAAAAGCCAAACGGGATATTCGACTACGGTCATTGTATCGATTTTTGAGAATTCCCAATGGCATGCCGATTGGATGATGAAAAACTCTAGGTTCAAAAAGCTAACAAGCGTCCTGAAAGCATCCATCATTCTACTGATTATCCTCATCGGAATGAACCTCATCGTCGGCTGCGGGTGGATCATCTATTTGGACAGGGGTTATCATGGAACTGTCATTGATGCGGATACCAAAGAACCTATCGAAGGCGCCGTCGTTGTTGCCGTTTACTCCGCGGGCTGTGCTCGCCCTGTCGAGGGCTATTCGAAAACCCTTGGAGCGCGTGAGACCTGGACCGATACTAACGGTGCCTTCCAGACCTCCTTCTTCTGGACCGTCAGCAGTCCGAACTGTTTTAGGAGTTTTACGAATTTTACCGTATTCAAAGGAGGATACGGATATTCACACAATGCCTACCTGCTTCATTTGCCCGGCTACATCCCCTTGGACCATTATTACGATTTAATTAAGATAGAGGACATGTTCAGAAAAGGCGTCGTTGTCGAGCTTCCTAGGCTGAAGACCAGGGAGGAAAGAAGGGATGCCATGCCGGATATGCAATGGGAATTCCGGGAAGATATGCCGAAATTAGTCAAGGCCCTGGACACAGAAGATAAATACCTAAGGGAAAAGGCTCCCAGTCAGGAAGACACCCCGTCCAAGCCGGAGGTGGCGGCGCTGAACGTCAGGGCGGTGCACGGCGCGCAAGCGGTCCTTGTGAATGTGAAGACGCGAGAGGCGACCACGGTGAAGGTGGGGGATCAGGTTGGAGGCTGGACCGTGGTCCAGATCACGCCGCTCCTCGTGGAGATTGAGCGGGAAGGGGACCGCGGCATGAAACTGCGCGCGCAACTCCCCGTTCCGCAGCCGGTCCCGCCTCCCTCACCGCCTCGCCCGTAAGGTTGCATACGGTAGCCGGCCAAGCCGTTGCTGCTGAATATCACCATTCCGGTTGACGGCGCCGATGGGACGGCCGCGAATGTTGCGGCGCCCAAGCGACCTATCCCTGTGATGGCCTTGCATTCTTAGGGGTTCTAAAAATCGTGGCTCCAAACGGGCCGGATAGAATCATGCTGTAGAATGATGGAGACTATGAACGACTCAACCTTCATATACATGTGTCTCTTCATCTGGATCGCGAGCACCGTCGCCTTTTTGTGCCTTCCATGGAGGTATTTCCACAAAAAAGTGACGAACCGGAGAATCCCATGTACGTTGTCGAATGCGGTCATCATGAACCTGCTGCTCTGGCCGATGAATGTCTTGTTTCTCTACGGGGTAGGCATTCTTCTAGGATTTGAAGGCCCCGAGAAGACGGTCGTCATCCAGATATCTGGTATCAACGGACTGTTCATGGTTCTCAATGGTTTCGCTGTCGGGATTTTCTGTCGCAGGTCTCATCGGTCCGCCTCATCGAAAATACCATTGAAGGCTGCAACCCACGCTCTTCACCGGGGGGATGGGATACAGGAACCAACCGCGTTCAAGTGGATACGCTGGTTTACCTCGGGGGCGGTGATCATCGGATGGCTATTCGGGGTGGGGTGGTTCGTTTTTGGCTTTTTCGTGTTGTGGTATGGCTGCATGGCAGCGAACGCGCCAAGTCTTCTACTTTGGATACCTCTTTTCAGTATCTTACCTTATGTGATTTTCTTTTTCGGGATCCGAATCTCGCGAACTCCTGGCGTGACGATATGCGTCTCGGTTTTGAGCGGTGTTGGCATTGTCATTGGCGCCCTTGGTCAGGTGTATATGATGAGAGGATACCCCTTTAATTTTGTCGTGACATCGGTCGGCCAGCTTTTACTTGCGTGGCCTGCGTTCGGCCTGGCGTGGTGGTTCATGCCGAGGGTGCCCCATCCCCAAGATTGAGATCCGCGCGCAGCTCCCCGTTCCACAGCCGGTCGCGTCTCCCTCACCACCTCACCCGTAAGCCTGCAGACCGCTGGTCAGCGGCCGACGGCCAGATTATCCCCGCGGGTGCAGCTTCTGGTGCAGCGCTTTCAGCCTCTCGCGCGTCACGTGGGTGTAGATCTGGGTGGTAGTGATTTGGGTGTGGCCCAGCATGGCCTGCACCGAGCGGAGGTCGGCGCCGCGCGTGAGGAGATGTGTGGCGAACGAGTGGCGCAGCGTGTGCGGGGAGAAGGCGCGGGTGATGCCAGCGCGCCGGGCGTAGCGGCGCAGGATTTGCCAGAACCGCTGCCGGGTCATCGCGTCGCCGCGGGTGCTGATGAAGACGTGGGGCGAGGGGCGGCCGCTGAGCAGCGCGTGGCGCGGGGGGCCGAGGTACCGTGAGAGTTTCTCGCGGCTGGCGTCGCCGATGGGCACGATACGGACCTTGTTCCCCTTGCCCAGCGGGGTTACGTATCCCACCTCGAAGTTGAGGTCGCCGACGCGGAGGGCGACCAGTTCCGACACCCGCATGCCCGTGGCGTACAGCAGTTCGATCATCGCCTCGTCGCGCAGGGCTCGCGGCGCGGTGCCGAGCGAGCACGCGAGCAGGCGTTCGACGTCGTCCGCGGGGAGGGCGTGGGGGAGGCGGAGCGTCGGCCGGGGGGACTCCAGCGCGGCGGTCGGGTCGGCCGTCGCCCGCCCTTCCCTGAGCAGGAACCGATAGAGCCCGCGCAGGGTGGTCACCGTGCGCGCGGCGGTCCTCGGCGACAGGCCGAGGCGGTGGAGCGCCGCAAGGCACGCGCGCAGGTGGCTCCGGTCGACCGACGTCCACGCCGCGATGCCCTGGTCGGCGAGCAGCGCGATCGCGCGGCCGAGGTCGCGCCCGTAGGCTTCCAGCGTGAGGGGGGCCAGCCCTTTTTCGACCGAGAGGTAGTGCAGGTACCCCCGGACGGCCTCGTCCATCCTTATGTGCTCATGTCAAGGCGGATGATGCCGCGGCGGATCGCCGTGATCGCGGCCTGGGTGCGGTCGACCACGTCGAGCTTGTGGAAGATGTTGCGGACGTGGTTCTTCACCGTCTTCTCGCTGATCGAGAGCTGGTTCGCGATTTCCTTGTTGGTCTTGCCCTCGGCGATGTGCCGCAGCACTTCCTGCTCGCGCTCCGTGAGGTCGGACTTGCCCTTGGACGGCTTCTTGCCCCGATTCTCCGAGAGGTGGGTGAACTCGGTGAGGATCTTGCCCGCGACCGTGGGGTGCAGGAACGACTCGCCCTTCGCGGCCGCGCGGATCGCCTTGACGATCAAGGCCGAGTCCGAGTTTTTCAAGAGGTAGCCCGACACGCCGGTCTTCACCAGGTCGAAGATGTACTCCTCCTCCTCGTACATGGTCAGGACGACGACCCGGATCTGCGGCATCTGCTCCTTGATCCGCCGGGTCGCCTCGACGCCGTTCATCCGCGGCATGCTGATGTCCATCAGCACGACGTCGGGCTGAAGCTGGCGCGCCTTCTCCACGGCCTCCACGCCGTCGCGGGCTTCGCCGACGACCGCGATGTCGTCCTTCGTCTGGAGGATGGCGGAGAGGCCGTCGCGGACGACCTGGTGGTCGTCGGCGATGAGGACTTTGATCTTCTTAGCCAAGGCGGTCGGGCTCCTTGTTCTTGAGCGGGATATCGACGGCGATCGTCGTGCCCTTGCCGGGCGTCGTGTCGATCCGTACCCGTCCCCCGAGCAGCCGCGCGCGCTCCGACATGCCCTTGAGGCCGAGCGAGGCCCACTTCTCGGGGTCCTTCGAGACCTCGGGGAGGTCGAATCCCCGGCCGTTATCGCGGATCGTGGCGGTCAGCAACGTCTTCTCGATGTCGACCCCGACGTGGACCCGGGAGGCGCCGGCGTGCTTCTGCACGTTCGACAGCGCCTCCTGGATGATCCGGAACAGGAAAATCTTGGTCTTGGCGTAGAGATTTTTCTCGCTGCCGGAGAGGGAGACGGTCGTGGCGATCCGGTACTGCTTGGCGTAGGTCTTGGCGTAGTGCTTGAGCGCGGTGTGGAGATCCAGGCGGTCGAAGTGGAGCGGCTTGAGGTTGAACACGACCTGCCGGGCCTCCTCGATCGCGCCCTTGAGGACGTCCTGGGTCTCCTTCAGCGTGCGCGCGCAGCGCGCAGGGTCGAGCGTCAAAAATTCCTGGCAGAGGTCGAGCTTGTAGCTCAAGCCCGCGAGGGTCTGGACCAGGCCGTCGTGGATGTCCAGCGCGATGCGCGTGCGCTCCTCGCTGATGGCGTGCCGCACCTCCCGCATGTACAGGCGGTAGAGGGATTGGTACTCGCGGAGATGCCGCTCGATCTCCTCCTTGCTGCGGATCCGCTCATCGATCAACTGCCACATGAACTTGGCGCCCGGGCCGCCCACCACGGCCACTTCGGGCCGATCGAGCGCGAGGAGCGCCTGGGCGACCTCCTCGTTGCCCGTCACGTCGATGATCGTGTCGACCTTCGACAGGCGGAGCAACCGCCGGTGGTCGGTGGTGGTCGGGATCTTCAGTTGGCGGGCAAGGAGCATGCCGGTGGCGTGCGGGTCGAGGTCGGCGACCCCGACGATGGTGACCAGCGGATCGTTGTGCAGGATGTGGATCAGCGACGTACCGCCGCGCCCAGCACCGATGATGGCCACGCGGATCATGTGGTCCCTGGGCACCCGGCGCGCTCGCGGCGGCCTGACGGGCCGCGCGCGCGGCAGGGCTGCCGACCCGGGGCGGGTCACCCGCGGGACCGCCACATCCGCGGGGCGTGCGCGCGGGACGGGGCGGGTCAGGGGCCGGACCTCGCGTCGCGCCGCCGGTTGTCCTTGAGCAGGCCGGTCAGCTCGTCCATGAACTGGGTGACATCCTTGAACTCGCGATAGACCGAGGCGAACCGCACGTACGCGACCTGATCGACGCCGTGGAGCTGCGTCATGACCTCTTCCCCGATGACGCGGCTGGGGATCTCCGGTTCGCCCATCTCCAGCATCTTCTTCTCGACCCGGTCGACGACCTCCTCGATCACCGACAGGCCGACCGGCCGTTTCTCGCACGCCTTCTTCAAGCCCTGGAGGATCTTCGTCCGGTCGAACGGCTCGCGGCGCCCGTCCTTCTTGACGACGAGCGGGAGCACCTCCTCGACGCGTTCGTACGTGGTGTAGCGCCGCTGGCACCCGAGGCACTCGCGCCGCCTCCGGATCACGATTCCCTCACGGCTTGAGCGGGAATCGACGACTTTGTCCTCCTGGTGCGTGCAGAATGGACAGCGCATCAAATGCTTGCCCGTTGATGAACGGCCGTCTGCGGCGTTGTCGCTGCGCTTCCGGTGCTCACGTACGAAACAGTACGTTTCGCTCCGGTTCTCGCTCCGCCTTGCATCCGGCCGTTCCTGAACGGGCTCCTAGCAGATCCCGGCGAGGCCCGGCGCGTGCGGAGTGTCAGCGGCCGCGGTAGACGGGGAAGCGCTCGCATAGGCGACGCACCTCGGCGGCGGTTTCGGAGACGACCGCCGGGTCGCCCCGTTTCGACAGCACGCGGTCGATCAGGCCGGCGATGAGCGCCATCTCCGCCGTGCCCATCCCGCGTGTGGTGACGCTCGGCGTGCCGATGCGGATGCCGCTGGTTACGGTGGGCGGCTTGTCATCGAACGGCACCGCGTTCTTGTTCAGCGTGATGCCCGCCTGGTCGAGCACGGTCTCGGCCTCTTTCCCGGTCACGCCCTTGGAGTGCAGGTCGACCAGGAACAGATGGGTGTCGGTCCCGCCGGTGACGATCTGGTAGCCGCGGGACTGGAGCGCGGCGGCCAGGGTCTGGGCGTTCTCCACGACCTGTCGTTGATAGTCGACGAACGCGGGCGACGTCGCCTCTTTCAGCGCCACGGCCTTGGCCGCGATGACGTGCATGAGCGGTCCGCCTTGGATGCCCGGGAAGAGTATCTTGTCGATCGCCTTCGCGTGGGCCGCCTTGCAGAGGACCATGCCGCCGCGCGGACCGCGCAGTGTCTTGTGGGTGGTGGTGGTCACGAAGTCGGCGTAGGGGACCGGGCTGGGGTGGATCCCCGCGGCGATCAGGCCGGCGGGGTGGGCGATGTCGGCCATTAGCCACGCGCCCACCCGATCCGCCGTCGCGCGAAAGCGCTTGAAGTCGAGGACGCGCGCGTACGCGCTTCCGCCCACGATGATCAGCTTCGGGCGGTGCTCCATCGCGATCCGTTCGACCTCGTCGTCGTCGATCCGACCCGTGTCTTTGTTCACGCCATACGAGACGATCCGGAACAGCAGACCGGAGAAATTCACCGGGCTGCCGTGGGTCAGGTGCCCGCCGTGGGCCAGGCTCATGCCCAGCACGACGTCGCCCGGCTTGAGCATCGCCAGGTAGACGGCCATGTTGGCCTGCGAGCCCGAGTGCGGCTGGACGTTCGCGTGCTCGGCGCCGAAGAGCGACTTCGCGCGCTCGATCGCGAGCGCCTCGGCCCGATCGACGAACTCGCATCCGCCGTAGTACCGCTTGCCGGGATAGCCCTCGGCGTACTTGTTGGTCAGCACCGAGCCCTGCGCCTCCATGACGGCGCGGCTCGCGTAGTTTTCCGACGCGATGAGGATGATCTTATCCTCCTCGCGTTGGGTCTCGGCCTGGATGGCCTCGTAAATCTCGGGATCGACCTGCTGCAGTGCGGACATGACGGGTCTCTCAGGTTCGGTCGCAGAAGCGACGTTCGAGTTCCGCGATCTTCTCGACGCGGCGCGCGTGGCGGCCGCCGTCGAACGGGGTGTCGAGCCACGCCCTGACGATGGCCAGCCCCCCCTCGGGGTCGAGCCCGCGCTCGCCGAGCACTAGGACGTTGGCGTCGTTGTGGGCCCGGCTGGTTTTCGCGACCTGCGGATCGGAGCACAGCGCGGCGCGCACGCGCGGAAACTTGTTCGCGACGATCGACATGCCGACGCCGGAACCGCAGATCAGGATTCCCCGGTCGGCCCGGCCCTGCGAAACGGCCTCGGCCACCTTGGCGCCGTAGTCGGGGTAGTCGACCGGATCGCTCCCGTTTGTCCCCAAGTCTTCGTGGGACACCTTCAGATCCGCCAGGAGGCTGATGATCAGGTCCTTCAGGGCGACCCCGGCGTGATCGCTGCCGATCGCGATGTTCATCGTGCCGACATCATAAACAATCACCGCCGGGGAATCAACCGATTGACCCTACTCGTCTTCCTCCCGGAGCTTGGCGAGTACGGCGAGATCTTCCAGCGTCGTGACGTCGCCGAGCGTCTCCTTCCCGGCCCCGATGTCCCGCAGCAGGCGCCGCATGATCTTGCCGCTCCGGGTCTTGGGCAGGTTCTCCGTGAACCGCAGGTCGTCGGGGCGGGCGATGGCGCCGATTTCCTTGACGACGTGCGCGCGGAGCTCGTCCTTGAGGTGGTCCGACGATTTGTGGGTGTGTTCGAGGGTGACGAAGGCCGCGATCGCGGTGCCCTTGATGGGGTCGGGCCGGCCGACGACCGCCGCCTCCGCGACGGCCGGATGGCTGGCGAGCGCGCTCTCGATCTCCATCGTGCCCAGCCGGTGCCCCGCGACATTGATGACGTCGTCCACGCGGCCCATGACCCAGAAATAGCCGTCCTTGTCGCGCCGCGCGCCGTCGCCGGTGAAGTACACGCCGGGGATCTCGGTCCAGTACTGCTTTTTGTATCGTTCGGCGTCGCCATAGATCGTCCGCAGCATCGACGGCCACGGGCGCGTGATGACGAGATACCCCCCCTCGTTAGGTTTGGCGGATTTGCCGTCCTTGCCGACCACGTCGACCGCGATGCCGGGCAAGGCCTTGGTGGCCGAGCCCGGCTTGGTCGGCGTCGCGCCGGGCAGCGGGGAGATCATGATCGCCCCCGTCTCGGTTTGCCACCATGTGTCCACGATCGGGCACCGCCCCTTGCCGATCACCCGGTGATACCACATCCACGCCTCGGGATTGATCGGCTCCCCGACGGTGCCCAGCAGCCGTAGGCTCTTGAGCTCGTGGCGCTTCGGCCACTCCTCCCCCAGCTTGAGCAGTGCACGGATGGCGGTGGGGGCGGTGTAGAACACGGTGACGCGGTACTTGTCGACCATCGACCATAGCCGGTCCGGTTGGGGGTGGGTGGGCGCGCCCTCGTACATCACGACCGTCGCGCCGTTGGCCAGCGGTCCGTAGACGATGTAGCTGTGGCCGGTGACCCACCCGATGTCGGCGGTGCACCAGAAGGTGTCGTCGTCCTTGAGGTCGAAGACCCACTTGGTCGTGACGAACGCGCCGAGGAGGTACCCGCCCGTGGTGTGGACGATCCCCTTGGGTTTGCCGGTGGTGCCGCTGGTGTAGAGGATGAAGAGCGGGTGCTCCGAGTCCAGGTGCTCGGGCTCGCAGCGCATTGGGGCGTCCTTCATGACGTCGTCCCACCACACGTCGCGCCCCGGTGCCATCGTCACCGGCGAACAGCTCCTCCGGCAGACGACGACCTTCGTCACCGACGGGCAATGTTCGAGCGCGCGGTCGACCTGTTCCTTGAGGGGGACCGCGTGGCCTTTCCGGTATCCCCCGTCGGCGGTCACGACCAGCTTCGCCTGGGCGTCGTTGATCCGATCCTTGAGGGCCTCGGCCGAGAAGCCGCCGAACACCACGCTGTGCGTCGCGCCGATGCGGGAGCAGGCAAGCATGGCGATGGGCAGCTCGGGGATCATCGGCATGTAGATCGCCACCCGGTCGCCCTTCTCCACGCCCAGGCGCTTGAGCACGCCGGAAAATTTGCAGACCTCGCGGAAGAGGTCCTGGTAGGTCAGCGTCCGGGTGTCGCCGGGCTCGCCCTCCCAGATGATCGCCGCCTTGTTGCGCCGCCAGGTGTAGAGGTGGCGGTCCAGGCAATTGACCGAGACGTTGGTCTGGCCGCCCACGAACCACCTGGCGAATGGCGGCTTCCAGTCGAGGACCTTCTTCCACTTCTTGAACCAGAAGAGGTCCTTCGCCAGCTCGCCCCAAAACTTCTCCGGGTTCTTTTCGGCCTGCTTGGCGAGCTTGTCGTACTCCTTCATGTTCTTGATGTGCGCGGCGCGGCTGAAGGCCGGTTTGGGTTTGAACACCCGCCGCTCGGTGAGGACCGACTCGATTTCCGGCTGCGACATGGGAAGAAGCCTCCTTCGGATGGCGATGGAAGAATGAGGACTAAAGGGGTGCGCGGACCTCGTCGCGTTGAGGCCGCCATTGTAGGGAAGCCGGTTGGCGCTTGTCAATCGTCCGAAAGGATGAGTTATACTGGGAGCCTGTCCATGAATGGCCATCTGCTGCGTTGTCAGTCGGTTTTGCGTGCTCACGTACGACTCAGTACGCTCCGCGCGCAAAACCTCCTTCCGCCTTGCATCTGGCCACTCCTGAACAGGCTCCAATACCCCAATACTCGGGCACACGTCTAGAAGACCCATGCTGCGCGCGATCCAGGATTTTTTCGAGACACGCATCAAGCGACCGGCGTCGACGCTGCCGGAAGCGCCCGAGCGCGCCCTGCAACTGGCGACCGCTGCCCTGCTGATCGAGGTGTCTCGGGCGGATCACCAGATCACGGACGGGGAACGCCGCGCGGTCGCCGACGCGGTCACGCGCACCTTCTCGCTGACGCCGGAGGAGACGGCGGCGTTGATCCGGCTGGCCGAGGAGGAAACCCAGACCGCGGTGTCGATGTACCAGTTCACGCATCTCATCGACAAGGGTTTCACGCCGGCGCAAAAGGTCCGCGTGGTGGAGCTCCTCTGGCGCGTGGCCTACGCGGACGCCGACAAGGACAAGCACGAGGAGCACCTGGTCCGGCGCATCGCCGACCTGCTCCACGTTGCCCACCAGGACTTCATCGACGCGAAACTCCGGGCGCGCGACGCGGTACCCAAGCCCGGCGCGCGTTGAGTCGGCGCGACGCCTGTGGTATCGTCCGAACGATGAACACCATCCCGCACGCCGACCGGTTCCGAGCGCTGCCCGGCGACGACCTGCCCCAGATCGTTCCCACCGACGTCTGCCTCGCGTGCGACGTCTGTTGCCGGTTTCCCGAGCGCGAGAGCTTTCTGCGGCCGTACTTCACCGCCGAGGAAACCGCGCGGGCGATCGCGTTCGGGGCCTCGCCAGAGTCCTTCCCTCAACCCGCCGGCGGACGGATTCGGCTCGCGCCGCATCCCGATGGCGAGGGGTTCATCTGCCCATGTTTCGATCATCGGACCCAGGAGTGCGCGATCTATCCCGTGCGGCCGCTCGACTGCCGCCTCTATCCCCTCTCGCTCATGCGCGACGAGGCGGGGCGGGCGCTCGTCCTCGGCCTCGACACCAAGTGCCCCTACGTGCGGGACCCGGCCCACGCGCCGCGGCTCGATGCGTACGCGCGCCGGGTCGGCCGGACGATCGAGTCCGGGCTGCGCGACGTCGTGCACGCCCATCCCGACCTCGTCGGCCGCTACCAGGACGACGTGGCGCCGCGCATGACCCTGGGCCCGCTCCCCTCATCGCGCCCGTGACCCGCCGCGGCGCGGCCGCCGCGCGAAGCAACGATCCAGCGTCACGCTAGAGATGAGCACACCCACCGGCGATTCCCCCTTGGTTCCCCTGCGTTTCGACGATCGTCCGCTGATCGAGGGGCTCCTGGCCGCGTCGCCCAGCGACCTGGGGGCGCGGACGTTTCCGGGCGTGTACGGCTGGCGCGATCACTTCGACTACGCGTGGCGCTGGATCGAGGGCTACTTCTGCCTGTTCGCCCGGTACGGCGCCCACGCATACATGCCGTGGCCCCCGCTGCCCGGGTCCGACGCCGATCCCGCCGCGTGGCGCCGGGCGGTCGCCGCCGCGTTCGCGGAGATGGCCGGGCAGCCGGGAGGGGACGCCGCCGCCCGCATCGAGGGCGTGGACGAGCGCGAGGCGGCGGCGTTCGAGGCCGCAGGGTACGAGGCGCGTCCCCACGCGGTGGAGTACCTCTACCGCCGCGACGACCTGGTCGCGCTGCGCGGAAACCCCTACAAATCAAAGCGCTGGGCCTGGAATGATTTCGTCAAGCGGGAGGTCTTTACCCTAGACCCGTTACGGAGCGAGGACGCCGAAGAATGCCTGGATTTGTACCGGAGGTGGCGCGAGGAGGCCAAGCGGCGGCACCCCGACCCTTACGCGGTGGCGCTGGCCGAAGACGCCGAGGCGGCGCACCGGCGGGCGCTGACCGACCTCGAACCCCTCGGCCTCTCGGGGCTCACGGTGCGGATCGGGGGCGCGATCGAGGGGTACACCGCGGGCGGCCCGGTCCGGCGGGGTCTGTTCGGCGTGCTGCTGGAGATTGCGAACCCGGCGCGGCGCGGCCTGTCGGCCTATCTGTTCCGGGAATTCTGCCGCTCGCGGGGAGAGGAGTGGATCACGGCGATGGACGATTCGGGGTTGCCGGCGCTGGCGCGCGCCAAGCAGTCCTACCGGCCCGCGCGGCTCGTCCGATCGTGGCTCGTCCGCGCGAGGCAACGATCCAGCGTCACGCTAGACCGGCGCTGAGCGCGGCGGTCGTCGTCCTCGCGGGATTGGCGCTTGGCCTCGTCGCGTGCGGCGTCGTCGAGCCGGTGGGGACGCTCCCGCCCCTGCCCGAACCCGAGCCGGCAATCGCGCTGGCCGGCGCCGTCACCATGGTGGCCGACGCCGACCACAACGCGCGCTACCTGGGCGAGGTCAAGAACAGCGGCGACGTCGTCGCCTGCTCCATCAAGCTCTCAATCAATTCGTTCGACGCCGACGGGCATCTCTTAAGCAACCCGGGCAACCCCCAGCTCAACTTCGGCGACCTGCTGGGCGAGACCTTCCGCTTCTCGGCCTTCGCCCCCGGGACGCTGGACAACTGCATCAGTCCCGGCGGCAAGGGAAGCTTCGACATCCGGACCGACGTGCCGGTCGCCAAGGTCGCATCGCGCGTGGTGGATATCCCGTGCGGCCACGAGGAGCTCTACGTGGGCTGCCTCGCGGCGAAAGATCAGCCGTTCACGCCGCCCTCCGCGCCGCTGGTGCTCGACGGCGCGATCTCGGAGAGCGTGGGGGCCGACGGCCTCGTGGTCTACCGCGGGACGATCCGCAACGTGAGTGTGGCACCGGTGGACGCCTACCACGTCAAGATCGTGATGACCGCCAGGAACGTGCAGGGGCTCGTCGCGGACGTGGCCTGCGCCACGATGGACGGGCCGACGTGTCCGCTCGCCGCCGACGCCCTGCCTTCCGGCGTGAGCCTGTCTTCCCAGGAGACCTGGTCGTTCACGGTGCCGCTCTCGATCCCCCCCTCGGCGACCTGCCCCGGGTGCTTCTCGTTCCACATCAATCAGAAGTAGGAGCCTGTCCATGAATGGTCATCTGCGGCGTTGCCGCTGCGCTTCCGGTGCTCACGTACGACCGCAATCCCCCGGGAATGCCTCGTACCTCCAGGAGTCTCCCAGTACGTTCCGCTCCGGTTCTTGCGGCGCCTTGCATCTGACGCATTCCTGAACAGGCTCCAATAATCCTCCTCTGTCCAGCCGGTCACGGTTCTGCACGACGGGTCATAGTTGCCGCCCGCGCGCGATGTCCGCGCCCCGTTTTTGCCTTGCCCTCCTCGGCACGCCTTCTGCATTGTCATCATACCGAACATGCGAGGGGCGATGGGCGCTGCTCGCGGCCAACCACCATCATAGGGAGGGGACGATGAAGAATGCGATCGAAGTGGGGCTGATTGTCGGGGCGCTGTGGCTCGCGGCGGCGGGAACGGGATCGGCGGCGCCGGCGGCCGGCGCCGCCGGCGGACCGGAGATTGCCGCGGTGTCCGAGGCGGATGAGGTCGCGCCCGACGCGCGCTCGCGGCAGGCGACCGGCACGATCGTGAGCGTGGATCGCCAGGCGAAGACCGTGACCGTCAAAGTCCGGAGCGGCGAACGGACGTTCGAGCTGGCGCCCCGGGTGCAGGTCAAGCTGGGGGCGCTCAAGGCCACGTTGGCCGAGATCCAACCCGGCAAGCGGGTCTTCATCCGCTATCGCGAGGTGGAGGGCAAGGCGACGGCGACGACCGTGAAGGTGCTGTAAGGCTGATGGGGCGCGGGGCTCACGCCCCGCGCCCCATCTCGTTACTTGATTTCGATGTGGGCGCGGTGGCGGAGTTGGCGGAGCCACCGGCGGTAGTAGTTCTCGGTCTGCTCTTGGTAGACGAGGTCCTCGACCTCGTTTTTCGCCTCCGCGAACGGTTTGAGACGTCCCGCCTGTCGTTCCTCAAGCTTCACGATGTGAAAGCCGAGCGGGGTGGCGATCACCGGGCTGGTCTCGCCCTCGGCCAGGGTCTCGATCGCGCGGTCGATGGCGGGCAGGAGTTCGCCGGGATGAAAATAGCCCAGGTCTCCGCCCTTGACGGCCTCCGCGCCGTCCGAGCGCGCCCTCGCGAGCGCGGCGAACTCGGCGCCGCGCGACAGGTCGGCGCCGAGGGCCTCGGCGTCGGCCCGCCGGACCTCGCGGCCGACCGGAGCGGCGTCCTCGGGGGCCTTGAGGAAAATCTGGCGGATGCGGACGCGGGCGGGGAGCGCGAACGAGTCCGGGTGCGCGCGGTAGTACGCGTCAAGATCCTCCGCGCTGATGAGCAGTTTGGAGCGCACTTCCCGGTTGACGAGCTTGATGATCGTCAACTGGTCCTGGAGCCGGAGGCGCAGCGCGGCGTCGTCCGACGAGGCGCGCTGCGGTGCGGCGAGCGTGGCGAGCGCCGCCGCCGCTTCGGCGTCGGTGGTGCTCAGGCCCTGCGCGCGGGCCTCCTGCAAGAGCAGGCGTTGGTCGATGAGCGTTTCCAACGCGTCGCCGAAGATCAGAAGCCCGTTGCGGGCGGGGTACAGGGACGGCAGCACTTCGCCCAGCAGATCGACCGCCGGGGCGTGTCGCGCCGCCTCGACCTCGCTGACGGTGATCAACTCGTCGTTGACGACCGCCGCGAGACGGTCCGCGACCGCAGGGGCCGGGTGGGCCGGCGAAGCGATGAGCGCGCCCCACGCGCCCCAGATCAGGACCGACCACGCCGCCGGGCGGCGGGATCGGCCGCTATGGGACGAGCCGGCCATCGAACCCCGTGAGGACGGACTCGTTGATCACGATCGCGGTCTTGCCGGTGCGCTCCCGGATCCAGGCGGCGACCGCTTCGTCCTGCCGCGCGCGGCGCAATCGCTCGCGGAGCGCGGGCGCGACGTCCGCGTAGGCGGGGCGCATCGCCGGGCGGCGCGCCACGACGGTGAAGAGGTGATACCCGAATGGGGTGTGGACCACGGGGCTGATCTCGCCGGGCTTGAGCGAGAAGACGATCTCGAAGCCCTCGGGCACGTGGCCCCGCTCCACGAAGCCCAGGCGCCCGCCCTCCGCCGCCTCGGGCGCCGTCGACTGCGCGGCGGCCAGTTCGTTGAAGGAGGCGCCCGCCAGCAGGCGCGCGCGCGCGGCGGCGGCCTCGGCCTCTGTGGCGACCACGATCTGCCTCGCGTCGACGGTCTCGGGCTCGACGAATTCGTCCGGGTGCCCGTCGTAGTAGGTCTTGAGTTCGGCGTCGGTGGGCGCGGCGACGGGCGGGACGAGGCTTGAGCGCGCGCGCGCGAGCGTCAGGTTCTCGCGGAGGTGGCGCTCCCACCCCGCGACCGTGAGTCCGCGTTCCTCCAGCACGGCCGCGAACTCCTCGGGCGAGGCGTCGGCGCGGGCCTGGGCGATCGCGCGGGCCACGTCGGCGTCGGGCACGCGGATGCCGCGATCGCGCGCCTCGCGCAGCAGGATCTGCTGCTCGATGATCTCCTGGAGCATCTCCCGTTTGAGCCGGTCGCGATCCTCCGGGTCGAGCGCGGCCAGCGAAACGCCGGTCTCCCTCAGCGCCGCCGCGAATCGTTCCACCGGGATGGGCGCGCGGTCGAGCGTGGCGATGACGGTCGGCGGCAGGTCGTCCCCCCGCGCGGCGGACGGCGCGAGCGTTGAAGCGATCGCTGCGGCGAGCGGAATCAGCAGAAGCGGGGTGAGCCGGGCGATGGGTCTCATGAGGGTCGCGCTGCGACCTGTGTATCACAAGCGCCCAGGCGTTGCAAGAGGTCGGTGATGCGCGCCCGCGTCGCGGGCCATTCCTCGGCGTCGTGGGCGACCATGAACGCGTATTCCGACAGAAACCGGATCTGCCGGGGATAGGCGGCCAGGAGCGCGTCGACCACGCCGCGTGACAGCGGACTTCGGGGCGAGGTCGCGATCACGATGCGTCGATCCCCCGCCTCGATCTTCTCGACCGCCAGGCCGCGCGCGAGGCGCTTGAGCGCCATGACGTCGATGAGCCGGTCGACCGGCTCCGGCGGCGGGCCGAAGCGGTCCGACAGCTCCGCCCGCAGCACCGCGAGCGCCTGGGGCGAGTCGGCCGAGGCGAACCGCTTGTAGAACGCGAGGCGGTGGTAGGCGTCGGCCATGTAGTCCTCAGGGATGAACGCGGCGACGGGCAGCGACAGCGAGGGTTCGACCGCGGGCTCCGGCTCGCTGCCGCGCAGGGTGTGGACCGCGTCCTGGATCATCTTGAGGTAGAGATCGAACCCGATGGCCGCGATGTGGCCGGACTGTTCCGCGCCCAGGAGGTTGCCCGCGCCCCGGATTTCCAAATCCCGCGCCGCGATCTTAAACCCCGATCCCAATTCGGTGAATTCCTGCAGCGCCTCCAGGCGGCGGTGCGCGTCCTCGGTCAGGGATGACTCCGGCGGAATGAGGAGGACGGTGTACGCCTGCCGTCCCGACCGCCCCACGCGGCCCCGAAGCTGGTAGAGCTCGGCCAGGCCGAACTGATCGGCGCGGTTGATGAGGATGGTGTTGGCCGACGGGATGTCCAGCCCCGACTCGATGATGGTCGTCGAGAGCAGGATGTCGGCCTCGCCCGCCAAAAACTTCGCCATGGTCCGTTCGAGCTGGTGCTCGCCGAGCTGGCCGTGCCCCACGACGATCCGCGCCTCGGGCACGAGCTCGCGGATCTGCTCGGCGATGCGCTCGATGTCGGCCACCCGGTTGTGGACGAAGAACACCTGGCCGCCGCGCGCCAACTCGCGCCGGATGGCCTCCTGGATGATCCGCGGGTCGAACGGCGAGAGCATGGTGCGGATGGCCAGCCGGTCGGCGGGGGGCGTCTCGATCAGCGACACGTCCCGGGCGCCCGCGAACGCCATCTGCAGCGTGCGCGGGATCGGCGTGGCGGTGAGGGTCAGGACGTCCACGCTCTTGCGCAGTTCCTTGAACCGTTCCTTGTGCCGCACGCCGAAGCGCTGCTCTTCATCCACCACGACGAGGCCGAGGTCGCGGAACACGACGTCCTTCTGGAGCAGCCGGTGGGTGCCGATCACGACGTCCACCTGGCCGTCCGCGAGGGCCGCGAGCACCGCGCGTTGCTCCGACGGCGAGCGGAACCGGCTGAGGACCTCGATCCGGATCGGAAACGGGGCGAAGCGCTTGGCGAAGGTCGCGCCGTGCTGTTGGGCCAGCAGCGTCGTGGGCACGAGGACCGCGACCTGCTTGTGATCCATCACGGTCTTGAAGGCGGCGCGCATCGCCACCTCGGTCTTGCCGTAGCCGACGTCGCCGCAGACGAGCCGATCCATCGGCCGCGCGCGTTCCATGTCGGCCGTCACCTCGTCGATCGCGCGCGCCTGGTCGGGCGTCTCCTCGTATTCGAACCCCGCGGCGAACTCCCGGCTTTCCACGCCCTCGGCCGAGAAGGCGTGGCCGGCGGCGATCTCGCGCGCCGCGTACAGCTCCAGCAGGTCGACGGCCATCCGCTGGATCTCGCGCCGCACCTTCTGGGTGGTCTTGACCCAGCCGGTCCCGCCGAGCACGTCCATGCGCGGCGTTTTCCCGTCGGCGCCCGCGTATTTCTGGACGAGGTCCAGCCGGTCGAGCGGCACGTAGATCTTGTCGCCGCCCAGGTACCGGAGCACCAGAAACTCGCTCTCGGCGCCGCCGAGCGCCATGCGCGAGAGGCCCTCGTACCGGCCGATCCCGTAGTCGACGTGCACGGCGAGATCGCCGGGCCGGAGATCCTCGATCGACGACAAGAACGGTGCGAGCCGGATGCGCCGCGACGGCCGGCGAAGGCGCTCCTTGCCGAGCAGCTCCTCCTCGGTGAGCACGAAGAGCCGATCGCGCTCGCTGTAGACGCCCGCGGAGAGATCCCCAACGGCAATAAGGACGGGGTATGGCGCCTGCACGGGCGGGAGGCCGGACGGAGGCAGGTCGTCGGCGGGCACGCCGTGCTCGCCCGCGAGGGTTTTCAGGCGCGAGGCCTGATCGGGTGTGCGGCACGCGACGGTCACGAGCGCCTTCTGCCGGATCGCGTCGAGGCGTTGGAACTGAGTCGTGACCGATTCGCCGGGCACGCCGAACCCGAGCGCCTGGGGCGACGCGGTCTCCGCCGTCACGTAGAACGGCACCAACAAGCGGCCGTCGCGCCACCCCGCCGGCGCGGCGAGCGCGAGGGTGTGCATGGTCACGCGCCGCGAGAGGACGCGGTCGGGCAGTCGCCCGGCGAGCAGGGCCTCGCGGGCCGGCGCCTCCTCGTCGGTTCCGGCGAAGAGGACGTCGGGCTCGTCGATCACGAGAATGGTGTCGGGGGCCAGGTACGATCCGAGCGTCGCGCTATCGGCCTCGTGCACCCGGACCGGCGCGGGGAGCAGGCGGACGCGGTCGATCGAACGCTGGGAGCGCTGGGTCAGGGGATCGACGAGTCGGAGCGAGGCCACGTCATCCCCGTCGAGCTCGATGCGGCACGGCGCGTCGAACCCCGGCGAGAAACAGTCGATAATCCCGCCGCGGATCGCGGCCTCGCCCGGCAGCGTGACCGTCGAGGCGATCTCGTAGCCGGCGTCGGTCAGGAAGGCCGTCAGGGTCTCGCGCCCGACCGTCCGGCCGCGCTCGAGGTCCAGCACCGACGCGCGGAAAACCTCGGGGGAGATCAGCGGCGCCCGGGTCGCGTCGACCGGCGCGATCACGATCGGCGCGGCGCCCTCGACCAGCGCCGCCAGCGCGCCGACGCGCCGCGCTTCGAGGTCGATGGGCGGGGGGAACGACGGATTCCAGTCCGGAATGACGAGCGGTTCGACCGGCTCGCCGGCCAGGGCGGTGACGAACCGGATATCGTGGGCGAGCGTTTCGGCGTGGTCCAGCGACGCCGTGAGGACGAGGACGGGGCGCGACGCCGCTCCCAGCGCGGCGACGAGCGCCGCCTTGACGGCGGGCCGGGCGCCGCTCACCTGCACCGCCGCGTCGTCGGGCCGCAGGGCCTCGACGAGGTCGGAGAGGGGGAGGGTCCACGTCGGGGGCATGACGACGTCGAGTGCCGGGGCGCGAGCGGTCACCGCCAGCCCGGATTATTCATGAAGGTTCGTCGCGAAACCGCGCAGACGCCCGCGAAACGGGCACTCGGAGCCGCGAAGGAGGGAGACGTACTCTCTGCAGTACGTTGACCAACTGAGTGGCGAGACCGCCCGTTGCAGCGGCGTATCCGCGGTTGCAGCAGAAAGTTCATGAATAATCCGGGCTAGGGCCGCGGCTCCAGCCCGTGGCCGACGCGGTCGAGGATCCGATCGACGAGCGTGGTGGTGGAGACGCCGGGCACGAGAGGGATGGTCAGCACCCGGCCGCCGGCCGCCTCGACCGTCTCCCGTCCGACGATCCGGTCGAGCGGCCAGTCGCCGCCCTTGACCAGCACGTCGGGGCGGAGCGTGGCGATCACCTCGCCGGGATCGGGGGCGTCGAAGATCGTCACGTAGTCCACGGCGGCGAGCGCGGCCAACACCTCGGCGCGTTCATCCTGCGGCACCAGCGGGCGGTCGGGGCCCTTGAGCGTCTGCACCGACGCATCGCTGTTGATGGCCACGATCAAGAGATCCCCGAGGGCGCGGGCCTCCTGCAAATACCGGGTGTGGCCGATGTGCAAGAGGTCGAAGCAGCCGTTGGTGAAGACGACGCGTCGGCCGTCCTTCTTCGCGCGTGCGACGAGGGCGGCCAGATCGGAAACGGTTTTGAGTTTGGCGTTGATCAACGTATCGACGCGGGATAAACCTCTCAATTGAAAGAGTGTACCCGTTCCGCGCGCCCGGTTGCAAGAACTCGAACTACGCCGAGGGCACGGACTAAGAGCCCCTAATAAATCTCCGGTCGTCGCAGGACTAGCGAGGCCCTGGACGCCCGCCTGCGCGGGCGTGACGGTATTGGGGGTCATTCCCGCGAAGGCGGGAATCCAGGAGCCCCATGCGGTCATTCCGCGGTTGAATTTCGCTCCGGGCGGGCGTACAGTAAGCTGTCACCCTAGGGCGGCCAGGCCATGGGCATTCGGCGCGCGCGGGCCCCCGGGGAACTATGAAGCTGTGAAGTTTCAGGATGATGAGTCGAGGGGAGTTAGTTAATTAGTTAAGAACGTCCCCAGAGGGCTCCACAGTTTTGGTCGTAGTTGCAGAAATCATTCGGACGTCGAATTTTAGTTAGGGTTCCTCAGGACAACAAATGCTATTTAAGAAAGCATGCGTAGACTGTCATTTCTTTCATCGGCAATTTAGAAACGTTACGGGTCGTGAACATAAGCTAGAGGTGTCACTACAGCATCGCCAACTGACAAAAGCAGGAGACTTTTCATGGAAAAATGAAGAAGAGGCTCTTGGGTGTTACAAGGGCGTTTGGGATGAGGGTCATAACTTTTCGGCTCGGGACATGTTCAGAATTATTGTAGAAATAAATCGTGGGAAGAACTGTTTCTATTGGCCCTACCAATCGGGAATCTTTCTTCCTACAGCGGAAATGTTGTTTGACAGGAAGCAAGAACTGCGCATTGCAACACGTAATTACAGAATCGCGATATATGGCCTAGTGTTAACAATTATTGGTCTGGTAATTGCCATCTTGAAGGATAAACCCTAACTATGTTTTCAACCGGACGCGGTGATACGGCGCACTGTTTCCGGAGATCCCGGTGCCCGCGCCGGTTAAAACGGCGTTATGTTGCTTAAATCTCTGATAATAAATTCGTCATGGTATTAGCGTCGCTGATTCTCCTAGCGCTGTTAGCTGTCATTCTGTACATCGTATATCGTCCAAGTTCTTCCGTCGGGGGAACAACTCAGCAGAGTCATCGTGAAGCATGGAATCCGGAGGCGGTACGTCTTCGCCCCATCGTTGGGGGATTTATTTCCGCTGTAGGCGAATCCAACTATCTAGATGAATTGAATGAAATTCTTCGCAGTACCCCGAAGCATAAAGGGAGATACGAGACCATTGCTACTCTATCGCCAGAGCCTTCCAATCCGCACGACCCAAACGCAATTAGAATACTCATAGGAGACAAGCCTGTGGGTTATTTATCAAGGGCAGATGCGAAGAGATTTCGAAAATCACATAGTGCTGCCATCGCATCCGAACAGATCATTCAGTGCAGAGCTCGACTGACTGGTGGAACAGACGAAAAACCCAATATCGGAGTTCTGCTTGATTTCAATATTGAAGAAGAAGTGAGATATAAACGCCCTTTGAACGATGACGCAACATAACACCGCACTGGAGCCGACTGCTCGACAGCAGGGCCGCTCGCAACGCTCGTGTATATGTGTGTGTATAGGAAGGGGACAGATTTATTTTCGTGACCGGAGGAAGCGCTCAAGACCCGGTCGGTCTACCACGAACGCCGTTCGCGTTTCAGGTACGTCTTGGGATACAGCGCTTTGGCCTTTCCGCCGAGGGCGTCGGCGTAGCGCTTGGGCTTCGGCATCAACAGGGTGACGGCGCCCTTGACCACGACGAGCAACTCGTCCCCGCCCTTCACGTGCATCGCCTCCCTGGCCTCCCGGGGCAGCACGATCTGGTTCTTCGACGACAGTTTCAATGAACTCATGGCGGTCTCCAGGACGAATGCTTTACATTATCACTATCACTGAACGTAAAGCGCTGGCAAGGGAAACAGTCTCAGAAACAGTCCCAGGGACGTTGTTCAATAGTTCGCTTTTCGCGATACGGTTCTCGCCGCTTGGACGACTGGTCCTGTCCCGGCTCTTGCACTTGTATCGACATTCCGATACGCTCCTCATCTGATTACACCCGCTGATGTCCCGCATGTGCGCTTGATCATGCCGAGCGACGACCGTGCCGGGCGCGGCGCCATGGGTTGATGAGCGATGACGGACACTCGACGACGAAACGAGATTCGACTCGACCCCGACCCGGTGATCGAGGCCTACAAGCGTGATATCGACCGGACCCTGCTGCGGGAGAATTTGAAGCTCTCGGTGGACGAACGCTTCCGGAAACTGATGGCGCTTCAGCGGTTTGCTGAAGAGCTGAGGCGTGCGGGCCGCGCCGCGCGATGACCGACTTTGAAGGTCTTCTGAAAATCCTGCGGGACGGGGGCGTTGAGTTCATCCTCGTGGGCGGGGCTGCGGCCACCGCCCACGGTTCGGCCCGCCTCACCGAAGATATTGACGTCGTCTACTCGCGGACGCCGGAGAACATCGCCCGCCTGGCTTCCGCGTTGAGGCCTTGCTCGCCGTACCTTCGCGGTGCGCCGCCGGGCTTGCCATTCCAATGGGATGCAGAGACCATCCGGCGGGGGCTGAATTTCACCCTCTCGACCTCCCTGGGGAGTCTCGATCTGTTCGGCGAGATCGCGGGTGGGGGAAGCTACGAGTCCCTGCTTCCCGATTGCATCGATCTCACGGTTTTCGGGATTCCGTGTCGTTGCCTCGGTTTGGACCGATTGATTCAGGTCAAGCGCGCGGCGGGCCGCCCCAAGGATTTGGAAGCCATCGCCGAGTTGGAAGCTCTTCGCGAGGAGCGCGGCCGTTCCTGACCATTCACGTCTCTCCCGGTTCCACGTGTTGTAGATCCTCAACTCACAAGTACTCTGATCCCAATTCCAGATGTTGAGATGACGTACCGCGGCGACATGTTATGATCTGCTCCCGGAGCCGGAGATCGTCATGCCGATTGTACTGAGCGTGATCGGAGGGGGGCTCGGGAGTCTGTTGCTTGGATGGCCGGGGCTCGTGGTCGGTCTTGCCATCGGGTATCTGATCGGGATGGCGAGCGTCTTGAGCGACCGCATGGCGCGGTTGGAAGAGCGCGTTGCGGCCCAGCGCACGATGCCGGCGCGGCCTCCGGTTCAGGCGCCGCCGATTGAGACGGCGCCGACGGGTACCCCGACCCCGATCCCTGAACCGCAACCGGCTGTGGCGGCCCCGGTCTCCCCGACGACGGTTGAGGCGCCAACGGCGGCCGGTCCGCGCCGCCCGACGGGATCGCCGACCGGCCCGAAGTTTCAGCCGACGTGGCATGTGCCGCCGCGCTATGAGCCGGGCGCCGTCGATCGTTTCGTTGACTGGGTCAAGGCCTTTTTCACCACCGGCAACGTTGTGGCGCGGATCGGCGTCATCGTCCTGTTTTTCGGCGTCGCGTTCCTGCTCAAGTACGCGGTGGAGCGTAACGCGCTGTCCATCGAGTTCCGGCTCACCGGTGTCACACTCGGTGCGCTGGCGATGCTGGTCGTGGGATGGCGCCTCCGTCTGCGCCGCCCCACCTACGCCCTGATCGTCCAGGGCGGCTCGATCGGCGTGTTGTACCTGACCGTGTTCGCGGCAGCCAAGCTCTATCACCTGTTGCCGCTGGTGTTCGCGTTTGCGGTCATGGTCGCGCTGGTCGCGCTGTCCGGCGCGCTCGCCGTGTTGCAGAACGCCCGCGGTCTCGCCACGTTCGGAACCGCGGGCGGGTTTCTAGCGCCCGTCCTGATCTCTACCGGTACCGGCAACCACGTGATGCTCTTCTCGTACTACGCCGTGCTGAACGCGGGGATTCTCGGGATCGCGTGGTTTAAGGCGTGGCGCGAACTCAATCTGGTGGGGTTTGCGTTTACGTTCGTGATCGGCGCGTGGTGGGGCGCCGGGTCGTACCGGCCGGCGCTGTTTGCGACCA
>Ga0210377_10000909_pt1 | contig 27934 bp, 26 predicted proteins | sample PLM4_65_b1redo_FD_155480 | JGI IMG/M metagenome (GOLD analysis project Ga0210377, IMG submission 155480) | Groundwater sediment microbial communities from an aquifer in East River, Colorado, USA - PLM4_65_b1 redo | ecosystem: Environmental > Terrestrial > Soil > Riparian zone | place: USA: East...
GATGTCGAACTCGCGCAGCCCCGCGCGCAGCTCCTGGCCGAGCGAGAGCACGAGCCGCTCGCCGTCGGGCTGGTCGGCGCCCTCGAGCAGGTCGCCGAGACCGTCCAGGCGGAAGCGCACCAGCGCGAAGCTCCGGCCGCGCGCGCTCGAGCGCGCGATCTCCTCTTCGATGCGTTCGCCGACGTGCGTCGCGTTCGGCAGCCCCGTGAGATCGTCGAAGCGGCGCTGGTTGCGATTGCGCTCGCGTTCGGCCACCTGCTCGAGCGCTTGCTGCGTGTGCTCCGCGAAGCGGCCGAGCAGGGCCTGGTCCTGGGCGGAGAAGCTCTCGCTGGTGAGCGCGTCGCGCGCGACCTTGCCGAGCAGCGAGAGCGTGCCGAGCACGCGGCCGTCGCGGCGCAGCGGCCAGGACATCACCGACACGACGTCCGCGTGATGGACCCTGAGCTCCGGATCGGCGGCCACGTCGATGACGCGCACCGGCGCGCGCTGCGAGAGCGCGCGGATCGACAGCGCCTTCTCGAGCTCGAGCAGCGGCGCCTGCTCCTCGGTCTCGGCCGAGCCGAAGTAGGAGCGGATCTGGTAGCGGCCGGTGCCCGTGTCCTGCAGCCGCAGGACCGCGTGCTCGGCCTCTAGGATCATCGCCGCGGCGGAGGTCACCGAGCGGTGTAGCTGCGGCGAGTCGGCCGCGGAGCCGAGCCGCGCGGCGAGCTCCGTGATCGCGCCCGTCTTGGTCGCCTCGCGCTCCATGAAGAGCGCGCGCAGCGTGTCGGCGAGCTCGAGCGCGAGTGCGTCCGCGACCGCGGCGATCTTCTCGCGCAGCACTTCGGGCGTGCCCGGCGCGAGCATGCCCTCGAACGAGAGCAGCCCGACGAACTCGCCGCGAGCCAGGAGCGGCAGCACCGCGAAGCACGCGGAGGCTTCCGGTCCGCCGTTCGACAGCACGACGGGCTTGCGGTGCCGCGCCACCCAGCCGTGGATTCCGTCGCCCGGCTGGATGCGGTACGGCGACGCGAGCGGATCGATCGAGGTCGAGGAGCCGCGCAGCACCAGCGCGCCCTGCTCGGCGTCGACCAGAAAGACGTGCACGACGCCGCCCGCGAGCTCCTCGCCGAGATAGCGGCAGATCTTCGACAGGCGCTGGTGCAGCGGATCGGCCTCGGCGAGGACCTCGCGCACCAGGCTCTGGGCGCGCAGGCGCGCCGAGTCGCGCAGCAGCCGGTGATACTCCTCGGCGCGCGTGATGATCTTCGCGTCGATCGCGGCGAGCCGCGCGACGAAGTCGAGATCCTCGTCCGAGAACGCGCCGCGCCGGAGGCTGTGCGACAGGTTCAGCACGCCCAGCGCGCGATCACCGTGCACGAGCGGCGCGGAGATCGCGGACTCGACGTCGCTGCGCTCGCGCGCGATCTCGTAGAGCTTCTGGTCGGCCTTGCCCGAGAGCAGGATCGGCTTGCGCTCCTGGAACGCGAGCCCGGCGACGCCCTCGCCGGGGCGGATGCGGATCTTCGGGATCAGCTCCTTCTCGATGCCGATCGCGACCTCGACGCGCAGCGCGCCTTCGGCCTCGTCCCAGAGCATGAGCGAGCCGCGATCGGCGCCGGTCGAGCCGACGGCGATCTGCAGGATGCGGTTCAAGAGGCCGCGGCGATCGACGGTCAGGTTGTACGACTCGAGGATCTCGCCGAGCGCCTGCAGGAGATCGGGCTTGCGGTGCGCGTCGACCGGGCCGAACGCGTAGAGGAGCTTCGCGATCAGCGGCGTCGTCACCTGCACGCCGCGTTCGGGCGCGGACTCGAGCACCGGGCGCAGGCTCGCAGGCGCCTCCGCATCGATCAGCGCGACCAGACCCGGCGTGCGCAGGAGCGCCTGGCCATCCGAGACGATCAGCTGGTACGAACGCATCGCGTACTTCGGATCGACCCTGGCGAGCGCGCGGCGCGCGGCCTCCGGGTCGTCGGTGAGGATGCCCGCGAGCTCGACGTCGGGGTTCGCCTCGAGCAGCGGAAGCAGGCCGAGCCCTTCGTCCGAGTGACCGACGATCCCCAGGCGCTTGCGCAAGGCGCGCCTCCTTCGCCCTACCGCGTGTCGATCGCGATGCGGACGGCGATCTCCACGCGTCGGCCGGTGACCTCGTCGATCAGGCGGACGGGAATTCGGATCTCGTTGCCTCCGCCGCCGACGGGACCTGCGCTCTCGATCTGGAAGCCCTTCTCGCCGCCGTCGCTCTCGAAGGCGGCGGTGACTTCACCAGCGGGCGGGCCGAGCGGCTCGATCGACTCGACCACCCGGGCGGAGCGCGGCGCAGAGGCGCTCTTCGGCTCGGCGGGGCGGGGCTGGGGCGTCGCGTCGTCGACGGCCTTGCGCAGCTCGAGCAGCACGAGCTTCGAGAGCGTGGTCAACGTCTGCAGCACGCCCGTGCCTTCGTCGGCGCGCGCTTCGAAGCAGCTCGCCGCGCGCAGGCCGAGCCGCCGGTGCAGGCGCTCGACCGCGTTCTCGTCGGCCTGGTCGCGGCGGTTGTACTGCACGACCAGCGGAATGTCCTCGAGCTTGCGGCCCTGCGCCGCGAGGTGCTGACGCAGCTCCGCGAGCGCGGCGAGCGTCGCCTCGTGCCGCTCCGGCCGGAGGTCGGCGACGAACACGATGCCGTCGACCGCGTCGACGATCTGGCGGCGCAGACCGGTTGCCTCGGCGGCACCGGGCACGCTCGAGATCTGGATGGAGGTCTTGTAGCCGCGCACCGCGCCGAGCTGGACCGGCAGCGTCTCGTGGCTGGCGACACCATCGCGTGTGGTCAGGCGCTTCAGCTCGCCGCGATGCTCGCGCTTGAGCTTGCGCTGGATGAACGCGAGGTTCGCGGTCTTCCCCGCGCCCGCGGCGCCGAAGTAGACGATCTTGCCGTGTATCTCCCGCGCGTCGCGGTCGGCCGTTCCCATCTACTACTTTCCCTTCCGGGCCAGGATGCGCCGCGCTTGAACCGAGATCGCTCCGGGCACGTCGCGGCTGCGCATGATCGCTTGCAAGTCTCGATCGGTGAGGTAATTCAGGAACTTGACGGCGGCTTGCGGCGGACACTTCGGGTTCATGGCGAGCCCGATCTTGATCGGGTACGAGCGCGTCCACTGGCGATTGTGGGCGATGATGCGCATGACCTCGTCGCACAGGTTGCGCGCGCGCGCGAAGGTCTCGATCTCCGTCTCGCTGATCTTCGGATTCCGGATCGCCGCCGCGGCGACGAGCTTGTTGCGGTCGCGGATCAGCACCGCGCGTGCGTCGACGTTCCCGAGCCGCGCGAGCTTCACCTTCTCGATGATCGACATGTTCCCGACGCGCGCCTGGATGTTCTGACTGCGCTCGCGCTGCTCCTCCTCGGGGAGCTCCACCGTGAGCTCCTCGATCAGCTCCTTCGGAATGTCGCTCGCGTCGGCGAGATCGACCGGCGGCGCGTCCTCCGCCGTCGGGTCGGGCGGAGGCGGCACGGGCACCGGCTCGCCCTGTGACTCCGGCTCCGGGTCCTCCATCTCGCCGCGCTCGACGCCCAGGAAGTGCAGGATGCGGTCGATCGTGGCCATGCCCGTCAGCGGGTTCTCGCCCAGCGCCTCGACCAGCGGCGGGCAGCGCAGCAGACGCACCTGGTTCTGCGCCAGGATCTCCACCACGCGCAGGTGCGAGAGCGTCGCCAGGTAGGTGCAGGTCTCGTCGCTCGAGGCGGCGTTGAGCGCGATCTTCTCGAGCCGTGCGCCGTTGTCGCGATAGAGCTCCGCGCACGCGCCGAGCACGTCCGGGTGCAGCTTCGCCTCGAGCGCGGGCTCGAGCACGCGCTCGGGCAGAGCGCGCAGCGACGTGAGCGCCTTGTCCTTCACGCCCGGGTCGGGATCGAGCGTGAGCGTCACCAGCACCGCGAGGAGCTGCGGCGGCGGGAGGGGGAGGGCGCCGCTCGCGGCCATGAGCCGCGCGTCGAGCGAAGCGCCGGGGTCCGCGAAGCGCCGGGCCGGGCCCAGACTTTCGAGGACCGCATTCGGATCTGCGCTCACGCTCCCTCCAGATGCGGGGAGGCGGCGCCCCCGCGGGTTCTACTCCTCCGCGAGTCGGTGCTTTGCCGCTTCGGCGACGATCCTGTCCTGGCTCGCCGCGGGCATCTCCTCATAATGGGAGAACTCCATGTCGAAGCTGCCCTGTCCACCGGTCATGCTCGTGAGGTCGGATGCGTACGTAAGGACTTCGGCCATCGGGACGTGGGCCTTGACGATCTCCGCGTGACCGCGCGCCTCGACGCCCGACACGCGCCCGCGCCGGCTGTTCAGGTTGCCCATGACGTCACCGACGTACGTGTCCGGCACGACGACCGAGAGCTCCATGATCGGCTCGAGCAGGATCGGCTTCGCCTGATTCACGGCCGCGCGCAGCGCCATGCTGCCCGCGATCTTGAACGCCTGCTCCGAGCTGTCCACCGTGTGGTACTTGCCGTCGATCACGGAGACGCGGATGTCGGTCAGGTGGAAGCCGGCGATCACGCCGCGCTCGCAGGTCTCGCGCACGCCCTTCTCGACCGCGGGGATGAACTGGCGCGGGATCGAGCCGCCGACGATCTCGTCCAGGAACGTCACGCCCGAGCCGCGCTCGCCCGGCTCGACGGTCAGGTAGCAGACGCCGAACTGCCCGCGTCCGCCCGACTGCTTCTTCAGCTTGCCCTCGACGTTCTCCGCGCGGCCCTTGACCGTCTCGAGGTAGGGGACCTTCGGCGGCTTCAGCTTGATCTTCACGTGGAAGACGCGCGCGATCTTCTCGAGCGTGACCTCGATGTGGAGCTGCCCCAGGCCCTGCAGCAGGAACTCGCCCGTGCGCTCGTCGCGCTTCAAGGTGAGGCTGCGGTCTTCCTCCACCAGGCGATGCAGCGCCTCGAAGACCTTGTCCTCTTCGCCCTTGTTCTCCGCCTCGACCGCGAAGGAGATGATCCCGCGCGGCGGCGGATCGGCATCGATCCGCACCGCGTGCCGCTCGTCGCAGAGCGTGTCGCCGGTGTGCGTGTCCTTCAGCTTCGGGATCGCGGCGATCTGGCCGGGCAGGACCTCGCCGACCTCCTCGGTCTGCTCGCCGTGCAGGCGCAGGATCTTGCCGATGCGTTCCCGCACCCCCGTGCGCGGGTTCAGCAAGGTCATGTCCTTGCGCACGGTCCCGGAGAAGACGCGGAAGATCGAGAGCATGCCGGCGTAACGGTCGGCGACCGACTTCCAGACCAGCGCCGCGACGGGCGCGGCCGGGTCGGCCGTGAGCACGACCTCGTCCTCGCCGTGGCGGCCCTTGCGCTGCGAGGCCTCGGCCGCGGTCGGGAAGATGCGGTCGGCCGCGATCAAGAGCGCCATGCCGCCGATGTTCCGCGCGCTCGCCGCGCAGAGCAGCGGCAGCAGGCTGTCGTCGCCCACGCCCTTGCGCAGCGTGGTGAAGACCTCCTCCTCCGAGATGGAGCCCTGCTCGAGGTACTTCTCGAGCAGCGCGTCGTCGGCTTCGGCGACGGCCTCGATCATCGCGAGCCGCGCGGCCGCGATCTCCGTGGCGAGCTCCGCCGGTGGCTCGTCCATGACGAGCTTGCCGCTGGCATCGAGGTGGTGCGCCTTGCCGGTGAGCAGGTTCACGAAGCCGCGGAAGCTCTCGCCGCGGCCGAGCGGCAGGTGGAGCTTCACCACGCGCACGCCGAGCGACTCCTCGAGCTGCTTCGCGCAGGCGTCGTAGTCCGCGCGCTCGTGGTCCATCTTGTTCGCGACGGCCGCGATCCCGAGCCCGTGCTCGCGCGCATAGTGGTAGGCGCGCTCGGTGCCGACGCGCACGCCGTCCGGCGCGGCGAGCACGAGCACGGCGTTGTCCGCTGCGGCGATCGCGCCCTGCATGTCGCCCGCGAAGTTCGCGTCGCCGGGCGCGTCGAGCAGGGTGAACTCGGCTTCGTCCCAGCGGAACGAGCAGACGGAGGTGGAGATGCTGGCGCGCCGGTGCTTCTCCTCCGGGAGCCAGTTCATGAAGGAGGTGCCGTCGTCGACGCGGCCGAGCCGGTTGATCACACCAGCGGCCAGGAGCAGCGAGTCGGCGAGCGTCGTCTTTCCGTCGCCGCCGTGTCCGATCAGAGCGAAGTTGATGCTGCGGCTCGTTTCGGTGCTGGTCATGGCCCCTCCCTCAATCGTGTCTGGCGGTTTCCTCAGTCACCGCGACTCCCGCCGCCGGGATCGCGATTTCGCGTGTAGATGAGGCGAAGCCCTTCCAAGGTCAGGAAGGGCTCCACTTTCTCGATCGTCTCGGTCTCGCTCGCGATGAGTCCTGCGAGGCCGCCCGTCGCGACGACGCGGGCGTCCTCGCCGAGTTCCTTGCGCATGCGACGCACCATGGTGTCGACCATCCCCGAGTAGCCGAAGACCATGCCCGATTGGAGGCTGTGCACCGTGTTGCGGCCGATCACGCTCGGCGGCCGCACGATCTCGACGGACGAGAGCTTCGACGCGCGGTTCACCAGCGCCTCGAGCGAGACGAAGACGCCCGGGTAGATCGCGCCGCCCACGAACTCTCCCGCGCTGGAGATGCAGTCGAAGCTCGTGGCGGTGCCGAAGTCGATCGCGATCGCAGGCGTGCCCAGGAGCTCGACCGTGGCGACCGCGTTCACGATGCGATCTGCGCCCACCTCGCGCGGGTTGTCCACGCGGATCGGCATGCCCGTGCGAATGCCCGGCCCGACGACCAGCGGCGTGCGCCGCAGGAGCTTCTCGCAGGTGCGCTCGAAGATCGGCTGGAGCGGCGGCACGACACAGGAGATGATCGCGTCGGACACGGAGGCGCGGTCGACGCCTGCGAGCTCGAACAGCGAGCGCACGGTCGCCGCGCACTCGTCCGAAGTGTCCTGCCTGTGCGTCCCGATCCGCCAGTGGTGCGCCAGCGTCTCGCCGTCGAAGAGCCCGAGGACGACGTGGGTGTTGCCGATGTCGATGGTGAGCAGCACGCCCCGGCTACCCCTCTCGGTGTAGAAGCGTCACGTCGCCCGCGAGGATCCGCTCGACCGGAGCACCTTGCGGCTTCACGAGCAGCGCGCCGTCATCGGCAAGACCCTGCACGGTCCCGACCACCTCGCGCGAAAGACCCGGTCCACCGATGCGGACCTCCTTGCCCGCCATTGTGAACGATTTGCGAAAGCGCTCCAAGACCGGCTGGAAGGCGCCGGCGCGCACGTCGTCGAGCTCGGTCTCGAGCCGCGCGAGCAGCGACTCGCCGAAGGCCACGCGATCCAACGACTTGCCGCCCGCGATGCGCAGGCTCGTCGCGATCGAGCGCAGATCCTCCGGCAGGTCCGCGGGCTCGAGATTCACGTTCACGCCGATGCCCAGGACCCCGAAGCGCACGCGGCTGTCCTCGAGCTGCACCAGCAGGTTGATGCCGCTCGCCTTGCGGCCGTCGATCAGCACGTCGTTCGGCCACTTGAGCTCGATCCGGCAGCTCGCCGGCAACACCGCGCGGGCGCACTCGGCCACCGCGACGGCCGCGGCGAAGACGTGGCGGTGCATGTGCTCCGGCGGGATCTCCGAGCGCAGCAGCACCGACAGGTACAGGCTCCGCCCGCCCGGCGAGTGGAAGCTGCGGCCGAGCCGGCCGCGGCCCGCGGTCTGACTGTCGGCCAGCACGACCAGGCCGTCGGGCGCGCCCTCGGTCCCGCGCTGCTCCGCGATGCGGTTCGTCGAGTCCACCTCGTCGTGGACCTCGATCCGCCGGCCGAGCCAGCGGGTGCGCGGCTTCAGCTCGGCGAGGAAGCGGTCCATTCCAGCGCGATGTCCGCGGCGGGCGCGGAGTGGGTGAGTGCGCCGACCGAGATCTCGTCCACGCCCGTGCGCGCGATCGCGGCGACGCTGTCGAGATTCACGCCGCCGCTGGCCTCGACGAGCGCGCGTCCGGCGCAGAGTCCGACGATCTTCGCGATCACGTCCGGCGGCTGGTTGTCGACGAGCAGCGAGTCCGCGCCGGCCTCGAGCGCCTCGCGCGCCTGCTCGACGGACTCGACCTCGCAGCGGATGCGCAGGTGCCGCGAGCCGCGCTCACGCGCGCGCGCGACGGCTGCGCCAGCGCAGCCGACCGCTGCGATGTGGTTGTCCTTGATCAGGATGCCGTCGAAGAGCGCGAGCCGGTGGTTGCGCCCGCCGCCGCAGCGCACCGCCCACTTCTCGAGCGTCCGGAAGCCCGGCGTGGTCTTGCGCGTGTCGACGATCTGGGCGCGCGTGCCGCGCACCGCGTCGCAGTAGCGGCGCGTCAGCGTCGCGATTCCCGACAGGCGCTGCACGAAGTTCAGCGCCGTGCGCTCGGCCTCCAGGATGCCGATCGCCGGACCGTGCACGCGCGCGAGCTCCATGCCGCTCGTCGCCGTAGCCCCATCCGCGACACGTGCTTCGAATGCGATGCCGCGCTGCGCGAAGACCTCGCGCGCGATCTCGAGCCCCGCCACCACGATCGGGTTGCGCGCCTCGAGCCGCGCTTCGCCGCGCGCGTCGGGCGAGAGGAGCGCCGTCGAGGTCGCATCGCCCGGGCCGATGTCCTCGGCGAGCGCGGCCTCGACGAGCCACAGCCAGGTCGCGCGGGGAGGAACCGTCGTCACTCCTGCAGGATACCCGGGCGCGGCTACTCCGGCAGCTCCGCCTTCAGGCGCGCGATCTCCTCGCGGATCAGCCGCTCGCAGAGCTGCGGGACGACTTCCCAGACGACCGCTTCGACCCGCTTGCGCACCTCCGTCACGACCTGCTCGGAGAGCGAGCCAAAGGCCTCCCACGCCACCTTCTCGAGCGTCTGCGACAGGATCGCGGAGTCGATCATCGGCGCCGCCGCGCGCATCGCCTCGACGGGCATGCGCGACACCACCGGCGCGCTCGGCCGCGGATCCGGCTCGCGCCACGCGGGCGGCTCGGGCGTCGGCTGGGGCTCGGCGCTCATCGGCTCGGCGTCGACGAGCTCCGGCTCGAGCTCGGCCGCGTCCTCGAGCGTGAGCGGCGCATCGCTCTTCATCATCAAGCGGGTCGTCGCGTTGTCGCGGGACGACTCCGCACGCGCAGGCGAGATCGGTGCGAACTGCGGCGCGTCGAGCGCGGCCGCCGTCTCGGGCGAGAACGGCGCGGCGAACGGATCGACTTCGTCGAGCGGCTGGGCTTCGAGCTCGGGCTCGACCTCCGACAGCTCGAGCTCGTCCATCGCGTGGCTCGGCTCCGTGATCTCGTCGGTACCGAGAAGATCGGGAAGCGGCGGCGCAACCGCGGGGTTGGGCGTGTCGAACTTCGGCCCGGCCTCCCGCGTCGCCGCCAGCGGGTCGAGGAACTTGGTCTGGCTGTAGAGCGGATCGGCCAGCGGTGAGTCCGGACCGTCCTCGCCGAACTGCGCCGCGGGCATCGAGTCGAGTGAATCCTGCTCGCCGAACTTGTCCGAGCTCTCGCCGAAGATCTGCGTCTGGTTCGCGGGCGACGCGGTCGGCTCCTCGAAGTCGAGATCCTCGAACGAGAAGTTCGCGCGCGCGGGGCGCGGCGCGGCGGGCGGCTCGGGCACGTCGGGCAGCCGAGCCGGACGACCGAGGAGATCCGGCGCGAACATGCGCGTCGCGTCCGCGGGTGCCGAGGGCGCAGGCGCTGGTGCGAAATCGGGAAGCTCGGACTCGAGCGCAGCGCGAAGCACCGGTGAGTCGTCCTGCGGCTCGAGCTCGGGCTCGGCCTCCCAGACGGGCTCGTCGGAGACCGGCGCTTGGACTGGAGCCGAAGGCGCTGCCTGCATCCGCTGCGGCGCAGGCGGCTGCGGGACGTCGAACTCGAACGGCTCGACCGGGCGCGGCGTCGGCGCGCTCGGGCGCGCGGGCTTCGCAGTCGCGACGCTCGGAACCGAGGGCAGCTCCGGCCGCGGCCGGACCTGAGGCGCTTGCGCAGCCGGCGGTGCGGGACGCGCGGCCGTCGGAGCAGGATGTGCGACCGGCGGTGCGGGAGGCGCAGCAACCGGACGAGCGGCGGGCGCCGCGGGACGCGGCGCGGGCGGCGCAACGGGCGCAGGCGGGCGCGCTGCGCTCTCCGCCAGCATCGCGAAGACGCGATCGACCAGCGCCTGCGCTTCGAACGGCTTGCTGATGTAGCCGTTCGCACCGACCTGGCGCGCCTTCTCTTCGTCGTACGTCTCGAACGTCCCCGTGAGCAGGAGCACGGGTGTGTGCGCGAGGTTCGGGTCCTTCCGGATCGCGCCGCAGAGCGCGTAGCCGTCGAGACCCGGCATGCCGATGTCGGCCAGCACGAGATCGGGTTTCAGCTGTCGCGCGCGAACGAGCGCGTCATCGCCGTTGTCGACGGTGACGAGCTCGACGTCTTCGTTCGCGAACGTGATGCCGACGACCTTCTGGATCGTCACACTGTCGTCGGCGAGAAGCAGGGTCTTCGGCATCGGCCCCGAACCTCCATGCGCCTGCCACCGGAAGCGGCTGGACTTGCCGGTTCCTATCGGATCGCGTCCAAGTGCGATTGAATGCGAACTCTCGCGCAGGCTCCCCGGCCGCGAACCATATCAAATCGCGGCGCGCGGAGATCAAGAGACCGCCGGCCGCGCCCGATCCGAGCGCTAGATCCGCCTGGGAGCGCTCCACGCATGCGATTCTCCGTCTCTGCGTGCTCGGACACCGGGCGAAAGCGATCGGCGAACGAGGACTTCTACGCGGTAGAAGAGAAGCTCGCGCTCTTCGTCGTCGCCGACGGTCTCGGCGGCCACGTCGCGGGTCGTCGCGCTTCGGAGCTCGGCGTCGCTGCGCTGATCGAGTCGGTCGGGAGCAATCCGGACGGCTCGCCTCCCGAGGTGCTGCGCCGGGCGTTCGCCAGCGCCAATGAAGTGATTCTCGAAGTTGCGTCGGCGGACTCGGAGCTGCGCGGCATGGGCACGACCCTGGCGGCGCTCTGGCTGCGGGGCGAGCAGGCGGTGCTGGCGCATGCGGGCGACAGCCGTCTCTATCTGCTGCGCGCGGGGAAGCTGCACGGGCTGACGCTCGATCACTCGCTGGTCGGGGAGCGCGTGGCGCGCGGCGAGCTCACCGCCGAGCAGGCGCGCGTCCACCCGAGCCGCCACGTCATCACGCGGGCAGTCGGCGTGGTTCCGTGGATCGAGCCCGACGTCGCGGCGCTCCAGGTCCGCCCCGGCGACCTGTTCGTGCTGTGCTCGGACGGGATCTCGTCGCAGGTGGCGGACGCGGACATCGCGCACTGTCTCGCGGGCCGTGCGGGGAGCGTGGAGGGCGCCGCGGAGGCGCTGGTCGCGCTGGCGAACGCGCGCGGCGGCGAGGACAACGCGACCGTCGTCCTCGTCTGCATTCCGGGCTGAGCGGAGACCGTCCCGCTCAGTCCTCGTCCGAGCCGATCCCCACGCGCGAGAGCATGCCCTCGGCAATCGCATCCGGATCGGGCTTGTACGCCCCGAGCTCGATGCGGCGCTTCAACTCTTCGAGGCGTTCGGCGCGAGCGTTGCCGCCAGCCACGTCCGCCAGGTACTCGACCGAGTACAGGTCGTCGAGCTCGAGGTCGGCCCTCTCCGTCGCGGGCGCGCTGTCGCTCCGCCGGTCTCGTCGTCCGCCGCCATTGGGCATGCTGGCTCCTTCGGGTGGCCTTGCTTCCCGCATCGGTGCCGCGCCTGACTTCTTTAGCAGCGAGCGCCGTCCGCGCCAGCCCGTCCGGACTTGCGCGCGCTTCTGCACGCCCTTGTGCGCTAGCGCACGAGCGGGCGCGGCGGCGGGGCGCCGGGCTCCGGCGCGGCGATCCCCTTCGCCCGGATCTTCTCGACCAGGGTCGTGCGTTTCAGCCCGAGCATCTGGGCGGCGCGATTCTTGTTCCACCCCGTGGCCTCGAGCGCCTGCATGATCAGGCCGTCCTCGAAGGTCGAGACCAGCGCGTCGAAGTCGACACCGGTCGGTGGCAACGAGACCGCGGGCCGCCCGACTCCGCTCCCTGCGACATTCGCCGGCAGGTCCGACTCGTCGATCCAACCGGTGCGACGCAGGATGGTGAGCCGCTCGATCAGTCCCTGCAGCTCGCGGACGTTGCCCGGCCAGTCGTACTCGACCATGCGTTTCAGTGCCGGCTCGGTCACGCCCAGGATCTCCGGGTAGCTGCGCCGCTGGATCTCCAGGAAGTGGCGCACCAGGAGGGGGACGTCTTCGGGACGATGGCGAAGCGCCGGTACCTCGATCGGAACGACCGCGAGGCGGAAGTACAGGTCCTCGCGGAATCGCCGTTCGCGGATCATCTGCGTCAGGTTCTGGTTCGTGGCTGCGACGATGCGCACGTCCACGCGCTCCGTGCGGGACGAGCCGACGGGCTCGAACTCGCGTTCCTGAAGCGCGCGCAACAGCTTCGTCTGGAGCTGCGGGCTCATGTCGCCGATCTCGTCCAGGAAGAGGGTGCCGCCGTTCGCGGCCGTGAAGCGCCCGATCCGGTCGCGATGCGCGCTCGTGAACGCGCCGCGCACGTGGCCGAAGAGCTCGCTCTCGAGCAGCTCCTCGGGGATCGCGCCGCAGTTCACCGCGACGAACGGCCGTTGCGCGCGCGGGCTGTTGTAGTGGATCGCGCGCGCGACCAGCTCCTTGCCTGCGCCGCTCTCGCCCAGCACGAGCACGGTCGCCTCCGAGTCGGCGACCTTGCGCACCATCGACAGGGTGGCGCGCAGTGGCTCGCTCTCACCGACGATGTTCTCGAAGCCGTAGCGGCTCTCGAGCTGGCGTTGGAGCTGGCGATTCGCGCCGTGCAGGCGCCGGAACTCGAGTGCCTTCGTCACCAACGGCGCGAGGCAGTTCAGCCGCTCGTAGCTCTTCTCGATGAACCAGAACGCGCCCGCTTCGAGCGCCTCGATCGAGCGTTCGGGGCTGCCGAAGCCGGTGACGACGATGCACACCGCCTCCGGGTCGAGCGCGCGCACGCGCCGGACGAACGCGATGCCGTCCATGCCGGGCATGCGCAGGTCGGTGACGACCAGATCGAACGGCCGCTGCTCGAGTCTCTCGAGCGCGGCGCTCGGATCTCCCTCGGCCACGACCGCGAACCCTTCACCCTCGAGATAACGAACGAGCGCTGCGCGAAAAAGCGCGTCGTCGTCCACCACCAGCACCGAACCACTGAGCGAAGAGACGCGATTCACACCACCCCCGGCGCTCCGCAGTGTAGGGAAGGGTACGCGTGCACTCAAGCAGCGAAGGCGCGACTCCGATCTCGACGCCGATGGCCCCCCCGCCCTCGAGCGACACGTCCGCCAATCGAGATCCGTCCGTGGCCGTGCGCGTCCTCGTCGCGGACGACGAGCCCGGCGTGGTGCGCGTACTGCGGCGCCAGCTCGAGCGCAGCGGCTTCGAGGTCGTCGAGGCGACGGACGTGGCGGTGCTGCGCGCCGCGTTGGCGCGCGAGCCCGAGATCGTGCTCCTCGACCTCCGGCTCGGGAACGCGTCCGGCCTGGAGCTGATCGGCGAGCTGCGCGAGCGCTGCCCGGACGCGGAGACCGTGGTGATGACCGGCTACGCGAGCATCGACTCGGCGGTCGAGTGCATGCGGGCGGGCGCGTTCGACTACCTGGAGAAGCCGTTCTCGGACCCGCGCCGCGTACAGCAGACGCTCGAGCGCGCGCTCGAGCGCCGCCGCCTGCGCGTGCGCAACCGCGAGCTCGAAGGCGAGCTCGGCCGGCGCTCGGCGCTCGAGCGCGTGATCGCGCAGTCGTCGGCCATGAAGCGGGTGCTGCAGACGGTCCGCGACCTCTCGCAGAACGAGAGCAACGTGCTGATCGAGGCGGAAAGCGGCACCGGCAAGGAGCTGATCGCGCGCGCGATCCACGAAACCTCCCCGCGCGGCACGGGCGCGTTCGTTCCCGTCGATTGCGGCGCGCTGCCCGAGGGCATCATCGAGGGCGAGCTCTTCGGCTACGTGCGCGGCGCGTTCACGGGCGCCGTTCGCGACGCGGCCGGGCTGTTCCGCAGCGCGAACGGCGGGACGCTCTTCCTCGACGAGATCGGCGAGCTGCCGATCTCGTTGCAGTCGAAGCTCCTGCGCGTGATCCAGGAGCGCGAGGTGCGGCCGCTCGGCTCGATCGAGGCGCTCCCGGTCGACGTGCGCATCGTCGCTGCGACCCATCGCGATCTCGCGGCCGAGGTGCGGGCCGGGCGGTTCCGCGCGGACCTCTTCTACCGCCTCCGCGTGGTGTCGCTCCAGCTCCCGCCGCTGCGCGATCGCCCCGAGGACGTTCCGGTGCTCGCGAGTCACTTCCTCGAGCGGGCCGCCGCGGGAACGCGCGTGATCGGGCTCGAGCCCGAGGCGCTCGAGCGGCTGATCGCGCACCGCTGGGAGGGCAACGTGCGCGAGCTCGAGAACACGATCGAGGCCGCGATCGCGCTCGCGCAGGGCACGCGGGTCACGGTGGCGGACCTGCGCATGGGCGGCTTCAGCGCGCCGCGCACGCCGGTGCCCGAGGGCATCGACCTCTCGCTCGACGCGTTCGAGCGCGCCTGTCTCGAAGAGGCGCTGCGGCGCAGCCAGAGCGACGTTCGCGCCGCCGCCGCGATGCTCGGCATCGGCCGGAGCACGTTCTACCGCAAGATGCTGCAGCACGGGCTGCGCGGGACCTGAGTCCGCGCTCAGTCGTTGCGCGAAGCGCGGGGGCGGGGCCGTCCCGCGACCACGATGACGTCCGAGAGCCGCGGGAAACGCGCGGCGAGCCAGTCCGCGCCGCGCAGCAGTGCATCGGCCCAGGGCTCGGGAAGGCTCGCCAGCAAGCGCGCCCAGCGCCGCACGCCCCAGAGCAGCGAGATGCCCCGCCACTCGAGGATCTCCACGTGGCGCTCGACCTGCGCGCGCAGCACGTCGGGGTCATAGCGCGTGAAGTGGTCCGACGGCACGTGGTAGGTGCGGCGACCCGGAGTGCGCGGCTTGCCGCGCAGCCGATCGCCGAGCCGCTGGAGCCGGCAGCCGAGCGATTCGAAGTTCGCCACGGCCAGCACCACCCGACCGTCGGCGCGCGTCACGCGCGCCAGCTCGGCGATGCACGCTTCCGGATCGTCGAAGTGGTCGAGCGCTCCCTTGCAGAACGCCGCATCGAACGAGCCCGCGCGGAACGGCAGCGACTCGGACCACGCGCGCGCCCAGGCGACCCGGCCCGACTGCGGGCGCGTCTCCTTCGCGGCCACGAGCTTCGCGAGCTCGACCATGCGGTGCGACGGCTCCGCGCAGAACGCGTGCACGCCGCTTCGGGCGAGCGCTCGGCTGTCCTGACCCAGTCCGGCCGCGGAATCGAGCACCTTCGCGCCGACCCCGGCGCGTGTCGCAGCGAGCGTCTCGTCCTCCATGCGGCGGAAGAGGTAGTCCGAGTCGCGCGTGGTCCCGGTCGGGATCACGTGGGTCATGTCGCGATCGAGATCGACTGCTCTCACGTCTCAGGGGTCCCGGCGCGCGGGCGTCCGCGCGCCACCCCAGCTTCGCTCGGCTGCGCCTCGCTGCGCGCGCTCGCTTGCTCGCGCTTGCGGCCCTCGGGCTTGCCCCCGTGAAACTCCCCGATCACGCGCTCGTAGAGTGCGAGGGTGCGCTCGGCGGTGGGCTTCCAACCGAAGATCGACTCGATGCGCGGACGAGCAGCGAGGGCTTCGGCATGGGCGGCGTCCCAGCCCTCGAGCAGCTCGCCGATCGCCTTCGCGAGCGCCGCGGGATCGCGCGGGGGCACGAGCGTTCCCGTGCCTGCGTCCGCGATCACCTCGGGAAGCGCGCCTGCGCGCGAGGCGATCACCGGAGTCCCGGCGGCGAGCGCCTCGATGGCCGGCAGCCCGAAGCCCTCGAAGAGCGACGGCAGGACCACCGCGGTCGCGTCGCGGTACGCGGCGGCGAGCTCCTCGCTCGTGACCTTGCCCGTGAAGCGGACGCGCTCCATGAGCCCGAGCTCGCGCAAGGTCCGCTCGAGCGAGGTGAAGGCGGGGAAGTAGTCGAGCACGCGCAGGCCGACGCCGTGCGGCAGCAGCGCGAGCGCTTCGAGCAGGAACTCCAGTCCCTTGTTCGGATCGCCGCAGCGGCCGACGAAGAGGAGCTCCGTTCGCGCCGGGCGTGCGCGCTTCGCCGGGCGCTCGGAGAGCTCGACGCCGTTGCGGACGTCGTGGATGCGCTCTGGCCGGACGCCGAAGTCGCGCGCGATCGCGCGGCGGGACGCCTGGCTCGAGGTCAGCACCGCCGCGAGTCGGCGCGCCGTGCGCGCCTGCGTGCGCACCGGGTAGAACGTGAGCGATCCCTTCCGCTCGCTGAACGTGCGATCGCGCGCCAGGCTCGAGCGCAGGTCGATCGAGAGCGGGTGGTGGATCGTCGTGACGACCGGGATGCCGAGCGCCTGCAGGAGCAGCAGGCCGTAGCTCACCGACTGCACGTCGTGCACCAGGTCGTAGTGTCGGCCGGCGCGGAGCTCGCGGAGCACCGCGCCCGCCGCCCGCACGCTGAACGCGAACGGCTCGGGCAGGAACCCGAAGCGCGTCGCCGCGAACTCGAAGAAGTCGAGCGGACGCAGGATCGCGAACGGGTCGGGCGCGGGGAGGAACGCGCCGCGGCGCTTGTCGAAGCGCTTGCCCCAGAACATCTGGTTGGGAAGCCGGGTCACGCGCGCCCACGGCATGGGATCGGGGTAGGGCGGGCCGACGAAGACGTCGATCTCGCAGCCCAGCGCCGCGAGCTCGCGCGTCAGCGCGTGCAGATAGATGCCCTGCCCGCCGCTCTTCATGTTGCCGCGGTAACAGAGGAACGCGATGCGCATCAGCGCGTGTCCGGCGCGCGGCCCGTGGCGACGCGCGTGCCGTAGAGCACGAGACTCTTGGGCCAGATCCAGTCGAGCGCATGCTCGACGCGCGTCCAGATCCGCGACACCGCGGCGCGGATGAGGAAGCCGCGGAAGGCGCGCGTCGGCCCCGGCGATTCATCGTCGAGTCCCAGCCCCGCGCGCACCAGCCAGTACGGCGTGTGCAGCGCGTGCGCGAAGCCCACGCCGTCGACCCGAACGCCGGCGCGCGACAGCGCGAGCGCGAGGTCGCGCGGGCGGAACACGCGGATGTGTCCCCCGGGACTCTCGAAGTAGAGGCGCGTCGCGGCCAGGTAGAACCACTCGGTGGTCGCGGTCGGGATGGTCACGCCGATCGTGCCGCCTGGCCGGAGGACGCGCACGAGCTCGCGCACCGCCGCGCCGTAGTCGTGGACGTGCTCCATCACCTCGGAGCAGATCACGCGGTCGAAGGTCGAGTCGCGAAACGGCAGGTGGAAGACGTCGCCGCGCAGCACACCGCCGTGGAGCTTCTCGGGCGCGCGGCCGCGTCGCTCGTGGATGCCCGCCCGGGCGATGCGCAGCGACGGCACGTCGAGATCGAGGCCGACGGTGTGCACGCCCCGGTCGAGCGCGCCGAAGCAGTGCCGTCCGCCGCCGCAGCCCGCGTCGAGCAGCCAGTCGTCGGGCCGGAGCCCGAGCCTATCGAGATCGACCGTGAGCACGGACGACCTCGGCGAGCACCTCCGCGGTGTGGCCCGCGGCCTCGCGCCAGGAGAAGACGCGCTCCACCCGGCGCCGCGCCGCGCGGCCCATCTCGGCCACGCGCTCGTGCGGAAGGCTACACAGCTCGGTGATCGCCTCGGCGAGCGCCGCCGGATCGCGGAACGGCACGACCCGGCCGGCTTCGCCGCTGGTGCCCACCACCTCGGGCAACGCGCCCCCCACGGTCGCGATCACGGGCAGGCCGCAGGCCATCGCCTCCGACGCCGGGAAGCCGAAGCCCTCGAAGAACGACGGCACGACGGCGATGCGCGCGGTCGAATACTGCTCGACCAGCTCCTCGATCGTGAGCATGCGCTTCACCAGCACGACGCGCTTCTCGAGGCCGAGCTCGCGGAGCTTCCGCGGCACCAGCCCGTCTTCGGGGATGCGGCCGTCGACGATCTTCAGGGTCACGTGCTCGGGCGTCTGCGCGAGCGCGTCGAGCAGATAGGGAATGCCCTTCTTCCGGTCCTCCGTGCGGCCGATGAAGATCAGATCGGTCTCGATCGGCCGGTCGAGCGGGCGGAACGTCTCCGCGTCGGTGCCGTTGTAGACGACCGAGATCTCCTTCTGCGGCACGCCGAAGTAGCGCTCGATCTCGACCGCGGACGCGTTCGACACCGTCAGGATGCGCGCCAGGCGCGGCACCACCACCTCCTGCATGAACAGCGGGAAGTACAAGGTGCGGCGCCACTTGCGGCGGAAGCGCGGGTCGATCTCGAAATCCGCGACGCGATCGATGTGCAGCGGGTGGTGCACCATCGCGGTGACCGGAATGCCCGTCGCCTGCAGCGCCAGCAGCCCCCACGAGAGCGACTGGTTGTCGAGCACCACGTCGAAGCGGTGCTTCCGCTGCAGCTCGCGCCAGCGCAGCATGAGCCGGAAGCCGAACGCCGTCATCTCGGGGAAGACGCCGAAGCGTGTCAGCCCGAGCTCCCACAGGTTGCCCGGCGCGAGCGCGCGAAACGGGTTGTCCTTGGGCAGCGCCTGCGCCATCGGCAGCCCGAAGAAGTTCTCGTTCGGGATGACGTGGAGCGGGATGTCGGGCGGAAGGTCGGGCACCGGCGGGCCCGCGATCACGTGGACCTCGTGGCCGAGCTCGTGCAGTCCGCGCGCGAGGCAGGCGGCGTAGACGCCCTGGCCGCCGCAGAACATGTTTCCCCGGTAGGTGAGAAGGGCGATCCGCATCCGGGCTAGCTCGCGCTCGACTCTTTCCCGTTCGCGCCCGACGCGCCCTCGCGGGTCGCGCCGCCTGCGCCGCCGGTCCCGCCACCGCTTGCGGCGATGCGCTCGCCTTCGGCTTCGACATGCACGGTCGCGATCGTCCAGCCGATCCAGGTCACCAGCCCGAGCACGAACATCACCGCGAGCACGACCGGGATCGCCAGCGCCCAGTAGCTCTTCGCCATCACGCCGGCCAGGAACAGCGCCGCGGCGGCAAGCGCGCCGACGCAGAGCAGACCCCCGAGAATTCGCGAGCGTTCGTCCGTCCTGGAGCTCATGGCGGCCGGAGCTTATCAGACGGGAGGGCCCGGCCAAAGGACGGGGGCGGACAGACGCGCTGCCCGCACGACAAGGGGGTCAAGGGCCGCGCGCGTCCCTCCGATGGGACCGGAGCATGGCTCCATCGGCACCCGCCAAGCGCAAGCTGCTCAAGCCCCCGATGCGCATCGAGTGCGCGCGCGAGGGCAACCAGGGCACGCACTTCCTGGGCTACGGCGCGAACGTCTCCGAGACCGGGGTCTTCGTGCAGTCCCTGGCGCCGCGGCCGCCCGGTACTCGCCTGAAGCTGGTGCTCTACCTCGGCGGAGAGACCGGGACGCGCATCTGCTCGGAAGCGGAGGTGCGCTGGACGCGCGGCTACGGCGGCAAGAAGGCGCCGAGCGCGGGCATGGGACTGCGCTTCACGAACCTGCGCGCCGCGGATCGCAGCGCGCTGCTCGCGACCTGCAACACGCCCGCGATCGTCGAGTCCGCGACCATCGCGATGCGGGCGCGCGTGGAGCGCCGCAACAACGAAGGTTGAAGCGCGCGCCGGCGCGCGATACCCACTGATCGAGGGGAACGCGTGCTCTGGATCGGGCTGATGTCCGGAACGTCCGCCGACGCGGTTGACGCCGCGCTGGTGCGCATCGGCCGCGATCCGGGAGACGTCGAGCTCGTCGCATTTCGCGAAGAGCCGATCGAAGACGCGCTGCGCGAGCGCATCCACGCGCTCGCACTCGGCCCCGTGGAGCTGCGCTCGCTGGTGGCGCTCGACATCGCGCTCGGCGAGCGGTTCGCGTCGGCGGCGCTCGGCGTCGCGCGCGCCGCGGGGGTCGCGCTGGACGAGATCGCGGGGATCGGCTCGCACGGCCAGACCGTCGGGCACTATCCGGAGGCCGACGTGCGCGGCACGCTGCAGATCGGCTCGGCTGCCGTGATCCACGAGCGCACCGGCCGGCCGGTCGTGTCCGACTTCCGCCGCGCGGATCTCGCGGCAGGCGGGCAGGGCGCGCCGCTCACGCCGTTCTTCCACTACTACCGGTTCGCCGATCCGAAAGAGCGGCGCGCGGTGCTCAACATCGGCGGCTTCACGAACGTGAGCTACCTGCCCGGCCGCGATCCGAAGGCGGTGCTCGCCTTCGATCCGGGTCCGGGCAACGCGCTGATCGATCGGGCGGCGCGCTGGGCGAGCGACGGCCGCGAGCGCATCGACCGCGACGGCGCGCGCAGCCTGCGCGGCCAGGTGCACGCGCCTCTGCTCGAGGAATGGCTCGCCGATCCGTACTTCGCGCTCCGCCCCCCGAAGAGCACCGGTCACGAGCGTTTCGGGCTCGAGTTCTTCACGAGCGCCCGCGACGCGGTGCTCGCGCGCGGCGGCGCGACCGACGACGTGTTCGCGACCCTGGCTCGCCTCACCGTCGAGAGCGTCGCGCGCGCGGCCGAGCGCTTCTTTCCGGAGCCCGCGCAGCGCTGGATCCTGTACGGCGGGGGCGTGCACAACCGCGCGCTCGTCGAAGGCCTGCGCGCGCGGCTCGCGCCGGCGCCGGTCGAGACGACCGACGCCTACGGCGTTCCGAGCGGTGCGCTCGAGGCGATCGCGTTCGCCGTGCTCGGCCACTGCGCGAGCGTCGGGCAGCCGTCGAATCTGCCCGCGGCGACCGGCGCAGCGCGTCCGGTGTGCCTCGGCACGCTCAATCCGCCCGACGCGTTCCGCACGCGCTAGCCGCGACGATCTCTAGAGGAGAACCCTCAACCCATCGTGCGCCGTGTCGAAGCGCACCAGCGACTCGTTCTCGAGCACCTGGCTGCCGAGGTGCGTCAGCCGGATCGCACCGCAGGTGAAGCGCGCGCGCTCGCGGTCGAGCCGGTGGTGCGAGAGGTGGAACGGGAACTCGTTCTCGAAGAACACGCACTCCGAGATGAACAGGTCGACGTCGCCGACCTTCAGCGGCAGCGTGTCGTGCCAGCCGGTGTCGCCGGAGAAGACCAGCGAGCGGCGTTCGGAGTCGACGCGCAGCATGTGCGGGCAGGTGTGCTCCTGATGCACGGCGGGCATCGGGGTCACGCGGAAGCCCGCGACGTCGATCGGCTTGTCGACGCTGAACTCGAGCATGCGCAGCGCGTAGCTGCGCTCGCGCTCGAGGTGATAGTCGTAGGCGCGCGTCAGCGCGGCCATGCGATCGGCGACGCCGGGCGGGCCGAGAATCTCGAGCGGCTTCTCGCGCTCGTGCTGGTAGAGGTAGTCGAGCAGCAGGAACGGCAGCCCGGCGATGTGATCGCCGTGGAAGTGGCTGAGCGCGATCGCGTCGATGTCGAGCGGATCGATGCCGAGCTGCTTCAGCCCGCCGAGCGTCGTCGGCCCGCAGTCGAGCAGGATCGAGCGTCCCGCGTTGCGCACGAGGATCGCGCTGTTGCGCCGGCCACCGCTGCCGAACGCGTCGCCGGTCCCGACGAAGACGATCTCACTCATGCCGCCAGACCTCGTCGCCGAACGCGATGGCGCGCGAGAGCTGCGTTCCCGGCGGGACGTGCGAGTCGGTCAGCACCAGCGCCTGTTCGACGCGAGCCTCCGCGCCCACCCGCGCGCCGCGGCTCACGACCGCGCGCGGACCGACGCGGGCACCTGCGGCGATCTCGGCACCCGCACCGACCCATGCGGGTCCGACCACCTCGCCCGCAACCCGTGCGCTCGGATCGATCCACACGCCGGTTGCGCCGACGGTGGCGTCGAGCGCGGCGAGGTTCGCGTCGAAGAGCTCCCGCGGCGAGCCGACCGGCCACCAGCGCGCGCCCGAGGGCTGCACCCAGCTCGCAACGCGCAGGCCGGCCTGCAGCGCCGGCACCCAGACTTCGGGAATGATCTCGAAGCGCGCGCTCGTGGGCATGCGCGCGAAGATCGCGGGCTCCATCACCTGCACCCCGATGAACAGACCGGACCCCTTCTCGCCTCCGAGGTCGACACGTTCCGTGATGCGCCGCACATCCCCCTGCGCATCGTAGCCGATCGAGCCGAACTCGCGCTTCCGATGATCGTCGCGCAGCGCCAGGGTCACGAGCGCGCCGCGCGCACGGTGACGGCCGACCAGCGCGCCGACGTCGAGCTCGAGACACATGTCGCCGTTGAGCACCAGGAACGGCTCGTCTCCGTCGAGCAGGTCGCGCGCGCCGCGCACGCCTCCGCCGCTGCCGCGAAGCTCGGGCTCCTCGACCCAGTCGACCGGGACGGGCGCGTCGGCCAGCGCGCGGTGGAGGCTCTCCGGATGCGCGTGCGTGTTCACGACGACGCGCGAGACACCCTGCTCGGCGAGCGCGCGCACCAGGCGCAGCGCGACCGGAACGTCGAGCACGGGCAGCGCCGGCTTCGCCAGCGACCGCCCGAGCGGCGCCATCCGGGTGCCGAGTCCGGCAGCGAGCAGCATGGCTTTCAAGCGTCTCCCGCCAGCGCTTCGGCAGGATCTCCGCGAGCCGGTGTTGGCGCGCGGGCAGACGAGGCAGCGCGTCGCGAACGGCCGCTCGTGCGCGTGCGATGAAGGGTGTGTAGCGCATGTCGCCCTTCACCTTCGTCACGAATCGGAAGCGCCCGTAGTCCTTGCACTTCCGCTGCACGACCAGCAACGCGAACGCGGTCGGATCCGCCGGCTGGCCGCGCTGCTGCCAGTAGCGCGCGAGGAGGTCCGCGCGCTCGCCCGCGGCGATCTCCAGGTACGAGTCGAAGACGAGCGCCGCGAGGTCGAGCTCGGCGGGCGCCTGCAGCGCGTCCTGGTAGTCGAGCAGGCGCAAGCGGCCGGCGCTGTCGATCATCAGGTTCTGGCTCTGGTAGTCCCGCAGGCAGAGTACGCGCGGCAGCGCCGCGACGGCGTGCGCGAGCGCATCGAGCTCGGGCGCGAGCGCGGCGTGCCAGCGCGGCTCGAGGCCGTGCTCGGCGAACGTGCGGAGCTCGAAGCGCGCCCATTCGGCGTCGAAGGCGCGCCGGAACGGGAGGACGTCCTCGCGCGCGATCGCGTGCACCCGCGCCAGGAGATCGATGGCCTCGCGCAGGCGCAGGCCCCGCTCCCGCTCCGGAAGGTCGAGCAGATGCGTGTCGCCCAGGTCTTCGAGCAGCACCCAACGCCCGGCGGTGTCGACCGCCAGGATGCGTGGGACGGGCAGGCCGTGGCGGGCGAGGAAGGCGCTCACCTCGACGAAGGGGATCGAGCCGGTCTCCGCCCGCAGCGCGGGCGGGAGGATGGCCGGGTCTTCGGGTACGGCGTGCATGAGCACGGCGCGCGCGCCATCCGTGAACGAAGCGCGCCAGTAGCGCCGCGCGCCGGCACCGCCGGGAAGCGGAACGAGCTCGCGCAGCGCGCTGCCGTACTCCCGCTCGACCCACGCGCGCACGCGCTCCATCGATCCCCCCCTGGCTGCAGGATGGCGACCCGTGCGCGGGGCGGCAAGGCGCGGCCGAGTGGTCTAAGGTCGCGCGCCGTGACTGTCACCGCGCGCGCACTCCGGCTCGTCGCGCTCTGCCTCGCGCTCTCCGGCGTTTCGCGGGCCGACGATTCGGGTCTCGAGCCCGCGCTCGACCGCCTGGTGCGCTCGCCCGCGCTGCGCGGCGCGCGAATCGGCGTCGTGGTCGACGAGCTCGAGAGCGGCAATCGCCTGCTGGCACGTGATGCCAGCGCGGCGCTCGTTCCCGCCTCGAACCAGAAGGTGCTGATCGCCGCGGCCGCGCTCGCGCAGTGGGGGCCGGCGCACCGCTTCGAGACGCCCGTCCTCATCGAGGGCGAGCTCACCGACGGCGTGCTCGACGGGACGCTCTGGGTGGTCGGGCAGGGCGACCCGAGCCTCGTCTCGGAATCCCTCTGGAAGCTCGCCGAGGAGATCCGGCTGCGCGGCATCCGCGAGATTCGCGGGGGGATCGGCGTCGACACCACGCGCTTCGACGGAGCGACCTTCCACCCGGACTGGGAGCCGGTCTCGTCGCGCGCGTACTTCGCGCCGACCAGCGCCTGGAGCGTGAACTACTCGAGCTTCCGCATCGACGTCGCTCCCGGCGCACGCGTCGGCGATCCGGCGTCGGTCCGCCTGGCGCCCGCGCTGCCGTACTTCCGCCCGCTTGCCGAGGCGCTGACACTGCGCGGTGGCGGAAAGCTCGCGCTCGACGTCGACGTCCTGCCCGACGGCACGGGCGAGAGCGTGCGCGTGACGGGCTCGGTCTCCGCGGATCGCGAGCCGGTCACGTATTGGCGCGCGGTCGCGTTGCCGGAACGCTATGCCGCGGCGCTGCTGCGCGCGCAGCTCGAGGCGCACGGCATCAAGGTGGGATCGCGCGTGCGCTTCGCTCCGGCTCCGCCCGAAGCGCGCGAGCTGCTCCGCTTTCCGGGCGAGCCCATGGCGCTCCAGGTCCGGCTGCTCGACAAGTACAGCAACAACTTCGTCGCCGAGCAGCTCACGAAGCTCCTAGGCGCGGAGGTCTACGGCGCGCCGGCGAGCTGGGAGAAGGGCGTGCGCGCGCTCGGCGACCACGTGCGCCGGATCGGCGCGTTCGACGCCGGAACGGTGATCGCGGATGGCTCTGGGCTCTCGCCGCGCAACCGCATCTCGCCGGCGACGCTCGCCGCGGTGGTCCGCGACTCCGCCCGCAGCTCCGCCTACGGGCCGGAGTTCCTGGCCTCGCTGCCGATCGCGGGCCGCGACGGCACGCTCGAGACGCGCATGCGGGACTTCGTTCCGACGGTGCGCGCCAAGACGGGGCACCTGCAGCGCGTGTCGTCACTCTCCGGTGTCGTTCCGCGCGCCGACGGCGGGCGGCTGATCTTCTCGCTGCTCGTGAACGGCGCGCGCGGCAGCTCGCTCGACGTCGACGCCGCGATCGACGCCTTCGTCGAGACGCTCGCCGGGCCCGCGCCCGACCCCGCTCCCACAGCCGCCGCGGTGCCCCAGTGAGCGCCGAAGGCGCGGTGACCGGGTGAGCGCCGAAGGTGCGGTGACCGGGTGAGCGCCAAGGGTGCGGTGCTCGGGTAAGCGCCTCGAGCGCCTACTGGCGGGCGAGCTGCGAGTAGACGCGGTCGGTGTACTGCACCGGCAGGCCCTGTCCTTCGGCGAGGCGCCGGTCGATCGCACCCGGTCCCCAGTTGTAGGCCGCGAGGGCGCGCGTCCAGTTCCCGTAGCGCGCGTGCAGGAGCGCCAGATAGCGCGTGCCCAGGCGCAGGTTCAAGGTGGGCTCGAACAGGAGGTCGGCTCCCGTCCAGGGGATGCCGGCCTCGCGCGCGAGCATCTCCCCGGTCGCCGGCATGATCTGCATGAGGCCGAGCGCGCCGACGGACGAGCGCGCGAAGTTGTAGTAGCCGCTCTCCGTGTGGATCACCGCGAGCACGAGCTCGGGCTCGATGCGATTGCGCTTCGCTTCGGCGATCAACGCCTCGGCGGTGCGCCGGACCTCGAACGGCGCGAGGCCCGTCAGGTGTCGGGCAAGCAACGCCTCGACCTCGTCCGCGGGATTGGCTGCCGCCGCTGCCGGCGGAGCCGCCGAGACGGCCGGCAGGACCGCGTCGCCCGCGACCGAGGGACGCAGCGCGCAAGAGAACCCGCCGCTGAGCGCGAACGCGAGCATGAAGATCGGGAGCTTCCGCATGAGTTCAGCTCCATCCGATCGCGAGGTTGGTTGCCCGGATCACGAGGACGTTGTTCACCGCGGCCCAGGCGGGAAGGGCCGCCAGGACGACGAGCAACGCGACCTTCGCGCGAGGCGAGAGGCGGGTCGTCGCGACCAGGAACGCGATCGCGAGCGTCGTCACCGCCATCTCGAGCGCGAGCCCGGGCAGGAGACCGACCGAGTTGAAGAGCCACGCGGCGGCCGGATTGGCCTCGATCACCTCGAAGCCAGGCACCGGAGCGCGCAGACACAGGAACGTCGTCGCGTTGTCTGCCAGGTTGAGGAGGACCACCAGGATCCCCAGGACGACGTGCATCCACTTCCTCCAAGCGAGTCGGCCTCGCGGGTGGAGGTGGCTACAAGTTCCGTGCCGGTCGGCGGTGCGCGGGCGGAAACGCGCGCGATCTCGCGCGGCTGCGACCGACGGCTGCTTGCGCGTGCGGGCGCAGCGATCCCCAGGGGGTGAGGAAGTTCGCTTCCCAACCAGGGCAGCGGAGGGGAGGTCGGGTGCTCCGCGGCGCGGAGCGGGCCGCTACTTCTTCGCCCGACCCTTGCCCATCAGGAGCCAGTCGAGGGAGATGCCCTCGCGCACGGCCAAGGTGATCAGGAAGTCGGCGTGGGGGGTGGTGCCGCTCTCGTAGCGATTCACGTTCTGCTGGAACACGCCGAGCTCGCGCGCGAACGACCGCTGCGAGCGCTGGCCGCGAACCTGCGCCAGGCGGATCGGGATCAGCTTCTTCTGCTTCTCGAGCACCGCCTTCGGAACCCCGGCGTTCGTGGTCTTCGCGCTCTTCCTGGCCGTCCGTGCTGCCATCACAAGGCTCCTTTCGCTTGGCTTTACTCGAGTCCGTACCGTCGCCTACCGTCGTCGCCTGCCGTCGATCCACGCTGCCGATCCGCCGTCGAGTCCGATCGAACCGTTGGCACGGGGAACACTCGGTGACACCGTGCCATGTAATCGCGCGCGACGCATGCTAGCGAAGGTTCGCGACGGTTCAAGACGATCGCGCCATGTTTGCCGGCGCATGCGCCATCCGCGAATCGGTGTAGGTCGCACGACGCCGCGCGTCGCCTTGACCGGCGCGTGCGCAGGCTGATACGGTCCACGACTCTCGATTCGGATACGGGGGCGGGTGCCGATGCGCGTCGTTGCCGGAGAGCTGCGGAGCCGGCGCCTACACACGGTCCCCGGGCGCGAGACGCGTCCGACCTCCGACCGCGCGCGCGCCGGTCTGTTCGACTGGCTGGGCCCGAACGTCGGCGGTGTGCGCGTCCTCGACTTGTTCGCCGGGACGGGCGCGCTGGGGATCGAGGCGCTCTCGCGCGGCGCGAGCGAAGCCATCTTCGTCGAGCGCGCGCGCGGCGCCGTGCGCGTGCTCCGCCGGAATCTCGAGGAGCTCGGGCTGGAGGCGCGCGCCCGCGTCGTCGAGGCGGACCTCACGCGCGGATTGCGGCCGTTGGCCGCGAAGCTCGGCGCGTTCGGGTTGATCCTCGCCGACCCTCCGTACGAAGGCAGCGCGCTCGAACGGTTGCTCGGCGACGAGGCGCTCGCGAGCCTGCTCGAGCCCGACGGCTTCCTGGTGGTCGAGCGCTCCGTGCGCGCCGAGGCGAGCCCGAGCTCGACCGAGCTCCGGCTGCGCGGCACGAAGCGCTATGGCGAGACGGCATTCGACTGGTGGGAGCGCGCGGCCCTCGTGGCCGACGCGAGTGAGGCATTGGCATGAGTGAGAGAAAGGTCGCGGTCTACCCCGCGAGCTTCGACCCGATCACGAACGGACATCTGGACCTGATCGACCGCGCGGCGCGGCTGTTCGACGAGGTGGTCGTCGCCGTCGCCGTGAACGTCGACAAGAGCGGGGGGACCTTCCCGCTCGACGAGCGGCTCAGGCTCGTGCGCGAAGCGGTGGCCGGCGTCCCGAACGTCCGCATCGACGTCATCTCCGGCTTGCTCGTCGACTACCTGCGCGGGATCGGCGCGCGCATCGTGCTGCGCGGGCTGCGCGCGCTCGCGGACTTCGAGTACGAGTTCGAGATGGCGCTGATGAACCACCACATGTTCCCGAACCTCGAGACCGTCTTCCTGATGACCAGCGAGCGCTGGTTCTACGTCAGCGCCTCGCGCGTGCGCGAGCTGGTCCGCTTCGGCGCGGACGTCTCCGAGTTCGTGCCGCCCTCCGTCGCCCAGGCCCTCAAGGAGAAGCTCGGCCCGAAGAAGTCCTGAGGGGACGCCGCCGACCCGGGACTATGGCTCGCGATCGATCTCGAGCTCTT
>Ga0210377_10000910_pt1 | contig 27926 bp, 27 predicted proteins | sample PLM4_65_b1redo_FD_155480 | JGI IMG/M metagenome (GOLD analysis project Ga0210377, IMG submission 155480) | Groundwater sediment microbial communities from an aquifer in East River, Colorado, USA - PLM4_65_b1 redo | ecosystem: Environmental > Terrestrial > Soil > Riparian zone | place: USA: East...
GTTAACCGCCGACCCCCAATCGCAGAAAGTGCACTTGAAGGGACAGCCGCGGTTCGTTTCCCAAATCGCGTTCCACTTGTTCCGGGGACTTTCCTCGATTATCGGGTCGAAAATGCCGTCTAGGTATGGAGAAGGCAGTTCGTCCAAGCTCTCGGTGCGCGGTTTCTTGGGATTATTCACGAACCGGCCGTCTTGGATGTAGCTTATGGACGGCGTATTCCTCCAATCATCCGTGTGCTCCAAGAAAAAGCAGAACACTTGCTCGCCTTCGCCGTGGCATACGACGTCGATGAACGGATTGGCGCGCAGGAAAGATTCGGCTTCATCCGGAACCTGCGGCCCGCCCACGACTATCAAAACTTCCGACTTTTGCCGCTTGAGCTCCTTCGCAATCGCGAGCGTAAGTTGCGCGTTCCACACGTACAAGCTGAAACCTGCGATATCCGCAGCCAAAAGCTTTTCCACAGCCTCCCCCACCGGCTCGCGCCGGTAAATGTGGCGTAGGAAATGGTACTTCTCGGGTTGGGTTAAGTTTTTTCTGGCATAGGCCTCCAGCATTCCCACCGAATACGGCAGGTAATACTGCCCCGTATAGCCGTTGTTAACTTGCACCAACCCCACGACCTGCCGTCCGTCGGGCATTGCTTTCTCCTTTCTTTAAAAATCAAGTATCTGGACTTGAATTTAGCACTCGGAACGCATTTTGGCAATTAAAAAGCCCCGAGCGATAGCACGGGGCTTGGGTCAGAAAATGGAATTCACCACCCCGCCGTCCAGCATGATGCAGGTACCGGTAATGAGCCGTGCACGGTCGGAGGCGAGAAATACCGCGAGATTGGCCACATCTTGCGGCATAGGAATTACGCCGAGAGGAACTTTGCTCGCCACGTCGCGAAGCATGGCCTCTTCCGCTTTCCGAACCGAAATGTGGTCCATGCGGGCCTTGTTAGCGATGTCCCGCTTCCACGCGCCGCCTTTCACGGTGTGCGGCGCGATGGCATTCACCCGGATGCCGTATTTTCCCCATTGGTTGGAAAGATGCTTACTGAGGTAGATCATCGCCGCTTTCATCGCGCCGTAATGCGGATTGAAATTGCCGGGCCTCTTGCCGGCAACGCTCGCGATATTCACGACCGAAGCATGGTCCGATTTTTTGAGAAGTGGCAGCGCAACCCTGGAAAAGCGCACCATGCTCATGAGATTTGCGTCGAACACTTCCTGCCAATGCTCATCCGCAAGCTCGTCGAATTTCGAGAACTGGCGCACGCCGCCGATGTTATTGACGAGGATGTCGAGCTTGCTGAATTTACAACCTACATTGAAAAGCACCTCCGCAAAAGGATCCTTATGAAGGTCCGGGTATAGGGCTTCCATCTCGCATTCTACCCCGCCTTTCCGAAGCTCATCTCGCGCGCTTCGTAAAGTAAGGAATCCTCGAGCTGTAATTACGACCTTAGCCCCTTCCTCCCCTAAGGCCTTTGCAATCGCAAACCCTATGCCCTTACTGCCTCCCGTCACGAGCGCCACTCGCCCGGCAAGTTCTCCGGTTCTTTTTTTCAACTAAATCACCTCCGCTTCCTTACAAGTTAACTGACCAGTTTATACAACGTCCTACAGATTCCGTCAATTAAATATTGGCGAAGTCGTTTCTTTTAACTATTTTATAGCCCTTAATCAATTCGCGTATGGCAGCCTCCAAAGACACTTGGGGTTTGAAGCCGGTTTTCTCTATTTTTTCATTGGACACGATGTAATTCCGCTTGTCGGGGTCTTTGCCTATCGCGGATTCAATATACACGAAATCCGGCAATTGCTTTTTAATTTCCGCACACAGTTCTGCCTTGCTTAAATTTGCATCTGACAAGCCTACATTATAAGCATTGTTTTTCATGCTCTCGAAATTCTCCATGGCGTGCATAAAAGCCCGCGCCACGTCCCGTATATGTATGTAATTGCGCCTAAAGTCGGCTTCGAAAAGCACCACAAACCTGTCGTTCGCCGCACGATACACGAAATCGTTTACCAGAAGGTCCAGGCGCATGCGGGGGCTTACGCCGCATACGGTGGCGAGGCGAAAGGTAATCGCATCCCCCGCTTTCAAAAGCTTGTCTTCCGCCTCCACTTTTAGTTGTCCGTACAAGGACACGGGTTTAAGCGGCGATTCTTCGGTGCAAAAAGCGGTGTCGCCTTGGCCCATACCATAACCACTGTTCGTATTTGGAAAAATTATTTTTTGTCCCGGAGCGCGGAGTTTCAAGATTAACTCTATGGCACCGAGGTTCGTAGTGCGGGCCGCAACCGGGTCGCGGTCGCAGAGGGGCGCGCCCACCAAAGCCGCTAGAGGAATTATAAAATCCTTGCCCGCAATATGTTTTTTCAAAAGCTCTTCGTCCCGGGCATCGCCACGGACCAGATTTAAGGTTTCAAAATTGCACACATCCAAAAGCGGCGCCTGGCCGTACATGAAGTTATCAATAACCGTTACTTCATGCCCGGCGCGCAAAAGCTCCGGCACCAAGATGGAACCGATGTACCCCGCTCCGCCCGTTACTAATATTTTTGCCATTCAAAAGATTATGTAACAAACTTAATACAATTTGCAGCCAGGTTGCAACCTAATTTTTACTTATTAGATTTAACCTGCTATTTTATGAGTGCAATGCTTGATTTCGGATCCCTCCAAAATGGTTTCGGAAGGCTGCTTAGAAAATCTCTTGTCCTGATTCCTAAAAAAATAACCCTGCCAATACTCCAGGGGAAAGCCCGAGGCAAACTGTGGAAACGTGAATCGGGCAACGATGGCTATTGGTTGGGCTCATACGAAGCGCCGAAACAGAAGTTGTTCGCGGAAAGCATTAGGGAAGGAGATGTTGTTTACGACATCGGAGCCCAAGCGGGTTTTTATACCATGGTGGCTTCTTCCTGTGGGGCAAAAACATACGCTTTTGAACCGGAACCTAGAAATTATGACTGGCTCGTGAAGCACATTGTTCTGAACCGTGTAAATGCCGTCCCGTTTAATCTGGCTATTTCCGACAAAGACGGGGTAGAAAAATTAGCCGTGCGGCAAAGTTCCACCACCCATCAATTCTCCAGCCTTAGCCCCACCAAGCCCGACCTGGAAATAGAGGTGGCCGTGAGAACCATAGATTCCCTGGTGAAAAACGGTGAGATAGACCCGCCTAGCGTGATTAAAATCGACGTGGAAGGCGCCCAAAACAAAGTTATGAGCGGTGCGATAAACACGCTCCAGAAATACCATCCCGTTATCTTTGCCGAAGCGGATGAAAAGGATATGGACTTGCTCAAAAATATTGGGTACGTGATAGAAAAAATCTCGGAGGGTGAATATAGGGCAGAATTTAATAAAAAGGGTCCCGCGACATCGTCGCGAGACCTGTAAAAATTACTTCAAGATCCACTGGATTTTTTCGGCTATGCTCCTGCCGGAGAGACCCATGTAGTCGCGCAGGTAGGCCTGGCTGCCCACTCCGTTCGGCCATTCGTCTTCCACGCCGAAACGCTTGAAGCGGGCTCTGCCTCCAGCTTCCGCCAGGACTTCCGCTACCGCACCGCCCAGTCCACGTGCATATAAGCTTCCTGGATTGGGCCAGTTCGCAAATCAGGTTCTCGTCCAACGGTTTCACCGTATGCATGTTCACCACTCCCGTGGAGATTCCCTGGACGCCCAGAATGTCCGCTGCCGTGAGGGCTTCCGAAAGAATAGTGCCGGTTGAGATGATACATACGTCTCTGCCTTCCCGCACCACCATGCCTTTGCCAAACACCGCATACCCATCCGTCAGGTCTTCTTCTCCACGCTTGTTGAGGCGGAGATAAGCCGGTCCTCCGAATCGAACGATGTGGCGCAAAAGCCAGACTGCCTCTCTTGGTCCGGATGGCGAAACAACCTGCATGTGCGGCAAAGCGCGCATCACGGCGATATCTTCTATCGCCAAATGGGTTATGCCGCAAGTACCGTAGGTAAACCCGGCGCCGCCTCCGATTACGGTTACGTCCGTTCTTTGTGCACACACATCCACCTTGATCTGCTCCAGGCAACGCAAGGTGATGAAGGGAATAATGGAGTAAACAAAAACCTTTTTGCCGGACAAGGCCGCTCCGGCAGCTAGGCCAATGGTGTTTTGCTCCGCCATGCCGGTGTTTTGATACCGCGCTCCCAGCGCACGGAATTCTTTTTCGCGGACGTGCTGAAAGTCCCCGGTGAAAAAACAGATGCTGGGGTCGCAGAGCGCTTCCTCATACAATGCTTCAATTACGGCATTACGCACTCCGAACCTCCTTTAGGGCAGCTTCGTACTGCTCCGCCGTCATAACTCCGTTGTGCCACTCCCCGCTTCCTTCCATGAAAGACACGCCACATCCTTTAGTCGTACTTGCGATTACAACATTCGGCCTGGAATAACGCTGGTGCAGAGTTTCCTGCAACTCATTTGTGTCGTGGCCCGAAATTTCTTCCGCCACCCAGCCGAACGCCTGAAATTTCTGCTTCAAGGGCTCCAGGGCGACCACTTCTTCCACTCTGCTCCAAGTCTGGAATTCGTTCCGGTCCACGATGAGCGTCAGATTAGTAAGTTTGCGCGAGGCTGCGAACATCGCCGCTTCCCATACCGAACCCTCTTGCAGTTCGCCGTCGCCCATAAGCACGAAGGTGCGGCTATCGGCTTCATCCATTAAGGCCGCGAGCGCCATGCCGGCCCCGAGCGGCAAACCATGCCCGCCCGAGCCGCCTACGGTTTCCACTCCTGGCAATTCGTTTGAAACATGATTGGCGATTGTGCTGCCGTCCTTGGAAAAGCCTGCGAGCGCTTCCTGCGGGAAAAATCCCCGTTCGCACATGACCGCATATAGCGCGGAGGCCGCATGCCCCTTGCTTAACACAAAGCGGTCTCTTGCTGGGTTTCCGGGGTCGTTCGGATCCACTTTGAGGACCGAGAAGTAAAGCGCAACCAGAATGTCCACTGATGACAAGGCGCACCCGATGTGGGAATCCTTGGCTTCGTAGGCCATCCGCAGCACGCTTTCCCTCGCCCTTTTGGCTACGAGTTTCAGATTTTCCACCGTTTTTCTCCTTTTTTCTGAATTAGCTGCCGTGAATATACATTCTTTGGTTTGTTTTGACAATATGGGGTTTGTGATGCAGACTACAGCCAGCAAATTCACGAAAGGACAAATAATATGAACTACCGCACGCTCGGTGCAACCGGCATTACGGTTTCTGAAATCGGCTTCGGCACCTGGGGCATCGGCGGACTCACGGAAGGCGCCACCTCCTACGGCGCAACCGACGATAAGATCTCGCTCCGGGCGCTGCGTCGGGCGTTCGAAAAAGGCATCACCTTTTTCGATGCGGCAAGCACCTATGGCTATGGTCACGCCGAAGAACTCCTGGGAATTGCCTTTGCGAAGCACCGCGAACAGATTGTAATCGGCACCAAGGCGGGGTGCGTGCGCCACGGCGGGCCCTACGACGTATCGCCGGAATATCTGCGGCGCTCCCTAGAAAGAAGTCTGCGCGCCCTGCGCATGGACTACGTGGACCTGTATCAGATTCATAGCGTGCCTCTCGATATCGCGCGAGCGACCCCGGGAGTTCTGGAAACGCTTCAGGCCCTCAAGGCGGAAGGGAAAATCCGCGCCTTCGGTTACTCCACCAAAAGCCCGGAGGAGGCCTTGGCCGCAATCGATGAATTCGGCGCGGAAGTGGTGCAAGTGAATTTCAATCTCATTGACCACCGCGCACTTCAAAGCGGCCTACTTCAAAAATCCGCCGAAAAGGGCGTGGGGCTAATCGCTCGGACGCCGTTCGCATTCGGGTTTCTGACGGGCGCCATACGCTCCACCGATTTTGACGCGCGCGACCATCGTTCCGCCTGGCCCAAGGAGCAACTCGAACTTTGGAGGTCCGCTCCGGAGATGTTCAGCTTTCTTAACCCCCGCAAGGAGCACACCCCGGCCCAGCTCGCCCTAAAATTCTGTCTAAGCTTCCCCGAAGTATCCTCGGTAATCCCCGGCATGCTTACCGAAAAGGAAGTGGACGAGAATTCCGCGGCAAGCGATTTGCCGCCGTTCGCCCCCCATGAGCTCGAGAGGGTTAGAAGTGTCGTTTCAAACCACAAATTTTTCCTGAAAAACGAGTGAGGTGCGTATGGCCATAATTTCGTACGAAGAAGTCCCGCAGCTGCGCGAAACACATGCCGGCAAATTGCTCGTCTTCGTTTCCGGCTCATTTGATCTTACTCATGCCGGGCATGTCCGCTTTTTGAAAGGAGCCAAAGAGCTCGGTGATGTTCTCATGGTAGCCGTAGGACCAGATGATCAGATTTGCGGAATAAAGGGGGGAAGTCGGCCGGTAGTACCCGAGGGTGCGCGACTCTTTTTGGTAAGCGAACTTCGTCCGGTGGATTACGCGTTTCTGAATCCCCCCCGCGTATCCGAAGAGCTCCTGGCGCCCATTCGGGAAATGCTTCTCGCCGCACAACCGGATATCTGGGCGATAAACCACGACGCAAGCCAGATGTCCTTCCGCAAGAAATTGGCAGCGGAACTCGGCATTATTCTATGTGTCCTGAATCTGAGGCGGGAGGATCCGGAATGGGCCGAGATGTCCACGACTTCCATAATCGAAAAAGTGCGCGGCTCAGTATGAGCCGCCTTTTTTTATGTTTCCTTTTATGCGCTCGTCCACGAACTGCGGAATGCCAATTGGATTTTCTATATCCAAACCGTTCTTTTTCATAATATCCGCGAACTTTTTTTCTATAAGATGATTCAGGGCCGCGGCGGCTTCGAACCGAGTCATTCCTTTAAAGAAAGGGTGGTTTTGATTAAGAATCAGGCCCTCTTCGTTCATCTTTTTATATGCCGGGTTTGAGGAATTCATCTTATTTCTTCTGTCTATATCATTAACGCCCCGTCCATCTTCGTATGAGGCTGCCTCCGCCCGGGAACTGCCCTTAGTGTAATTATCCACGTAGTGCATTATAAGGTGCGCCAAGCCTTCTTGAGATAAGTTCGGCGCGTCCAAAATATCTTTAATAAAATACACATCCTCCGGATCCCCGGTTACGTGCCTCGCGATAGAAATGACCGCTTCCGAAAAACCTGCGCCTTTTAAAATTTTTTCATTATTCTCTTCGCAAACCAAGACACCCCTCCTACCACTTCCTCCAGCGGCAATGTCTTCGTGCGTCAGGCGAATCTCTTCCTTTTTATTGAAATCGTGCAGGGCCGCGGCGGAAATCAATTTTTCCCTTACTTCACCCTCAAGCCCAAGCATATCGGCAAGGGCACCCACCCGCGCCGCTTCCACGAGGCAATGTTCAGTCACGTTGCTCCAATCCTCCCCGTCTTTCTCCCATAATTTCCCGGGGTTTTCATGCATAGAGAGTTCCTTCTCGCACGTTTTGGCTAGCGCAATAAAGTAATCCCTCTCTTCTTTTTCGAGATTCGTGAAAATCGGCGGCAATTCCATTTATTCCACGTATTTCCCCGCCTCGTCCCGCCTTGAAAGGATGGGGTTCTTAACCGGCCACCAAATTTTGAATCGGGGGTCGTCGAACCGGACGGAAAACTGGCTCTGCGGATCGTAATATTCCGATTGCTTGTAGGTAAACATAATTTTTTCCGAGAGTGCCAGGTGCCCATTCGCGAATTTGGGCGGCACGAGTACTTGGTGTCGATTCGTTTCTGTTAGGACGAAGGATTCCCACTTGCCGTATTGGGAGGAGGATTCGTCGTAATTCAAGACCACGAGATATAGCCGCCCCAAGCCACAGGACACTAGCTTATAGGTTTTTTGGTCCCCGTGCAGACCGCGGAGGACATTCTTGGCGGAGGTAGACAGATCGTCGCACACGAACTCTGTCTTTATTCCTTGTTCCGCAAACAATTTTTTATTGAAAGTTTCCACGTATGTTCCCCTAAAATCCTCGGCGACATCGGGCTTTACGAGTAGCACACCATCCAATTTGGTTTTCTGTATGTCCATTTGAGCAATAAGATTATACCACGGGAGACCAAACCACAACCCCATATTCCGTAAGCAAGCTTCCGCCCAGATAGGTTCTCTGGACTTTTTGAATCGTTATTCTGCCTTCTTTTTCCAAAAGCCGGAGATGACTTATAAATTCGGAGAGGTAATTCCGTTTTTTGTAGTATTCCATCGCCAGATAATCCAGAAGGTTTGAGTCGTCCAGTATCTCTCCAATCGGTTCCACGTGAAAGCAAATTTTAGGTTTGTTCTTTATGAGGTAATCAATAAATTTTTTGTGTTTGTTTCCCACCTGTTCTAAGGCACCCACGGTGTACACAACACTGTTTTTATCTAAAACCAAAGATTGGTCGGGATTGAAGAAATCAAACTTTCTGCCGTGCAGATTGGCTATGAGCTTCTGGTCCACCATCTCTTGCAGGATTTTTTGGGAAGCTTCCGCCCAATCCAAACCGTACAAAGTCGCATACTTATTAAACTCCCTCAGCCCTAAGAGATGGTGTCCGGTGCCACAACCGAATTCATATACAAAATCCGCGCGCATCGCATACTTCTCAAACAACCATTCCAAAATAACGGATAGGATTTTATAATCAAAACCCTCTTCCAGTGGTTTGATATAATTCCTTTTCCACCTGCTCCAGTTGACCAATTCCCGCTTCAAAGAAAAATACGCCGGCAAGAGTCCTTCCTTCCCCCTCTCCTTAAGGATCTGCAAGTTGTCCGACCAGCCTTTTTCCCATTTCTCCAGCCTGTGCTCCCCTGATTTATCAAACCCCGGGTCCAAAAGTATCTTTATGCCGGCACGGATACACTCATCCCTCTCTTCCGGAGAAACTTCCAAATATTCGATGTTCAAATCTTTTATCGTATTTATTATCCTGGGGCTTAATTCTTCTCCCAAAACAGACGCGAAGTCTTCCGGGCTTAATATTTTTATTTTCTTATCCATAATCTTAATCTTAAAAAACCGTAAATTCCCCGTCGGCAGATAAAAAGTTGTTAGGACTAAACACTCTTTTCTTGTTTCCAGTTTTTCTGGGAGAGAAAGGGTTCCCGCCCACAAATTCCAAGGCGCGCCGGGCGCTTCTCCATAGGGAAAGCGTTGCCGCGCCCACAATTTCGCCCAAACCCAATTCCGCCAGAATCTCCTTGGCATATCTTTTTGTTTCCGGGAATTTCAGCGGGGCAATTCCTCGCCTTAAAAACATGACTATCGCCGTAGAAATCGCTTCCGCTCCCAAAAAAACTTTCATGCCTGGATAAAACTCCGGCCATTTTGGCTTATAAGCGTAGGTAAAGGTAAGCATATAATAATAAATGTTTTTCAAGAGCCCCGGTAGCGACCCCTTACTGAAATCAAACTGCAAAACCGCGCCTCCTAAAAGCTCCGCTTTTAAATAATACATAGAGCTGTCGAAAACGAAATAACGATATCTGGTTAGAATTTCCAAGAAGAGCATGGCGTCTATCCCGAATCCTTTCCTGAAAGAAGCGTGTAAATCCGCGGGCAAAGAAGCTGGAGGGTTGTCGCAATATTGTTTTAGAAAATAATGCAAAGCCGCAACCATATCCTCCTTTTTCATTAAGGCCAGGGCGCTTATATAAAGATGGGTGGGTTTATACATGCGCTTCACATACCACTCCGAAGTATATTTTCGTGGAGGGTAAAATTCCGAAAAAGTTTCCGTGCTTAATTTGAATTTATCCGGGGCAATTTCGTGTAAACTTACCAACCGAGGGATTATTCCCGCAGTATCAGGATAATTCAAGAAGGTTCGCACCCCGTTTTCTATGTAATCTTTTGCCAGCCAATCATCGGCGCCAATCATCATTACGAGTTCTCCCCGAGCTAGCTCGAATGCCTGGGTGAGACACCTAGAAAATTCAACCGCCCGGTCATTCCTCGTATATTTTATGCGCGGGTCTTTCTTTATATATTCCTTAACTATGTCCGCGGTTCCATCTATGCTCCCATTGTCTATAACTACGAGTTCTATATTATCGTAGGTTTGGTGCAAGAAACTTTCCAAAAGGCGGTTAAAAAAACGTTCCGCTTCAAAAAAGGTGGTGCAAATACTAACGAGAGGAGTAGAATCCATGATTTTGTTTGAACCATTGTACGGTTTTTTTTAGGCCTTCCTCCAATGTATAGCGCGGCCGCCACGTGAAAGCCCTGAATGTTTTACTCATATCCGCCTCCCACATCGTGGATTCGCCTGGATGCGATACAGTCTCGCCCCATTTTACCTTAGAATTTGACGGCAACAAATTTTGGATTATCTCTACAACTCTGGAAACTTTCTCTTGGTGGCCGCGGCCAACGTTAAAAATCTCGCCGGGTAAGGAGGCTGCCTCTTGAGAGGCCTCCATAAAAACATCCGCCACGTCGTCGATAAATATGTAATCCCTGACCGCAGTCGGATCTGCGAGTAAAGAATCTCGGCCGTGGATTCTGTCCAAAATAACTTTGCTTATTAGGCGGCGATGGTCATCAAACGGCCCGAATGGAGAAAATAGCCTCAATGTCAGTATTGGTTTTCCCTTTGCAGCCATAAGACAGGCATGCTGGGTCGCTGCTAACTTAGAAATTCCGTAGGCACTAGTCGGTTCACATGCATCGCTTTCTTTCATGGGCATTTTTTTAGGGCCATATTCGGCAGAACTGCCAACATTAATAAAAGATCTATATGAAATTTTTTCTAACGAAGAAATTAAGTTCATAAATCCGATAAGATTAGTTTCCACGACTTCCTTATCCGGCAGTGAAACTCCACCGTATACGCCCGCATTTGCAAAGTGAAAAATCAGATCCGGTTGTATTTCTTTTACTGCTCCGCACAATTTATCGGTTTCGCTGAGGTCCGCATAATAAACTTTAACCCCTGACAAAACGTCTTGTATCCGCCACAAATCCGAAGTTGGTTTAATAATGATGGCTACGTCGTGACCCTCGGCCAATAGTCGACGCAGAAGATGAGACCCCACAAACCCACCCGCTCCGGTGATGAGCGACTTCGTTTTCATGCTCTGAGAATATCACACAATCCTTATATAAAAAGGGCCACCGGCATACGGTGGCCCCGATGAACTCGTTACTTTTTTTTGCGTCTTGAACGAGGAGTGTTGGGTTTGGGGCGACGCGGAGCGACCATGGCCGATCCCTTTTTGATGAGCCCGCTCTCCGCAAACATCTTGAACACCGCCTCACTCTCCTGGGCGGGGACATGATGAACATTCTCTTCACCCGGAAAAGATTCGGCCTTGACCTCACTCACGTATTCCTGAATCACCCATTCCACGAGCTCGCCGACGGTTCGATCTCCTTGGGCAACCGGCTTCCACTGGCGGATATAGATAGGCATTTTCTTGAAACCGGAGTAAAGTCCCATCAGATCGTGCCCGATAAGGAGTTGTCCATCCAGCTTGCGCCCGGAACCGATGCCGTAAACCGGAATCGTGAGCTCAGCATGAATGATTTGTGAAACCTCTTCCGTTACCCCTTCGAGAAGAAGCGCAAACGCGCCAGCTTTCTGGAGCATGAGTGCGGTCTCCAAGAGTTCCTGCGCCGATACAACCGTCTTCCCTTGAATCCGATGACCGCCCATCTCGTGGATCTTTTGCGGATTGAGGCCGATATGGCCCATGACCAGCATTTCCGCATCCACGATGGCCTTGAAGCGGTCAATCAGTTTCTTAGAGGCTTCACATTTGACCGCATCGCAACCGGTTTCCTTAATGAAGCGCACGGCGCTCTCAACGGCGACGGTATGAGAAACTTGGTACGACCCGAATGGCATGTCTCCAACCACAAATATGCGGTCCGTGCCTCGACGGACAGAAGATGCGGCAATGACCATCCGGTCCAGGGTGACCGGCAGGGTGTTCTTGAAACCATCCATGGTCATGCCGAGAGAATCCCCCACTATGATGAGATCCAAACCAGCGCGATCCGCCAGCTGGGCGAAGGGAAAATCGTAGATGCTCAGAGCAGAAACTTTCTCTCCTTTTTCTTTCATGCTCCGAAGCGTCAAAACGTTGACGCGCGGCCGATCAAGCTTGGTGCCAGGTGCCTCAACCATAAATGCAACCTCCTGTTATGCGTTAAAACAGCTGGCAATACGATACTTTTAATTTGTAATTGTGTCAACCTAAAAACGCCCCGGATCCGGTGTTATTCTGCTTGCTTCCAACCACTCTTCTTAGTATCACGCGGCAGAGGAGAAACAATCATGTTTGAGAAAAACTCTTCGTCTGGAAGATAGGGGGACATATCTTCCAGTGCGCGCCCAAATTCCAGTTTGGGATTTAAACGCGACTTCGGGTCAATAGTCACGTCGCAGAGAATTGGTCCTTTGTGATCCAGCACCTCCTTAATCTTTTGTTTAGCCTCTTTAAGGTTGGAAATTCTTATGGCGTCAATGCCGTATGCGGTTGCTATTTTCACAAAATCCGGAGCGCTATACCCTTCACCGGTTGCAAAATAACGCGAATCAAAATATGCATCCTGGAATTGTTGAATTATTCCATAGCAACCATTATTCAAAATGAATATCTTCAAGGGAAGTTTGTAATGGAAAACTGTTTGCAATTCCTGTATGTTCATCTGAAACCCACCGTCTCCGTCGATACAAATCACGTCTTTCTTGCCAAGAGCTAGGCTGGCCCCGATAGCGGCCGGTAAAGCGTAGCCCATCGGTGAGTTGCCGAAAGTGGATATCAAGCGTTGGCCTTGTTTTATCTGCCAGGATTGCATGGTCCAAACCAAGTTGCCGCCTTCGTCAACGATTATCGTTTGGTTTTGAGGCACAATATCAGATAGTGTACGCACAAAAGCATGTGGGCTAAGCAACTGAGCGTCAAAGTATTCCGGTAACACCGAAGAGTATTTTTCTTTCCAGGTTTTAGTTTTCGCGAGCCAACTGGAAATATCTTTGCTAGCCGTTGTGCCGCTTTTGGAAAACTCCGGTAAAAAAGTACGAAGGTCGGTGCAGATACCAAGATCAATCGCGAGCCCCCTTCCCTTTGTAATCTCATTTTTATCTACATCTATCATCACTTTTTTAGCTCCACGCGCGAAAGTTGCGGTTTTTCCGCCAGTCTGGCGCGTGTCCATGCGAGAACCTAGGCCAATCAAAAGGTCAGAGTTTTGGACAGCAAAGTTGGCTCCGCGATTACCGTAGACACCGATATCCCCGATATGCTGGGGATGGTCGTGCGCCAAAAGATCAAATCCGCTCCAAGAAACGACTATCGGAAAACCAAGTTGCTCTGCAAATTGCAATGCTTCCTTTTCCATTTCTGCCAAACGAATTCCCGCTCCTAAAAGTATTACCGGACGTTCGGCGGCAGCAATCAATTCTTTAAGTGTTTTTATCTTTGCTACTACCTCTGATGGTGAATCCATATTTTTATCGCTTTCTGCAGGAGGCTTAAAGGCCGGCAAGTCGTTCGGATTTATGTCTGCGATCTGTAAATCCACCGGCAAATCCACTAAAACCGGGCCAGGCCTACCGGAACGGGCCACGTATAAAGCCTTTTCTAAAACATAGCGAATTTGGTTTGGGTCGCTAACTGCTTCTGCCATCTTGGTGATGGGTTTTACAATGCTCACAATATCGGTTTCCTGGAAACCGACTTGGCGCGGTGTGGAGGCAGAGGCGGCAATGGATTCTTTGGTATTTACCTGGCCGGAAATAAAGAGCGCCGGCACAGAATCAAACCAGGCGCCACATATACCGGTTATGAGATTGGTGGCGCCGGGTCCACTGGTAACCAAAACTATCCCAAGGCCCGTGTTTAGGCGCGAATACGCCTCCGCAGCCATAGCGCCGGCTTGTTCGTGTTGAACACAAACATATTCAATTTCGCCGGTCTGCGCTTTTTTACCAACCGAATCCACCACATGGGCTATGGCACCGCCTGTTATTAGAAAAACGTGTCCGTTGCCGATTTTGGCAACAAAATCGGCCACATAATCAGAAAGCTTCATCACAGAAAATATTCACATTCTATCAGACAAAAGTAAAGTTCTCCTTCGCGATCCTTTTAGGAAACAGCACCGAGCGCAATTTTTTTGGCTATGGATTCATAGTTTGCCCGCTTCCGCCGTTATACAGATCTGTCAATTCTGTAGCTGATAGTTTTTTCTTCCAGAAACCTATTTCGTCTATTTGACCGCCAAAGCTATTGCCAGAGTTAAAATTCGAAGAGTCTGAACCGATAGAAAAATCGCTTGTGCCATCAAATACTGCCGTTTCTGCCGCCGTGTCATGTGCTCCATTGTTCACACTTATCCAAATTTGGTTGTTTGCACTGTCAAAACCACCGGCTACAAAATAGTATGTACTAGAACTAAACGCACCGAAGGTGGTAGCCGTAACGGTTTTTTGATTTGCGGAATTGCCGTCTGTGGTGGTGTTGAAACTTATAACACCGCTCGATACCGTACTCATATAAAATGAGTATTCGAAAGTTGAAGAATTTTCTGCCCATTTTGCAAGTATGCCCTGCGTTAAACTCGGATCCGTAACCTTAATCCAAAAAGCGAAGGTGAAATCTCCTGATACCGATAAGCTTGCATTGTCAGTGTGGTACAACGACTGCGTATTGGGATTTGCGCGCACAAATGTTCCGGCGCTATTTACTTTGCCACCAGTAAAAGTGACTGAATTAGAGTTGATTAAATCATTTGTTCCGTAAAAATCGGTTGCTCCTTCTGTCTGCCAATACGAAATTAAATTAGTTGTGAGTGTCCCGCCCGTATCAACCTGAAAATGTTTCCCTGGAGTTGAAGTGGAAAGCGTTACCCAAGCTACCCCAAGGGGCGCAGTTGAACTCGCCATTAAAACCTGACCGTCTTGGCCAACGGTTAATTTAACGAGAGTGGTGGAAGTTTGAGCTACCAATATATCACCCTTTGAAAATGTTATGTTACCCGTACCACCATTTTGCGCAGACAACGTACTTGTCACGCCATTTGAAAGATTTATCTGCGACCACGTCGGCGTACTAGAAGCCCCAGCATTAGAAAGATATCTGGTTGCCGCAGTATCAATTCCCAATCGGGCAAGCGTGGTGGTTCCGGAAGCGTATAGAATATCTCCTACGGAAAAAGAATTCAATCCGGTCCCACCCCTAGCTGGTTGTAACGTCCCTGTCCAAACTGGCTGGAAGAAATGCGTTGAAGGAGAAGATGATGTTATCTTTAAAGACAAATTTGAATCGCTAGTGGTAGCAATTAAAAATTGCGTCGCAGTGGTTAAACCATTTAAATTGCTTAGATTAGCTCCGTGCGCAAACGCGACTGGGATTAATAGCGCCCCAACCGACAAAACACTTATTAAATTTTTCATATTCCTATTATACAAACACACAAACTTGACGGGTGTGTCTAATGTGTGCGAAAACTGTGCCTATCGCGGGCAGGACTATTCTTATTTCACAATTCCCGCCTCTCAATTACCCTAGAAACAATCTCCAGCGCCTGAACATATCCGATTACTTGTTGAAGACGATAGCGACGCAAGGATTCACCCTCCTCACCCTCATCCGAATCGTGAGCAATCTTAATCTGAACGTAGCGGAAAGGGATTCCTTTGGCGGCGGCCATGGCCGCAAGCCCAGCATTTACGCCCCAGCCGCATTCTTTGAGGTCCTTTTCCACGTAGGACACAAGTTCCGCAGGGAAAATCATCGGCCCATAAGTGAAGTGGTGCTCGCCGGGGATGAATCCGCCAAGCAAAACATTCAAAGCATTCTCGATGCGCCGCTGAAAAGGAGGGTAGCCGCTGAAACTTTCTGCATCGGGATACGGAACAATAAACGCCCTAGGTGCGGCCAAGCTTTCTTTAATTAATTCGGGCACCCACTTTTCTATAAATTCTTTTTTATCCGATTCCAGCCAAAATAAATTTTTCCCCAGTTTCGCGGCCTGAATATATCCAGATGTTCGTTGGGCTGCAAAATTCGTAGCCGTGGAATAAACCATATTAGGCAATCCCTTAAGTTCTGTGAGCGGGTACTCGGTATCAATTCGTTCCACTGCCACTATCGGATAATTTAAGGCGTCTAAAGATTTTAAAGTCGAAGTAATTCGTTCTTTTTCTTTAATAGTTCTAGCCCATATAGCGGTCACAAAGGCAATGTCCCGCATTTTATAGTCCGGACAAAAAAGAGGCGAAGACTCCCTCAATATAGACAATCATCCTATTCGTAAGCCCGTGATGTAAGCCTATTAAAAAAGCTCCATCCATTATTTTCTTGGAATTTTTCAAATCGCCAACCTTCCTAAATTTTATGTTTTTATACGCAGGCTGTTCCAAAATGTTTCCCGAAAATAGCGGCCGAGTTTGAATCTTCCTATCTTCCAAATATTTGACCAATTGATTCCTCGTAAACGGCGCTCCGTCTTTTATGGTCAAAGGGAATGCTAGCCAATTAACCTGGGTTTTGGGCAATTCCACCGGCAACACAAAATACTTTTCAAATTTTTTGAAAAAACTGTAAATTTTTTTGTAGTTATTCCTGCGCGCGGCGATGAACCCCGAAAGCCGGTTTAATTGCTCCAATCCGAAGGCAGCCTGCATTTCGGTGGGTTTAAAATTGTACCCCCGTTCCACAAACACAAAGGCGCTGTCATAGGGCTTGCCGCCTATTTTAAAAGTTGCGAGCCGGGAGCGTATTTTCTCGTCATGCCTGGAAATACCCCTGCCCCAATCCCGGAATAACCTTGCTTTCTCCCGGAATTTTTTGTCGTCCGTCATCAGCATTCCCCCGGCTCCCCCTGTGGTTATTAAGTGCGATGCATAGAAACTTGTGGTAGAAACATCGCTCCACTTGCCGGACGGTTTTCCGTTAAATTTGCCTCCGATAGTGTCACAACTGTCTTCTATGAGTATTAATTTGTGCCTTTTGCAAAATCTTTTTATGGCCGGCAAATCCACAAAATTGCCTACGAGGTGCGGCACCATGACTGCCACAGTTTTTTTTGAAACTGCTTTTTCCAAATCCTCCGGCTTTATCTCATAAGTTCCGAGTTCTACATCTATAAAGACCGGAACTAGTCCCGTCTGAATTATGGGCGCAACGGTGGTGTTAAAAGTGCAGGCAGGAGTGATTATTTCCGAACCCTTCGGGAATTTCAGCGCCTCCAGCGCCAAAAGATTGGCCGAAGAACCAGAGTTCACAAAGAGGCCGAATTTTTTGCCGAAAATGCGGGCTACTTTATTTTCAAATTCGGCGGTTACCCTGCCGGGCGTGAGCCAGCCTTTTTCAAGAACGTTTGAGACGGCTTTAATCTCGTTTTTGCCGAAAGCATCCGTTGTGTTCGGCGCGTACCAAATCCAATCTTTGCCTTTTGCAAATTTTTTGTTTCTTACGAGGGGGTTCATAACCGATTAATGCATTTCGGTCTTGCCGCTTTCGGTTTCAATCGGGACATGGCGCATCCAAATTTTCCCTTCCCACCACTGCGGATTTTTGGAATACCAATTTATGGTTTTGGCGAGCCCGGCCTTAAAGGTCACCTGAGGTTTCCAACCCAGAACTTTTTGAATTTTTGATATATCTGCGGTGTGCCTAAAAACCTGCCCCGGCCTGTCCCCGATATTTAAAGCATAAGCATTCGCTTTCTTAGCTGGAAGAGAGCCTCTTTTAATCCCCTTCATTAAATTCAGGATGTCATCCGCGATTCGGTTTACGGAGATATCCGTGCCGGCTCCAACATTAAAGACCTCTCCGTTGGTTTTAAAAGCCGGGGCATGCATCACCAAGTCTATAGCCCGAGCCAAGTCTTCAACATAGGTGAAGTCTCTCTTACTGTCCCCTGTGCCATGAATTGTTAGTGGTTCGTTTAATATACAACTCGTAATAAAGCGCGGAATGAGTTTTTCCAGATGCTGCTGAGGACCGAACATATTGAATGGTCTTATTATGGTTGCGGGAATTTTGTAGGTCGCGATATAGGAATAAACCAGTCTGTCCGCGCCCACCTTGGCAGCTGCATAAGGGCTTTGGGGATTAAGCGGGTGATCCTCCGACATCTGGGAAGAAACGGCGGTGCCATAAACTTCGCTCGTGGAAATATGAATAAATTTTTGAACTTTATCCCGATTATTCAAGACCGCATTTGCCACTCGCTGTGTTCCCAGGACATCGGTCTCAAAAAATATGGCGTCATCGTATATGGACCTCGCAACGTGCGTTTCTGCCGCAAAATGCAGCACATAATCAGACTTCGCCACCAGGTGTTCCACGAGCTTTGCGTTCCGCACATCTCCGTACCAAAATTTAAACCGCGGGTTTTTTTTAATCCTCTCCGGAATGTTTTTTATATCGGCAGCGTAAGTCAAAACATCCAGAACCATAAAGTCGTAGTTCGGATATTTATCAAAGAGATATATAAGGACGTTAGAGCCTATAAACCCCGCTCCGCCCGTTATAAGTACGGTTTTTTTGCTCTTGGCCATGTCGGAATATTACAAATTACTTTAGGACATTTCCTTAAAAACCGCAACAATCTCCTTCGCTCTGTCAACCATGAGATGTCCCCCTTCCAAGATTTTTTTTCTTCCATTTAAGGCTATCTGTTTTCTAAGCTCATCGTGGTTTAGATAAAAATCTATTTTCTTTTTCATTTCCGTATAGCCGCTAAAAAACTCCGCCTCCTCCCCTTCCTTGAGTACCTCGCCGGTTTTTCCGGTTCTTTCGTGAAGCATAAATCCGCCACAAGCCGGAATTTCGTATGTTCTGCAAGCGAGCGTTTCATTGTTGTGTTTGCGCACGAAGGCAAGGGTGATTTTACTCGCGCCGAGCACTTTAGACATTTCTTCTGCATACAATGCCTTGGATTGTATGGCACCTTTCCGCCAAAGACAGGAATTTCTGGGATGTTTTTCCCAGCCGTTCCCGAAAATCTTTATGTAATATCCCTCCCCGCACAATTTTTCCAGATATTCTGAACGGTCCTCGTTCGCGTAAGTGCCCACAAAAACCACATCCGCCCCCAAACTCTTTTTTTCCTCCTCTGACACCGGCACGGGACGGTGGAAGCCAGGATCGGCAGCACAGGGAAGAAACAGGGATTTTTTAGCGCCTAGTTTCGTGAGCTCCGCAACGTTCGCAAAATTGAAGGAAAAGTGGCAATCGTAGAGAGGTATAGATTCGTAAAAAAATGAACTGGCGGTTTTTGGGAAAAGAACGTAATCCGGATACCATGAAAACACTTTTGCAATACGGCCAAGCTTATTCACGGTGCGCGGCTGAATAAGCACGGGTTTCAGAAATAAAATAAAATCCGGAGAAAAATGTTCGGCAATACTTAGGATGTGGGAATTAAGCGATGCCGTTCCTAAATAAACGGGTGTTCGCCGGAATTTGTTTATTACCCGATTTATAAACGTGATACTAAAGAAATCTCCCGTATTAATCGTTTTAACCTCTATTCCCAACTCCAAAAACGCTCTTTCTGTGAAAAAAGACGCAGATCCTTTCCAAAATTCGCCAACCAGTAGAATTCTCATTTTGAGTGAAGGGCCTGGGTTATTCCCAAGACATCGTTCTCGTAAGAATACTTCTTTATGACTTCCAGTGACTTTTGGCCGTATTTTTCGCGCCTGCCTTTATCTTGCACTAGAAGTTCCAGGCGGTTTTTAAGCCCCTCTATGTCTCCCGTAGGGACAACATACCCATTTTCCCCCTCCACGACCAAATCGGGCGTGGAACCTACAAGGGATGCAACAAGTACGGGAAGTCCGGAACACATGGCCTCATTAATCGAGACACCCCATGTTTCGCCCATTCCGGAAGGAAAAGCAAATATGTCTGCTGCGGCATAATATCCAGGCATGTTTTCTTGATTTACAAATCCGGTTATGACCACCTTCAACCCGCGTACCTTGGCATGCTTTTCCACCTCCGCCCGCAAAAAGCCTTCCCCCACAAAGACAAGGGCTACGTCTTTTTTGGAGAGTTTTTCGAACGCGCGCACTAGATCCATTGGCCTCTTTTTAGGAATCAACTTCCCGTTTGCCATAATTACAGTTTCATTTTCTTTTACCCCCCATTCCTCCCTGAGCTTTCTGCGCCACTTCTCTTTTTCCTCAACTGGAAGCGTGAAACGGCTGTTATCTACGGCGTAAGGGACAAAAAACAATTTATTGTCCGGCACTCCGTAAAACTTATAAAACTTTTTGTTTTCCTCGCCGATATACAGGAACGCATCAATCATGCGAAAAAGCGTGCCTAAGATTATTTTTTTAAACAAGCGGTTCGTTCCGCTTTTCAAAAGTTCTTGATTTAAAGGGCTTTCGCCTCGCAAAAAGATGCGCTGGCCCGTAAAAAACGCGGTGAATATTGCGAACCAATTTGTCATTGCGTTCCATCCAGAAACAAACACACCATCATATCTGTTTCTGAGGAGATGAATTATAATTCCCGGATTTATTTCTCCCAAAAAATTAGGTCCTGGAACCGGAGATATGTTTTTTAAAAAAGTATAATCATATCCTTCAAGGAGCGGGATATCCCACAGTATTTTTTCACGGAATTCCTTTTCTTTTCTTTTCTTATACACTCCGAAGCTCCAGCAAAAATAAACCGTAAGGTCGGTTTCTTTCGCTAGCTTCCCGAACAGGGGCGTCTGATATTGGATGGGGTGGGAAACAACGATTGCAAGCTTATGTTTCTCTAAACTCATTTATTAGAGCTTTGATTTTTGTCTTGAAATTTTCGTAACCGTATTCTTCTTCGGCTCTATTCTTCAGCGTCTTTGAGTCAAAGACAATTTCGCCTTTCAAAATCCCAAGAATAGAATTCTTTAGGGCCGTGGGGTCGTCGGGATCTATCAAAACCCCTAACTCTCCGTCTAAAACCGCGTCTCTGGAGCCGTCTTTGTTGCCGGCTATAACCGGTTTGCCGCACATCAAGGCCTCCAGAAAGACTATGCCAAAACCCTCCCCAGTGGAAGGCATCACGAAGAGATCGCTTTCCTCGTAAAAGTTGCGTAATCTGCCCCTTTCTACTTCGCCCGCGAGGATTACGCTTTCTCCAACGTTTTCTTTTTTGATTATTGTTTTTATGCGTTCTTCGTCATCCCCTCTTCCCACGATTACATAAACCAAATCGGGAACCTCTTTTAATATTTCCGGCAAAACCATCAAAACCTTATCGTATCCCTTGTACTGCTCCGATTTTGCGAGACGGGATACCGTGAGTATTATCTTTGAATTCTTTGGAACGCCGAGGGCTTCCCTCATATGAAAATCATTCCTTGGCAACTCTTCCGCAACATTCGGAACAATTTTTAGCTTTGATTCTAATCCCGGAATCTGTGCTAGGAGCTTTTCTTGTGTAAACCTAGATACCGGCAACACTTTCGTCGCGCCAGATAGCCACTTCTTTTCTTGGTCGTTTAAATCCCAAACCTCTATTCCATGCGCAAAAACTACATAAGGAATCCGCAGGGTTTTACTTATAAAAACCGCCGCAGGAGAAAATGCTAGATGGGTTAAGAACACGACTCGGGGCCGGAAAAACAATGCAATCAAAAAGGCTCTTAAGAAGAATGAGCTCTTGGAAATTAGATCTGCGTTTTTAAGCTCTACAACCCTTAAATCAGCCCCGCCCTCCTTCAAGGCTTCTGATACAAAACTCGTGTATCTTTGAATTCCTCCGATGTTCTTGAGATTGGGGGAGAGGAGTTCTGTCCTCATTTGCCCTGAAGGGCGTTCTTTATGTTTGTGTCGTCCGGCCAATAGCCCAAGATTTCGTTCCCGAATTTTTTCATCTGTGCCATATCGCCGTGGGCTCGGTATAAGCTGAAAATCCCATAAAGTATTGGCGGAAGCTTGGGCCCGATGGCGTAGGCTTTCAGATAATAACCAACCGCTTTTTGAAAGTCAGTCTCCTTGCGAAAGTTGTTCCAAAGCGTGCCGTACATTTCTCCCATGGCGATAAGGTGGCGCGCATTGTCTTCAGAAATGTAGGGTTCCATAAAAGTTACAAGGTCTCGGCCTACTGGTTCGTTCTTGTTCTGGGAGATTATTCCCAAAATATCACTCTGCAGATACTTGGAAACCTCTTCCTGTCCGATTGGTGAGGGATAATTCAGGGCGGTCGCAAAGGTGTTTTTAAATTCTTGGGTGCTCCGCATGCCCGAAACTTGTTTCAGGCCGGAAATGTACAGGGAAGATTTTTCTATGGGCATTATGCCGCCGAAAACGATGGATAAAACGGCAAGTATTATCCCCACAGGGACCAGAACGTATATCCAAGTTTGTTTCATGCTTTTAATTCTTTGGATTTTTTATGGAAATAATAAACCGCAAATGCCATAAACATGAAAAGATTTACATAGATGACGAGCACGTCAAAAAGAACCAGGGACTGGATCAGATATGCTATAGGCAAAACAAAAAACAGGTCATCCATAAGGATTGTGCTCATGCTTTCGCCGCCGTGGGAACGATTTTTAAAGAACAGATAATAGAAAACCATAAACATGGAAACAAAACCCAAGAACCCAAAAACCCCTGTCTCCGCCAGATAGTCAAAAATAAAGCTGTGGGCACGATCAAACCAGGCCCCGAAACCTTTTTGAGGACTGAAATATTTAATGTTGAAGTGCTGATCGAAAATCTGGAGAAAATTTTCCGGTCCCCAACCGAAAAACGGACGTTCTTTGAATCCATCCCAGGCCATTTTCCAGATATAAGAACGATCCTGGAAGGTTTGGGTGGTTATGGAAATATCAAAAATGCGGGAAACCGGCAAGGCCTGTACAAATTTGGTGCCCCTAAAGTGAACCAGGGTCCCGTAAAACGCTACGCCCACAATTGCGATTCCTATGGTCCACTTGCGCCATTCTTTGCGGTTAAATCCTAGGTACAAAAGCGCCACTGCCCCAGCCGCGAGCACCCCTATAACCGCGCCCCTAGTCGCCGCCAAAAGAAAAAATACCGCAAACACGATCGCAGAGAATATGAGGAGAATTGACCGCCAGGACTTCCACTGTTTCAGATACTTGCTGACCCAAAGATAAGCCGTGAAAAACATTATAAAAATGAGGTAAGTGGCCACGTAGGCGGGGTTGCCAATGGAACCCGAAAAACGAAATCCCTGGGTGTCAAAGGTAGAACCGATAAAGTTCTGGAATATACCTCCAAATGCCTTGCCGTCCACACCTTTTATGCCCGCGCCTACACCATATAAGATCATAAGAAACGCTGCGACGATGGAACACCAGAAAATTATCCGCCAGTTTTTCTCGTCCTTAAAAAGCGTGAGGAGTAGAAGGAAAAATAAGTAGAGATGGAGCATCTGGAGCCCGCCCTCTCCCCGTTCAAAGTTGGACCAGAAAGAATAAGAGGGATTAAAACCGAAAATCACCGCGAGCATAACAAAAAACACGAAGGCGCTTACCGCCCAAACCAAAGGCGAACGGGAAAATTCCTTAACACGGGCCAGAACCTGCTCCGCTCCCGAATCAAAAATAAGTCCCAAAAGGAAAGTGATTAATGCCAAATCCACCGAAACCCTAAACCACACATATTTCCCAACTATAAACGGGAACAACGTGGAAGTGCTCATTATCGCCACGAAGAAAACAGCGGCGTACAGAAAAAATTTGGAAGTGTTGAATAGAGGCATAGGTGCCTACCTTGCGAATTCCACCGCGCGCATTTCGCGGATCACGTTCACTTTTATCTCTCCAGGATATTTTAACTCGGATTGGATGCGGTTCGCAATTTCCCTGGCTAATTCCAGCGCCCTGAAATCATCTACCTTTTCCGGAATAACAAACACCCTAAGTTCCCGTCCCGCGGCAATGGCATAAGAATTTTTGACTCCCGGGAATTCGTTCGCGATTTTCTCCAAATCCGCCAAGCGTTTCACGTAGTTTTCTAAGGTTCCTCTCCTCGCGCCCGGCCTCGCCGCAGAAAGCACGTCCGCAGCCGTAACTATATAAGCCTCGGGACTGGCATAAGGATAGTCCTCATGATGGGAACGCATGGCATCAATTACTGGTTCCTCGATGCCAAATTTTTTGAGAAGCTTCATTCCTAAGTCCACATGCGTTCCTTCCACTTCGTGGTCAATAGCTTTGCCAATGTCATGCAAAAGAGCTCCCTTTTTGGCAACCATGACGTTCAGGCCCAATTCCGCTGCCATCATTCCCGATATATATGTCATTTCAATGGAATGGGTGAGAACATTCTGCCCGAAGCTGGTCCGGAAATGCAGACGACCCAAGAGCTGTAAGAGTTCTTTGGGCAGATTATAAACCCCAACCTCCATCGCTGCCGCCTCGCCTATTTCCAAGGCGCGTTTACTGAGTTCTTGTTTGGCTTCTTCAACTTTCTCCTCAATTTTCGCTGGCTGAATCCTGCCGTCTTTAACTAATTTTTCCAAAGCCATTCTGGCAACTTCTCGTCTAAAAGGGTCAAAGGAAGAAATTAAGATGGTCTCCGGCGTCTCGTCCATCACGAATTCCACTCCCGTAGCACGTTCCAAGGCGCGAATATTCCTGCCTTCCCGCCCGATTATTTTCCCCTTAAGTTCCTCGTCCGAAAGATGAAAGGTGGTGGTGGTAAGTTCTGCCACATGGGAACGGGCGTAGCGTTGCAAGGCCACGGTTATGATTTCATTGGCCTTTTTTTCCACTTCTTCTTTGCGGTCCTGCTCTAATTTTTGGAGAGTTTTGGCCAAGTCTTCTTTGTGGTGCTCCCTGGCTTCTTCTATGAGTTTTTCCCTTGCTGATTCCGTGGAAAGACCACTTATTTTTTCGAGTTTCGCCCGTGATTCGATTTTTAGCTCCTCTAACTCTTTTTTTGCGCCTTCAATTTCCCCACGCTCTTTTTCGATGCCTTTGCGTTCGTCTTCAATTTTGTTCAGGCGGTTATCTAAGGTTTTTTCGCGATCTAAAATTCTCGCCTCCATCTCCGAAAGCTTGTCTTTACGTTCTTTATCCTCTTTTTGAGATTCCACGAGAAGCGAGGCCGCTTTGTCTTTCGCTTCCACAATCATCTCCCTGGCTTTGGTTTCGGCCGCCTGAAGCTCCTCTTTTAATTTTTGCTCTAAAGAACCGACGCGCTTAGCTCCTAAAAACTGACGGATCAAATATCCGATTACCGCGCCCAAAACCACTCCCCCTAAAGGAAGAATAATAGAAGTTTCCATGTGAGTTTGTTCCTAAAGTTTTCATTGGTTTAGGAATAATTTTTTGACTTTTGTGTTGACACTCGGGATTGCTCCCGAATGTAATTGTTTTAATTGTATAAGATAGCCGTTGGGGCGTCAACGTCTAAAAGCTCTCATGGTATCATCAAAACATGAGGAAAACCCTGGTTTTAATCATCCTGGACGGCTGGGGCATAGGCAGAGAGGATGAGTCTAATCCCTTCCACTTCGTTAAACCCGCAAACTTAGAATTTCTGAAACAAAACTTTCCGGTCACAAGTCTTCAGGCCTCGGGAATTTCGGTGGGATTGCCTTGGGGAGAAACCGGCAACAGCGAAGTGGGCCATCTCACCATCGGAGCGGGCAAGGTCCTATATCAGTATTACCCCAAAATAACTCTGGCCATCCGGGATAAATCTTTTTTTAAAAACGAGGCTATCGTGAAAGCCGTGGAACACGCCAGAAAAAACGGCGGCGCCGTAAATTTGGTGGGGCTTTTATCCAAAGGCAACGTCCACGCCTCCCTGGAGCATCTTGTTGCCCTAATAGAACTTATGAAAAATTCCGGAGTTGATTTCAGGTTGCATCTTTTCGCAGACGGCAAAGACATGCCGCCCGGAAGCATCCTTGATTTGCTTAAAAACTTACCCCTAGACCATCTCGCTACTCTGATTGGACGCTATTATGCCATGGACAGGGAAGAAAACTGGCGCCTAGTGGAGGGGGCTTATAACTGCGTAGTATCCGGGGGAGGGAAACTCGTTAAAGACCCACAGGCTGAACTCGTGGAGTTCCTAAAGACTAATCAGAGCGAAGAATTTTTGCCCCCCACTCGTTTGGGTGGAGAAGAAAAAAATATAAAAGATGGCGACGCACTCTTATTTTTTAATTTTAGAGAAGACAGCATGCGGGAGTTAGCTTCCGCCTTTATACAAAAAGATTTCTCCTCGTTCCCGGCCAAAGAGTTTAAAAATTTATTTCTAGCCACCATGACCCCCTACGGCGACAAACTTAAAACTCCGGTTGCTTTCCTTCCGGACAAGGTAGAGCACCCCTTGGGCCTGGTTATCTCGGAAGCAGGTATGACCCAACTCCACCTCGCGGAAACCTATAAATACGCCCATATTACCTACTTTTTTAATGGCCACCAAGAAGCGCCTTTCCCAAACGAATATCGAGTGGTCATTCCCTCCGAGCCCATACCCCATCCGGACGAGCACCCGGAAATGGCCGCGCCTCAAATTACCGACAGGCTCATGGCGGCTTTAAGTGAACATTCTTTTGATTTTATTTTGGTGAACTACGCAAATCCCGACACCATCGCACACACCGGAAATTTTGAGGCCTCCGTGGCCACCATAAAAATAATGGACGACGAGATAGGAAAGATTTTGAAAGTGATGAACGAAGATGTCACCCTTATCATAACTTCCGACCACGGCAATATTGAGGAACTCGTAAATCCTGTCTCTGGCAGGCGGGAAACCCAGCACGATTCCAATCCTGTCCCATTTCATCTCATAAGTTCCGCTTTTCACGGCAGAAAATTTGAAAACTATTCCGACCTGAATCGGCCCTCCGGCATACTTTCCGATGTCGCCCCCACCATTTTAGAACTCATGCATATAAAAAAGCCCGAGGACATGACCGGAGAAAGCCTCATCGGAAAGATAATTTAAGCTTTAGAAATTCCGGGTTATAATGGAAACATGAAACTTATCGCCCACATCATAGGCGCGGTTATGATAAACGCTTTGGCCCTCTGGGCCGCAGGAGCGCTTCTTCCCAATTTTCAGCTAACACCGGGACTGGTGGGCATTCTGGCGGTAGCAGGAGTTTTTACGGTTCTTAATTTCTTGATTCGCCCAATCCTTAAATTTGTTCTCATGCCTTTTATAATCGTAACCTTGGGTCTGGGGCTCTTATTCATAAACGCTTTTATCCTTTATCTTCTTGACTTCCTAACCAAAGACCTTAGTATTCAAGGCGTTCCAACCCTAATCTACGCAACTTTAATCGTGGGGGTTGTAAATTTCGTATTTCATTTATTCACCAAATGATTCTACCCATCATCCAAATAGTTGTAGCGATTATCATCATTGCCTTAATCCTTCTCCAGGAACGTTCGAGCGGTCTTTCCGGGATTTTCGGCGGCGAGGGAGGCGGAGGAGGGGTTTATCAAACCCGGCGCGGCATGGAGAAAACGATTTTTGTATCCACCATAATCTTCTCGGCCATATTTATTGCTTTAGCCATTTTCCAGCTTCTCGGATAATGTTCCTCTTTAAAAAATTGGTTTCTGTTCTCAGGGAAGGAGAACGGGTCACGCTCTTCCTGGCATCACTCCTAGTTATAGTAAGTGGAGCGGGCATCCTAAGTATCGTAGCGGCCGAGACAACCCAAAGCGTGCCTCAGGCAGGAGGGTCCTTTTCGGAGGGGATAGTTGGCCAACCTTCCAATATAAATCCGGTAATCGCTTCCGGAGCTGCAGACGAAGCGCTGGTTAGACTTCTTTTCTCTAATCTAATAATCCTAACGGACAAAATTGACCCGGACAAAAGCGGAAAAATCTGGAAGGTGCGCCTAAAGGAAAATCTGCGTTGGTCTGACGGCGAACGCTTAACTGCGGACGATGTGGTCTTTACGATCAAAAAGATTCAAGACCCCAACACCAATTCCCCTCTGGCTGGGAGCTGGCAAGGCGTTTCGGTGGAACGCGTGAGCCAAATAGAGG
>Ga0210377_10000911_pt1 | contig 27863 bp, 25 predicted proteins | sample PLM4_65_b1redo_FD_155480 | JGI IMG/M metagenome (GOLD analysis project Ga0210377, IMG submission 155480) | Groundwater sediment microbial communities from an aquifer in East River, Colorado, USA - PLM4_65_b1 redo | ecosystem: Environmental > Terrestrial > Soil > Riparian zone | place: USA: East...
AGGCGGCTGCCATTGAAAGCGCTCGTAATCAGGCCCATTCGACGGTTCGCTGGCAGTTCACTTCGCCCGATGCGCGAATTCGTTTGGCTCAACTTTATCCTTCAATTCCTGATTGACTGACTACTAGCGTATTTGACGCTGAATCGCCTCCCGGCTAGAATCCGCATCCGGTCAGGCAGATTTGAAGGATCGTGACAGGTTTGTTTCACGTTAGAGCATCGCTACAAAATCGCCTGATTGAGATTTTACCACAGACTTCGTGAAAGGATGTCGAGATCGGCACACGACGCCTCGACGCCAACCCTATGAAACAGGCTTTGCCAACGCTTGATCAACGCCCGCTCCCCGAAAAACTCTTGCGGCTGCGCGAGCTTGCTTACAACCTGTGGTGGAGCTGGCACGAAGAAGCGCAAGATTTGTTCAAACGTCTCGATCCGTTGCTCTGGGAAAATGTGAGTCACAACCCGGTAGGTTTTCTCCGCAGGGTTGATCAGGCGCGGCTGGAAAGAGCCGCCAACGACGCCGTTTATCTGGCAGCCTTCAATAAGGCCCTGCGCGCCTTTGATTTGTACATGGGTGAAACTGACACATGGTTCGCTACAGCCTACCCGGAACATCGACAGTCGATGATCGCTTATTTCTCGACTGAATTCGGGCTGCATGAAAGCCTGCCCCTGTACGCGGGGGGGTTGGGCGTTCTTTCAGGCGACCATGCCAAGGAAGCCAGCGATCTGGGGCTTCCCTTCGCCGGGGTGGGCTTGCTCTACTATAAAGGGTACTTCACTCAGAAGATCAACCCCGACGGCTGGCAAGAAGACATCTATGACGAATTCGACCCGGAAGACCGGCCCATCCATCAGGTCTTCTTGTCCGATGGAAAGCCTGCCAGCGTCACCCTGACGCTCGGCAATCTGACCATTTCCAGCTTGATCTGGAAGGTGCAGGTTGGCCGCGTTCCAGTTTATTTGCTGGACACTTCACTGGAAAGCAACAAACCCGAAATAACCCATGACATCCCGCGCTTGTATGGTGGATCCGCGGCTACCCGTTTGCTGCAAGAGATTCTGCTGGGCGTTGGCGGGATACGCTTGCTCCGTCTGCTAGGTCTTCAGCCGCGTGTCTGGCACATGAACGAAGGCCATTCGTCCTTCCTGACACTGGAACTACTGCGCGAACGCATAGCGGAAGGTTATCTGTTTGATGATGCGGCAGCGCAGGTCGCTTCCGAAACCGTGTTCACCACCCATACACCCGTGCCGGCAGGGCTGGATATGTTTGATCTGGAGCATCTTGCCCCTTACTTCGAAACTATGTGCGCTGAGATCGGGATTTCAACCACGCAACTGCTCGATTTGGGGCGTCAGGATGTGGGCTGGGGCGAAAAGTTTAGCATGCCACGTCTGGCGCTGCGGCTTTCGTCGCTGCGCAACGGAGTCAGCGCGCTGCACGGCCACGTTTCGCGGGAGCTATTCCAGCATATCTGGCCTGACAGGGCGATTGATCAAGTTCCCATCGCGCACATCACCAATGGGGTTCACGCGCAGACATGGCTTTCTCCGCGCCTGATCGAACTCTTTGACCGCACGATTGGCCCGGACTGGGTTGATCATATGGACGACCCGGCCCTGTGGAACGCTGTCGATGCCATTCCCGATGAGGTGCTATGGGAAGCGCGCCGAACGCTAAAATCAGATTTGCTGTGGTTCCTGCGCCATCAGGCCCAAAAGCGCTGGGCCGCTGGCGGGACAACCCCAACACAACTTGCCTGGGCCGGGACCATGATCAACAGCAGCGCGCTCACCATTGGCTTTGCCCGACGCTTTGCCACTTACAAACGCGCTACGCTGCTTTTCCATGACCTTGACCGACTGCGCGCGCTGGTCAGCAATGCCGAGCAGCCTGTTCAGTTCATCTTCGCCGGCAAAGCGCACCCTCACGATGAAGGCGGCAAGCACTTGATTCAGGAAATCTGCCGGCAGGCGCTTGACCCGCAGTTAAGCGGGAATATCGCTTTTCTGGAAGATTACGATATGAATGTGGCTCGTTATCTGGTGCGCGGAGTGGATGTGTGGCTCAACAACCCACGCCGCCCGCGCGAAGCCAGCGGCACCAGTGGGCAAAAAGCCGCCCTCAATGGCGCGCCTAATCTCAGCGTTTTGGACGGTTGGTGGGCCGAAGGCTACAACCACATCAATGGTTGGGCGATTGGCGATGGACAGGTCTTTTTGGCTGAAGACGAAGAAGATCGCCTTGACTCCGAGGATCTCTATCGCGTGTTGGAGGAGCAGGTTGTTCCGTTATACTACCGACGTGGCGAAGATGGCATTCCGCGCGAATGGCTGACCAAAGTGCGTGAGGCTATCAAGTCGTCCGCGCCGCATTTCACCACCCGGCGCATGGTCAAAGAGTACACACAGAAAATGTACATCCCGGTTCTCAATCTGGAAACACGCAGCCCTGAATTTGCCCGCTAATCGCCGGGCCGCCGCTGTAGATGGCGGTATTCGCTTCAATCAAAGGAGCAAACCGCGTGGGCCAATGGGTTTTGCAAGGCGGGGTTATCGTCGCGCCTGAACGGGTTGAACAAGCCGACATTTTGATCGAAGGCGAAATGATCATGGCAGTCGGCCATAACCTTGCCGCCGCCGCGCCTGACGCGCAGGTCATTGATGCCGTCGGAAAAACAATCTTCCCCGGCCTGATCGACGTTCATCTGCACCTGCGTGAGCCGGGCGGGGAGCATAAAGAGGATTTCCACTCCGGGACTTGCGCGGCGCTAGCGGGGGGTGTCACGACCGTGCTGGCGATGCCTAACACCAATCCGCCGATCACTGATCGGGCAACGCTTGATCTGGCCCTCGAACGCGCGTCGCAAAAGGCTGTATGCGATTTCGGCTTATACATCGGCGGAACACCCGATAACGCCGCCGTAGCCGCCACTCTGAGCGAAGCTGCCGCGCTCAAATTGTACATTGGTTCCAGCACGGGCAGCCTGCTGGTCGATCAATTCCCGGCGCAGATCGCCCACATGGAGCAATATCCGCGCAATCGCATTGTGGCTGTCCATGCCGAAGACGAGGCTGCTGTGCAATACTATGCGGCGCGCGGCCTGCGCCGTCCGCCGATATGCGCCGCGCTGGCAACGGCCCATGTGATCGCGCTGGCGGAGCAGGTCGGGCGGCGGTTGCATATCTGCCATGTGTCCACCGGTTACGAATTGGCGCAGATTAAAGCCGCGCACGAACGAGGTTTGGATGTCACCTGTGAGGTCGCCCCGCATCATCTGTTTCTTTCAGCCGTTGATGAAGAGCGGTTGGGCGCTTTAGGCTGCGTTAACCCCCCGTTGCGCTCGATTCAAGATGTCGAATCGCTGTGGGCGCAGGCGGATGTGATCGATATGATCGCCACTGATCACGCGCCGCACACCCTCGATGAGAAGGCCAGCGCCAATCCGCCCGCCGGGATGCCGGGGCTAGAGACGATGCTTCCTCTGTTGTTGACAGCCGCGCATGAAAGCAAAATCAGCCTGATGGATATTGCGCGCTGGACAGCCGCGCGCCCGGCGGAAGTGTTCGGGCTGGAGCGCAAAGGCAAGATCGCGCCCGGATTTCATGCCGATCTAACGCTAGTTGAACAAGATTTTGAATGGGTGATCCAGAATGACGTTATGCGCACACGCTGCCGCTGGACTCCTTTTGCTGGGCGCGCTGTTCGGGGTCGCGTCTCGGTAGTGTATCTGAGAGGGGTTAAAGTCTTTTCGGAGGGCGAAATCTTTGCTCCGGCTGGCTACGGAAAGCGAGCTCGCCAAATTACCGTATGAACGCTATCGATGTTTCTATCCTGATTACCGCCTACCGAGAGCCAGACACAATTGATCTCGCGCTTGACGCGATCCTTGCCCAGACTCGAAGCATAAACGCGGAAGTGATCGTGATCTGCCCAGACGACGCCACCGCTGATGCGGCCTCAGCCTTCCCCGGCGTGACCGTGCTGCGCGATCAGCAGCGTGGCAAGCCCGCGGCGCTCAATCTGGGGTTGGCAAAGGCAGCGGGGCGAATTATTGTGATGACCGATGGCGATGTGTCTGTGGCTCGCAACGCTTTACACGAACTACTCCTGCCGTTTGACGATCCTCAAATCGGCGCGGTGACTGCCCGCCCAGTGTCGGTTAGCCCGCGTCGAACGATGCTGGGATACTGGTCGCATCTGCTCACCGACGCGGGCGCGCACGAGGAACGCTCCCAGCGCAACACGGCAGGGCGATTTCTGGTATGTTCGGGCTATTTGTATGCCATCCGAACCGGTCTGGTGACAAATATCCCTGAGGACGCTCTGGCGGAGGACGCAGTCGTGTCGCAGATGATCGCCGCGCAGGGTTTCCGTGTTCGTTATGCGCCTGCGGCGAAAGTGATGGTCAAGTATCCGCAAACCTACCGTGACTGGCTGATCCAGAAGGTTCGCAGTGTAGGAGGGTACGCCCAGCCTGTGATTGCTGACTCCCCCCACCAGATGCGTAGCTTCACTCACGAAGCGACGGCGGGCCTGCGGCGCGCCTTCGCCTATCCGCGTAGCATCAAGGAAATGGCGTGGACCTTAATCTTGATGGCGGCGCGCTTGCATTTGTGGCTGCTCGTGTTTTGGAATGTGCGTTTCCTGAAACGACCTTTGACAGATTTATGGGAGCGCGTTGAAAGCACCAAATAGCCGAATTCTGCTCAATTTGTCGTCTGGCATTATAATGTCTGCTCAGAAGATATTGATCTTTCTGGCGCACTGTGAGTCGTGACATGAAATGGTATGAAAACGTGGTCCATGTCTGTATGGGCGTTCAACCCGGCGAGCGCGTTTTGTTGATCACCGATCAGGCGTTAGCCAAAGAGCAGGATCAACTGGCAAAGACCATTGAGGCAATTGGCCCGGCAGAGCTTCGCCGCTGGACGCTGCCCGAACAGGAGAGGCCGCTAAAAGTGGCCCCGCCTGAGCTTTTGGAAGCGGCGCGCACGTTTGACGTGGGCATTCAGTTCCTCGGCGCGACAACGACCGCCGAACAACCGTATCGCCTGTCATTGGTGCAAGCCACCAGCGAAGGCGACAGGATGCGGTTTGGGTTTGGACTCAATATCGATCAGGCTATCTTTGACCACGAGCTTATGGCCGACTATCACGAAGTGGCCAATATCACCAACCGGCTCCACGACTTTCTACAAGATCGTTCTGATGTTCACATCACCTCGCCGCTGGGGACGAACCTCGAATTCTCGATCAAAGGCCGAATCATTGCCACCGACCCCGGCATTGTGCGGACTCCCGGTTTCGGCAACCTGCCTTCGGGCGAGTGCTATGTCGCGCCGCTTGAAAACAGCGCGAACGGCTTGCTGGTGATCGACAAGTCCTTCCCCGGCATTCTGATCAAAAAGCCTATTCACCTCACATTCGAACACGGGCGTGTGGTCGAGGTCTCTGGCGGCAAGGAAGCCAAACAACTGTTGGCGATCATTGCTGATGGCGAGAAGCAGCCTAACGGCGCGGGATGCCGGACAATCGCTGAATGGGGAATTGGCACAAACCCTTATGCGCGCATCACAGGCAACGTTATGACCGACGAAAAAGTGATGGGCACGATCCATATAGCTATCGGGCATAATGCTATGCCGCCCTATAACGGTCAAAACCTCGCTCCTATTCATCTTGACGGCGTCATGGGCAACCCGACCGTCACAGTTGATGGCGAGCTTATGATCGACAATGGCAAGTATCTGGTCTGACTGCCTGATTTAGCGCTCAACGCTGTTGTTTAGGAGGGGATCACATGACGCGAGCATTAGTCACGGGTAGCACAGGATTTCTAGGAGCGAATTTGATCGCCGCGCTCAACGAACGTCAGATCGACGTGGTTGGCTTGAAGCGCAAGAATTCGCCAGAGGATGCTATTGGCGGCTTGAAGCTAACTTTCGCCGTCGGCGACATCCTCGACGCGGACTCGCTGGTCGGAGCGATGAAGGGCGTGGATTGGGTTTTCCATGCGGCGGCTGTCGCGGATTACTGGCGCACGCCAGAGGAGATCATCTACAAAGTCAATGTGGATGGCGCGAAGAATGTGTTGGAGGCGGCGCTGAAAGCCAAAGTCAAGCGTGTGGTGATGACCAGTTCCTCCGCCGCGCTGGGCATGCCGACCAAAGAACGCCCTATCCGCGACGAAACTGATCAGTTCGATATGGAACCTAAAGAATTCCCATACGGACACAGCAAGCATGTCGCCGAGCAGATCATGAAAGAGTATGTGGCGAAGGGACTCCATGCGGTCAGCGTTCTGCCCGCCGCTGTGATCGGCCCGCGCGACTTCAAGTTTAACGCGGGCGAACTTATCGCCCAGGCTCTCAAACCCACCCTGCCCATTTTGCCCATGACCAAAGGGGGGCTGAATTTTATCGATGTGCGGGATTGCGTCAACGCCCACATCGCCGCCGCCGAAAAAGCCAAGCCGGGGGAGCGCTATCTGCTGGGCGGCGACAACTATACCCATCGCCAGACGATGGAGATGGTCAATCAGGTGTTGGGAACATCGCTAACAGTGGTTGAAACGCCGCGCTGGATGATCGGCATCATGGCCGAACTGGTTGGCCTGCTGCAAAAATTGGGGGCCAAACTCCCGGTGGACAAAGGCCGTGTCCTGCACAGCCGCGAATATATCTATTACAACAACGCGAAGGCAGTCAAGGAATTAGGCTTGACTGCCCGCCCCTTCACCGAAAGCGTCCGCGACGCTTATTTCTGGTATGCTGAGAACAATTATTTGACAAAGCGCGGCATTCCTGAAGCGCCTGCCTTCAAGAACAAGGCGAAGTAGCTTCGATCCGTGTCGTAATCTGGTCGCCGCTTGATCGCCTACTATCGAAAGGCAAACCCATGGCAGACGAACCTCGTTTTGATTGGCCTACCATTGCGCGCGCGGTGGCGATCATCGTGGGCGGCTGCGCGCTGATCGGTTTCGCCGCGCCGCCGCTGATCACACTGGCCTTCAGTCTGGGGAACACCGGTTACGCCGCCGGGAATCAGTTTTTCAGCTGGGGCTTCTGGATCGCCGCGTGGGCGCTGACCTTCGCGCAGGGGGCTTATTTTCTGCGCCACGTCGGGGAGAAGGTCATCGATGATATGCTGGTCGTGGCGATTATCTCGGCTCTTTTGCTGGTCGTGATCAAATTCGCGGTCGCTATTATTTATCAGCCCATCACACAGGACGGCAAGTTTCTTCCCATTATGACCACAGCCGATGCTGGCGGCGCGCTGATGCTAGTCGTCATCGCCTTGATCGCTGCGCGGATGAACCGATATTAGAAATGATTGAACTTGACAGCGGCTTCCGGAGTATTGGAGGCCGCTGTTGCTTTTAAGACATAGCGGCTCTCGGCTCGCTTCGCGTTCTGACCGGGTATACTTTACTCGGAGAACTCTAAAATAGATTGGCACAGCATGGCATCGGCGCGACAGATCATTCAACGGCGAAGAAATCGTCAACGCGAGGCTCGCACAGGTCTGCGAGGCATTATGCGCTGGGGGGTTGCTGCTGTGCTGATTGTCGCCGGGCTGACCTTTATCGCCGCGCTGATTGGGTTGGCGTCAGTCGTCAGCGCTTATGCGTACTACTCCCAGCAATTGCCTGAACCGGGCGCGCTGCCTGTCGTCAGCGCCAATCCAACCCGCCTCTATGATCGCGCCGGACAGCGCCTTCTTTACGAGATAGCCGATCCATCAGGCGAGGATAAGACATGGGTCGCGTTGCCAAACATCCCTGCCCATCTTCGAAACGCCACCATTGCGCTTGAAGATCAGAGTTTCTACGAAGATTCCAGCAATTCTGCGCAAAACGCGGTGGGCACGATATGGGGCGGCTTGTTCGACGAACTGGCTCATAGTGAACCATCAATCACACGGCGGCTGGTCAAAAATCTAGGGATTGTTCACGCCGAACAGAGCCAGTCGATTATTAATCGCCATCTTCAAGAATTGATTCTGGCAGTTAGAATCAACCAGACGCACAGCAAAGACGAGATATTAGAATGGTATCTTAACACCAATTTCTACGGGAATCTCGCCTACGGGGTCGAGGCAGCATCGCAGGTGTATTTTGGGAAGCCCATCAACGAATTGACATTGCCCGAAGCCGCGATGCTCGCCGCCATTCCCCAATCACCCGAATTGAACCCGATCGACAACGATCCGATGGCGAAAGAGCGCCAGCATGAGACGCTTGAGGCGATGGTCAAGCAGGGATATATCACTCAGGAACAGGCAGATGTCGCTTTTGCCGCTCCTCTGGAAATCAAGCCTGCCGAACAACAATTTGACCTGACTGCCCCACATTTTGCCATCGCCGCGCGCAAACAATTGGAAGACATTGTTGGCCCCCTTGTTATGCGCCGGGGCGGGCTGGTAGTCTACACCACTTTGGATTACCCGCTTTACCTTCAGGCCGAGTGCGTGGCGCGAACGCAGCTTGCGCGGCTTTCTGCCCAGCCCGCAAACACGGTCATCCCGGCAGAGGATGGATCGCCCTGTGAAGCCGCCAACTACTTGCGACCATTGACTGCCAGAGATCAAAATGTAGATCATCAGGCTCACAACGCGGCAGTTGTGATGATCGAAGCCCAAACCGGTGAAATTCTGGCAATGGTCGGCAGCCTCGATTATTACAACGCGGTCATCGACGGCAATCTCAACATGGCTCTGGCCGAGCGCCAGCCGGGGTCAGCCATGCAACCATTCACTTATTTAGCCGCCTTCCAGCAGGGTTTTGCCTCATCAACAATGATGCTCGACATCCAAACAACATTTGACGCAGAGAGCGACCAGCCTTATATCCCTGAAAACTTTGATCGACAATTTCACGGGCCGGTAAGCCTCCGCGCTGCGCTGGCGAATTCCTATAACGTCCCGGCAGTTCAGGCTCTCAACTGGGTGGGCGTTGATAACGTCTTTCGGGTTGCTCACGCTATGGGGATCAACACGTTGGATAGCGGTTCAGATCATGACGGTCTGGACTTCGCGAGGGGCAGCAGCAAAGCCACGCTCTTGGATATGGTCTATGCTTACGGCGTTCTGGCTAATCAGGGCGTGATGCATGGCCAACCTTTGCCGACAGAACGAGTCAACCCCGGTTTTCGGATGCTTGATCCAACGTATATCCTGAGAATCGAAGATCAGGCGGGAAACATCCTGTGGGAGTATGGCAAGGACAATACATTCAAGAGCATGACGGTAGTCGAGCCATCGCTGGCTTACCTTGTCACAGATATTTTGTCCAATGAAGAAGCGCGTCGCCCCAGCGTCGGCTCTGACAGCGCGCTGACACTGGATCGCCCTGCCGCCGCCACGACAGGCGACACCGGTGGCTATCAAGACCATTGGACGCTTGGCTACACCCCGCAGATCGTGACGGGGGTATGGGTCGGCAATACTGATGGCAGCCCGTTGGTCGACTCGCAGGCCATGACGGACGCAGCCCCTATCTGGCAAGCGATCATGCGTTATGCCCATCAAGATCTGCCCGCGCAGGGCTGGGATCGCCCCCCGGAAATTATAGAGATGACGGTTTGCCAGCCCTCGGGGTTGTTGCCCACTCCGTATTGCCCTGCTTATCGAGAAATCTTTAGGCGCGGCACAGAGCCAACAGCCTACGACGACATCTATAAGCCCTTTTCGATCAACAAGGACACCGGATTGCTGGCGACGGTCTACACGCCCGCGAACCTCGTCGAGCAGCGGATTTATCAGGTATTGCCCTCGGAAGCTATTGACTGGGCGCGTGAGGCGGGAATTCCGCAACCGCCCACCACCTATGACACTCTCAATGTGCCTGTCACTACAGGCGATGTGGCGATTGTCGAGCCGAGTCCGTTTGGATATGTAGGCGGCATTGTCGAGATCAAGGGCAGCACGCGCGACGCGGGCTTTAAGGTCTATCGGCTGGATTACGGGCAAGGGCTAAACCCTACGCAATGGTTTCAGATTGGCGTGGATAGCGGCGAGCCTGTTTCGAATGGGCTGCTGGGCGCTTGGGACACTGCCGGGCTGGATGGATTATGCAGCCTGCGGCTGACTATGATTCGCGGGGACAACTCGTTCCAGCAATTCATGATGCAAGTCACCGTTGATAACTTTGCGCCAAGCATCCGGCTGGCGCGCCCTAACGACGGAGAGCAGTTCAGCCTCTCAGATGAATTCCTGACCATTCAGCCCATTGTGGCTGACAACGTGGCCATGCAACGGGTCGAGTTCTTTGTGGATGGCGCGCTGGTCGCCACCAGCGCCGCCGCGCCGTTTAGTGGGCGCTGGGAGTTCAGCGCGCCCGGCTCTCATGTCATTCAAGCCCGCGCCTACGACGCTGCCGGTAACATGACGATCAGCAAGTCGGTGAATGTTATGGTCAATCCGTGATCGTCCTCTAAACCGCGATCCCGAATTGATCGAGGAGCAGCGCTGACACCTGCGCCGGATCGGCAATCACGCGCTCACGCTTGACTCCGTGTTTGGTGACAATCACTTTCATTTCGGTGGGCAACCCGCGCAATGTTATCCTGCCGGTTGGCGTAGCTATCGTGCAAATTTGCCGCTGTGTGAAAGGCGAGTCAGGCGAAGTCTGGTGGTAGTTGCAGGTTTCGAGATACTCAGCTATCCTGCGGGCTTGCAACGTGAACACATAATCGCGCTTCCACGCGCCATCCTCTATCGCCCGCGACTCATACCAGAAAGCGTCTTCCCGCGACACGCGATAAGCGCGACGGTTATCATACTGAGGCTGATCGTCATCCAATCGCAACGGGAACAGCGAAGAATCGCCAAAACCCACATCTGCTAGCCAGCGATCTTTTAGCGTCACCAGCAGCGCCATATGATCGTATTCCGGGCCGAGCCTGTCGTCAGCGTCATAGACACGGGCAGACAGCAGCGTGACCTTAAACCCGATGTGTTCCAGCAGTCGGGCGAATAGGTTATTTAACTCATAGCAAAACCCTCCCCGCCTATTTTCGACAATCTTCAGGAAAAGCGCGTCAGGATCAAGGTTAATCGGACGGCCCAGATGAATATCCAGATTCTCAAATGGAACAGTCATCAAGTGCGCCTGATGGAGTCCGCGCAGGGTTTCAATATCGGGCGACAGGCGGCCTGTGTAGTTGATCCGGCGAAGATAGGCTTCAATATTCAACGAACGCTCCCTCGATGCGCAGAAATCAATGGCATGTCTCGGCGTGAGCCGTCTGTTATAATCCACCCGAACAGGGTTATTCAAATGCGAAACGCTTTTTTGCGCGCCCCATGGGTCGTCATTGCGCTGGTGATAGCCAACACAGGCTGCCAGCCCGCGCCCGCCGATTTGGTGGGAGTTGTTTCACCGCCTGCGTTTATAAACACGCCCTCACCTGAACCATCCCTGACGCCAACGACTGCCCCAACACCAACCGTTGTAGCCAGTCCGCCGCCCATTATCGGCCCAGACTCCTTTCCGACAAACATTAACCCATTGACCGGATTAGTCGTCAGCGATCCGGCAGTTCTCCAACGTCGCCCGCTGCTGATCAAGATTTCCAATGCGCCGCCCATCGTTCGTCCTCAAAGCGGCATTGGCTCCGCCGATCTGATGTTCGAGCATTACGCGGAGGGCGGCCAGACTCGTTTCTCGGCCCTATTTTACAGTCAGGGCGCCGATCATGTCGGCTCGGTGCGCAGCACAAGATTGATCGATCTTCAGCTTGCGCCCGCCTATGACGCCTTGCTGGTCTTCTCTGGCGGCAGCCTAGGGGTGATTGACACCATTCGGCAGTCTAAGCTGTATCCCTCCAATGTCATTTCGCCACAGTTTGGGGTTGGAGAGCCAACCTTTGAGCGTTTCCCGCGTCCGGGCCTGCCATTTGAGCATACATTGTTCACCGACACCGCCCAATTATGGCAGTGGGCTGTGGATCACAAAGCCCAGCGCGCGCCAGCATTTAGCCATCCGGGGATGGCTTTTAGCGCCGGATCGCCGCCCACTGGCGGCGATCCGGCGCAGGCAGCAACCCTTGCCTATGCCCGCACAACGGCCACATGGCGTTACGATGCGCTCACTGGCGTCTATTTGCGCTGGACGGACGACATTCCCCACACCGATGCGCTCACTGGCGCTCAGTTGGCCTTCGAGAACGTGATCGTGATCAGCGCTTACCATGCAGAAATTGATCTATTCCCCGAAAAATACTTCGGGGCGGAGAAATCGATCTACATCGAATTACAGGGGGAAGGCCCTCTGACTCTACTCAGGGATGGATTGGCCTTTCAGGGCCGCTGGCATCGGGAGAACCCGAAGGACATGTTCACGTTCACGGATCAGGCTGGCCGCCTGCTGGTTTTGAAATCTGGCAAAACGTTCTTTCAAATCATCCGAGCCGGGTTTGAGCAACTGATCATTGAGCCCTAGCCCATAGGAAGCCCGTTATGACCCGCGTCGTTTTCATGGGGACGCCCGAATTTGCTGTTTCGTCCCTCAAAGCTCTGATAGAGCATCCTGATTTTGAGGTTGTTGGCGTTGTCACCCAGCCCGACCGCCCGGCGGGACGGGGCCAGCAGGTGAATAAGTCCGCTGTCAAGCAGGAGGCCGAACGCCATGACCTCGCTGTGTTTCAGCCGGAGACCTTGCGCGACTCGCAAGCCGTTGAGACTCTGCGGGGCTGGAAGCCGGAAATCATTGTCGTGGTCGCTTTCGGGCAGATTCTCAGGCAGCCGGTCTTGGAATTAGCGCGCTGGGGCTGCGTGAACGGTCACGCGTCGCTGCTCCCGCGCTGGCGCGGCGCGGCCCCCCTGCAGTACGCCATTCGCGCGGGGGATGAAGCCAGCGGCGTGACAATCATGAAGATGGATGCGGGGTTGGACACCGGGCCAATCCTCGCGCAGCGAAGCATCGCGCTTGCCTCAAACGAAACAGGCGCCAGCCTCCACGACAAACTGGCGAGGCTGGGGGCGGAGCTATTGCCGGACACGCTTTTGGGCTACATCAGCGGCAAGATTCAGCCTCAGCTCCAACCAGAGACCGGTGTCATGCTGGCGAAAACTCTCAAGAAAGAGGAAGGGTTGATTGATTGGTCGCAATCTGCGGCCACGATTGATCGGCAAGTGAGAGCCTTCACGCCCTGGCCGGGAACCTTCACCTATCTGGGTGGCGACTATTTCAAGATTCATCGTGGCAATCCAGACGTGGCAGAGCCATCAGGCGGCGCTCCCGGAATGATGATCGGGCAAGGCAATGATTTGTTAGTCCAAACGGGAGATTTCCTATACCGATTACATGAAGTTCAGCCCGCCGGAAAGCAGCGCATGTCGGCGAGCGCGTTCTTGCTCGGACATCCTGATATCATCGGGAAGACATTGACAGGCCGCTGATTACCACTTCTCGTAGTGGATCACCTCAACGGCGGTTTTGCGCCCGAGCTTGCGTGGCGGACGGGAAGTCATCTGGGCCGGAAACCCGAACGAAATGCACCAGGGGATCACATACGCCGGTGGAACGCCAAGCAGGTCGCGGGCCGCTTCGTTGTGATATATTGTCGCCATTTCCGAGCCAATCCCGGCGGCCCACGCCGTCAGCATCATGTTCTGCGCAGCCCGGCCCAGATCAAAGGGCACAGTCAGCCTGAAATACGGGTCAGGCGTTGCCAGCGCGACGCCCAGCGCCGCCCCCGCCAGATGCCCGGCGAATTCGCCGAACTCCGCTAACCCGATCAATGTTTCCCGGTTCGTTACGGTCACAAAATGCCAGGGCTGCATGTTCTTGGCGCTGCCTGACAGTCGCCCCGCGTCAAGAATCTGATGGATCATTTCATCAGGGATTGGCCTATCCTCAAACTGGCGGACAGCCCGCTTGCTCCGAATTATCTCAAACACCCGCGACATAATTGTTCGTCTCCGTTGCCATTGATGAAACTGGTCACTACGTGACACCCACGCTCATACGACATCACAAAAAGACGCCAGTGAGCGTCAAATCCAACACGAATCCACCATTTGGGCGCTCCCGCGATGCGTCAATCAGCCTGAGCGACGCCATCGGCGCTCAAAAACCTTGGGGGCGCAACGCATAACTCTAATGAGCGGTTACTTCGCTCACACCGCGAGAGATAAACCACCCATGACGCTCACTGGCGCGTAGATTCTTCCCTAGGGGACAATGACATTGACCACCGACGACACGGGGTAGGGGGATGAAATCGTAGCTCTATTCAGCAGTGATTATCACGCGGGCAATTTGAACGCGCTCAAATATTCCTCAAACTGGCCCGCATTGCAAGCCTCGATATACCGCAGTAACTCCCCTCCCCCGACCGGATACAGAGGATAGCACGAAGTCGGCCATGCGCCCTGAGGCGCGTGAACGACCGCCTTGACGGTTATTCCGGCGACATCCACCCGACCATCAATCCGATCTACCACCTCTTCGGCAGTGACAATGACATGTCGCGCGCCAAACGAAAGCTCCACATCCACGCCTAGATTCATGTTCAGTACGGCGTTGCCCCGCCGATCCGCCCTGAGCGCATGGATGACTGCCACGTCCCAGTGAATGGCCGGAAACGCCATGTAACATTCGCCGGGATGATACGGATCGTCAATAATCTTCACGTCCGGGCGCAAACGCGGCAAATCGGTTCCCAGCCAGCCGCGCCCGAATGCCGTGCGCAAGGCTGGCTTCGGTCTCCTCAATGATTTCAAGCTGCCCGGCATTGGCTCGCTCAGTGAACATAGGCGCGAGGCCAAACACTTCCAGCCCGCAGTAGCATGCGCGAATGCGCGAAACCATCCCCGCGCCGATCAGCAGGTCGCTCTCATAACCCGCCGTGAAGCACAACAACGTCAAATTGAGCGCTCGCTCCCTCGCGCCCATGAGCGCATGAACGAACGCCACCGGGCGTCGATACAGAGTGATTCCGCCCAGAGCCAGTGTGTCGCCAGACTGAACCAGCTTCACTGCGTCGGCAAGTGAGACAACTTTGTCTTCCAGTGGAGTATCCTACGCGGCTGCAGCCAGCCGTTGAGCAATATCAGTCAATTTGTCCTGATTTTCCAACCGCAAGACCCAGGCATTCGGAATGCCATCCAGCCCCAGACGCGCGCCCATCAGTCCCCCGGCGATGCATCCTACCGAATCCGAATCGCCGGGAATGTTGACCGCGCGCGTTACCGCTTTCACAAAGTCGTCGGGGTGGCGCATAGCGCAGTAAACCGCCATAGCGACAGCTTCTTCCCCGACCCAACCCTGCCCGATATGATTGATCGCGGCAAATTCATCCGTCCACTCCAACACATGTCCGATACGCAGCAGGGCCTCGTCAAATTCCGGCGCTACGCCGTCGGTGAATTCCAATGTCCGTCGCGCATACTGATCCGGGGGAACCCCGTCCAGAGCCAATTTGATCAAATAGGCGGCGCCAATAGCCGCCGCATCCGACGATGCCCGTGAATGTGTGGCAATCCCGGTGGCATGAGCTACTTCGAGCAGCCGGGCCGGGTCGTTCTGGTAATAATAGCCAATCGGCGCGACGCGAATCGCCGAGCCATTGCCTGTCGCAGGGCTGCCAGATTCCCGCCATGGCACGCCTGCCTCCAACGTTCGGATGGCCTCAGTGACGGTGTGGCCGGGCGCGCGGTCATTCTCCGACGAATTGCTCCATGCGATCAGCCGCCGCGTGACGGCAGCCATCAGGTTGTCCACGTCCTCTTTGCCTGCCTCAATCAGCGATTCAGCGATCACCAGCGAGGTCTGGGTGTCATCTGTGTAGAGGGCCGGGGTAGGCGGCTCCTGAATGCCGTCAGGCCCATAGATGATGTTGACTTTCTGCATCGACAGGAACTCTATCGGCCAGCCTAGCGCGTCGCCCAATGCCAGCCCATAGATGATCGCCTGCGCTTTTTTCGCGTCGCCCATAATAGCCTCAAAGTGCTATGTGTCAGAGTAGCAAAGGTTAGTCTACTCTCAGGCCAGAGGCGGCGCAAGGCCAAAGAAATGCGCGCTCCCTGTGGCCGCCTTTCTGACGCTCGTTTTACATTCGGCGTGATACAATCATTGATTGTCGCGCAATGAAGCGCATAGCAAGGAGAGACTCCTATGTTTTTCAATCCGTACTACCTGATCTTTATGGCCCCCGCCTTCCTGTTGATGCTCTACGCCCAGTGGCGGGTTCGCTCGGCCTATGGCAAATGGTCGAAGGTGGACAACAACCGCCGTATGACTGGGGCTGAGGCGGCCCAGAGCCTGATGACCCAGAATGGCTTGTATGGCGTGAGCATTCAGGGGATTGCCGGAAACCTGAGCGATAATTACGATCCGCGTAAAAAGACGCTCAATCTGTCCGAAGGTTCTGCATCGGGGTCGTCAGTGGCCTCACTGGCGATTGTCGCTCACGAGATCGGCCATGCCCAGCAAGACGCTTCAGGTAGCGCGTTGATGGCCCTGCGCACCGGGATTGTCCCGGCAGTCAATATCGGCTCGCAGGCTGGCCCCTGGCTGGTCTTTCTGGGCCTGATCCTGCACTTTGACGCGTTGATGTGGTTAGGAATTGGTTTGTTCTCGCTGGCGTTCGTGTTCGCGCTGGTGACGCTTCCGGTCGAGCTAGACGCTTCCAAGCGCGCCATGAGCATGTTAACCACCAGCGGCTTCTTGGTAGGGAATGAAGAGCAGAAGGGCGCGAAGGCTGTCCTCGACGCGGCTGCTATGACCTATATCGCGGGCCTGATGATGGTGGTCATGCAGCTTCTTTACTATCTAGTTCTCGCCGGGAGCGGCAGGCGTCGCCGATGACCAACGCCGCGCCCGACTACACCATCGACGAACAGATCAGCGTCTGCATTTCGCGCCAGATGTGCGACGGCGAGCTGGTGGCGCAGGGTTTGGCAACCCCATTAGTGGTCGCCGGATTTTTGCTGGCAAAGTTGACTCACGCGCCGAATCTGCGCTTCGCGTCAGCCATTGGACAGTCGATTGTTGATGAGGCTGCCCCGCTGGGCCTCTCTCGCATCGAGGAGTTGTGGCTGGGCAAAGCCCAGATGGGCGGCGGATTTGTGCGCGCCGCTGTTGAAATACTGCCTAACTTCGCCCCCAAGGAATTCTTCCGCCCGGCTCAAATGGACGCGGCGGGCAACTTCAACAACATCGCCTTTGGCGCGGACTACGCTCACCCCCGCATGCGTCTGCCCGGCACGGGCGGCATCCCGGATGTCACCACCTTCTCCGATGAGGTTTACATTTATGTGCCGCGCCATTCCAAAGTGACTTTTGTCGAAAAGCTCGACTTTGTTAGCGGTTTAGGCCATTCTCCCCAGCGCACGCGCGGCAGCGGCCCTCAATACTGTGTCACCGATCTGGGCGAGTTTGATTGGGCGAACAGCAGGATGCGTCTGACCCATTACCATGCCGGGACGATTCCCGATCATATCCAGCGCAAAACCGGGTTTGAGTTAGAGATCGCGCCCGATGTTTCTGAAACGCCTCCGCCTAGCTTGGAAGAAGTCCGACTGCTGCGTGAAGAGATCGATCCGCTGGGGGTTCGCAAATTAGAAATTCTCGGCGGGCAGGCTCGCAAAGACTTGATCCGCGCCATACTCGAACAAGAAGGAACGCTCTAACATGCCCCCGTCTGGCGCGCAGATCAAGGAAACGCTGTTCCGCGTTCGCTTCGCCGAAACCGATCTGATGGGAATCGTCCACCACGCCAGCTATGTGATCTACCTTGAGGAAGCGCGGGTGGATTTCATCCGGCAGATCGGCGCGTCATATGCCGATCTGGAAGCCGAGGGCTATTCGCTGGCGGTCAACGAGATCAATGTGCGCTACAAAACCCCGGCGCGCTTTGACCAGCAACTTATCGTCCGAACATGGTTAGAGGAAGTTCGCAGCCGGACGGTGGCTTTCGGGTATGAAGTCATCGAGTCTGAAAGTAAAACCCTGCTGGCGACGGCGCAGGTCAAGCTAATCTGCGTGGATCGGGCCGGGCAGGTCAAGCGCATCCCGGAAGCATGGTTGAATATCATGCAACCATTGGTGGGGGGAAAATAATGCAAGCCGAAATCAACACGCTCCTCACAACATTTGGCTGCGCGCTTGGCGTGGCTCTGTTGATTACCCTTCTAATCCCTCGGTACCAACGCGCCAAGCGCGAGACAATCCGCCGCTACCGAACCGGCAGTCAGGTTATCGAAACACCTTCCGGCCCGTTGGAATACGCGGTGTCAGGCAGCGGCTATCCGGTAATCATGCTGCATGGCATGGGCGGGGGCTATGATCAAGGATTGTTGATGAGCCGACTAATCGATCTGACGAAATACAAGGTTATCGCTCCGTCACGACCCGGTCATCGCCGCACCCCACTAGCGACAGGGCCCATGTCTGAAGAGCAAGCCGACGCAATAAGCTATTTGCTCGACACGCTCAACGTCGATAAGGCCATCATGGTTGGACTGTCTGGCGGAGGCTTTGCGGCGCTCCAATTCGCGCTGCGTTTCCCGGAACGCTGCAAAGCGCTGATACTGCTTTCGGCGCACGGGCCTGGCACCCTTCGTTTCCTTCCCCCGCGCATTTTGCTGCGTGTGCTCGATGTCATGGCCTGGGCGGATTTTCCGATGTGGCTCATGCTAAAATTTCCCGTTCAGCCTATGATGACGTTGGAAGGCAGCGACCTGCGACGCCTGCGTGACCCTCAGAACCTCGAAATGGCGCAGACTTTTATGGCGGGAACGTTCCCGCCAACCGACTGGAAAGACGGAACGTTCAACGACATCAAGCAGCTTTTCGCTCTGCAGGACAACCCTGAATGGCCTTTGGAACAGATCAAAGCGTCCACGCTGGTCCTGCATGGCAAGCGTGACCTAATTGTTAGGCCCATGAGCGCGCGCTACCACGCGAAGCGCATTCCATCGGCGCAGCTAACGACCTTTGCTGATGGAACTCACTTCATGTTCATCACGCATCGCTCGGAAGTTCGAGAAGCCATCGCAGATTTCTTGCAAGCTCATGTTGCCACCAGTTGAGACTTTCAAGCGAACGCATCGAGCCATTATTGCCCATTCATAAATTGCGAGTAGAATCTCCGCTATGGTAGATAATCCCATACTCAACAACCGCTACCGCCTCGTCGAGCAAATTGGCTCCGGCGGCATGTCGGTCATCTACAAAGCGCAGGACATGGAACTGGGCCGCATCGTCACGGTCAAGGTGCTGCGCCCCAGCCTTGTCTCCGACCCGGAATTCCTGATCCGCTTTAAGCGCGAGGCGCAGTCCGCCGCCAGCCTATCGCACCCAAACATTGTGATGGTCTACGATGTCGGGCAAGATGGCCCCAAAACGCACTTTATCGTGATGGAGTACGTCCCCGGACAGGATTTGAAAAAGCTTCTCCGGGCGCGTGGCGCGTTTGAAACCGACGCGGCTTTGGCGATCACCATTGAGGCATGCAAAGGCATTGGCTATGCGCACCGGGCAGGGCTGGTGCATTGCGACGTGAAGCCGCAAAACATCCTTGTCACGCCCGAAAACGCGATCAAAGTGACCGATTTCGGCATCGCCCGCGCTCTCAATGGCCCTATTCCAGAAGAAAAAGAGGAATTGGTATGGGGCAGTCCGCACTACTTCGCCCCGGAGCAGGCCGCCGGAGAGACCCCGACGCCCGCCTCGGATGTCTACTCGATTGGCATCATGTTTTTCGAACTGCTGACCGGTCGCCTGCCTTTCACCGGGCAAGACTATCAAGAACTGGCGCTGGCGCACATCAAAGAGCCGCCGCCGTCGATTCTGGATCTCAACCCCGCGCTGCCCGCCGAACTGGATCGCGTCATACGCAAAGTGCTGTCCAAAGAGCCATCAACGCGCTATCGCACCGCCGACCAACTAGGCCGTATTCTAGATAACTATCTGCGGCAGGGGCAGCAGCCCACTTCTTCATTTGTGGTCAATCCTTCCAGCGTGGATATGGAAGGCGAGCCGACGATGGCGCACCAGAACCGAGTTCAAGGGCCGCCCGCCGAGCGCACCGTCAGAGCTATGCCTCCGGTGGATGTCGACTCGCGTCAATATCCCCGCGCCGCCGCCGTGATGGATCAGGGTTACGGTGATAGTTACACTGACAACTATGCGCCTGTAGACCAGCCTTTCTTGCCCGGCGTGGACATTTACGGCATCGCGCTGGGGATCGTGGCCGCCGTCGCGCTGATCGGTCTGATGCCCCTGTGGTGGGCAGTCTACAACACCGTTATCCGTAGCGCTATTCCCTGACCTTTGCTTCCTATTTCATCGGGCGCGAGTGTCTCGCGCCCTTTTTGTTGCATTCCGCATTCTCCCGCTTGCGCGTTTAGAACGCCAGTGCTATCTTAAAGGAGAATAGACGTTGGATTATCGTTAAGCATGGGTAAGAAGAGCCTTACATGACACTTGAATTCCACAAACTAACCACCCAGATCGACCAGATGGGGCAGTCGCTGGCGAACCAAAAGGAAGATTTGGACAGCAAGATCGCTATCGCGCTCCAAATCATGGAAGCCCATGCCGATCCGGCGTTTCTGCCGCATATTCAGGAACGGGTGCAAGACGCAGTGGACAAAGACGCCGGATACCGGGGCGCGCGCCCGCTGGACGAGCCGATCATGCAGGTCTACCCTCCCGCCAACCTGCCCGAATCGGCAACGATTATCGCCACCGATGGCTCGCAAATTCTCCCCACCACGCACGGCGCAGTTCTGTACTATTTGCTCAATATCGGCTCGATCATCGTCCGGCATGGCAGCGGCGAGCCTCCAACGATTATCAGCCAGCCCTATTTGTTTTATGAAAAAGAATACTTGATGACTGGCGACCGGGGATTGATTAACAACGCGACCATCTCGGCGCGACGCACGATTGCCGAGATGCAAGCCATCGCCGAACATGGCTGGCATCAACGCGGCGAAGCGCGCCCTCTGATCATGTTGTATGACGGACCGCTGTTGCTATTTCCCCTCAACAACGAAATTCCTGATCGCGGCGACCTACAGGCGATTTATCTGGACGCCATGACTCGTTTGCTCGAAATAAAAGCCAACTTAGCCGGGTACGTGGATAGGCCGCGCAGCACATTTGTTGTCGCGCTGCTGCACCTGCTGGACACCCCGCTCGAAGAAGTGTCGCGCAGCCGCCTGTCCACCTCAGGCCGGATTGAGGGGCTGCAGGACATCAAGCTCTGCGAGCGAATCCTCAATCCAAGCGAGCGCACCGCGCTGTTTATCCAGATGTCGCCGCAAAACAAGGATTTCAGGAAACAGGGCGGCGACACGCACGAGATCGTTTTCTTCTATCTCAACGTCGCCGGGCCGGACGAGCCTGCCAAAATTGCGCGCGTCGAATTGCCGATGTGGGTCGCCAACGACCGGCGGCAGGTCGCTGAGACACAGGCCTTGATCTACAACCAGTGCCAGCAGTTGATGACCCGCTATCCGTACTCCCTGACCCGCGCCGACGAGCTGGCTGTCGTCAAAACTGAAGAATCGCGCCAGCTTAACCTGTTGATTCAAGTGGCAATGACCCGCTATGGTCTTGACACTCAGGAAAGCGCCAAACAATCAGGCAAGAATGCGGCCCGCAGTGCAAAGACTCGATTCAAAGTAGGTTAAGCTCTTACAGCGTATAGGATTGTTGTAGGCTCGCTGTGATTTTGACTTTTGCTAATTGCTAGTTGCTGAGGAATGGCTATGGCTGCATGGGATGAACCTATTGGATATGTGCTGCGCGCCAGCACCGCCGGGTTTTCGATTGGGGCCAGCGTGCATCAAATTGACCGCCCAGCCTTTGGCTCAGTCGTCAAGACCCAGCCACGCGGCAGCGACCGGGGCGCGGTGTATGGCCTGTTGTATGATATGCACATCGACGATGACCCGATGGTGCGCCAACTGGTGTTGGCTGACGCCGTGAGCGAAGAGACTATCCGCGACCAGCATCATCACCGGATTGTGCCTGTCGAAATGAGCGTTCTCTCCATCGGCTACCGCGATTTTGACGAGCGGGTGCGCCACGCCCTGCCGCCGCGCCCGCCGCTGAGTCTTGACGCGGTGTTTCTATGCAGCCCAGAAGAGATCAAGGAAGCCACCGAACGTTTCGACTATTTCCGGCTGGTGTTTGCGAATTCGCAAGTGCCGAGTGAGCAGCTGCTCGCGGCGAACCTGCTCATCGCGCAGGCCACTTTGCCCGAAGATGAGCGCTACGCCTACCTCGTGCGGGCCGGGCGCGAAGCGGCCCGCCTGCTCAATGGCGACATGCTGCGGCTGGATGGTCTGCTACGGTTGATTTACCCGTCATAATATTGTCAGGGCATAGCAGCGTCTTGCCCTGCATAGGAAATAGGCAAGCATGGGAAAACGAACGCAAAATGAGTTAGACAAGTTCTTTGGGGCCAGAGCGCCCCGCTTGGGCGTAGTGGTTGGCGGATCGCTCAGTAAAGGGCTTGACGCTCGCCTCGACCCTGACACCGACATCGAGGCAATGGCGGTAGGGCGTTATGTGGTGGTGCATGGGCATTCCCGCCGCTTCTTTTGCATGGTGACCGACATCGGCTTGAACAGCGCCAACGCCCAGATCACCATGATCCCGCCTGATATGTCCAACCCGTACCTGTCAGACATCTACAACGGTTCAATGGCCTTTGGCATGGTTCATATCACCCCAATGCTGGTGATTGGCGAAGGCAATCAAGTTGAACCCGTGCGAACCGTTCCGCCGCACTTTCAGGAAGTGTGGACGGCCACCGAGCAGGATATCAACGATGTGTTTGGCGACGAGGATGAGAGCCACTTCAACATCGGCGCGCCGCTGGAACTGCCCAACACCCAGATCAATGTCGACCTCAAGCGCCTGACCGAGCGCTCGGTGGGCGTGTTTGGCAAAAGCGGGACGGGCAAGAGCTATCTGACCCGTATTGTGCTGGCCGGAGTGATCGCCCGGCGCTCGGCGGTCAACCTGATCTTCGACATGCATAACGACTATGGTTGGGAGGTCTACAACGAGTTTGGGACAAAGGATAAAGGACTCAAGCAATTGTTCCCCGATCGGGTGGCGATCTTCACGCTTGACGATAAATCATCCCAGCGGCGCGGGGTGCGCCCCGATTTCGTGGTCACCATGTCGTACAGCGAGATCGAGCCGGAAGATTTGGAAGCGCTGCGCCTGACCATTGACCTCTCGGACACCATGCTCGACGCGGCGCGATCATTGCGCCGGATGTGGGGAAGCGGCTGGATACAATCGCTGCTGACCGCCGAACCCGACGTGATCGAAGACTTGATCAACACCACCACTATCAATGGCGCGGCGCTATCGGCCCTTATTCGCCGCTTGCAGCGCTTTCAGCGCTTCGAGTTCCTGACCCCGCAAGCCTCCACCGACTCAGTCAAGAAGCTGATCAGCACGCTGATGGAAGGCTACAATGTCGTGTTGGAGTTCGGGCGTTACGGCAACGCGCTCGAAGCCTACATTCTGGTCGCCAACTACCTGACCCGCCGCATCCGCGAGTATTACGTCCAGCGCGTCGAAGAATCGCTTGGCGACGAGTCCAAGCAACCGCCGCAACTGATGATCACCATCGAAGAAGCCCATAAATTCCTCGACCCGATGATCGCGCGCCAGACCATTTTTGGCACCATCGCCCGCGAACTCCGCAAATATAAAGTAACGCTGCTGGTGGTTGATCAACGCCCCAGCGCGATTGATGAAGAAGTCATGTCGCAAATCGGGACGCGCGTCACGGCTCTGCTGGACAACGACCGCGACATCGCGGCGGTATTTATGGGTGTCAGCGGCGCGCCGGGCCTGCGTGATGTGCTGGCGCGCCTGGACACCCGCCAGCAGGCGATTGTCCTCGGCCACGCCGTGCCGATGCCGGTTGTCATCCAGACGCGGGCCTATGATGAAGCCTTCTACGCCGCAATGGGCGGAGCAATTACCGGCAAGAAATTAGGGCAAGCGGCCAAAAAGGCAAGCAAGTCGCTGTATGGGGATAAAGAGTCAGAGGGATTTGATTAGAGATTGATGCATTCATCGTTAGATGTCTAAGCCAATTCGGTTTACTCGACATGCCCGGCAAAAGCTGGATGATCTCGCTATACTCGGTTTTGTAGTCAGCGAGTCGCAAATCGTCGATGCGCTTGAAGCGCCTGATGAAATTGATCGAACCATCTTTCCATCTATCGCGCAGAAAGCTATTAGCGAAAGGCATGTGTTGCGTGTCGTGTTTGCCGAAGAAGAAACTGAAATCCGGGTAATCACATTTTATCCGGGCAGGAGAACCCGCTATGAATCCTAAAATGCGTTATGACCACGAAGACGATGTGTTGATGATCTGGCTGGCCGAAGGCAAGCAGGTAAACCATGCCGACCAGCTAGGCTCCTTAATTCTGCATGTCACTGAGACCGGAGAGCCAGTCCTGCTTGAAATTTTGAATGCGCGTGAGTTTGTGATGGAAGTGGTGCGCGCTGCAATCACCACGACAACAGAAGAAGCCGCAGCCTGAGTTTCCGCGATGGGTTGGTTTGAATAGCAAACACGACAGCCTCCAAGCGCAAGTATCTCGGAGGCTGTCGTCTGGGTCGAATGAGGTTTACTCTTCCTGCTGCGCTGCCGCCTGTTTCCTCTGATTGCGGCGGAACAGTCCGATAATAAAGCGGACAATCCCGTAGATGACCAGCCCGGCCACGATAAGCCAGGGCAAAGCCGCCACCGCGAAGTAGATCAGGAAGTCCGCGAACCCGCGCAGGCTGTCCAACAAATCATCAAAAGCGCGCCGCACCGTCTCGCCAGGTTGCCATGTCGTGTCCACCGGTTGCGACAGGATATACGGCGACAGCGAAACGGTGATGCTCGAAAGCGCCGCCGATTGCTCCAAATATTGCATCTGGCCTTTCAGCGCCTCGATTTCTGCTTCGCGCTGAGTCAATTGCGCCTCAGCTTGCAGCAAGTCAGTCGTGTTCTGCGCCTCAGCCATAATCTGCTGAAGCCGCGTCCGCGCCAGTTCCATGCTCTCCACGCGGGCTTTCACATCCACGTACTCGGCGGTAACATCCTGCGCCGTCTCGTTGCGCTGTGGGGTTGTGCCTTCCGCCGCCAGCTTGGCGATAGCGCCCATCGTAGCGCTGAATTGAGCCGCCGGGACACGAATTTGCATACTGATATACGGCGAAATATCCCCGCCGCCGCCCGACTCGTTCACTGAGACCAGAAACGCGCCCTGCGCTTCCATCTGATTGATCAGCCCGATGATCTGGTTGCGCGCGTCATAGGTGTTCGCAACTGAGACACTGACGCTCCCATTACGGATTATAAGCCGCTGGATCGGCTGACCGGGCTGGCCCCCCGCGTTAGCAACCGTCACGCTGGACTCGGTTGGCGCAAATGCTGGGGCTTCCGGGACAGCCGCGTCAACCGCGCCGAAGGCTTCCCCGCCGCCGCCAAAACCCGGAGCTTGTTCGCCTGCAAACAACCCATCTGTCGTCTGGGCTTGCCGCGAAATATCCGACCCCGGGTAAGGTTCTTCCGTTGCTGCCGCACCACCTAAACTTAGAGTCCGTGAGAAAACAAGGAACACAACACACATAAATAACAGCAATGCGGCTAAAATGCCGCCGCCAATCCATAACCACTTCGGCAATTTGGCTGACATATCCTTCTCTCCTGTGATAAACCTTTTAATTAGTTCTAATCTCTTAACGCGCGCCCCATGCGATTTGTTCCCTGCGTCTATTGTAGTACAGAATTTCTCCAAGAAGTCTACCCATCCGGCGGCAATACGGCAGCCAGACGCAGTGCAAGCGCAAAATCAGCGCGCTACAATAGCGCTGGGTCAACTCATTTCTGGCGGGCTTACAAGTCCGCAACCTGATCTGTCTGAGATCGGGAGAATCTGGATCGTTCTGGTGCAGCGTCGCGGTATCCTCAGCATTCTACTGGTTATCCTCTCCCTGGTGATCTTTGGCGTGGCAATGCCTGCCCGCGCTCAAGACCCGGCGCTAGTGGCGCGGTTGCTGGCTGCCATCAACGCCGACCGTATCGCCAATGGGTTGCCCCCTTATGCCTACAACGCGCTTCTCTCAATTTCAGCCCAGCGTCACAGCGAGTATCAGTCCAGTATCGGCCATTGGACACATGATGGGGCAGACGGCAGCCGGGCGCTTCAACGCGCTCAGGCAGTCGGATACCCCGCCGCCCGCGCCAATGAGAACGTCTATTCCGGCAACACCAGCCCGGAAGAAGTCGCCAACTGGTGGTACACCGCCGATCAGGATCACCGCAACAATATCTTGCATCCCGTTCTGCGGGAGATAGGGCTGGGCATCGCCCCCGACGCAGGTGGACAGCTTTACTGGACAATGGATATCTCCGCCCAACCTAATGTCCTGCCGATCTTTATCAATAATGACTCTTATGCCACCTCTGATCCGTATGTGACCCTGACCCTGTGGAACGAGGGCGTTTTTTATGGCGCGGGCCAGATCGGACAGGCGACGCAGGTGATGATCAGCAATTCGCCTGATTTTAGCGGCGCGGCGACACAGGCATGGGCGCAATCGATCCGTTGGACGCTGGACACCAGCGTCGGGGCGGGGACAAAAACCGTCTACGTGCGCTTTAGCGATTCGGCAGGGCGCACAGCGGATTCGCAAGACTCTATTGCTTATGATGGCGCAGCAGTCAACTCTCCGCCGATCATTCCGCTATTGCCATTGTTTCCAACGGCTGCCCCAACCAGCGCGCCGCCGCAGCCATCGCAAGCCTCGGTGATTGTTCAACCCCAACCGACGGCGACTATCGTTCCTACAGACCCAGCGCAGGTCGCCGAGATTGTTCCGACCGCAGCCCGGCCAACGCAAGACTACGCCCTTTTCAGAGCCACGCCTTCTCCGCACTCCGGCGTCAAAACGGCCACCGCTCCTGAAATACTTGGCATTGCTATTACCCGGCTGCGTGATATTCTCTTCGGGATATTGGCAATTGGCGTGGGTTTGATTGCGCTGGGAATGCTGGCTTTGATTCGTTCGTGGAAACGCGCTCACGCGCTTCCCGATTCGCCACCGGAGGAAGAACTCGCTGATGGACACGATTAACGTGCTGCTGACGGTGCCCTTCTCGGCCAATATCATGGAAAAACTGGCAAACGTTTCCCCGTTGCTGGCATTCACAGAGCGTGACGCCCGCGCCCCGGAAGAAATCGCCGATGTGATCGCCGGCATGGACGTGCTGTACACAGTCTCGGCGCTGCCCGCGCCGGCAGACGCGCCCCGTCTGCGCTGGGCGCAACTGCACACCGCCGGGGTGGATCACGTGCTGGATCACCCCCTCTATACCCAGAGCGAAGTGATGTTCACCTCAATCAGCGGCGTTCACGCTATCCAGATGACGGAATACACCTTTGCCATGCTGTTAGCCCTGTCGCGCCGCGTTCCCCCCATGTTGGAAGATCAAGCCGCTGCGCGCTGGGTCGAAAAACGCTGGGGCCGTTTCCTGCCCACCGAACTTTATGGCGCGACGTTAGGGATTATCGGCTACGGGGCGATTGGGCGGCAGATCGCGCGGGTAGGGCAAGCCTTTGGGATGCGAGTCGTCGCCATCAAACAGAATGCGCGCAGCCTCAAACTGGATCGCTATACCCTGCCCAACATCGGCGACCCGGACGGCGACATCCCGGATCGGATTTATCCTCCCGAAGCCCTGCGCTCGTTTATGGCCGAGTGCGATTTTGTCGTGGTGATGGCGCCACTGACGGGAAAGACTCGACATTTTATCGACGCGGAGGCATTGGCAGCTATGAAACCCGGCGCGATCTTGATCAATGGG
>Ga0210377_10000912_pt1 | contig 27856 bp, 25 predicted proteins | sample PLM4_65_b1redo_FD_155480 | JGI IMG/M metagenome (GOLD analysis project Ga0210377, IMG submission 155480) | Groundwater sediment microbial communities from an aquifer in East River, Colorado, USA - PLM4_65_b1 redo | ecosystem: Environmental > Terrestrial > Soil > Riparian zone | place: USA: East...
ATTGCCAATGAAAAGCTTAAGGGCTCAATTTTTATTATACCGATCCGTTTGGATGACTGCGAAACACCGCAACTTTTGCGCTCAAGAGTGCATCTTAATTTCACTTCGGAGGACGATAGAGAACAAGCCTATAAACTTCTTCTTAAAAGTTTGGAGAGAAAATTTGATTTAATTTCCAGTAAAACAGCAGAAACCCGCTCGACACGTTGGGTGTCTGTTGGAAAAAATCGTAAATTGAAGGTTTTCCTTTGTTATGCATCACAGGACAAACCGATAGTGAGAAAGTTGTACGAACAATTGATTGTTGAGAATTGGCTCGAGCCTTGGCTCGACGAGGAAAGGCTTTATCCGGGACAAGATTGGCATTTCGAAATTGAAAAAGCTGTAAGCGCTGCTGATTCGGTCATAGTTTGTTTGTCAAGCAACTCTGTAAATAAGGAAGGATATATTCAGAGAGAACTTCGATTCGTTTTGAATGTTGCTGATGAAAAGCCTGAAGGCTCAATATTTGTAATACCCCTGCGGTTAAATGAATGTGTTGTGCCCACTCGTTTAAAGTCATGGCAGTATGTTGATTACTTTCCTAAGGAACGAAAACCCTGGGCCTATAAAAGGCTACTTGGCGCACTACAAATTCGACGCGATTCTATAAAGTAATGGAAATAATCCTTTCCTCGCAAACAAATACGCCCTCCTCGTTGCCATCTCCACATCAGGATTTGGCTCGCGCACCAGCGTTTCCTCCAATTCAAATCCTGCTTCTTTCAGCCAGTTTTCCATCTCGCTGGGTAGATAATAAGCCGCATCGAGGTTGATGGGTTTTCCCCACCATTCGTCACGATGCAATGTCTCAGTCCCAATATGAAATGTAATTAATAGAACGCCGCCTGGCTTAAGTACGCGCCTCATCTCCTGTAACGCGTCAACCACGTATTCACGCGGGATGTGGATGATGCAATAGAAGGCAGCGATCCCGCCCCAGGAATTATCCGCATCGGGCAGAGACAGCATATTGCCTTGATGAAAATGGATATCAGGGTTTAGTCGTTGTGCTTCAGCGATCATGCGTGGCGAGAGATCCACGCCCAGGGTATCCACACCTTGACGGTGCAGATAGCGCGCGATCTGACCGGGTCCGCAGCCTAAATCACAAATAGGACCCAGGTTTCCAACTTCGCGTGCCAGGCGATCAAGACAATCGCGGTCAAATGGCTTGTAATCCATTTCATCCTTGAACTTTTCAGCGTATTCAGCCGCGACCTGGTCATAACTTGTTTGCGTGTTCAAAATGAAGTCGTTCATCTTTCCTCGCGAATCACAGAGGCGACACGAACGCGGTCGCCCTTGTATATTATTTCCCTAATCTTGCCCGTTCCTCCTCAATCACACTTTCCTCCAACTTCTTGAAAAGCGGACCTGGTTGATTCAACTTCTGTCCCGGCTTCAAATCACTGGGTTTCCAGTAGGACAAATTGGCAATTTGTCCTACGGCACGATATCTCAACCCAAGATGTGTGCCGAGAGAGTCTTGGATCTCTTCGACGTATTGCTCGCCGAACAGTGTGGTCTCATACCCGAAGAAGCTGTGCAGTTTCTCAGAGGTGAACGGCAGGAAGGGCGAGAACATCACCTTTAGCGAGTCGATGGCTTTGAGCGCGGTATAGACAGTCAGCGCGGCGGAGGCTTTGTCCGTTTTGATGGCTGTCCATGGCGCGTTGACGTCGAGATATTGGTTGACCGCGGTGGCGAGTTTCATCGCTTCTCCTAATGCCGAACGCAGGCGCACGGCTTCGAGTTCCGCGCCCACAGTGACGAATCCGTTTTCGATAACGGCGAGCAGGTTCCGGTCCGTGTCACGAAGCGCATCCTGAGCGGAGCCGAAGGACACATCTACATCGGGTACATGCCCTTCCCAATTCTTATAACAGAACGCCAGCACGCGGTTCGCAAGGTTGCCCCACGTCGCCACCAGTTCGTTGTTGTTGCGCGCCACAAACTCAGCCCAATTCCAATCGCTGTCCTTTGCTTCGGGCATGTTCACCGTCAGATAGTAACGCAGCGCGTCGGGATCGTAACGTGTCAGCGCGTCGCGCCCCCACACGCCCCAATTGCGCGAGCCGCTGATCTTCTGCCCTTCGAGATTCATGAACTGATTGGCGGGCACGTCATAAGGCAATGTGAGTTTCACCCCTCTCTTTCCCCCCTGCAGGGGGGATGAAGGGGGGTCAAAGATCTCGGCAAACTGTTCGCCCGCGCCCATCAATTCCGCGGGCCACATGGACGTGTGGAAGAAGATGTTGTCCTTGCCCTGGAAGTAAAAATGCTTGGACTCGGGATTCGCCCACCACTCGAGCCACGCCTCTTTTTCGGACCCGAGCCTGCTCCACTCAATCGCGGCGGAAAGGTAGCCGACAACCGCTTCGATCCAAACGTAGAGCCGTTTCCCCTCCCAGCCTTCCAGCGGGACGGGAATTCCCCAGTCGAGATCGCGCGTGATGGAACGCGGCTTCAAGCCTTCCGACTCGATCTTGCGCAGTGATTCACCGATGACGGTGTCGCGCATGTGGTCGGCGCGTTCCCTGAGGAACTGCTTGACATCCGGTTCGAGTTTCGAGAGGTCGAGGTAGAAGTGTTCGGTCTCGCGCAGCTCGAGCGCACCGCCTTCCTTCGAGCGCGGATTGATTAACTTTTCCGGTTCGAGCACGTTGCCGCAGTTGTCGCACTGGTCCGAGCGCGCATTCTCGAAGCCGCAGATATAACAAGTCCCTTCGACGTATCGATCAGGCAAGAATCTGTTTGACGATGGCGAATACCATTGCTTGCTGAACTGTGTGAATAAATAGCCATTCTGTTTCAAAGCCAGGAACATGCTTTGCGAAACTTTGAAATGGTTGTCTGTGTGAGTCGTTGTGAACAGATCGTAGGAAATGCCATAGCCCTTGAACAATTCAATAAAACCATCGTGATACCGCTTGTAGACTTCCTCGACGGGCTTGCCTTCTTTATCTGCCGCTAACGTGACGGGTGTCCCGTGCGAGTCCGTGCCGCTGACCATCAGCACTTTGTTCCCTTTGAGTCTGTGATAGCGCGCGACAATGTCACCGGGTAGATGTGAGCCGGTGATATTCCCTACGTGGATTTCTGCATTGGCGTATGGCCAGGCAATTGCGATCAGTATATTTTCAGGCATTCATGCCTCCGTATTTTTTACCACAAAGGGTCACCAAGGTTCACGAAGGATTCTTTTTAAAAACCTTTGTGCCCCTTTGTGTCCTTTGTGGTGAAGTATCTACAAACAAAAAGGCTGTCCTAACCATGGACAGCCCGTTTTTGACAGGGAAAACAACCTAACGTGCGATCCAGGCGCGACTTGACATCTCCATGGGGGTCATGGCCATGGTTATTGTCACCATTGGGAAGTCAGGTCTAATTTTCATGGGTTTTATTTTAGGCTGTGGCGAAAAGTTTGTCAATAGGGAGTGAACTGAAGCGGGCACGATCATTGGTAACACTAAACTGCAAGACGTTTTTGAATTGGAATATGCTAAACTACGGGAAATCGAAATGTTTAATATTGTGTCTCTTATTGTTAGGAGAACCAAATGGAATGGATTACATACCTTAGAAGATATCGTTACGCCTTCTATGGATTTCTTATCGGTGTTCTGATCCTGGCTTTCGGTTTCTGGTTGGAATTCAACAACGAAAACCTGCCATTCACATTCCGGGCTCTGGTAAACCTTCACAGAATACAACCCATCCTTTTTACATTCGATTTCGCCCCACTCATCTTTGGAGTGATAGGGTGGCTGCTTGATTCACAACGTAACCTGTTACAAGTGATTTCACACGGTAAGAAGGAGTGGGAAACCATCTTCGATTCCCTCTCGGACCTGATCTTCGTCACCGATACGGAGGGGATGATCTTCCGTTGCAACCATGCAGTCATAGACCGACTCAATACCCGTTATGTCAACGTGATTGGGAAACCCATTTCCGAGATACTGACCCTCCGCGAGCAGGGCGGTATCGAGGATTTTGCAGGCGATCCAAAAGGATTCTTGTGGCTCAGCCGCCTCTACGACGTGTCTACGATCCCGATCGAGGTGGAAGGGGCGGAGAGGCGAAATCTTTTTGTCCTGCGTGATATCACGCGTCGAAAGCAGGCTGAGGCGGCATTGGAAAAAAGCGAAACCCTGTTTCGAGCGTTGTTTGATCTTTCACCGGATGCCGTTGTAGTCATCGATCCGCATGATCCCAACATCTCCTGGCCAATCATTGACTGCAACATGGTGGCCTGTGTGATGAATGGCTATCAGCGGGAGGAATTGATCGGTCATTCCATTGATATTCTGAATCTTGCTTCTGGAACCTCGGATGAGCGGACCGCTTATTTAAACAGATTGCGCGAGGCGGGTAACTTTAAACTTGAGACCCACCATCGTCGAAAAAATGGTGAGGTGTTCCCGGTGGAGGTCTCGACGACAATTATCAAGATCGGTGAACGCGAACTGGTCATTGGTATCGACCGCGACATCACCGAGCGGAAGCGGGTGGAAGATGAACTTCGAAAATCACAGGAGAAGTTCGAACGAATCGTCGTCACGATGCAGGATATCATATATAGCGTGGATGCAGAGACGCGGGAGTTTAGTTATTTGAGTCCTGCATTTGAGAGATTGCTCGGGTACTCAGTGGAAGATATTCGAGGGATGGGCGGCAGGCAGGCTTTCTTAGCCCAGGTCATCACAGGAGGCATGTTTACTCAGCAGGAAAATACCTTTGAACAGCTGCTATCTCAAAAGACGGATGTACCGAGTTGGGAGGAATGGTGGCGCTGCAAAGACGGAACATTAATATGTCTCGAGGATCGCTCTATGCCTATTTATGAGGATGGACACCTGGTAGGCACGCAGGGGATACTTCACGACGTCACTGAACGAAAGCAGGCGGAGGTCGAGCTTCTCCACGAAAAACAATTCCTTGAAACACTGAACAAGACCAGCCCGGTTGCGATCGTCGTACTGGATACCCAGGAAAATATAGTCTCGTGTAATCCGGCGTTCGAGAAGTTGTATGACTACACATCTGAAGAGATCACGGGGAAAAACCTGGATTCTCTTGTTGCCACGCAAGAATCGATGGCTCAGGCAAATCTCTATACTCAACAAGCCATGACTGATCTGGTACATGGCCTGGGCAAACGTCGTCGGAAGAATGGAGAGCTTGTGAGCGTGGAATTCCACGGTGTGCCGGTGATCGTGGATGGAGAAAGAATTGGTGCGCTCGCCATCTATCACGATATAACAGAGTTGGACAAAGCGCGAAAGGAGGCTGAAGAAGCCAACCGCGCCAAGAGTGAATTCCTTGCCAATATGAGTCACGAGATCCGTACACCGATGAATGGTGTCATTGGGATGCTTGAACTGGCGCTGGATACCCCGCTAACGTCGGAGCAACGCGATTATTTAGAGACCTCTTTGCAAAGCGCGGAAGCTCTATTGACCCTGCTCAATGATATCCTGGATTTCTCGAAAATTGAGGCTGGAAGACTCGAGCTTGAAGCCATCAACTTCAGCCTTCGCAATGCTGTTGAGGATGTGGCGTACACCCTCGCCAAACGCGCACAGGACAAGGGCCTGGAGATGGCCTGTCTCATTGATCCTGATCTCACTTCCGATTTGCAGGGCGATCCCGGTCGATTGCGCCAGATTTTGGTTAATCTCGTCGGGAACGCGATAAAGTTCACGCATAATGGTGAAATCGTCATCCGCGCTGAACCAATCGATGAGACGAACACTGATGTCATGATCCACTTCTCTGTGCAGGATACAGGAGTTGGTATTCCCTACGAACGTCAGAATGTGATTTTTGATCGTTTCACACAGGCAGATGGCTCCACCACTCGAAAATATGGCGGCACTGGGTTGGGTCTCACGATCTCCAGACAGCTCGTTGAGAAAATGGGCGGCAGGATTGGAGTGGAAAGCACACCCGGCGTTGGAAGTACTTTTTGGTTTGACATAAAGTTCAAAAAACAGCCGCGCGAGAAACGGGTCACCGCTCCACTCACACTTGGGCCTGTCAACTTGACCCAGGCACGCATCCTGGTTGTGGACGACAATCTGACCAATCGTATCGTTCTCCAAAAAAATGTTGAAGCTTTGGGAAGCCGGGTTGAGGTTGTCCCCAGTGGGGCAAAAGCGTTGGAGCTTCTTCGCAATGCGCATCGGGCAGGTGATCCATATCACGTTGTCCTGCTCGATATGCAAATGCCGGGTATGGACGGCGAACAAACGACGCGTGCCATCAAAAGCGACCCGGCGATGAAAGAAACCCAGATCATCATCCTCACTTCCATGGGTCAGCGTGGGGACGCGGCTCGCCTGGAAGCCCTGGGTTGTTCCGCCTATTTGCTTAAGCCTGTTAAACAGCAAATGCTCTTTGATGCCATCATCGCGGTGTTAAGCCGCGTAGAAGACCGGGCCACCAGCCTTGTCACGCGCCATGTGCTCTCGGAGCAAAGAAAGCTTGGCCTGCGTCTGTTGCTCGCGGAAGATAACCCCATCAATCAAAAACTCGCGGTGGTCCTGTTGCAAAAAGCGGGCTATTCGGTCGATGCGGTTGAAACGGGCGCCGAAGCCTTTGAGAAAGTTCGAGTAAACCCATATAACGCCGTACTGATGGACGTTCAAATGCCCGACATGGACGGTTTCGAAGCCACTCAGCGGATTCGGGATTGGGAAAAGAATCGCGATCAACATATACCAATTATTGCCATGACTGCACATGCCATGCAGGGTGACCGCGAACGTTGTCTCGAAGCAGGCATGGATGATTACATCACCAAACCACTGGAGCCGCGTGTGCTTTTTAGCGTCCTGGATCGTTGGACCCGGGCTGGCGGTTCGCAGGAAGAGGCTGTGGAGGATGTCCAGGATTATTCTTCCTCCGCCGCAAGTGCTTTTTCTGCAGACCTGGATGGCGGGTTGTTTGGTGAAAGCACTTCTCCCGCTTCACACGCGACAAAGGAATCTGTTCCCGTTTCACAGGCTGTTTCTTATGCTGATGTATTACCAATCAACATTGAAGGAGCGCTCTATCGCTTTGACAACGACCGCGGCTTTGTGATGCAAATGGTGAAGGAATATAAGGGCCACTTGCACGAGCGCCTGGAGCAAATACACTCTGCTTTGAAAAATGGTGATGCGAACAATCTTGCCCGCCTCGCACATAACCTCAAGGGTATTTCAATGAACTTTTCTGCTGACCCGATTGCAAGCCTGGCGCTTAATCTCGAAGAAATCGGCAAGCGTGAAGATCTCACTGACGCGCCGGTCCTTGTAGCCCAATTGGAGGCGGAAGTACACCGGCTGGAAGAGTATTTATCTGATAAAGGGTTGTAAGAGCGTAAAAAAGGAGCCCCCATGACGCGTATTCTTGTCATCGATGATGAACCGATCAACCACCAACTGGTTGCCCGCGCATTGGCGTCACTTCAATGCGAATTCCATTTTGCTGAGGATGGGAAGGTCGGAATTTCCCAGGCTCGCAGCTTGAAGCCTGATCTCATTATCACGGATGTGATGATGCCAGATGTGAATGGTTATGAAGTCACGCGCATTTTGCGTCGCGAACCGCAGTTCGCTGCCACGCCCATCCTTGTGCTGACTGCGCAGTCTGGCCTGCAGGATAAACTTAAGTCGTTTGAAGTTGGCGCAGACGACCATCTTACAAAACCATTCGAGGCGGCAGAATTGGTCGTCAGGGTTAATTCCCTGCTCAGACGTGTGGAAGCCGTTAAATCATCCAGATTGGAAATGCCCTCACGGGAGGTTGGACGCATGATCGCAGTGCATAGTCTGCGCGGTGGAATAGGTTCCTCCACGCTGGCTGTCAATCTTGGAGTTGGTTTGGCCGGTTTATGGCGCGAACCAGCCATCCTGCTTGATTTGACCATGACGGCCGGGCAGGTGGCCTTGATGCTCAATAAGACCTTGAAACGTACATGGGCGGATATTGCCCACTATACTGCGAGCGACCTGGATTTGGATGCATTGAGTTCGATCGTCAGTGGACATGAAAGCGGTTTGCATTTCGTTGCCGCGCCGACTTTCCCATCAGAGGCTGAGACCCTGCGAGCTGAGACCCTGGGAGCGGCGTTTCAACTTGCCAGGACACAATATGAGTACGTCCTTGCAGACTTGCCGCATGATTTTAGTGAGTTTGCCATCCAGGCCCTCGATGCAGCAGATGTGATCGTGATGGTTGCCTCGCCTGATATGGCTTCCATCCGGGCGGTCACTGCTGCGTTGGATACTTATGAAAAACTTGGTTATCCCAGGGATAAGATCAAATTTGTGTTGAATGCCATCTTCCCGCATTCCAATCTTTCAAAGGAAAAGCTTGAGTCCGCACTCGGAATGACTGCGTTTGCGACCATTCCCTATGTGCGGGATGTTTTTGTCGAAGCCATCAACCTGGGGCAACCGCCTGTTTTCGACAAACCAGACCTGCCCATTTCAAGTGTGTTGGAAGATTTTGCTTTTCATTTGAGCAAGGATGCTCATAAAAAAACCAAGCCTGCGGATCCCACCGAGGCCTGGAAGAGGGTGTATAGGCGATATCAGGAGAGGAAGAAGTAGAAATATAATCGTTACAACAAATCCTTTAAAGTTGCAAACGGCGAATCGTCTTCCTGCTGGCTGTGCCCGCAGTCTTTCACGTTCAAGTCCTGCCCACACTCGATGCACAAGCCTTTGCAATCCGGCGAGTGCAAGGGCTTGATCGGGACTTCGAGCAACGCGCACTCACGCAGGAGCGGGGCCAGATCAATATGCGCGTCATCGGGAACCATAAGTTCAGATTCGCTCACGGATTTTTTATTGAACGCGTAGAGTTCCGTGATCTCCCATGTAAGCGGAAAAACAAAATCCCGCAGGCACCTCACGCACTCAAGTTTTGTGTCTGCTGAAAATTTTCCCTGAACGACAAGTCCCTGCGGCGTGCGACCGATCGTTATCACCCCATCGAATTTTTTCAGCTCAAGATCCTCAAGTTTGACCTTGTCCAGTTCAAATGGGATCTCGTGACTGTAGCCGACTTCCTCATGCATGATAAAGCCGACGTTGATACGGAATGGTTTACGGGGATTGGACATGTCGGTTTTTCTGCTTTAGACCTAAGAGTTCCTGGCTGAGTTTTTCCTCCAGCTCTCTTATTCCAGAATAGATTATACACTTTTGCCCTTTGACATCAAATTTTAATTCCTGCGCATCCTGGGCGATCAATACTGTTGGGATTCCAACTCCCCAGGCAAAACCCACTTCCAGGTATACATTTGGATTTGAGGCTGTTAAATCTGCTATCAACAAGCTTGCCTCTCTGATGCGGCGCTTTATGACATCAAGAATGTCCCCTGTGAAACTCACCTGATCCACCCGTTCGCACAAAAAACCCGCGCTATTCACTGCATTTCGGATGCCATAGTGAAATATATCATCCATCTTTTTGTCAAAAGGCATGGCAACAAAAATCAGGGGTTTATCTTCTGATGTTATTCCAGCTTCGCTCAACCGATCGGTCGCGCCGATTCTTCGCGCAAGGAACCTTTCACTTTCAGCCTTGATCCCAATCACGCCTTCCGGAAATAATTCCGCCAGAATCTGACTTATCCTTTTTGCTCTAGGCTCATAAAATTCGGCGATCGATATTTTTCTCAGACCGGGCGGAAACCAACCTCTTTCAATGGCATCGACCAATCCGGCTATTTCAGATCGAAATGCCTCGGCCTCGTCCAGGCCATAATTGGCGCCGTGCAGAGTTAGGCAGACATGTTCTGTGTCCGGCTTAACTTCAGATAGATACTTCAAGGATCGAAAGGAGAAATCGCGAATTTCCTTATATCTGAACTTAAGTATATCGACAACACCACAATATAAAACCTGACTTGCACCCAGGCTGCCTCGAGTATCCAGCATAAGAAATTTATCGGGCTTTGGTAATTTTCGTTCAATATCTTTGTGCGATGTTGCGAGTTGGAAATAAGCTAAAGAATCAATGCCGTGAAGTTCCTGGGCGTATTTCAGAATTAGAACATCAGCTTTGATTTTTAGCGCATCGGTTGCCTGGATTTCAATGCGGATTTCCATCTCCTACCTCCCTTTGTCAATTCAGACTTTTCTATCCACAATGAACTTTGCCAGATTTTCCAACGCTTCCTTCTCAGGGCAGGCTGGCGCGTCTTCCAATGCGCCAAGCGCGCGGCTGACGGCTTGACGCGCCTCATCCATGGCTTGTTGAATCGCTTTGCTCTGGCGGATTCCATCCACAAGGCGCTGGACGCGGTCTGTGTCTTTCCAGCCACCCTCAGGCAGGGACAGTACATCCTCATTGCTCGGGTGTGACTCAGCGTAGTAGATGGCGGGGAGAGTGACCAGTCCATTGAGCAGGTCTGAACCGATCGGCTTGCCAACCGCAGACTGTTCGCCGGTGAAGTCGAGGATATCGTCCACAATCTGGAATGCCATGCCGACTTCGTATCCGAAGGCTTTCATCAAAGCGCGCATCTCTTCATCCTCGGTTGCCACCATCGCCGCAGCCAGCGCGGACATTTCAAACAGCGAAGCTGTCTTGGCATAGATGCGTTGATAATAATTCTCGCGTTCGATCACGCCGCGCGCGGAGAACATCTGGGTCAATTCGCCATTGACGATGGTTGCGAGCGTATCGGCGAATAATTTCATCAAGGGCAGATAATCGGTCTCTGCTGCGAGTTTGGCGGCGCGGGCAAAAAGGAAGTCGCCTGTCAGAACGGTCGCAGCGGGAGACCAGCGCGCGTTCAACGTGGGCATGCCGCGGCGGAGAAGCGCGCCGTCGATCAAGTCGTCGTGAACCAGAGTCGCGGTGTGGAGCAACTCCACCGAGGCGCCGAGCGTAATGAGTTTCTCTTCGGGTGCACCAAGCATATTTCCCACGAGCAGGCCGAGGGTGGGTCTGATGCGTTTGCCTCCCGCAGCAAGTAAATGCTCCAGTGCGGAGCGCAGGTCCGGATGGTGTTCCTCTCCGGCCTGCTCCCGAATCCGATGTTCAACAAATTGAAGTTGATCCTGTACCGATGTGAAAAAAGTAGTCGCGCTCAAACGTAGCCTCCCCAACCAAACAGGTGCGCGGCGTTTGTAGTGGTAATTTGGGCGATCTGTTCGCGGGTTGTCATGTGAATTTCTGCAATTTTATCAGCAATATGCGCCACGAATGCAGGTTCGTTGCGTTTACCCCGATGCGGGACGGGGGTGAGGAACGGTGCGTCAGTTTCTATCAGCAACTGGGTGAGTGGCAATTGCCTGATGATGTTCCGTTTTTCGTCCGCATTCTTATAGGTGACTGGACCAGTTACACCAATGTAAAAATTCAGGGCGATGGCTTTTTGCGCTGTTTCGAGATTTCCGTTGAAGGAATGCAGTACGCCGGGCTTTTCTGCCAGCGGATGATTTTGTGCATGAAGTTTGTGGTGCCATTTGGTGAGAATATCGAGCAGGTCAAGGGATGCCTGCCCGAACCATGCATCGTTCTCTTCGCGCATGTGGATGATGACCGGTTCGTTCACATCCTGTGCAAGTTGGAGCTGTTGCTTTAGTACATCGCGTTGCTGGTCCCGTTTATCGGCCTCTTTAACCCAGTAATAATCAAGTCCAATTTCGCCGATGGCGACAACTTTACTCGTCATGTCATTCTGAGCGACCGGAGGGAGCGAAGAATCTCCCTCACGTTGAGAGAGACCCTTCGGTTCGCTCAGGGCGACATTGGAAGGTGAAATTAAGTTCCTTAGATTTTCAATGGACGATTCATCCCACTTATCCAAATCTGTCGGGTGGAAACCAACCGCCGCAAAAATATTCGGGTGGGACCCGGCAATCTTGATCCCTGCAAGACTCGACTCATAATCAAGTGCCGGGATGAGAATCCGCGTCACGCCGGCTTCGAAGGCGCGTTGGATCACCGCCTCGCGGTCCTCGTCGAATTTATTGAAATCCAAATGGCAGTGGGTATCGGTGAGCATAATCGGACAAAGATTGTGAAAATTATAACAGATAAATCAGTTTGCGACACATGCTCAATTTATTGAAAGCAGGTGGATTACCCCAAAATAAAAAGTCCCGCCTGCATAGGCGAGACCTTGATAGCTGCGCTTCGCACAGCGCGAATTACTTTATCCCAGCAACTTTGAGTCCATCCTCAAGGATCGCTTTTACCTTATCCTGGTGCATCGTCTCGCAGTACACGCGCATGATGGGTTCGGTGCCGCTGAAACGGATTAACAACCAGCCGCCATCTTCGAGTTTGAATTGGAAACCATCCACTGTGATGAGTTCAGTCACTTTCAAGCCGCCAAGGGTTTGTGGTTTGGCATTAAGAATGATCTCTTCACGTGTTTTGCGATCGCCACTAAAGGGGGTATCCACGCGGTCGTAGAAATGTTCGCCGACTTTATCAAACAACATCTTGAGCAATTCGGTTGGCTTCTTTCCCGTTTGCACCATAAAATCAAGGAAGTACAGCCCTGCGAGAATCCCATCGCGTTCCGGGACGTTATTGCGGAACGCATATCCGCCGCTCTCTTCGCCGCCGATCATCGCATCCGTTTCCATCATTTTGGGGGCAACGTATTTGAATCCTACACCGGTTTCATGGACAGGCACGTTATAAAGTTTGCCGAGTTTATTGAGCATGGTCGTTGTTGAAAGTGTTTTGACGATGGGGCCGCGCTCACCGCGCACTTCCAGCAAATACAACGCCAGCAAAGCATACACGCGCAATTGGTCGATGAACTCGCCATTCTCATCACCAATGCCACAGCGGTCCGCGTCGCCATCGGTAATGAGCAATACATCCGCTTTGTTCTCAACGGTGGCTCTGAGACCCACATCAACGTTTGGCCGAATGGGTTCCGGTCTTTTCATTTCTGGAAAGGATGGGTTGCGCTCATTGTGAATTTCGATGATCCTTGTTTTTCCACCGCCGATTAAATTTGTGAACCAGCCTGCGCCATTACCCCACATCGGATCCACCATCACGGTGAAACCTGCATCTTTGATCTTTTGAACATCCACTAATTTTTTGATGTTTGCCATATACGATTCGGACGCGTCAAACATGACGATCTTCTTATCGCGCATTCCGTCGTTAAGTTGGATACGCTTCACCACCTCAATCGAATCCGGGATCAGCGCCTCGATCCTTATCAACCCATCGGGGTCTATCGCTCCGCCGTTTTCGTCCCGGACTTTGAATCCGTTATCTGTCGGCGGATTGTGCGACGCTGTGATATTAACCGCACCACAGGCTTTTTTGTTTACCACGGCAAAAGCAATGACAGGAGTCGGGGTCGCTCCTTCTGTCAAATACACATTCAGGCCGTTTCCGGCAAGCACTTCAGCTGCAGCCGCGGCGAAATTCTCCGAATGGAATCGTTTGTCATGACCAACGACAACCCATCTCCCCATGTATCCCTTTTCGAGCAGGTAGAATGCGAATCCCTGTGCCGCGCGGCGGACGTTGTCGAATGTGTAGTCTTCAGCGATTACCCCTCGCCAGCCGTCTGTGCCGAATTTGATTTTGTATGACATGGATGTTCTCCTGAATAATGATGACTTGCAAAATTATATCATCCGAAAAAAGAACTCCGGGAAGTTCCCGGAGTTGATGTCATTATGGGGTTGCTGTTACAGTTGCAGAAAATTCCAAAGTTGGTTCAGGGGTCGGAGTGTTTGTTAATGCCGGTTCGGGTGTTTCAGTTGCTATAGCTTCACCCGTCATCAATATTTGCCAGGCAATATCCAGGTCTCCCGAGGCAACTACCGGGAAGACAGGCAGGTTGCCCAATGCCATATCCAGGCGTATGATCGCCTGGCCCAGGGCTTTATCGTTCGCCTCAGCCTGCAATTCAGCCAGTAGATCGCGTGCGGATTGAACATCCTCTTTTGCCAAACCAAAGTTGCTTTGCGCGAGATACAATCTTGCCCGCCCAAGCATGTCAATAACGCGGGTTTTCATTACCTCATGTTTTAACTCAAGCAGGACTCTGTCGTTGTTTTCTATTAACTGGCTTTCGATTGTTGTTTGCATTGCTTCCAGTTTTTCAAGCGAAGCCGTATGAGCATTTATTGATTGATCAACGTCATCAATGCGATTGTTGATCTCAGTTAATTGATCGTTGATCTTGGTTAATTGTGTTTGCAGGTTTGTGACTTCGTTCTCGAGTTCGCTGACGCGCGCCGCATTTTGTTCCACAGGTGCGACGAATTTTTTATACAGGAGAGGTGCCCCGTAATAAATAGCCGCTCCTATTCCGACAATTAACATGACCAGCAGGATCAACCTCAATAAGGCTCGTGTAAAGCTGAGAAGCACCTGACCCAAACGTGATCCGAAGGATGGTTTATCATCGCGCCTCGGTTCTTCCATAAGCTGACTCTTCTCAATAGCCATCGGTTCCTGTTCTACAGGGAGTATGGCATGTTCTTCAGGTTCGATTTCAAGCGATTCAAAAGAGGATTGTGCGCGTACGAGCAAATTCTTTCCCATGCCGCGCACATTCAGGCACTCATCCACGGAATTGAAGGGGCGTGCGGCAACCAGATTCTCCGCCAGGGAACGGGAGATACCAGGTATTTTTAATAGCGAGTCAACGCTTGCTGTATTTAGAAAATGTAGAAAATCTTTCATGGGTCCGCCTTTGATGATGCTCGATTTAACCAGCTGGTAACGATAATGGAATTATATCAAAATAAAAACTCCGGGAACTTATCCCGGAGTTTTGCATCTATTCTTCCACCAGCCATCTCTTTGCTGATTCAAGGTCATCAAAATATTTTAATTGTTGACCGGTGAGCGCGGTCAAAAGATCTGCCAGTTTGCGTTTCATGCCCGACACGCCAAGCACTGCCGTCTTGTGAACGTGTGCCTTCGTCGCAGTGGAAGCAGCATTCATGGCAGGGAGAAGGTTGCTGCCAACGTTCGTGTCACGCATATCAGTGAGGATGAGCACCGAGTCTTTTGGCTGGCCTTTGACGATTTCCTGAACCTCAGCCAGCTCTGCTTTCACTGCCACGGAGTTAAAAAACAGTTTGGAAAAATCCTGATAAAAGATCTTTTTGCCCTCGTATTCGATCCACGTTGATTTCATTTGTCCACCTACTTTCTGCCGCTTTTCTTTTATGACACCGTTACAGGTGCCAGTATCTGTTTACTCTCGAGATAAAGGGCAAGGCCGGTCGCGAGAGCGCTCACGCCTTCCCATAGTCCGACTCCAACGGCTCTGGCTGCACGATCCAGCACGGAGAAGCCGAGGAGAGATAAAAGCAATTCGGGGTGAAGCAGGCCCAAAAGCCCGAGAAGAAGCGCAAAAGCTCCGAAAACGAACATGGTCCAACCTGAGGCATCCCGTATTTTGAGTTTTGAGGTTATGTAGTCTCCTGACGCCAAATTATACACAACAGTGGTGGCAGGCTCTCGACAAAAAGGTTTGGTGCGCCTATACTGCAACCATCTCAAATTTGTGAGGTGTTTATGACCAAGCATCTTGTCGTTGTAGCGGGGAATATCGGGGTGGGGAAGACGTCACTTACGGAGCGGATTGGTTCACGCCTGGGATGGTGGACCGGGTATGAATCTGTTGCAGATAACCCCTATCTCGCGGATTTTTATACTGATATGCGAACGTGGGCATTCCATTTGCAGGTCTTCTTCCTGGGGCATCGCGCCGATCAATATCTGGCTGCGGCGCGCGATGCTCGTTCGTCAATCCTCGATCGCAGTATTTATGAGGATTGTTATATATTTGCACGTGCTTTGCATCACATGGGCGACTTGTCTGAGCGTGATTATCTTGCCTATCGTCGCCTGTTCGACCTGGTTGTTGGCAGTGTCCCGCGCCCGAACCTGTTGATCTACCTCAAGGCGCCTGTGAAAGTACTGATGGATCGGATTCGCCGCCGGGCGCGAAACATAGAAACAGGCATTACACCGGAATATTTGTATCTGCTCGATTCATTCTACGACGAGTGGCTGGGCGCGTTTGACCTGTGCCCGGTCCTCACGGTCAGGACGGATGACCTGGATTATGTCCATCAGCAGAAGCATCTCGATACGGTGGTCGAACGTATTCAAAGCAAACTCGCGGGGAAGGAAACTGTGGAGTTTTAGGCGGGAAATTTCATATCCTTGTTTTACTTTCCGTGTTAAAAACATTTAACATCTGATAGTATGGAAACTCCATTGTTCGTGTAAAATGGGATTACACAAAATTTTAGACAGGGATAAAAAGCGAAACCATGTCAGTAAACCTGCTTGCCAAAATTCCTTTTTTTGCCGATCTTCCGCCTGAAGAACTTGACCTCTTAATGGCCGCGTTGGATGTGGTCAATATGAAATCGGGCGATATTCTATTCCGCGAGGGCGATCCGGGCGAACATCTTTATGTCGTTGTCAGAGGCGAGCTTGAGATCATCATGGCGCCCGATACAGACGATGCATTGATCCTCAACATATTACATGAAGGTGAATACCTCGGCGAGATGAGTCTCATCCAGCCGGGTGGGCATCGCACCGCAAGCGCACGGGCACGCGGCGATGTCGTTTTGCTCAGTATGAGTCGCCATCAGTTCAGGGAGCTGTTGCAACGCCATCCCGAGTTGGCACAACCCATGCTGAATGTGCTCAGCCAGCGACTGGACAACACAAACGTTGCCACATTCCGCGATTTATCTGAAAAGAATCGGCAACTCCAGCAGGCCTTCGATGAGCTCAAGGCTGCTCAAGTACAACTGATTGAAAAGGAGCGCCTCGAACGGGAGCTCAAGGTTGCTGCGGATATTCAAATGTCGATTCTTCCCGATATTTTACCCATGCACGCGGCCTATGATTTTGGCGGGCGCATTCTCCCGGCTCGCCAGGTGGGCGGCGACTTTTACGATGTGTTCGTTCTGGGTGATAACCAACTGGGTGTCTTGATCGGCGACGTGGCGGATAAAGGCGTGCCCTCTGCCATCTTCATGGCCAGAGCACATGCCCTCATCATCGCAGAAGCGGATGGTGCCTCCACGCCTGGTGAAGTTCTGCGAATGGTGAATAAACACATCACGCGTCTTGAAAAATCCACGCAATTTGTGACCGCACTCTATGGTGTTTTGAATACGCTGACTGGCGAATTTTCCTATGCCCGTGCAGGACATGAACCCCCTCTGTTATTAACCGAAAACGGAGAAGTCCATCGCCTGCCTCATCAACCTGGGATGGCGCTTGGCTTGTGGGAGGACATTGCACTGGATGAATATGGTTTATTCCTGCCGAAAGGTTCCCTGCTTGTCATGTTCACAGATGGGATGACCGATTGTCGCAACCCCAAGGGTGAACCATTTGGTATGGAACGTATCAAGGCAACTGTATCTGAATTGAGATCCATTTCCGCGCAAGCCAGTTGTGACGAACTTCTCGCAAGATTGATTAGTTATCAGGATGGCTCCAAACAGGATGATGATGTGACGTTACTCGCTGTCCATGCGAAATAGCCTGGAATCCGAGCGTAATCGGGTTACCCCGCATTAAATAACGAACATGATCCAGAATTACCGCCTGTCTCATTAATAAGTTAACTTTTCTCATGGATTTGCAGGTTGAAATTCAAATATCAAGTTAAGTAAATTATGCGGCACTCTGTAGTTGTCTTGTAAAAATCCACACGCATCAAATCAGTTTTGCAGATTCATTCCAATCGATAGGGTATATTGCCAAATGTCATCCACTCATTTGCTTGCCCGGATTCCGATATTTGCAGGTTTTCCATTCGATGAAATTGATCGTATGCTGGCTGCTCTGGATGTGGTCCGTTTAAAAGCAGGTGATGTATTATTTTACGAGGGTGATTCCAGCGAGCATCTTTTCATTGTGGTCAGTGGCGTGTTGGATATCATACTTGCATTCAATACGGCCAACGAATCGGTCGTAAATACCTTGGAAGAAGGCGACTGGTTGGGGGAGATTAGCCTCTTTGTCACTGAAGGCAGGCGGACCGCGAGCGCGCGTGCGCGAGGGGAAGTTGTGCTATTTCGCATGGGTCGGGGTCAATTTATCCAATTGCTTCAGCGTAATCCTGAGTCTGCTCTAATTACCTATCGTGATCTAGCCGAAAAAGACCGTAAATTGCAACAGATATATATTGAAAAGGAACTTCTCGATCAGGAACTGAAGGTTGCTGCCGATATTCAGAAGTCCATTCTGCCGGGTATTTTTCCTGTGCACGATAAATTTGATTTTGGGGGCCGCATTCTGCCAGCCCGTCAAGTGGGCGGTGACTTTTATGATTGCTTCTATTTGGACGATAATAGGATATGTGTTTTGATCGGTGACGTGGCGGATAAGGGGATCCCGTCTGCCATTTTCATGGCGCGAGTTCATGCTTTGTTAATTGCTGAGGCGGAAAGCGTAAATTCGCCGGGTGATACACTGCGCATGGTGAACAAACATATTACCCATCTCGAAAAATCTGCGCAATTTGTCACAGCTCTGTATGGGGTTTTGAATACTGAGACAGCCGAGTTTTCCTATGCACGTGCAGGACATGAACCGCCGCTCCTTCTTACCCCGCAAGGCAGGATTCAACGATTGCCGTACAAGCCCGGCATGGCGCTTGGTTTATGGGAGGACATTGTGCTGGACGAATATAGTTTATTCCTGCCGAAAGGTTCTTTGCTGGTCATGTTCACAGATGGGATGACGGATTGTCGCAATCCCAAGGGCGAACCATTTGGATTGGAGCGTATCAATAGAACCCTGGCTGAATCGAAGGTCCTTTCCGCGCAGGTCAGTTGTGACGAACTCCTCACAAGACTGATTAGCTATCAGAACGGCTCCAAACAGGATGACGATGTGACGTTACTCGCAGTCCATGCGAAATAACAATGAAACCGGGTTGCGACAACCCGGTCTCTTGTTTTAAGTAACGATTTTCCCGCCAAAAGCCACGCGTCCTTTGCCCTCCGGCTGATAGATCACATGTACATTTTCTGATGACCGCCCGCAGATTTGCGCTACTGCGCTGGTGATTTTTTCCACTTCTTTTTGCATTTCCTCCGGAGGTGGCAATTTCGACTTCAACACAGAAACGATTATGGGATAAACCCCTTCTTCTTTCCCACCGTTTTCTGCGTAATGGTTTTCCGGTAATTCATTCACCTTGACCCACGTGCCTCCATTCGATGAGCCAAATATTTCCCCGAGTTGGTCGGCGAGTTCAGCAATCATTCCGCTTTGGATGATTTCGTCCGGTTTGAGAACGATCTCTATATCAACGATTGGCATCAGGCTTTCTCCAACGCCTGCTTGATATCTTCAATCAGGTCATCTTTATTTTCAATTCCAACGGACAATCGAACCAGGCCGGGGTCAACATCCAACTGTGACCCTGCAACGGATAAATGAGTCATCGCGGCAGGGACCTCGATCAGCGATTCGACTCCACCGAGCGACTCGGCGAGTGTGAATATTTTTGTAGATTCCACCACTTTTATCGCAGCGTCGCGCCCACCCTTCATGATGAAGGAGATCATGCCGCCGCCGTTTTTCATTTGTCCTCGGGCGATCTTGTTCTGTGGATGTGATGGAAGGAATGGATAGATCAGCTGCTCAACTTTTGGATGGTTCCCAAGAAAATTAACAATAGCCATGGCATTCTCATAGTGCCTGTCCATGCGGAGGGGGAGGGTCTTGATACCGCGCAGCACAAGGAAGGAATCCATCGGTCCGATCACCGCACCGACCGCGTTTTGCAGGAAGTAGAGTCTTTCAGCAAGTTCCTGGTCTTTCACAACGACCGCACCGCCGACCACGTCAGAATGTCCGCCGAGATATTTGGTCATGGAGTGAACGACAATGTCCGCGCCCAACTCAAGTGGACGTTGAAGATAAGGCGTTGCGAAGGTGTTGTCAACAACAAGGAGAGGTTTATTTTCATGTGCATGGACGATCTCAGCGACTGCGCGAATGTCAGTGATGCGGAGATAGGGATTGGTGGGAGTCTCAAGCCACACGAGCCGCGTGGTCGGAGTCAAAGCCTCAGCGACCGATTCAGGGTCGGTGGTATCGGCGAACGTAAAGTCCAGAGAGAAGCGGCGAAGCACTTTGTCAAATAAACGAAACGTGCCGCCGTAAACGTCATTTCCTGCCAGTACATGTGAATCCGCATTTAATAAACGAAGAACGGTATCCGTTGCCGCGAGTCCGGAGGCGAATGCCAGTCCATAATTTCCGCCTTCGAGCGCGGCGAGACAATCCTGTAAGGCCTTGCGTGTGGGATTCATCGTGCGTGAATATTCATATCCCTGGCGCGGCTTGCCAACGCCATCCTGCATGTAAGTGGATGTAAGATAAACAGGCGTCATCACTGCACCGTTGTTCGGGTCTGGTTCCTGCCCTGCATGGATGGCTAGCGTTTCAAATTTCATTCAGGCTCCTTGTAAACTTTATGGATAATGTGTTGTCAGAATAACGATACCAAATTCGATTATACGAGGAAACATGACAAAAACCATTCTCGCGATTCTTGCACATCCCGACGACGAATCTTTTGGTTTGGGTGGCACGCTCGCGTTGTACGCACGCAAAGGATATAACACCTATTATGTCTGTGCTACACGCGGCGAAGCTGGCACGGTCGATGAAGGACATCTCAATGGTTTCAAGGATACAGCGGAACTTCGCACCGGTGAATTAATGTGCGCTGCGCAGCATTTAGGGCTGAAGGAAGTCTTCTTTCTCGGATATCGCGACTCGGGTATGCCTGGCACTGAGGACAATAAACATCCCGACGCGCAGATCAATCACCCCATTGAGGAAGTGGCAGGGCGCATCGTCAAATATATTCGTGAACTCAAACCTGATATTGTTTTGACGTTCGATCCCATCGGCGGTTATAGACATCCTGACCATATTCATATTCACAAGGCGACAGTGCTTGCCTTCGAAAAAGCGGATGACGCCTCCTTCCATCCGGAGGCTGGGATGCCGTTTAAGCCGCGTGCCCTCTACTATCAGGTTTTTCCAAGCTGGTTCCTGCGATGGGCAGTGCGTTTGCTGCCTCTGTTTGGCAGGGACCCAAGAAAATTTGGGATTAACGGTGACGTCGATCTGGTGGCCCTGACCGAATTTCATTTCCCCACGCACGTGAAGATTGATATTTGCCCCGTAGCTGAATCCAAACAAGAGGCAATTGCCTGTCACGCCTCACAAGGAGGGGGTTTGACGCGCCGTGGTCCAATGAGATTGATCACAAGAATGTTTGGTCAATATGAAAGTTACATGCGCGCTTATCCACCGGTGACCGATGGACGATTTAAAGTTGCCAACGACTTGTATATCTGACGGAAATCAGTATAATTTTTGTTGGGAACTATTTTTGTGAGTGGAACAAGTGGATGGCAAATCTGTGACTGATCAAGGTGATTTTGCGAGTGATCCTCATCAGGGACAAACAGTCCGCATGGCTGGAAAACCGCTTAACCGTGCACAAGCCGCGATGCTGATGGTGCATGGCCGCGGCGCAAAGGCGGAAGATATTTTGACTTTAACGGATCAACTGGCTCAGCCTGGTTTTGCTTATCTCGCTCCGCAAGCTGCCGGGAATACGTGGTACCCAAATCGTTTTCTTGATCCGATTGCGGAGAATGAACCCTGGCTTTCATCTGCCCTTACTTTTATAGGCAACATTCTTGCCGAGATTATCAGTGCTGGCATCCCACCGGAACGAGTGATGTTATTAGGATTTTCACAAGGCGCCTGTCTGACCTTGGAGTTTGCTGCTCGCAACGCGCGACGCTACGGCGGCATCGTTGGACTCAGTGGCGCATTGATCGGTCCCGACAAAACGCCGCGTGATTATCAGGGGTCGCTGGATGGAACACCTGTCTTTCTCGGATGCAGCGATGTGGATTTTCATGTCCCCAAGGAACGCGTCGATCAAGCTGCTGAGGTGCTCAGACGCCTGGGTGGTGAGGTCACTGAACGTTTGTATCCAAACCTGGATCACAGTGTTAATCAGGATGAGATTGATTATGTACACGGTATGATGCAATCACTTGTTAATAGTTCGTAAAATCGTTCTCTTATTGGTAGAGGCTTGTGAATTGATGGATGAATTTCGCTATGTCTCTTCTGCCCAGGAAATAATCTTCGCACCCAATTCTCTTGCTCGTTTGGGTGAGGCAGTCGAATGCTTCGGCTGGCGACGGCTCATGCTTTGCGCGAATCACTCCATGCGTGCAGGTGGATATATCACACGAGTCGAATCAGCCACACGGGATCGCCTTGTCACAGTATTTGACCAGGTACAACCCCATGTTCAGGATGTTCAATTTAATGAGGCGCTTGCGCTCGCCATTGAGAAAAAAGTGGATGCAGTAATTGGGATGGGCGGAGGCAGTTCAATTGGAATGGCAAAGGCGGTTGCATCTGCACTGGAGGAGAATCGTACGGGCATTCCGACCCGTGCCGCTTTCCCCACCGAGCAGCCTCTCATCCCAGTCATTGCGATTCCCACCACCTACGCGGGTTCTGAAATGACGCCTGTTTATGGGATCACGCACACAGATGAATCACCTCCGCGTAAAGTCACTGTCAATGACCCGAAGATTACGCCAAAACTTGTTATATACGATCCAAACCTGACTCTCGATTTATCTGCTGAGATGACGGCCTCCACTGGCATTAACGCACTCGCGCATTGTATCGAGGCTCTGTATTCGAAGACTCACAATCCGCTTTCAACGGCCGCGGCGAAGAGTGGTGTGCGTTACATCTTCAACGCGTTGTTACGTTGCTATCAGGACGGGAATGATTTGGAGGCGCGTACTGAAATGCTCCTCGGCTCACACCTCGCGGGACTTTCGCTTGCTTCCGTTTCGATGGGCCTCCATCATGGCTTATGCCATGTGCTGGGCGGGTCAGCCAACATCCCACACGGAATCGCCAACAGCATTATCCTCCCGCACGCCATCCGCTTCAACGCAGACGCGACCGCGCTGCAACTGCTCCCCGCCGCTGAAGCGATGGGAGTCCCTGTAAACGGAATCAAACCAAACGTTGTCATCGAAGCGATGGTACAAAAAATATTCCACCTGATTGGTCAGATGAATCTTCCGCAATGTCTGCGTGATGCAGGTGTCGGTATGCGTGAAGGTGAATTACAGAATCTTGCTGAGCTCGCTTTTCAGAATCGCACTGTCCAAAATAATCCCAAACCAATTACCGATGCTATCCAAATTGAACAATTATTGATGGACGCCTGGTAAAGGAGGTGTAAGGTTAGTAAGAGACCCAGATTATGTTCCGAATGGTGATTGAATAAAATTTATTAGTCATGCCAAAGGAGAGTAAACATGTCCCCTGTTAATTCCATGGATTATAGTGGCAAGGATACTGTGCTCGATGTCGTCCGCGAGGAAAGTGCTGATTTCTTCAAACTCGTGGATGATCCCGGGAACTGGAACGTGCAGACGCGTTGCACGGAATGGGAAGTCCGCGATCTGGTAGGTCACATGATCGATGTGACCGAAGGTTATCTCAACCGCTGGGAGAAGGCCCGCAAAGGCGAAGCGATTGATACGGCTGGCTTGCTCGTGATGGGTGAGTCGCTGAATAAGAATGCACAGTCTTATCGCAGCCTTCCGCGCGAAGAAGCGATCAGCAGGTTGAAAGCTGATTACGAGAAGATGATGGATATCTTCGAGAAATTGACCGCGGAGGAGTGGGGCAATTTCATTGTTACCCATCCCTATATGGGTGGCCTCCCAACCCTTTTCTACCCCGCCTTCCATGTGATGGACTATGGCGTTCACACCTGGGATATCCGCTGGGGTCTGGGTGAGAAGGACCGCAAACTCGATGAGCGCACTGCTGGTGTGCTGGTTCCTTATATGTTGTACGCGCTCCTGCCATCCACTGTGGACCAACCGTCAGCCAAAGGCGTGGATGTGGAATATGGCATCGAAGTATCTGGTGAGTGGGGTGGCAAATGGCGTGCAACTGTGAAGGACGGCAAGTTCGAGGCCAAGCCCGAGACTGGCAACTTTGAGGGTTGTAAAGCCGTTTTCAGTTTTGATCCATCTGACTTCGTGCTCACCGCGTTCCAGCGCTTCGATGGTGGAACTGCTCGCGGCGATCAGGCGACAATTGATAAAGTTCGCAGCCTGTTCTTTAGAATCTAGCTTCACTCACCAAATACCGAACGTCCCGCAGGTTGGATTTACCGCTTGTCTCATAATTTACTAACTTTGGGAAGAAATTGCAGGCCGGTTTTTAAACCTCGAGTTAAGATAATTATGCGGCACTCTGTAACCAGTCTCATTCTTCGAAGAAACCTGCCGGGACGGTGCATCAGTTTATGGAGAAACGATATGACCAAAATTCAAACCCAGGGCGTTCATCACATCACCTTCGTTGGTTCCAACCGTGAAGCGATCATTGATTTCTACCAGGGCGTTCTGGGCATGCCGCTTGTTTTTGAGCAGCCCAACCTCGACGTCCCCGATGAACTGCACCTCTATTTTGACCCTGGCGATGGACGGTTGATCACATTCTTCGTGCGGCCCACGCGCGTCAATGATCCGACTCCGAATCCTCAAAATATCGGCAATCTTCATCACCTTGCCTATACTGTCTCGCGCGCAACATACACGCAAGTGGCAGCGCGGCTAAAAGAACGCGGTATCGAGAATACAGGTCCGATCGATCGCGGCTTCATGGATTCGATTTATTTTCGCGATCCCAATGGACAATTACTCGAAATGGCTTGCTTTAAATTTGTTCCTCCAGATGGGCACAGCTATGCGGATGTTCTGAGCGTGGCACATCGCTTACGGGTGGAGAGCGGAGATTATGCCATTGCGGATAAACATCTTGCAGATGCCATCGCAGAATTGACAGAGCAAAAGATCAAGATACATGCATGATGGTATCTGCCGAAAATGACTCACGTCGGTCTGGAACGATCTGGACATTGGGTCTGGATAACTCCTCGCCCATGATCACACCACTCGTGTCTGCGACTTTCTGTCGCGTTGAGTCAGAGTCCGCGCCTGAATTGGCGGAGGCAATGAGTGATGTTCCTTTGACGGAAATTGAGAAGCGATTTGAGACTGGGCGGCGATGTTATGCAGCGCAGGTAGATGGCAACCCCGCTCGTGCCATTAGAGATATTCGAAGAAACGAGCGGGGCAAGCTTGCGGCTTATGGCTGGGTAAGTTTTGGCGAAGAATTCATTGGAGAGTTGAATCTGCGTCTTCGATTACTTCCCGGTGAAGCCTACGTTTGGAACTGTGCCACCCTGCCTACCTATCGCCAGAAATATCTTTATAGCGCCTTGTTGGCGTATATCGTCCGGGAATTACGCGCAGAACAATTATCTCGCGTTTGGATCGGTGCGGACCTTGGTAATATCCCTTCACAACGCGGGATCGCTCGCGCCGGCTTCACGTGTGTTGCTGATCTCGTTGTCGCTCGGGTCTTGACTCTGCGCCAGGTATGGGTGCAGGGACGGCCCGATGTGCCAGATCATTTGGTTGCGGAAGCCCGGCGCGTTTTTTTGAACGACCGGGATAAGGTTTGGCAATCTGTGTTGAATTCAGCGCTATCTGGTTAATCTATTCTGAGTCGATGGAGGTTTTCAAAGGAAACGCGACTGATTTGCACGGGAATTAACTTGATTGAAACGCGAAAGCGGCCCAATTTTATCGTTGGAGGCAAAGATGAGCTGGCTTAAACTTTTCCTTTTCCTGCACATTATAAGTTCGATCATGCTGGTGGGTGGGATCTTTGCGCGACAAATTGTGCGTGCGTATGCAAAGAAGTTGTCGGATGTGAAGGCCATCTCTGAATTATACAAAGCGGCAGGTAGGATTGAAACCGTGATGATACGACCGTTTACATTGTTTGTAGTGCTTTTTGGCGCGATCTATGCGGCGATGATCAAGGCTCCAATCTTTGGATTCTTACAGGGTGCACCCCAGAACTGGCTGTTGGTAACCAATCTTATGGTCTTGTTGATCCCATTTCCGATCATCTTCTTTTTTATTCCGCGCGGGAGAATATTCGAGCCGATCATGCAGGACGCGTTGGAAAAGGGAGAGATAACGCCTGGGTTGGCGGATCAGTTACATGATCCCGCGATGAAGCGTATGCATTTGGCGGAAATGATCGGGGTGGTGATCGTCGTTATTTTGATGGTGTTCAAACCGTTTTGATGAAATTTATCCAAATTAAGTGGCTGGGAACAAACCCAGCCACCTTTCCGTTTAATGTCCGTAATTCAAAGCGTGATAGAATCTTTTTAACTCAAAGCCTATGACAGACACAAAAATTGACCAACCCCCTGCCCGCCGAATTGATCTTGCCCGAAGCCTGTCTGTGTTGTTTCGCCCTCGACAGGCATTTACCGAAATGGCATCTGAAGCGCGTGCCACCTGGCTTACGCCCATGCTCGTGCTGAGCGTAACGGCAACTCTGGCGGTGATCGTCTCCGGATATCTAAAAACCCGTGCCGCAATGATGGGTGAGATCCCTCTCCCTCCAGACTGGCAGTATTGGACGCCTGACATGCAGAATAATTACATGCAGGCGCAACAAGCCACACAGGGGTCAACGTTCATGTATATCATTCCATTTGTCGGCGCCATGACTGCCTTGTGGTTGGGCTGGCTTGTGCTGGCAGGTTTGTTGCATCTTGGTTCAACCCTTTTTGGCGGGCGAGGCTCGATGCAAAGCGCGTTGAATGTCGTTGCATGGGCAAGTCTTCCATTTGCCATCAGGGATATTTTGCGGGTTATTTTTATGCTGGCATCCGGACATGCGATCGTCAGTCCCGGGCTTTCAGGTTTTTCATCAAGCGCGGGGTTGGTGTCTCAACTACTGAGCCGGACTGATATCTTTCTGGTCTGGAATATTGTATTATTTGTGATTGGTTTTTCAGTTTTGGATGGGTTGCCGCGAGGGAAAGCGTTGGTTGGAGTGGTTATCGTGATGTTGATCATTCTGTTCGCCCAGGCCGGGTTGGGTACGATAGGCTCAGGACTGGGTGGGTCTGTTGTTCAACGCCCCTACTTCTAATATGAGCAAGCCATTTATTCGAATCACGGGATTGACCAAGCATTATCAAATGGGTGGACAAGTTGTACGCGCGCTCGATGGCGTGGATCTTGAGATGGAAGCCAATACTCTGACTGTGGTGATGGGCCCCTCTGGTTCAGGCAAAAGCACCTTGCTTTATCTGCTTGGTGGATTGGACCGCGCCACGACCGGTGAAATTGCTGTGGATGGTCAGCGGTTGGATCAAATGGATGAGAACACACTGGCGCTCTTCCGCCGTCGCACGATGGGATTCGTCTTCCAATCATTTAACTTGATCCCGAGTATGTCTGCACTGGAAAATGTGGCTTTCCCAATGCAATTTGCCGGAGCAACGTCAGCATATCGGAGTAAACAGGCAGGCAGCCTGTTGGAGCAGGTTGGGCTGGGTAACCGCGCCGACCACAAACCCACTGAACTTTCCGGCGGACAGCAGCAACGCGTGGCGATCGCGCGTGCGCTTGTCAATAACCCCAGTGTGATCCTGGCTGACGAGCCGACCGGTAATCTCGATACATCCAGCGGTGCGGCGGTGATGCAATTACTGTCCGATCTGCATCGGTCAGGCCGCACTGTGCTTGTTGTGACGCATGATCCACGTATGAACCGTTTTGCGACGCATACAGTTTTTCTGCTTGATGGTCGCATGGTCAGTGAATCGGAATATCAATCTGCTGTGCTGGAATCC
>Ga0210377_10000913_pt1 | contig 27851 bp, 18 predicted proteins | sample PLM4_65_b1redo_FD_155480 | JGI IMG/M metagenome (GOLD analysis project Ga0210377, IMG submission 155480) | Groundwater sediment microbial communities from an aquifer in East River, Colorado, USA - PLM4_65_b1 redo | ecosystem: Environmental > Terrestrial > Soil > Riparian zone | place: USA: East...
GATGATGCAGCCGTTGCAGACCAGCGAGTCGGTGGCGATGCCGGCGCGGTTCGACTCGCGGTCGGCGAACACGAACTTGGCCGGCGGGTCGTCGCGCCGCGCGGTCAGGATGGGCCACTCGTAGTTGTAGGTGTTGAACGACGGCGTCACGCTCACCAGGTCCATCGACGCCCGCCAGTACGACCCGATGGTCCCAACATCGCGCCAGTAACCGATGTCCTCCTCGGGCGAGCCCGCCGGCCGGTTGTTCATGAAGTTGTAGGCGCGGATGTTGAGACGCTCGTAGCAGCGCGGCAGGATGTCGCGGCCGATGTCGTGCGTGCTCTCGGCGATGTCGTGATCGTCGCGCACCAACTCGCGCAGGACGTCGTAGTTGAACAGGTAATTGCCCATCGACACCAGCGATTTCGTCGTGTCGGCCGGGAACGGGGGCGGGGTCTCGGGCTTCTCGAGGAAGCGCGTCACCCGCATCGCGCCGTCCACCTCGAGGCAGCCGAACTGGTGCGCCTCCTCGATCGGGTGCGGCACGACACTGACGCTGATGTCGGCATCGGACTCGAGGTGCTCGGCGATCATCTGCTGGTAGTCCATGCGGTAGATGTGATCGGCGCCGAGCACCGCGACGAGCCGCGGACGGTCGCGCTCGAGCCGCTCGAGATTCTGGTACAGCGCGTCGGCCGATCCCTGGTACCAGCCCTTCCCCTCGCCGAACGCCGCCGGGATCACCTCGCAGTACTGCCCCAGGTTGCTGGCGAACTGCCAGCCGCGCGACAGGTGGCGGATGAGCGAGTACGACTGGTACTGGGTCAGGACGTTGATCTTGAGCAGGTGCGAGTGCACCAGGTTGGTCAGGACGAAGTCGATCAGCCGGTAGGTGCCGGCGAACGGCATCGCCGGCTTGGCGCGCCGGCGGGTCAGGGGATGCAGTCGCCGCCCTTCGCCGCCGGCCAGGACCAGCGACACCACACCGGGAAGCGTCATCGCTTTCATGCGCCGCTCCGATTCATGCGCCGCTCCACAGCCCCGGTTCGAGCCCGGGGAAGAGATCGTCCTGCGTTTCGATCGCCGCCAGCGCCTCGATGTCGATCCGCCCCGACTCGAGCATCGCCGCCAGGCGCGCGAACCGGTCGAGGTGCAGGTGCACACGCCGCCGGGCATAGTCGGGGGTGGTCTGGTTGCGCAGGATGAACGGCCAGTCGGACGACTGCGCCAGCAGCAGCTCGCGCCCGGCCTGCCGCAGCGCCCGCGCCCGCGGCCCGCCTTCACCTGCGCCGCCGGCCGCCGCCCCGCCGCCCGCCCCGGCCGGCCCCGCGTAGCGCCGCGCCAGATCCTCCATCCGCGCCGCCGCGTCGTGCAGCGGCGGCAGGATCCAGTCGTTGGCGCCGGTCAGCCAGACATCGTGGTAGCCGCGCTCGCCCCACGACGACTCCCCTGGCCGCGCCACCTGGGTCACCGGGTGCTCCTCCAGATACTGCGCCGGGCTGATCACCGCGATCCCGGCGGCCGGCAGCCGCCGCAGGACCATCTCGATCCAGTCGGGCCCCTCGAACCACCAGTGCCCGAACAACTCGGCGTCGTACATCGACACCACCAGCGGCGGCCGGTCCATCCCGCCCGCCAGCCAGTCGATCTGCAGGGAGCGGTTGCGGACGAAATCGTCGGCGTGCCACGTGGCCGTCCGCAGCGCCACGTCGCGGCGGTACGGCTCCTTCTGATCGGTCCGGCCGGTGATGCGATGATACTTGAACCCGGTCATCCCCCGCTGGCCCGCCGGGTCGAGGTAGGGCGCGACGTAGCGCCCGTCGAGGTCGTAGCCGATGTCGCGGTAGAAGTCGCGGTAGGCCGGGTCGCCCGGGTACCCCTGCTCGCTGCTCCAGACCTGGGTCGACGATTCCGCGTCGCGCCCGAACGCCGCCACCCCGGTCGGGCAGAGGAGCGGCGCGTGCACACCGTAGCGCGGCGCGCTTGTGGCGTTGCCGATGCCGTCGGTGTCGACGAAGAAGTATTCGATGCCGTTGGCGGCCAGCACCTCGTCGAGCCCCTCGAAGTAGGCGCACTCCGGCAGCCACAGCCCGCGCGGCAATCGCCCGAAATGCCGCCGGTGCTCGGCCACGCCGGTCGCCACCTGGGCCCGCACGGACGCGGGGTCGGTGCGGTGGTGCGGCAGGAAGCCGTGGGTCGCGGCACAGGTGATCACCTCGACCACGCCGGCGTCCTCGAGGGCGGCGAGACGCCCGAGCAGGTCGCGGCCGTAGACCTTCGTGAACAGGTGCTCGAGCCGGTGCAGGCGGTCCCAGTAGAAACCGGCCACCGGGCTGAAGCCGGGATCGCGGCGGGTGCGCTCGACCTCGAGCCACGCCAGGTGACAGAGCCGCCCGAGGTGGCGCTCGTATTTCCCCATCAGCAGCGGGTCGCGCAGCATCGCCGCCAGCGTCGGGCTGATCGAGATCGTCAGCCGCACCGGCACCCGCCCGGCGGCGAGATGATCGAGCGCGTCGAGCAGCGGCAGATAGGTCTCGGTGATCCCCTCGAACAGCCATTGCTCCTCGAGGAAGTATTCGCGTTCGGGGTGGCGGACGAACGGCAGGTGGGCGTGCAGCACGAAGGTCAGGTACCCCTTCGGGTCGGCGATCCCGAGCGGCGGCAGCGGTGCCTTGCCCGGGAGGCCGGGTCGCACAGCACCCGGCCCGACGAGGATGGCCTCGAACACGGCGCCCGCGGCGCCCGCCGCGGGCGCGCCGGCGGGCCGCGCGGCTCCGGTCACCCACGACGGCCGTGGCGACAGTATCGGCGCCGGGCCCTCGGGGCGCGACCAGATCGCCCGGCCGTGTGGCGAGGTCGCCGTCGGTCCGACAGGCGCGGCGCCCGCCGTCCCGCCGGCGCCGGTGGTGCCCCCGGCGCCTGCGACCCACTGTGCGACGCCGCCGACGCCGGCGCCTGCACCGACACCGGCGCCCACCCGCACGCGGCGCGCGACCGGTGGCGGCGGCAACGGCTCGCCGCGCCCGGCGCGCAGCGCCCGGCGATCCATCCAGAGCTCGGGCCCGCCTCCCGGCAGCGTGCGCGGTATCGGCACGGCGTTGGTGCGCAGCAGCTCGACGAAGCCTCCATCCTCGACGAGGCCGAGACGGGCGCGCACCGTCCCCATGATCGGCGGTAGCGCCGGGAGCGCGAGGTACCAGCTGCGGCTGCGAAAGTCGAGCGGCTCCACGGCGACGACCGCGCCGTCGCGCGCACCGCCGACGCTCTCCATGACCACCTGCGCCGGGCCCGAGGCGGCCGCGAGCCGGCGTTCGAGCGCCGCGTCGATCACCCAGTAGATGAAAACCAGCCGCGGGTTGACCACGAGGAGGGTCGCGCGCGCAGGACCGCGAAGCGCCGGCAGCGGCGGCAACGGGTCGGGCGTGCGGGACGGGGCCTGCTGTTCTGCCAAGGAGATCGCCCTCCGGGAGCGCGATTCTATGGGGCCGCCGCCCGGAGCGCAATCGCTCGCGCACCCCGGCCCCGGCCACACGCGTTATCATGCGGCCTGCTCATGAGCCTCGAACCGAACCTGGAGTGGCTCGAAGCCGATGGCCTCGGGGGCTACGCCTCCGGGACCGCCGGTCTCGTCCGCACCCGCCGCTACCACGCCCTCCTGGTGGCGGCCGCGACCCCGCCGACCGGGCGGTTCGTCCTGGTCAACGGGGTCGAGGCGTTCGTCGCGACACCGTCGGGCACCTTTCCGCTGTCGGCGCAGGCCTATACCCCCGGTGTGGTCCATCCCCAGGGTCAACGGCTGTTGACGCGCTTCGACGCCGACCCGTGGCCGCGCTGGCGGTTCGCGCTCCCCGACGGCACCGGGATCGAGCAGGCGCTGACCATCGCGCATGGCCGGCCGCACGTCCTCCTGACCTGGCGGCTCGTGCAGCCGCGGCCCGGCGTGACGCTCACCGTGAGACCGCTGTTGTCGGGGCGCGACCACCACGCCCTGCACCACGAGAATCCGGCCTTCCGTTTCGACGAACAGTGGCACGATGGCCGGCTGACCTGGCGCCCCTACCCCGGGGTGCCGGCCATCGAGGCACTGGCGAACGGCGCCTTCACCCGCGAGCCGGCCTGGTACCGCAACTTCTCTTATGAAGAGGAGCGGGCGCGCGGCTTCGATCACCTCGAGGATCTCGCCTCGCCGGGCCGCTTCGTATTCAACCTGGCGGCTGGCGAAGCCGTCCTGCTGCTGGCCGCGGGGGAGCGGGCCGGCTCCCGCCAGCGCGGCGCCCACGCCCTGCCGGCCGGGCCGGCCGCCGCCGTCGCCCGCGCCCTGCGTGTCCGGGAGACCCGCCGGCGCGATCGTTTCCCGTCGCGCCTGCACCGGGCCGCCGACGCCTACCTCGTGCGGCGCGGCGACGGCGGGTCGATCATCGCCGGCTACCCATGGTTCGCCGACTGGGGACGCGACACCTTGATCGCGCTGCGCGGCCTGTGCCTCGCCACCGGCCGCCTCGACGAGGCGCGCGCCATGCTGATCGAGTGGGCCGGCGCCGCTGCGCGCGGCATGCTGCCGAACCGCTTCCCCGACAGTGGCGCGGCGCCCGAATTCAACAGTGTCGACGCCGGCCTGTGGTTCGTGGTGGCGGCGGGCGAATGGCGCCGGGCGATGCGCGCCGCGCACCGGCGACCCGCACGCGGCGACGAGACGACGCTGCGGCGCGCCTCCGAGGCGATCCTGGCCGGCTGCGCCAACGGCACACGGCACCAGATCCGCGTCGCGGGCGACGGCCTGCTGGCCGCGGGCGAGCCGGGCATCGCGCTCACCTGGATGGACGCGCGCGTGGACCATCGTCCGATCACGCCGCGCATCGGCAAGCCGGTCGAGGTGCAGGCGCTCTGGATCAACGCCCTCGCCATGGGCGCCGAATGGTCCGGACGCTGGCGCGACATGCGCGACCGGGCGCTGGCGTCGTTCCGCGATCGCTTCTGGCATGCCGCGGGCGGGTGGCTGCACGACGTCATCGATGACGGCCATCGTCCCGGCATCTGCGACCCCACCTTCCGCCCGAACCAGATCCTCGCCGTCGGCGGACTCCCCGAGCCCCTTCTCGAGGGCGACCGGGCGCGCGCTGTCGTCGACCAGGTCGAGGCGCGCCTGCTGACGCCGCTCGGGCTGCGATCGCTCGACCCGCGCGATCCGGCGTACCGCGGCCGCTACCAAGGCGGCCCGGCCGAGCGCGACGCCGCCTATCACCAGGGCACCGTCTGGCCGTGGCTGCTCGGCCCGTTCGTCGACGCCTGGGTGCGGGTGCGCGGCGGCACGCCGGAGGTCAGGCGCGAGGCGCGCCGGCGTTTCCTCGAGCCGCTCATCCACCACCTCGAGTCGGCCGGCATCGACCATATCTCCGAGATCGCCGACGGCGATGCGCCGCATGCGCCGCGCGGCTGCCCGTTCCAGGCCTGGTCGGTGGGCGAGGCGTTGCGCCTGTCGCTGGTTACCCTCGCCGACACCCGGCCGACCCCGCGCCCGGCCCGGCTGCGGCGCCTGGTCAAGGCGGCGCGGGCTGCGCCTGCCGCCACCGCGGCGCGCGGCCGCCGGCCGGTATGACACACCTTCCCGACACCGCCGAGGATCGGCGACTGCTCGACGACGCCACCCGCGCCGCCAACTGGAAACGCTGGGGTCCGTACCTCGCCGCGCGCCAGTGGGGCACGGTGCGCGAGGACTACTCCGCCGGCGGCGCCTGCTGGGACTACTTTCCGCACGACCACGCGCGCAGCCGGGTCTACCGCTGGGGCGAGGACGGCCTGCTCGGGATCACCGACCGCGAGTGCCGTCTGTGCTTCGCCCTGGCGCTGTGGAATGGCCGCGACCCATTTCTGAAGGAGCGCCTCTTCGGGCTGACCGGCCCCGAGGGGAACCACGGCGAGGACGTCAAGGAGTGCTACTACTACCTCGACGCCACGCCGACGCACTCCTACATGAAGGCGCTCTACAAGTATCCGCACGCCGAGTTTCCCTATGCGCGCCTGGTCTCGGAGAATGCCCGGCGCTCGCGGCACGACCCCGAGTTCGAGATCGCCGACACCGGCCTCTTCGAGGCGGGGCGCTACTTCGACGTCACCGTCGAGTACGCCAAGGCGGCGCCCGACGACATCCTGATCCGGGTGACGGTCGCCAACCGCGGGCCCGAGGCGGCGCCGCTCACCGTTCTGCCGACATTGTGGTTCCGCAACACCTGGTCATGGGGGCGCACGGGCGAAGGGTACTGGCCGCGCCCCGGGATGGCGCCGGCGCCGGACGGCACCCTGCGCGCCACGCACGCGACGCTTGGAGACTTCCGGTTCGCCGCCGAGCCCGTGGCGGCTGCCGACCCGGCGGCCGCCGGCCGGGTGACCGCGGCTCCGCCGGAGTGGATCGTCACCGGCAACGAGACCAATGCCCTGAGGCTCTTCGGCACGCCGAACCCGACGCCCTTCGTGAAGGACGCCTTCCATGACTACATCGTCGGCGGCCGGCGCGACGCGGTCGACCCGTCGGGGCGCGGCACCAAGGCGGCCGCCGTCTATCGGTTGACTGTCCCGGCCGGCGGCGAGGTGACGCTGCGCCTGCGGCTGTTCCATGACGGTCTCGAACAGTCCCATTCGCGGGCCGAGTTCGATCACACCTTCGCCGCCCGCCGGGCCGAAGCCGACGCGTTCTACGCCCCGCGCCTGCCGCCCACGCTCGGCGGGGAGGAACGCCGGGTGGCGCGTCAGGCGGCGGCCGGCCTGCTGTGGAGCAAGCAGTTCTACCACTACGTCGTGCGCGACTGGCTCGAGGGCGATCCGGCGCAGCCGCCACCGCCGCCGGCGCGTCTGAAGGGGCGCAACGCCGACTGGCCGCACCTGTTCAACCGCGACGTCATCTCGATGCCCGACACCTGGGAGTACCCCTGGTACGCCGCCTGGGACCTCGCCTTCCACATGGTCCCGTTCACCGGCATCGACCCACAGTTCGCCAAGGAGCAGATCGTCCTGATGCTGCGCGAGTGGTACATGCATCCCAACGGGCAGATCCCGGCGTACGAGTTCGCCTTCGGCGACGTCAACCCGCCGGTGCAGGCCTGGGCCGCCTGGCGCATCTACAAGATGACCGCGCCGCGCGGCGGCCGCGACCGCCTGTTCCTGTCGCGCTGCTTCCAGAAACTCCTGATCAACTTCACCTGGTGGGTGAATCGCAAGGACACCGAGGGAAACCACCTGTTCTCGGGCGGCTTCCTCGGTCTCGACAACATCGGCGTCTTCGACCGCTCGAAGCCGCTGCCGACCGGCGGCCACCTCGAGCAGGCCGACGGCACCGCCTGGATGGCCTTCTACTCGGCCACGATGCTGTCGATCGCCCTCGAGCTGTCGCGCGACAACCCGGCGACCGAGGATGTCGCCTCGAAGTTCTTCGAGCATTTCGTCGCCATCGCCGACGCCATGAACACGCTCGGCGGCACCGGCCTGTGGGACGAGCAGGACGGCTTCTACTACGACCAGTTGCACGTCGATGGTCGCGTCTTGCCGCTGCGGGTGCGCTCGCTCGTCGGCCTGCTGCCGCTCATCGCCGTCGAGGTGCTCGATGAAGAGGTGGTCGACCGCCTGCCCGGCTTCCGCCGGCGGCTCGACTGGTTCCTGAACAACCGCCCCGACCTGGCGCGCCAGATCGCCTGCTTCGCGTCGATGGGTGAAGGGCAGGGGAAGCGGCTGCTGGCGATCCCGTCACGGCCGCGTCTCGAGCGCGTGCTGCGCTACATGCTCGACGAGAACGAGTTCCTGGCGCCGTACGGGATCCGATCGCTGTCGCGCGTCCACCTCGACAAGCCCTACGTCCTCGACGCCGCCGGCGTCGAGCACCGGGTGGCCTACACCCCGGGCGAGTCGGACAGCGCCCTGTTCGGCGGCAACTCCAACTGGCGCGGCCCGGTCTGGTTCCCGGTCAACTTCCTGCTGCTCGAGTCCCTCGAGCGCTACCACCATTTCTACGGCGACACCTTGAAGGTCGAGTGCCCCACCGGCTCGGGCCGGCTGATGAACCTGCAGGAGGTCGCCGACGAGATCCGCCGCCGGCTGGTGTCGATCTTCCTGCCCGACGGGCGCGGCCGGCGGCCGTGCCACGGCGACGAGACACGCTACGCCGATGACCCGCACTGGAAAGATTTGCTGCTGTTCCACGAATACTTCCACGCCGACACCGGCCGCGGCGCCGGCGCCAGCCACCAGACCGGCTGGACGGCGCTGGTGGCGAGGCTGCTGTACGAAATCGGCCGATCGCGTTCCGGTTGAATCCCGCCCGCCGGCGGCGCATCGAAACCGGCGGAGGAGACGATGAACGAAGCGATGACCACGATCGAGGGTCCGGCGGGGGGTTCAACCGGGGGTGCGGCGCGCGGGCGGCGTCTGCCGGTCGTGAAACTCCTCCTCGCCGCCGCGGCGGTGACGACGCTCGTCCTGCTGGGGCGCGCCGCCGGCGCACAGATGCAGGCATTCGTCGCCTGGGTGGATGGGCTGGGCGCCTGGGGTCCGGTGGTCTTCGTCGCCGGCTACATCGCCGCCTGCGTCGCCTTCATCCCCGGGGCGCTCCTGACCATCGCGGCCGGCGTCATCTTCGGTCTCGGCCGCGGGGTGGCGTGCGTCTTCGCCGGCGCCCTGCTCGGATCGACGGCCGCGTTTCTGGTGTCGCGCCACCTCGCCCGCCGGGCCATCGAGAAGCGCGTCGCCCGCGACCCGCGCTTCGCCGCCATCGACCAGGCGATCGCCCGCGACGGGCTGAAGATCGTCTTTCTGCTGCGTCTGTCGCCGGTCTTCCCGTTCAACCTGCTCAACTACGCCCTCGGTCTGACGCGGGTGTCGCTGCGCGACTACCTTCTGGCGTCGGTCGGGATGATCCCGGGCACGGTGCTCTACGTCTACTACGGCACGGCGATCGGCAGCGTGGCGCAGCTCGCCGCCGGGGCCCCGGCGCCGGGCGGCTCGGGGCGCGCCGCCCTGCTGGTCGTGGGCCTTCTGGCGACGATCGCGGTGACCATCGTGGTGACGCGGATCGCCCGCGCCGCCCTGGCGAAGGCGACCGGGGAAGCACGATGAGCGATCTCATCCAGCCGCTCGACGAACACAACCTGCGCCACCTCGCCAATGTCCATCCGTCCGCCTACGTCAACCCGACCCCGAAGGCCCGCTACCACCTGGTCGTGATCGGCGCCGGGCCGGGCGGCCTGGTCGCGGCCGCCGCCGGGGCGACGCTCGGCGCCCGGGTGGCCCTGATCGAGAAACACCTGATGGGGGGCGACTGCCTGAATGTCGGCTGCGTGCCGTCGAAGGCGATCATCAGGGCGGCGCGCGCCTGGCACGAGACGCGCCACGGCGCCGCCCTGTTCGGCGCGCCCGCCGCGACCGGCCCGGGCGATTTCGGCGCCGTCATGGAGCGGATGCGGCGCCTGCGGGCCGACATGAGCCGGGTCGACAGCGTCGCCCGCTTCACCGGTCTCGGCGTCGATGTCTTCATCGGCACCGGCCGCTTCGTCTCGCCCGACACCATCGAGGTCGGCGGCGCCCGGCTGAGCTTCCGGCGCGCGGTCATCGCCACCGGTGCACGGCCGGCGCTCCTGCCGATACCGGGTCTCGCCGAGGCCGCTCCGCTCACCAACGAGACGATTTTCTGGCTCACCACCCTGCCGCGGCGGTTGCTGATCATCGGCGCCGGTCCGATCGGCTGCGAGATGGCCCAGACCTTCGCCCGCTTCGGCAGCCAGGTCACGCTCGCCAACCGCGGCGGCCGGATCCTCCCTCGGGAAGATTACGACGCCGCCGGCATCGTCGAGGAGGCGATGCTGAAGGACGGCGTCGACCTGCGTCTCGGCTCGACATTCGTGGAGGTCCGCCGGGAAGGCGCCGACAAGATCCTGGTTCTCGAGCGCGGCGGCCGGCGCGAGACCATCGCCGCCGACGCCATCCTGGTCGCCGCCGGACGCTCCCCCAACGTCGAGGATCTGGGCGGCGACGCCGGCCATGTCGCGCTTGGCGCCCGCGGGGTCGTGGTCGACGACCGGCTGCGCACCACCAACCCGCGGGTCTACGCCATAGGCGACGTCTGCTCGCCGCACCAGTTCACCCACGCCGCCGACGCCCATGCCCGCATGGTGGTGCAGAACGCCCTGTTCTTCGGTCGCGCGAAGGCGTCGCGACTCGTGATGCCATGGTGCACCTATACCAGCCCCGAGATCGCCCACGTCGGCATGCATGCCGCCGACGCCGCCAAAGCCGGGCTCGAGGTCGACACGATCACGGTGCCGCTCGAGGAGCTCGACCGCGCCATCCTCGACGACGCCAACGAAGGGTTCGTGCGCGTGCATCTCAGAAAAGGCACCGATCGGATCCTCGGCGCGACCCTCGTGGCCGAACATGCCGGTGACATGATCGGCGAGCTGGCGCTGGCGATCACCGCCGGCACGGGTCTCGGCGCCGTCGCCGGCACCATCCATCCCTACCCCACCCAGGGGGAGATCATCCGCAAGGCGGCCGATGCCTGGCGGCGCACCAGGCTGACCCCGACGGTGAAACGTCTCTTCGCGGCCTACTTCCGCTTCGTCTCCTGATAATCCCCCCGATCTCCACGACGTTGTATGATCCGGGCTCCGATCGACCGGTTCGCCTGGCCGCAGGTCGGCGCCAGGTCGCTTCCCAGGAGGTGTCACGATGAAAGCCACCCAGGCGCTGCACGATATCGGCCAGAGCCTCTGGCTCGACAACATCACCCGCGATCTCCTGGACAGCGGCACGCTCAAGCGCTACATCGACGACCTCTCGGTCACCGGGCTGACGTCGAACCCGACCATCTTCGACCAGGCGATCAGCAAGAGCGCCTCGTACGACCCGGCGATCCGCCGCAAGATCAAGGAAGGCAAGTCGGGCGAGAGCCTGTTCTTCGATCTGGCGATCGAGGATCTCACCCGCGCGGCCGATTTGTTCCGGCCGATATTCGACCGCACCGCCGGTGTCGACGGCTACGTGTCGCTCGAGGTCTCTCCCCTGCTGGCCTACGACACGGCGAAGACACTCGCCGCCGCGAAGGAGCTGCATGCCCGCGCCGGGCGGCCGAACCTGTTCATCAAAATCCCCGGCACCAAGGAGGGGCTACCCGCCATCGAGGAGGCGATCTTCGCCGGGGTGCCGATCAACGTGACGCTGCTGTTCTCGCGCGAGCAGTATGTCGCCGCCGCCGAAGCGTTCATGCGCGGCATCGAGCGCCGCATCGCCGCCGGGCTCAAACCGGACGTCGCCTCGGTCGCCTCGCTGTTCATCAGCCGCTGGGACGTCGCCGTGGCCGGCAAGGTCCCGGAGGACCTGCGCAACCGTCTCGGCATCGCCATCACGCAGCGGACCTACAAGGCGTACAACGACCTGCTCGCCTCGCCGCGCTGGCGGCGCGCCTGCAACGCCGGCGCCCGGCCGCAGCGCGCCCTCTGGGCCAGCACCGGCACCAAGGACCCGGCGGCCTCCGACACGCTCTACGTCGGGCCGCTGGCGGCGCCGTTTACCGTGAACACACTTCCCGAGGCGACCCTGAAGGCGTTCGCCGATCACGGCCAGGCCGGCGCGCCCATGCCGGCGGGCGGCGGCGACTGCGAGCAGATCATTGCCAGGTTCGCGACGGCCGGTATCGACATCGACGCCCTGGCGGCGCGGCTCCAGGAGGAAGGGGCGGCGGCTTTCACGAAGTCCTGGAACGGGCTGATGACCGTCATCGCCTCCAAGAGCGCCACCCTCGAGAAGGTGGGATGACCCCGGCCCTCACGACCCGTCCGGCATGGAAGGCCCTGGCGGCCCACCACGCGCGGGTCCGCGACCTGCATCTGCGGGCGCTCTTCGCCGGCGACGCGGGGCGCGGTGAGCGCCTGACCCTCGAGGCGGCCGGCCTTTTCCTCGACTACTCGAAGAACCGCATCACCGACGAGACCACGGCGCTGCTCGTGGCGCTGGCGCAGGAATGCGGTCTGCGGGCGCGCATCGACGCCATGTTCCGGGGCGAGAAGATCAACGTCTCCGAAAACCGCGCCGTCCTGCACGTCGCCCTGCGCGCCCCGCGCGGTGCCTCCATCGTCGTCGAAGGCGAGAATGTCGTGCCGAAAGTGCACGGCGTTCTCGACGCCATGGCCGCATTCTCCGACCGCGTCCGCGGCGGCTGGAAGGGGCACACCGGCAGGCGCATCCGCAACATCGTCAACATCGGCATCGGCGGCTCCGACCTCGGCCCGGTGATGGCGTACGAGGCGCTGCGGCATTACAGCGACCGCGGCCTGAGCTTCCGTTTCGTCTCCAACATCGACGGCACCGACTTCGCCGAGGCGGTGCGCGATCTCGACCCGGGGGAAACCCTGTTCATCGTCGCGTCCAAGACCTTCACGACGCAGGAGACGATGACCAACGCCCGGACGGCGCGCGACTGGTCGCTGCGCGGTCTCGGCGGCGACCCGCAATCGGTCGCCCGGCACTTCGTCGCCGTCTCGACCAACGCGGCCGAGGTGGCGGCGTTCGGCATCGACACCGCCAACATGTTCGGGTTCTGGGACTGGGTCGGCGGGCGCTACTCGATGGGCTCCGCGATCGGCCTGTCGACCATGATCGCCATCGGGCCCGGGAACTTCCGCGCCATGCTCGACGGCTTCCACGCCATGGACGAGCACTTCCGCACCGCCCCGTTCGAACGCAACATACCGGTGCTGATGGGGCTGCTGTCGATCTGGTACAACGACTTCTTCGGCGCCGAGACGGTCGCGGTGCTGCCGTACGAGCAATATCTCAAACGCCTTCCCGCCTATCTGCAGCAACTGGCGATGGAGAGCAACGGCAAGCAGGTGACCCTCGAAGGCGCGCCGGTCGCCTGTCCGACCGGGCCGATCTACTGGGGCGAGCCGGGGACCAACGGCCAGCACTCCTTCTACCAGCTCATCCACCAGGGGACGCGCCTCGTGCCGTGCGACTTCATCGCCTTCGGCCAACCGCTGAATCCGCCCGGCCGGCACCACGACACTCTCATGGCCAACGTCTTCGCGCAGGCCGAGGCGCTGGCGTTCGGCCGCACCGCCGACGAGGTGCGCACCGATGGAACGGCGGACAGGCTGGTGCCGCACCGTGTCTTCGAAGGGAACCGCCCGTCGAACCTGCTGCTCGCCCCTCGCCTGACACCGGCGACGCTCGGGGCGCTGGTGGCGCTCTACGAGCACAGCGTCTTCACCCAGGGCGCCATCTGGGAGATCGACTCCTTCGACCAGTGGGGTGTCGAGCTGGGCAAGGCGCTGGCCCAGCGGATCATCCCGGAGCTCGAGGGCGCGGCGCAGCCAGCGCCGACACACGACAGCTCGACCAACAACCTGATCCGCCGCTACCGCGGCCTTCGTAACAAGACGACGTGAAGGAGACGCCATGCAGCTCGGGATGATCGGCCTCGGACGGATGGGCGGCAACATGGTGCGCCGCCTGATGCGGGGTGGGCACGAGGTCATCGTCTACTCCGCCACCGCGAAGACGCGCGAGAGCTTCGCTTCGGCGACCGGCGCCGTCGCGGCCACGTCGCTCAAGGACCTGGTGGGTCGGCTGAAGCCGCCGCGGATCGTCTGGCTGATGGTGCCGGCTGCGGCGGTCGACGCGACCCTCGGCGACCTCGCCGGCCTGGTGCAGAAGGACGACATCCTGGTCGACGGCGGCAACTCGTACTACGTCGACGACATCCGCCGGGCCAAGGCGCTCGCGCCCACGGGCATCCACTACGCCGACTGCGGCACCAGCGGCGGCGTGTGGGGTCTCGAGCGCGGCTACTGCCTGATGATCGGCGGCGAGCCCGCGGTCGTGAAGCGCCTCGACCCGATCTTCTCGTGCCTTGCGCCCGGCCGCGATGCGGCGCACCGGCTGCCGGGGCGCGACAAGGTCGGCGGCACCGCCGAGAACGGTTACCTGCACTGCGGCCCGAGCGGCGCCGGCCATTTCGTCAAGATGATCCACAACGGCATCGAGTACGGAATCATGGCGGCCTACGCCGAGGGGATCAACATCCTCCGGCACGCCAACGTCGGCCGCAGCGGCCACGCCGTCGACGCCGAGACGACGCCTCTGCGCAACCCCGAGGAGTACCAGTACGACTTCGACCTACGCGACATCACCGAGCTCTGGCGGCGCGGCAGCGTCATCGCCTCGTGGCTCCTCGACCTGACCGCCACCTCGCTGCTCGCCGATCCCACTCTCGCCGGGTTCGCGGGGCGGGTCTCCGACTCGGGCGAGGGACGCTGGACGATCAAGGCCGCCATCGACGAGGCGGTGCCGGCCCCCGTGCTGACGACCGCGCTGTACGAGCGCTTCTCGTCGCGCGGCGAGGCCGACTTCGCCGACCGCGTCCTGTCGGCGATGCGCTTCCAGTTCGGCGGCCATCTCGAGAAGCCGGCCGGCAAGTAGGCGCCCGCGACCAACCCGCTCGACGCCGCGAGCGACACCACCCACTTACGCCGTCGGCGTGTCTGCTGTATGCTGCCGCTCCCAGCCCGACCCCGCTCGCTCTCAGATCACCCGTGAAGGAGATCACATGATCCGCCGCCGGCTCATTTTCCTCGTGATTCTGCTCGCCGCCCTGACCCCGCTCGTCGCACAGCAAAAGGACGCAGTTCCATCGAAGCCGGGGGTCGCCCAGCAGGATGAGGTCCTGCCGTTCCGGGACTTCCAGTTCCAGGGCCAGGTGGGCCGGACGATCGAGGACAGCGACCCGGCCGAGTTCCCGCAGCCGGTCCGGCCGCCCGCGGGGGCGCCAAACGTCGTCATCGTCCTGATAGACGACGCGGGGTACGGCCAGTTCGGCACCTTCGGCGGGCAGGTCCCGACACCCGGGCTCGACAAACTGGCCGCCGCCGGGCTGCGCTACACCAGGTTCCACACCACGGCGCTGTGCTCGCCGACACGGGCGGCGCTGCTGACGGGGCGCAACCACCACTCGGCCGCCACCGGGGTGATCACCGAGGCCGCGACCGGTTATGACGGCTACACCGGCCTCATCCCGAAGAGCGCCGGGACCATGAGCGAGGTGCTCCGCCAGCACGGCTATGCCACGGCGTGGTTCGGGAAGAACCACAACACGCCCGACTGGGAGACGAGTCAGAACGGGCCGTTCGAGCACTGGCCGAGCGGCTACGGCTTCGACTATTTCTACGGCTTCATGGGCGGCGACATGGACCAGTACCAGCCGACCCTGTACGAGAACCACAACCTGGTTGCGCGCTCGACCGACCCGAAGTACAGCCTCACCCCCGACCTGGTCAATCACGCGATCAACTGGTTGAACCGCGTCCGATCGATCGACCCGTCGAAGCCGTACTTCCTCTACATGGCCACCGGCGCCACCCACGCGCCGCACCAGGTCCCGGCCGAATACGTCGCGCGCTTCAAGGGCAAGTTCGACCAGGGATGGGACGCCTACCGCCAGCAGACCTTCGACCGCCAGAAGACGCTCGGGGTCATCCCGGCCGACGCCAGGCTGACGCCCCGTCCGAAGGAGCTGCCGGCCTGGGACTCGCTGTCGGCGGATCAGAAGCGGCTGTACTCGCGCATGATGGAAGTCTTCGCCGGCTTCACGGCGCAGACCGACGAGGAGATGGGCCGGCTGCTCGATTCGGTCCGCTCGCAGCCGGACGCCGACAACACCCTGATCATCTACATGGTCGGCGACAACGGCTCCTCGGCCGAGGGGGGGATGAACGGCCTGCTGAACGAGAACTCGTTCTTCAACGCCGTTCCCGAGACCCTCGCCGACAACCTCAAGCACATCGACGAGCTGGGCGGGCCGAAGCACTTCAACCACTTCCCCTGCGGCTGGGCCTGGGCGATGGACACGCCGTTCCAGTGGACCAAGCAGATCGCCTCGCACTTCGGCGGCACGCGCAACCCGATGGTCATCTCGTGGCCGAAGCGGATCGGCGACAAGGGCGGGGTGCGCTCGCAGTTCCACCACGTCATCGACATCGCGCCGACGATCTTCGAGGCGGCGGGTATCGCGACGCCGACCATGCTCAACGGCGTGCCCCAGAAGCCAATCGAGGGGATCTCGCTGGCCTACACCTTCACCGACGCCCAGGCCGCCGGCCGTCGCCGGACGCAGTACTTCGAGATGCTCCTGAATCGCGCCATCTACCACGACGGCTGGGTCGCGGCGTCGCGTGCCGCCGTGCCCTGGGAAGCCACCCGCACCACCCCCAAGCCCGACTCCCTCCCCTGGGAGCTGTACAACATCGACAAGGACTTCTCCGAGGCCGACGACCTGGCCGCGAAGATGCCGGAGAAGCTGGCGCAGATGAAGGAGATCTGGTGGGCCGAAGCGGCAAAGTACGACGTCCTGCCGCTCGACGGGCGCGCGACCGAGCGTCTCAACGGCGAGGCGATGGGCCGCCCGACACCGACCGCGGGCCGGACGACCTTCGTCTACTACCCCGGTGTCGTCGCCCTGCCCGCGGGGAGCGCTCCGAACCTGCTCAACAAGTCGTTCCAGGTGATCGCCGACGTGGAGGTCGCGAAGGCGCCCTCGTCCGGGGTGGTCTGGGCCATGGGCGGCTCCGACGGCGGCTACGCCATCTACGTCAAGGATGGACGGGCCGTCTTCGCCGGCAACTTCCTCGGCCGCACCGTCACCCGGGTGACCTCGAAGCAGGCGCTGCCGGCGGGCAAAACCACGCTGCGCGGCGAGTTCGCCTACGACGGCGGCGGCATGGGCAAGGGCGGCACCCTGTCGCTCTTCGTCAACGATACGAAGGTCGGCGAGGGCCGTCTTACCGAGACCCAGGGCATCACCCTCGGCCTCGGCGGCACCCTCGACGTCGGCGAGGACAGTGGATCCGCCGTGGACGATGCGACCTACACGCCGCCGTTCCGCTTCAACGGCAACATCAAGCGCGTGACGGTCGATGTCACGCCGCGGAAGAGGTAGATGAATCGACTCGCGCAGTTGCTGGCAACCGGGCTGCTGTCACTTGCGATCGTCGGCCCCGCAAGCGCGCAGACATCGAAGGAGCCGGCCGGCTCCCCGCCCGCGGCCGGCGAGGCGGGGGCGGCGGACCTGGCGAAGAAGCTGGCCAACCCGGTCTCCGACCTCGTCAGCGTCCCGTTCCAGGCCAACTGGGACCAGGGCGTCGGCGTGGATGACGCCACCCGCTTCATCCTCAACATCCAGCCGGTGGTGCCGGTGTCACTGACCAAGAAGTGGAACCTCATCGGGCGCGTCATCATGCCGATCATCGGCATGCCGCCGCTCGTCACCGGGGCCGAGTCGACGTCCGGCATGGGCGACATCCTGGCGTCGGCCTTCTTCTCCCCCGCCGATTCCAGCAGGATGATCTGGGGCGTCGGTCCGGTCGTAAGCCTCCCCACCAGCACCGATCCCTACCTCGGGTCGGGAAAATGGTCCGGTGGCCCGACGGTCGTCATCCTCAAACAGAAGGGGCCATGGACCTATGGCGTCCTGTGGAACCAGATCTGGTCCTTCGCCGACGCGACCGATGCCGACCGCACCGAAGTGAGCCAGATGTACTTCCAGCCGTTCCTGAACCACACCAATAAGCGCGCGGTGACCTACACCTTCAGCTCGGAATCGACCGCCAACTGGGAGGCGGACGACGGCGAGAAGTGGACGGTCCCCATCATTGCCCAGGTCAGCAAGGTGTCGTCCTTCGGCCCGTTCATCGCCAGCTACGGCGTTGGCCTCGGCGGCTATATCGAATCCCCCGAGGGCGGGCCCAGCTGGAAGCTGCGCGCCGTCTTCACCCTCCTCCTGCCGAAGAAGCGCGCGTAGGGAGACCCCGGGGGGGCCGGAGGCGGCGCCGCCGCGCCGCCCCGCGGCGCGGCGATCCGGGCTAGAATCTCCGCGCTCACGGAGGAGACCATGACCGGCGACCCGGCCCCCGCACCCAACGACCAGCGCCAACGGCCCGGCGACCCCTGCGCCTTCGTCATTTTCGGGGCCTCGGGCGATCTCGCCCGGCGCAAGCTGCTCCCGGCGCTGTACAACCTCGCCAGGACCCGCCTGCTGCCGCCCGACTTCGCCATCATCGGCGTGGCGCGCGAGGCGATCACGGCCGACGTCTACCGCGATCGGATGCGCCAGGCCCTCGACGAATTCGCCACCGGCACGATCGACGCCGCCCTGCGCGACGACCTGGTGAAGCGGATGCGCTACCTGTCGGGGGACTTCACGGCGCCCGCGACCTTGGCGGCCCTGCGCGAGCAACTGGCGCAGACCGACGCCGACGAAGGCACGCGCGGCAACTACCTTTATTACCTCGCCACCCCGCCGGCCGTCTTCGCCCCCGTGGTGCATTCCCTCGGCGCCGCCGGCTTGGTGGCGGAGAGCGACGGCCACTGGCGCCGCGTCATCGTCGAGAAACCGTTCGGAGTGGATCTCGAGTCGGCGCGCGCCCTCAACCACGTGCTGCGCCGCGACCTGGCCGAGAGCCAGATCTACCGCATCGATCACTACCTCGGGAAGGAGACCGTCCAGAACATCATGGTCTTCCGGTTCGCGAACGGCATCTTCGAGCCGGTCTGGAACCGGCGCTACATCGACCACGTGCAGATCACCGTGGCCGAGGAGGTGGGTGTCGAGAAGCGCGGCGGCTACTACGACACCGCCGGGGCGCTGCGCGACATGCTCCCGAACCACATCTTCCAGCTCCTGTCGTTCATCGCCATGGAGCCGCCGATCTCGTTCGAGGCCCGCGCGGTGCGCGACGAGAAGGCCAAGGTGCTGCACGCCATCCCGCCGATGACGCCCGAGGAGGTCCTGGTGCGCACGGTGCGCGGCCAGTACGGCGAAGGCGGGAGCGACGGCGGCACCCACCCCGGCTACCGCACCGAGGCGAAGGTCGCCCCGACCTCGAACACCGAGACCTACGTCGCGATGAAGCTGTTCATCGATAACTGGCGCTGGGCCGGCGTGCCGTTCTACATCCGCACCGGCAAGGGGATGGCGCACCGTGTCACCGAGATCGTCATCCAGTTCAACCGGGCGCCGTTCGTGCCGTTTCGCGACACCCCCGTCGAGCGTCTGGGCGCCAACCAGCTGGTGCTCAACATCCAGCCGGACGAGGGGATCTCGCTGCGCTTCCAGGCGAAGGTGCCGGGGCCGGCGGTGCGCATGGGCGAGGTGGAGATGGACTTCAAGTACGCCGACCACTTCGGCCAGGAATCGAGCACCGGCTACGAGACACTCCTGCACGACTGCATGCAGGCCGACGCCACGCTGTTCCAGCGCGACGACATGGTCGAGGCCGGCTGGCGCATCGTGCAGCCGATCCTCGACGTCTGGAAGGCGCTGCCGGCGCGCAACTTCCCCAACTACCCCTTCGGCAGCCGCGGCCCGAAGGAGGCGGACGATCTCCTGGCGCGCGACGGCCGGCAGTGGAAGGCGGTGACCCATGATCCTGGCGGGCGACATCGGGGGGACGAACACCCGCCTCGCGCTCGGCGAACCTGATCCATCCGGGACCATCCGCCTCGCCGGCGAGGCGGTCTACCCGAGCCGCGACCACGCCGGTCTCGGGGAGATCGTCGCCCTCTACCGGCGCGATCATCCGGGGCCGGTGACCTCTGCCAGTTTCGGCGTCGCCGGCCCGGTCCGGAACGGCCGCTGCGAAACCACCAACCTGCCGTGGGTCGTCGAGTCGCGCGATCTGGCCACGCTTCTCGGCCTGCCTTCCGCCGGCCTCCTGAACGACCTCGAAGCCAACGCCTGGGGGCTCGCCGGCCTCGGCCCGGATGACTTCCTGACCTTGCAGGCCGGGGCTCCCGGCGCCACGGGCAATTCCGCTATCATTGCGGCCGGCACCGGTCTCGGGGAGGCCGGACTCTACTGGGACGGGCGGCGGCACCACCCCTTCGCGAACGAGGGCGGGCACGCCGATTTCGCACCGGTGGACGATCTTCAGGACGGATTGCTGCACTGGCTGCGTGAGCGTCACGGAACGGTGTCGTGGGAACGGGTGATGTCCGGCCCTGGTCTCGTGGGCATCTACACCTACCTGCGCGATGTAAAACGCTTCAAGGAGCAGCCGGGCCTGGCGGAGGAGATGCGCCGCGGCGACGCGGCGGCGGCCATCTCGAACGCGGCGCTCGCCGGGCGCTGCGCTCTGGCGTCCGCGGCCCTCGACCTGTTCGTCTCGGTGTACGGCACGGAGGCCGGCAACCTGGCACTAAAGATGATGGCGACCGGCGGTCTTTTTGTCGGCGGCGGCATCGCGCCGCGCATCGCCGAGCGGCTGCGCGCCGGCCGGTTCATGCAGGCGTTCGTCGCCAAGGGGCGGATGCGGCCGCTGATGGAGTCGATGCCGGTGAGGGTGGTGATGAACGACAAGACCGCGCTTCTCGGGGCGGCGCGCCACGCGGCCGGCGGGAGAGAGATTCGATGACGATAAAGGAGAGACGACTGTGAGCGCGACCGAGAGAGTGCGTGAAATCCTGTCCTGGTACGGCAGCGACAGCCCCGGGACGCTGACCAACATCGCCCGCATCCTGAACCACGGCCGCCTCGGCGGCACCGGCAGGGTGGTCATCCTGCCCGTCGACCAGGGGTTCGAGCACGGGCCGGCGCGCTCGTTCGCGGTCAATCCGCCCGCCTACGACCCGCGCTACCACTTCGAGCTCGCCATCGAGGCCGGCTGCAACGCCTACGCCGCGCCGCTCGGCTTCATCGAGGCCGGCGCGCGCGACTTCGCCGGCCAGATGCCGCTCATCCTCAAAGTCAACAGCAAGGATTCGCTGCTCGAGGAGAAGGACCCGACCCAGGCCTGGACCGGCTCGGTGCACGACGCGCTCCGGCTCGGCTGCAGCGCCATCGGCTTCACCATCTATCCCGGCTCGTCGGAGCGCTTCGGCATGTACGAGCGCATCCGCGCCCTCGCCGAAGAGGCCAAGGCCGGCGGTCTCGCCGTCGTCATCTGGTCGTACCCGCGCGGCTCCGGTCTCGACAAGGCCGGCGAGACCGCGCTCGATGTGTGCGGCTACGCGGCGCACATCGCCGCCCAGCTCGGGGCCCACATCATCAAGGTGAAGCTGCCGGCGAACCACATTGCCCAGGACGCCGCCCGCAAGGTCTACGACAAGGAGAAGATCCCGACCGAGTCGCTCGCCGACCGCGTGCGCCACGTGGTGCAGTGCGCCTTCGCCGGCCGGCGCATCGTCGTCTTCTCGGGCGGCGCCGCCGAGGCCGACGACAAGATCCTCGCCGAGGCGCGCGGCATCCGCGACGGCGGCGGCTTCGGCTCGATCATCGGCCGCAACTCGTTCCAGCGCAAGAAAGGCGACGCGCTGCGACTGCTCGACGCCATCATGAAGATCTACGCGGGGCAGGCCTGACGACCCCCGGCGCGACCGTCTCGGTGCTCGACACCCCGGCGGCGGTCGCCGCGGCGGCGGCTCAGGAGTTCGTCCGCCTTGGCGCCGAAGCGATCGCGGCGCGCGGCCGCTTCGCCGTCGCCCTCGCCGGCGGCTCGACACCGCGCGCCCTGTACACCCTGCTCGCCGACGAGGCCGCCCCGTACCGCGCGCAGATCGCCTGGGACAGGGTGCACGTCTTCTTCGGCGACGAGCGCCAGGTCGACCCCGACCACCCCGACAGCAACTGCCGCATGGCCACCGAGTCGCTCATCGGCAAAGTGCCGATCCCCGTCGAGCAGGTGCACCGCATCCGCGGCGAGAATCCCGACGCCGACCGCGCCGCCGAGGAGTATGACGGGATCCTCGCCGCCGATTTCCAACTCGGCGCCGGCGACCGGCCGCGCTTCGACCTGGTCCTGCTGGGCATGGGCCCCGACGGCCACACGGCGTCGATCTTCCCGGGCTCGGCGGCGGCGCGCATCACCGACCGCTTCGTCGCGGGTGTGCGCGTCGAGCCGCCCGGTCACGACCGGGTGACCCTGACCCTGCCGGCGCTCAACGCCGCCGCCGCGGTCGTTTTCATGGTCACGGGCAGAGACAAGGCCGCGGCGCTGGCGCGCATCGCCGCCGGCCAGGACCTGCCTGCCGGCCGGGTGCGGCCCACGAACGGCACCCTGCTGTGGCTCGTCGATCGCGCCGCCGCGGCCTCCCTGCCCGCCCCCGGCGCGAAATCCGCATGAGCGACGACGCGTCCGCGTCCGCGTTCCCGGCCCCAGCCGCGGCCCCCGGGGCAGGCCGCGTCCCCGGCGGCATCCCCGCCGGAGTCAGCGGGCGCGAAGCGGCGTTCTACGCCGCCGCCGACGCCTATCTCACCGACATGTTCCGCGAGCACCCGACCGCCGCGACCGCCGCCGGCCTGCACGACCACGACGCCCGCCTCGACGACTGGAGCGAGAGCGCCGCCCGGGCGCGCGCCGCCACCGCCCGGCGCCACCAGGCGCTGCTCACCGCCGTCGACCCTGCCGCCCTGAGCCCCGGCGCCCGCATCGACCGCGCCCTGGTGCTCAACGACATCGAGGGAACCCTCTTCTCCCTCGCCGAGATCCGGGCGCACGAGCGCGACCCGCAGTTCCACGTCGACCTGCTCGGCAACGCCACCCTCTACCTGACGCTCCTCGACAACGACTCCCCCGCCTGGCCCGAGCGTCTCGAGGCGCTGCTGGGCCGGCTGCGCGCCGTGCCGGATTTTCTCGCCGACGCCCGCGCCACGCTGCAGCACCCGGCGCGGGTCGTCACCGAGATGGTCCTGCGGACCAACGCCGGCAATCTGCGCTTCTTCGAGGATGGGCTGCCGCCCCTGTTCGGCCGCGCCCCGCTGCTCGCCGCCGACCTGCGGGCCGCGAATGCCCGGGCGATCGCCGCCCTCAGGGAGTATCAGGACTGGGTGCGCGACGATCTTCTGCCGCGCTCCGACGGCGACTGGCGCCTCGGCCGCGACCGCTGGACCCGCAAGCTGCGCCTGACGCTGCAGTCAGGAATGGATGCCGACACCATCGCCCGGCGCGCCCGCGCCACGCTCGATACGATGCGCGCCCGGATGCTTTCGATCGCCGAGCCCATGCACCGGCGCCTCTTCCCCGGCCACAACCACGACGAGATCGGCGAGGCGCGCCTCAACCTCATCGTCGGCGAGGTGGTCGACGCCGTCTCGGCCCGCCACCCGACGCGCGCGACCCTCTTCGAATACGTCCGCGGCGCCGTCGAACGGATCAAGACGCACATCCGACAGGCCGACTTGGTCACCCTGCCCCCCGACGACGACAACTTCGCCCTCGAGCCGACGCCCGGGTTCCTCGACGGCATGGCGGTGGCGTTCTTCAACCCGCCCCCCACCCTCGAGCCGCAGATGAAGAAGTCGTTCTGGATCTCGTCGCTGCCACGCGGCGGCTCGCCCGAAGCCGACCGCGCCCTCGAGGATTCGTACCTCCGCGAGTACAACGACTACGCCCTGCAGGGCCTGACGATCCACGAGGCCTTCCCGGGCCATTACGTGCAGTACTGGCACGCGCTCAAGAGCCCCTGGGCGACGGTGTACAAGAAGATCTTCTCTTCCGGCACTTTCGCCGAGGGATGGGCCGTCCTTGCCGAGAATCTCATGTACGAGTCGGGCTACGCGGCCGACGAGCCGGAGAACCTGCTCATCCATCTCAAGCACGGGCTGCGCGCCCCGATGAACGCGCTGCTCGACGCCCGCCTGCACGCCTCGACCGAGCCCGAGGCCGACCTCGACCGCTGGGCGCTCGACCTGATGCAGCGCACCGGTTTCCAGGAGGAGGCCGAGGCGCGCGGCAAGCTGCGGCGCGCCAAGGTGACCTCGACGCAGCTCTCGACCTACTTCGTCGGGCTCGAGGAGATGACCGGCATCGTCGAGGACGCCCGGCGGGCCGCCGGGCCCGGGTTCCGGATGCGCGAGTTCAACGACCGGCTGCTGTCCTTCGGCACCATCCCGCCGCGCTACGCGCGCGAGATGCTGGGGCTTCCGCCGCGGAGTTGAAGGCGCGCGGAGTCGAAGGCGCGCGGAGCCGGAGACGGCCCGGAGGCGGCGGGAACCGCACGCCCGGCGTCAGGGCACCGTGCTTGCTCCGAAATGCGCCGCCATGAGGACGAGGTCGGCGCCGTCCACGACACAGTCGCGGTCGAGGTCGACCTCGGTGTCGTACCCCGGCTCGGCGCACCCCATCGAGAACGAGCGCGCCAGCCAGACGAGGTCGTGACCGTCGACGCGCCCCGAGCGGTCGGCGTCGGCGAGCCACGCCCCGGTCTCGCAGGCGTCACCCATGCCGTCGGCATCGAAATCGGTCTGCGCCGGGTTGGCCACCGCGGGACAGTCGTCGACGCAGTCGAACACCCCGTCGTGGTCGGCGTCGCTGCCGGTATGGACACAGACCTGCGCCACACAGGCATCGACGCTGCACACTACACCGTCGTCGCACTGGGCGTTTCCCGAGCAGGCCGCCGGCGGGCACCCCAGGGCATCGACCGGCGCCCCCGCTGCCGTTCCGGGGCAGGCATCGCCGCAGTTCGCCACCCCGTCACCATCGGCGTCGGCGGTCGTGGTCGGGAAGTCATAGCGCCAGACCTCCTTGCCGACATCCTCGGCGATCGTCATCTCGCACGGGGAGATGGCGATCCCCTCCTGGTCGTTGCCCGGCAGCGTCCACTCGGCGATGAATGTCCCGTCGGCCGTCATCTTGCGCACCATGTCGGCGCCATCCCAGATGGCGTAGAGCACGTTATTGTCGCGGTCCCACTCGAGTCCCGAGATGTCGGCGCGGCCGGGGACCGGGTTGATGGTGCGGACGAAGCGCACCACGGTTGACGTCGCGCTCGTACGGATCGGCAGATCGAAGACGTAGATGATCCCGTCGTTCTGCAGACCGGCGTAGAACAGTCCGCCCTCGGGGTTGGCTCCGTCGGGCACGAAGGTCAGCGCCTCGAGCCCGGAGTTGTCGGGCCCCTGCATCCATGGCGTCAGGTCGAAGGTGCGCCGCACCTGCCCGGTCGCCATATCGAACTCGCTGATGCCGTCGGGCTGCTCGATGCCGAGATAGAGAAGATCGCCGGAAGGATCGGCCACCGTGATCCCCTCGAGATCACCGGGCACCGACCAGTTGACGACCCCGTTGCCGTCGAGGTCCATGCGGCTGACGATCCCGCCGTCGCTGACCACGAAGAGCTTCTGAAGCCGCGGATGCCAGACCGCGCCGCTCGGCTCGTAGCCGGCCGGCAGCGCCGCGCCGATCTCGGCTCCCGGCAGCGTCCCGCCAAAAGGGTCGGCGGCGAAGACCGGGCTACCGGCGACAGCGAACAGGGCGACACTGAACGCGGTAGCGGAGATCGCGGCGGCGGCAACCGTGGCGGCGGATGCGCCGAGGCCGCTGAACGCACTCCCGCGCGCTGACAGGCTGGTCATCATCGTCGGTATGCGGCGCCGGCGGCGCCGTCCCTCCCGAAATAGAAGATGCGGCCCGGCACCCGGCGGGGCAAGCGGGCGCGATCGTCGACGTTCAGTCTGTCAGAAATCCGACAGGGACTTGTGCATCAGCCGTACGGACCCAATAATGTCCTCGCATGAGTCTCGAGACGCTCTCGCCGTACTTTTACATCATCTTGTTGTTCCTACTTGTCGACGCCCTCAAGGTGTTCGTCGAGATCTGGAACCGCCCGGTGCGGCGATTGTTCACCTCGGACATGACCCAGGTGACGGCGCTGATCCCCACGCACAATGGCCGGGCGGTGATCCGCGAGACCCTCAACGACCTGTTGCGCGCCGGTCTGCCGCCCGAGCGCATCCTGGTCGTCGACGACGGTTCGAGCGACGGCACGCACGAGATCCTCGAAGAGATGAAGGTGCGGCACTACCGCGTGCCGGCCATGGGGAAGGTCTCGGCGATCAACTTTGGCATCCACCGCGTCCACACTCCCCACGTCCTGCTGCTCGACGACGACACCCGCATCGGCAAGGCGCGCATCCCGACCTCGCTCCTCGAGAAGTTCGACGCCGTCGCCTTCAACGTCCTGCCCGACCGGCGCGACCGCTACGGCCCGAAAGGCAGCGGCCTGCTCTCCTGCCTGCAGCGCTACGAGTACAGCAAGTCGATGGAAATCGGCCGGCGCTTCCAGGACGCCACCGCCAGCATCAGCTGCATCTCGGGCGCCATCGGCCTGTTCAAGAAGGAGCGCCTGCAAGCCTTCCATCACAAGCACTCCGGGGTCTTCCAGGGCGAAGACCTGCAACGCACCATCATCGAGCTTCTCAACGACGGCAGCGTCGTGTTCGCCGACGAACCGGTCTGGACCGTGGTACCCGACAAGATCGCCACCCTGGCCCGGCAACGGCTGGCCGGATGGTACCCGGCCCACTACCACCTGTTCACCAACTACTTCAGGCTCCTCGTGCGCCGCGCATCGCCGTGGCGGCTGCGCCACGAGATGGCCTACAACATCTTCGTCGTGCTCTCCGAACCGTTCCGCTTCTGGTCGCTCATGACGATCCTGTGGCGCGGAATGTGGTTCGAGCTCGGCCTGCTGTACTTCCTTTACCTGCTTCTGGAGACCTATCCGTTCTTCATCATTCAGCGGGAGTTCAACACCGGCAAGCGCTGGGCCGTTCTCCTGCTCTATCCCCTCTTCGGCCTGACGAACGCGGTGCTGCGCATCGTGTCCTGGTTCGTCTGGCTCTGGAAGCGCTTTGTCACGGGCGAGATGCGCCGCAAGAGCGTAAAGGACCGCAAGTGGAACCGAGCCGCAACCGAATGAACCCCGCCGCCGCGGCGCTGTTCCTGGCCGGGATCCTGGCGCTCGCGCCCGGCGCCGTACCGGCGCACGCCGCCGAGCCTGCCGCCGCCGACCGCCCTGCCGACCGCCGCTCGACCGCCTCCGGTGCGGCGCCCGCCGCGGGCAGCCAGGACGAGGTCAGCGAGGATTTCGCCTGGCCGGCCGGCAAGCGCGGCCGCTGGGGCGGCTGGTACGACCACTACGAGGACTCCAACGATCAGAAGTACGACGACTTCTCGGTCTTCGGCGTCTACAAACAGATGTACGCGCAGGTCTGGGTCGGCGACTACACCGACGGCTTCGAGATCGGCGGCTACCTGCGCGACCACCGGCGCTCGACCTACGGCGGCTTCTACCGATACCGCCAGGACTACGACAACGTCCTGCAGCTCGAGACCGCCCAGGTGTTGCCGAAGGGATTCGTCGCCGTCGGTTCGGTGCGGTTCATCCGGGTCATCCCCGACGACGCAGAAGGCGACAAGAACCAGGTGCAGTACGGTGCCGGCTTCGACTGGTACCACGGCGACTACGACTTCCTGACCTTCCGCGCCATCAGCGACCCACGAGTGGGCGGCCGCTGGACTTTCCTGCTGTCGCACCGCTTCTACCTGCGCGAGTGGTGCTACTTCGAGCCCGCCATCATGCCGCGCACCGACGGCGCCACCAACTGGTTCCTGCGCGGCAAGGTCAAATACTTCGTTTGGCTCATCGGCGACTTCAACCAATTCGACTTCAGCGACATCGAGCGCCAGCAGGTCAGCATCGGGATCGAAATCCCCTTCTGACCCGGCGCCCCCGCCGGGCCCTTTTCCCGCCCTGTGGCCCGCCCGGCCCCTGCATAGACTGACCGGGCTCTGTCAGCCTATTTCGCTGCGCCCCCCTTCCACGAATGGTGCTACCCTCGGGCTGACAACAGGTTACCGCGGAGCACAGATGCTCCGCAGTGTTGGAAGGTAGACGGGTCTTCGATCGGTACGAACCGAGTTCTGTCTATTCGGCGTTAGCTGGACTTGATGCCTATGAGTGACAACACATCGCGCACGCTCAGGAAGCTGACGGTCCTAGTCTGGGGCATCCTGGCGCCGGCGGCGGTGTTCGGACTTCTCGCGTTTGCGGTTCTGCGT